>SMTZ1_10002460_pt1 | contig 32418 bp, 28 predicted proteins | sample DeeMarSWOR136_30_FD_25667 | JGI IMG/M metagenome (IMG submission 25667) | reverse complement strand
CTCCCGCACCGCCACCCATGCCGGAGACCCCGCCGCAGGCGGAACGGCGACTGCCACGGCCTCCGACCGGGCCGATCCCCTCTGATCCTACCTCCGGCAACCGCTAAGCCGGCGCGAAAAGTGAAACAATCGCCCCGTTGCTGCAGTAAACTGACCGTAGCACTAATGAGGCTCGGGCCGTCGCAAGGAGAGCTATGCTTATGACACGATACGCGGTTTTGTTTAGTCTGGCGCTGGTATGGCTGGCGGGATCGGCACTCGCCGATCGCCCCGAACGCGCTTCCGAGGTGGTCCCGGCGGAGGACTGCGAAGAACTGGAGATACAAATCGACTTCACGGCCGGCACGATTGACCTCGCCCCGGCCGACATGGATGAATTGGCCAAGCTCGAAATCTACTACACCCCTCGATATGTTCGTTATGACATCGATCGTTCCCGTCGGGGAGACAGGTGCCGGTTGCAGCTGGAGAGCGATTATCACCGGAACCGGTGGGACGACGACGCCGAAAACGAATGGACCGTGCAGCTCTCCCAGAAGTACCGGACCAGTCTCGAGATGGACATCGGCGCCTGTGAAGCTCGAATGGACCTGGGCGGCATTCCACTCGTCTATTTGGTTCTCGATGTCGGCGCCGCTGACATGGAAATCGAGTTCTCCGAACGAAACCCGACCGAACTCGAGGAACTGAGTGTTGACTGTGGGGCGTCCTCGCTCGAAATCTACGGCCTGGCTAACGCCCGGGCCCGGGCGATGGAGTTTGATGTCGGCGCCGGATCGTGTGAAATCGATCTCAGGGGTGAGATCGAAGGCGAGCTGGAAATCGATATCAACGTCGGTGTCGGATCTATGGATGTTATTCTCTCACGGGATGTCGCTCTAATGGTGGAAGGGGATGATAACTGGCTGTCATCTCTTGACTTCCGGGGCTTTGACCTGTATGAGACGCGCGACGGCGTCTGGAAAACGGATGACTTCGAGGACGCCGACAATCGAGTTGTGATTACCGCCGACGTGGCCATGGGGTCGGTGACCATTTACGGTAAACGGTAGTCCGGGACGAAGATCCAATGGGCCGCGCCGGTTTCGGGGCGGCCTTTTTTTTGCGGGACGCGGCGGCTTCCGAGGGGTACAAGCAGGCAGGAACCGCAAGGGGTCACATCTGTTGTTGACGTACGCTTCGCACCCCGGTAAGCTAAGTGGAAAGGCAGCGATGTTCACGCGCAGGAACTTGATTATGGACATGAGATACTTCTTGTCGGCAATGCTACTGCTCAGTCAACCGATCGGCCAGGCCCAGACGCCGCCTGAATCGTATCAGGAGAGGGTGTACCTGGCTCGAGACCGGGTATTGCCGGCGCTGGTGCATATACAGCCGGTGGTGGAAGACTTCCGTACCGGCGAACAGAAGAAGCTGGCGATTGTAGGCTCCGGCGTGATCTTCCATCCCGACGGCTATGTTGTTACCAACTATCATGTTGCCGGCAAGGCTAAACGGATAATCTGCACCCTCAGCGACCGCGAGCAACTACCGGCCGACTATATCGGCGGAGACCCGTCTACTGATATCGCCGTTCTCAAGTTGCGGCTGGATGACTATCACGGGACGATCCATGTGGCGGACCTGGGCGATTCCGACTCGGTCCAGGTCGGCCAGCAGGTTCTGGCCATGGGTTCGCCGCTGTCGCTGGCCCGGTCGGTATCGGCCGGTGTGATCTCGACCAAGGATCGCTATTTCTCGAGCGACTATCGCCTCCCTTCGGGGGAGAAAACCGGGCGCTATAATCTCTGGATACAAACCGACGCTGCTATCAACTTCGGCAACTCCGGCGGTCCGCTGGTAGATCTGGACGGGCGGGTCATCGGCATCAACTCGCGGGCTACATTCATGGCCAACAACCTCGGTTTTGCCATTCCGATCAACATCGTCACCGAGGTCACTCAGGAAATTCTCGCTGACGGCCAGGTGACGCGAAGTTGGATCGGCGTCCACGCCCAGGCGCTGCAGGAACTGGAAAACCACTTTGGCACGGATCGGAACCGCGGGGTCCTTATCGCCTCGATTGATCCCGGTTCTCCGGCCGCCGAGGCGTTCTTGAAGGCCGGTGATGTCATCCTCGAGATAGACAGTCAGCCGGTCTCGGGCCGATTTGTTGAGGAGTTGCCGGCTTTCTACAAGAACATCGCCCGACGGCCACCCGGAACCAGGATTGGACTGAAGGTTCTGCGCGGCGAGGAGGAGTACAGTTTCAGCCTCGAAACCCGTCCCCTGGGGCAGTTGCAGGGCGACGATTTCGAGTGCGCCCGATGGGGCTTCACGGTCAGGGATATCACCCGGCAGATGCAGCTTACCAATCAGCTGCGGGACTCGGTCGGGGCCTATGTTACCGGGGTCAGGCGAGTCGGTCCGGCCGACTTGGGTGGTCTGAATTCCGGGGATGTCGTCCAGGCGATTAACCGGGAAGCCGTCAACAACCTGCCGGAACTTATCGATCGCTATAACTTGCTGGTGGACAGTGCCTACGACAAGGTGCTTCTGACCGTGCGGCGGAGCGGCGCCACCCGGTTGGTGGTGCTGAACCTCGAAACCACAGGGACGGGACAGCTAAATGACTGAAAAACGGTCGCGTCGTTACCTGACGGTATGGATGATTGCGGCAGGACTGATCGGCAGTCTGGCCGCGGAAACCGGGGCTCAGAGCTTTGACTTCGAAAAGCTGCGTCAGCGGGTTTCCGAATACAGTGTGTGTGTCAAGATTCAGGTGGAATTCTCGTTTGGGACCCAGACCAACGAGCATGAAGAGCGCTTGCTGGGTACGATCGTCAGCGATGACGGGCTGGTGGTTTTCGACGGCGGTTTTCTGGTCGAGGAGAGCCCGTTCGTGCCCACCGGTGGATTCTCCTTTCGGTCCACCCCGCGCCGGATCACGGTAATCACTCTCGACGAACGGGAATATGCCGCCGAATATTTGGGCGTTGATCGCTTCACCGGCTTTGCCTTTGCCCGGATCACGGGCGCCGACGGCAAGTTCTCACCGGTTCGGTTCGTCAAGGTCAGCGAATTCAAGGTGGGCAGTTGGCTGGCCTGTTTCGCGCTGTTGCCGGAATTTGTCGCACCGCCGCTGGCGGCCGATATCGGAATGATATCGTCTTTCGTGACCGCGCCGGAGTCCTTTCCTTTGACGGTGGGATTTAACTCCATGGAGTTCGCCTCGGTTTTGTTCGATGAGCGGCTAAATGCGGTCGGTCTGCTGGGGGCATTGAATGACCCGGCCCGGCGGGATGGTCAGCCCGGTGACCTGATGGAATCTTATGACCAGATGGAAATACCACTGCTCGGGGTGATCACGGCCGAGCGTCTGGATCCGTTGATTGCCGATCCACCGCGGCGTGGGCAGACGGCCCGCTCCTGGCTGGGCATCACCATGCAGTCTCTGACATCCGACATCGCCGATTTCCTTGGCCTCGAGTCCCCCGGTGGAATCGTGGTGAATGAGGTAATTCCGGGTTCGCCGGCGCAAGCTTCCGGGCTGACGGTCGGTGACGTGATCTACGGCATTAACGGGCAGCGGGTCGATGTTGACCGCGAGGAAGAACTGTCCCTGTTCCAGCGACAGGTGACCAACATGGGGGTGGGGACATCGGTGGAGCTCGCTGTTATCAGACCGGCCGGTGACGGTCTGGACACCCTGAGTCTGCTGGCGGTTCTCACGGCCGCTCCGCTGGCGGCTTCCGATGCTGAGGATTTTGAGTACGAACCTTTCGAGTTCACGGTTCGTGATCTGGTTTTCTCGGATTTCATCGGATTCAACGTGGAGCAGAATTCGCTCCATGGGGTGGTGGTGGCCGAACTCAAGCCGGGCGGCCTGGTGGCCATCTCAGGGCTGTATCCGGGCGATGTTATCCAGCGCATTAACGACCGGAACGTCAACTCGGTGGAGGAATTCGCCGAGAAGATGGCGACCGTAGAGGCCCAGCGGCCTTCGGAGGTCGTCTTCTTTGTCTGGCGTTTCGGCCAGACCATGTTCGTAAACGTTCGGACCGACTGGCCCTGATCCCGGCCGGCCAAGGGATTGCGAAAAGAACTGCCTATTTCTGCTACTGGTTGTATATTCTGTTGTACTGACCAGAGATCGAACAGAGCCGGACCTGGCTGGCCAAGTACTTTTCCGGCAAGTGATTAGCTTGCCGCTCCCGGCTTCTCGGCGTTCGTCAAAGCCGACCGAGAACAGGCTGGACCGGTGGCACAGGCTTTGCGCGAAACCGGTTCGGCCGAGCCGTAGTCGGCCGGACGATTGGGAAGAGAGGTTTGCCTCTGTTGCGAAAGGAAAGAGATATGACGAAAGCGCTAACGATTCTGATCGCCGTCATTCTGGTTGTCTCTGTGGCCGTGCCGGCCGTCGCCCAGGGAGACTACCCCGGCGTGGTGGCGATTGATTCGGTCGAGGCCGGGCCGTCGGAATCAGTGGCGGTCAAGATCTGGCTGAGAGATAACGACATCGCGGTGTCGGCCATGACCCTGCCGCTCAAGTTCTCCAGCCCCGCCCTGACGCTGGATTCCGTCTCTCTAAACAACAGCGTCTGGACCTCGGACTTTGCCGGCTACTTCGTCATTGATAACGATAACCGGACGACTCGTATCACCATGCTGCCGGACGACATGATCTACCCGTTGCCCTCGATAAGCTTCTCCGAGGGCGTGGTGGCCGAGTTGTTCTTTACCGTGGCGGCCACGGTGACGCCTCATCGGGTGGCTCTCGACTCGGTCTACGCCGATTCCTCGCTGGGGAATGATATCCACGTTTACACGCGGATTGACCTGTCTGATAACACCGGCACCGGCGTCTTTCTGCCTGACTTTGTGCCGGGCGAAGTCAACATCGTGGTTCCGACCGGAGTGGATGATGACCCGGGCGGCTCGACGCTCCCCACCGAATTCGCGTTGGAGCAGAACTATCCGAACCCGTTTAACCCGACCACGGTCTTGGAATACGCGGTTCCGGTCGCCGGCTTTATCCGAATCGAGGTCTTCAATATTCTGGGACAGCAGATGACAACTCTCTTTGAGGGCCGCCGCGAGGCCGGGCGGCATACGGTCACGTTTGACGGGGCTAACCTGCCGTCAGGTATCTATTTCTACCGCCTCAAACATGAGAGCGGCAGCCAGACCAGGAAAATGATGCTGGTCAAATAAACGAACGGGCGCGATCTGCCGATAAATACGGGGACGGTGTTTACCCACCGTCCCCGCTTTTTTGTGGGGTATTTCGGAGCCAGTATGACCCAGGTCGCGACACAGACGAACAAACAGGTTAGAATCGGGCCCTACGTCGTTACGGGCAAAATCGGCCAGGGAGGCATCGCCGAAATATTCCGGGCGCGTCAGGAATCCCTCAACCGCGACGTGGCCATCAAAATCCTCTTTGCCAAGCTTTGTGACGACCCTGAAATCCTGCGCCGGTTCGAACGCGAATCGGTCGTCATCGCCCGCCTCAACCACCCCAACATCGTTCACGTCATTGACAAGGGCAAAGCCGGCAACCGGTATTACTTCGTTATGGAATACGTCGACGGCACCTCGTTGCGTGAGGTGATGGATTCCGAGAAGATTCCGCGTCGAACCAAGCTCGAAATGATTGCCCAGGTCTGCAAGGCGCTCGACTACGCCCACAAGAACGGGGTGATCCACCGCGATATCAAACCGGCCAACGTCCTGGTCGACCGCGAGGGCAACCCGATGGTGGCCGATTTCGGCATCGCTCAGATCGTCGGGTCGCCTGACGCCGAGGTGACCGCTTCGGACATGATTATGGGCACCCTGGCCTACATGTCGCCGGAGCAGAAAATCAGCTCCACCAACGTCGACCAGACCACCGATGTCTACGCCATGGGCGTCATCATCTACGAGATTCTGGTGGGCAAGAAGCCCATGGGCCGGTTCAAAATGCCGTCGGAGATCGACGGGACGATCCCCCCGGAATATGATATCATCGTTCAGCACTGCCTGGCCCAGGAAGCGAAGGACCGCTACCAGTCCGCGGAAGAATTGAAGAATGCCATCCTCAACGCTATCGGCGGTGGGACCAGTCAGAAGAAAGCATCGGATTACGCGGTGGCTGATGTCGAATCGTTCGTCGGGAACTGCCAGTATCTTGATACCATCAAGGAGACCAAGTTCTCCTCGACCGTGCTGGTAGAAAACAAGGTCAGCAAGAAGTTCTACGTTATCAAGAAGCACAGGAAAGGTGAGGCGGGCCGTAAAGAAGCCAAGCTGTTGACCACTCTGAAGCACAAGAACATCATTAACGTTCTCGGGTCGGGCGGCGACCTGAGGAATACCGTTATTGTCTGTGACTACGCCCCGGGCGGGTCCCTGGCGGACCGGATGATACGCAGGTACGACTGGGAGAAGGCGATGAAGATCGGCCTGCAGATCGCCGCCGGGCTCGATTTTGCGCACAAGAACAACATCATCCACGGTAACCTGCGGCCCTCGAATCTCCTGTTTGATGCCGAGGATACGGTCAAGATTGCCGATTTCGGTATGCCGGTGCACTATGATGCCGCCGGCAAGAAGAACTGGTACAGCCCGCCGGAACGGAAGCCTTCGCGCCAGGGCGACATCTACGCCGCCGGCGTGGTCCTGCATCAGTTGATGACCGGTCGCAACCCGTCGTATGACGCCGGCGGAAACCTGCGGCTGGATGACGTAGCCGGGCAGATTCCCGATGAGATTCAGAAGATCCTCTCCAAACTACTGGCGGTCCGGGTGGCGCTTCGTTACAAGACCGTGAACGAGATGCTGCTCGACTACGACGATTATGACCAGCGCCGCCAGATCGCGCTGCGCCGACAGCAGCTTCCCCAGGAAGAGCCTCTCCCCGAGAAGAAGACCGTGCCGGGCTGGATGATCGCCGCCGGCATCGCCATCATGATTACGACTATTCTGGTCGTTCTGTACGTCTCGGGTACGTTCAACTGAGCCTTCTGGTTATCCGTGTAAAACCACCGGCCGGTATCGCCGCCTACAGATATGGTGGCCTGCCTTTTCATCCGGCCGGACGGCTGTGAAATGTCGACACCTTCTTGTCTGGTCTGCCCCTGAGCCAGTGAGTTGGGGTTGAAAATGAGGCAAAACTGCATATATTGGAGGTAGATACACGTCTTCGGTTAGACACGCTTATGCAGATTCGAAGCATCCCCAAGCTCGCGGCCGCCATACTACTGGCGTTTCTCCTTGTCGGCTCTGCCGTCTCGGTGCAGGCTTCGCAGGATCCGCTCGATCTGGGCGACGCTGACTCGGTGTTGGTGCTGCTGCCGCGGCCGCGGCTGGGTCTGGACTCGGTCGCCCTGGTACAGCTCTTTGTCCGGAATGACGCCCAGCCGGTGGCCGGGTTGTCGGTCGGGCTGAGCTGGGACAGCCCCAAGCTGCGGCTCGACTCGGTCGTCTTCTCTGCGGAGGCCACGGCGGCCTTCACTCTTTTCCGGTACGGGTATTATAAGGGGAGCCTTGACAGCAGCAACGTCCACCGCCTGTTCCAGTGCGCCGCCGCCGGTTTCCCGGCCGACGCCCTGGCTGCGAGCGACGAACCCGGGCTGATCGCGACCTACTTCTTTGGTCTAATCGACTGGGCGTCGGGCGACTCCTTCTGCGTCGACAGTGCCGCCTTTGTCGACCTTTCGTTTCTTGACCCCCAGGCCGGGGAGTACGGTGTGAGCTGGCGCGGAATAAGCTGCGTCGAGGCCGGTCCCGACGGCGACGGTGACGGCATCGGTGACGATTGGGACAACTGCCCGCAACTCGCCAACCCCGGCCAGCATGACTTTGACGCCGACGCTATCGGTGACGCCTGCGATCTCTGTACCGATACCGATCAGGACGGTTTCGGCAATCCCGGTTTTACCGCTAACACCTGTGCCGACGACAACTGTCCCGATGTCTACAACCCGGGTCAGGAGGACGAGGATCAGGACGGGTACGGTGATGCCTGTGATTCCGACTGCTGTATCGGGCGGGTTGGCGACGCCAACGGGCAGGCCGGTGACGAGCCGACGATTTCCGATATATCGGTCATCATTGACATGCTTTTCATTTCGCAGTCGCCCGATGTGATACCCTGCCTGGCCGAGGCCGACGTCAATCAGTCAGGCGGCCGGGATCCGCAGAAAGAAGATGTGACCATTAGCGATATCTCGATTCTCATAGACTATCTGTTTATTACCGGCTCCACCCTTGGCCTGGCCGACTGCCTGTAAGCAACCATATGAACTCAGTCCGACCGGTATCGCGCGCCTCAGAGGCGACAATCTCGGCTGATCCTGGTGCCGGTTGCCGCCCGGATCGGACTCCACCTTGGGTGTAAGATATTGCGGCCGGACGGAACATAAACATATGAGCTATCCCTGGCGTCTCAATGGTAGATTCTCCTGCTGGAGGCGAGACATGAAACTCGGACTGACAACTCTAACACTTCTGACCTCTTTGGCCTGCGGGCCGCTGGCATGGGCCGGGGACTTACCGCCATCTGATCAAGGGCCGGGGCTGAGAGAGCCCGTCTGGATGGAAACCTCACGCCCGGGCCCCGAGACGACCGGTTCGCAATCGAGTGAGAGCCTTGATGAATTCATATTACAGGTTATGCAGACTTATCGCGTGGCGGGAGTAAGCGCCTGCGTTTTCAAAGATGGCGAAATCGTCTGGACGGGAGCGTACGGTTACGCCAACATCGCCGCCGATCGGCCGGTTACCAGCAATACCCTGTTTATGCTGGCGTCGATCTCGAAAACCCTGACCGGGACCGCTCTGTTGCAGCTTTATGAAGCTGGTCAGCTCGATCTTGACGTCCACGCGAATGTCTATGTCCCGTTTGATCTGATCAATCCCCACTACCCCGCTACACAAATCACGTCCCGCCGGCTCCTGTCACACACTTCGAGCCTGGACGATAATTGGGCTATCATGTTCTCGACGTACGTTCAGGGTGACTCTCCCTGGCTCCTGGCTGACTATACGTACGCCTATTTTGACCCTGAGGGCAGTTTCTACGATCCCTACGCGAATTTCGAAAACTGGCCGGCCGGATCGCGATACGAATACTGCAATCATAACTTCGTGGTGGCGGGATATCTGGTCGAGGCCATCACCGGGATACCGTTTGCTCAGTACTGTCACGACTCGGTTTTTGTACCGCTCGACATGAATGAGACTTCCTGGTTTGTGGCCGATCTCGATACCACCCACATGGCCATGCCTTATACCTTCCAGGGGTACGAGCACGTGGAATTGGGTCATTTCAGCTACGCCGATTATCCGGCCGGGGCGCTGCGGACCAGTGCTCCGCAGCTGGCGCGACACTTAATCGCCTTCGGTCAGTACGGACGCTATCAAGACCGAAGAATCCTTGACTCCGCCACGGTCGTGGAAATGATCACGCCCCAGTGTCCGGGTCTGCGGCCGAACCAGGGCTTAACCTGGTACCGGTCCACAGTTGCCGGGCATCAGGTCTGGGGACACGGAGGCGGCGATCAGGGTGTCAGCACGTTCGCCAGTATCTGTTTTGAGCACCAGCTCGGCGTCGTGGTGTTGACCAACGGCGAGACCTTCAGTGCGACCGGCGCCATAAACACCAGATTGTACGAATTGGCCGAGGATCCCGATGGTGATGGGATACTCAGCTTGACTGATAACTGCCCGGGTACTCCGAACCCCGAGCAGCTTGACAGCGACCTCGATGGCGCGGGCGATCTGTGTGACAATTGCCCGGCCCAATTCAATCCGCAGCAGGCTGACACCGACTCTGATGACATCGGGGATGCTTGCGATCCCTGCCCGACTGACGCGCTTAACGACCCCGATCAGGATGACATCTGCGGTGGTATCGACAACTGCCCCGATGTGTATAATCCCGGACAGGAAGACGCCGACGGTGACGGGCTGGGCGATCACTGCTGCTGCCAGGGTCGGGTGGGCAATGTCAACGGCGATGAGCCGGATGAGCCGACCATCAGCGATGTGGCCTGGCTCATCGATCACCTGTTCATTACCGGAGTAGACTTAGGTTGTCTGCGCGAGGCCGACGTTAACCAGTCGGGTTGCATCGATCCCCGGCCGGATGACATCAGCATCAGTGATATTTCTATTCTGATCGACTACCTGTTTATCACCGGGTCGTCACTCGGCTTGCCCGATTGCCCGTGAGCCGATCGCCATCGCTCTAGAGCATCTTGAACGTGAAGCCGAGGGCCAGAGTTTCTTTCAGCCGCGCCCGCTTATCGGTATCCTTGTCATAGAGCAACTGGGTGTAAAGGCTGACGCCGATGATCTTGGACACCGATGCGGTGATCGTGGTCTCCCAATTGATATCCGGGGATGACCAGTGGGTGCCTGTTTCCCTTTCACCCAGCGGGTGTTTGCGATCCGACTCCGACGAAAAAAGAGCTTTGAACACGCCCAGCTTTCCGACGTACCGGATATTCTCGGACAGTTGCAGGGTTGCGTCGGTCACCCACTCCAGACCGCCGTCGGTAATGGTCGAGTCCTCAGTCGTAAGAGTCACCGGGTCGACTATGCTGGTTTTGAAAATCTGGCGTATCGCCAGACCGAGGCGGCTGGTCACGGTCTGGTCGGCCTGGCTGTAAAACTGCCGGGCGATACCGAACGACTCGGTCAGCTTAAGCGGGCTCAAGTAAAGCCTCTTGGCCGGAACGCTGCCGTCAAAGAACTGGCTCTCGACCCGGAACGCAGCGTAAGGATCGACCGGGCCGCCGATCGTCAGCCGCAGCACGTGCTCCCAGTCAATGAGGTCGGTCGACTTCTTCGGCTTGGCCCAGTCCCGAGTCTCAGCGTCCTGTGTCAGGGTCTGACCGAACTTGAGACGGAGAGTGGATTTGAAATTAGCCTTCGGGCTGAACTGACGTTCCGCCGTGCCATCCAGGTTCCATACCCAGTTAACCGACCCGGCTTCGCCCCCGACCCAGGAATTCGAGTACGATGTCTGAGTCAGGGTCAGGTCGGTTACCAGGGTGGTGTTCCATTTCGGTGGGGTTGCTTCATCCTGAGCTTGAACGGCGACCGCCGCCAGGAGTACCAGCAAACCTGATACCAGAGTGTTTACCCGCATAGCTTGTCCCTCCTTTGATCTTTATTGTTCTCCTGGACATATCCCTGCAATCACTGTGTTAGTCTCTCGGTATCGAAACCCGGCGCTACTTCTTGCCCAAGTCGAAAGACTCGTCGGCGCTGGGGTAGCTTCCGGTTCTGACGTCCGTGATGAAACGACGGGCGGCATCGGAGATGATCGGGGCCAGATCGGCGTACTCGCGCACGAAACGCGGCTTGAAGTCGGGTTCGCGCAACCCGAGGATGTCGTTTATCACCAGCACCTGGCCGTCGCAGCCAGGCCCGGCGCCGATACCTATGGTGGCCATGGTCTTGAGTTTCGAGGTAATCTCCGCCGCTGTCTCGCTGGCCACCAGTTCCAGAACCATGGAGAAACAGCCGGCTTCCTCGAGTGCAAGGGCGGACTCGACCAGGTAGCTGCGCGACCTGGCCGTCTTGCCCTGGACCCTGGGCCCGCCGATCCGGTGGATCGCCTGCGGCGTCAGGCCGATGTGGGCCATGACCGGGATACCGCACTCGATCAGACGGCGGACGGTCGGCACCATTTCCGTGCCCCCTTCCACCTTGACCGCTTCGGCCCGGCCCTCGGCCAGGAATCGGCCGGCGCTGCGAATCGCGGTCTCCACCGACGGCTGGAACGACATAAACGGCATATCGGCGACCACCAGGGCTTTCTCCGTTCCTCGGGCAACAGCGGCTGTATGACTGATCATCACGTCCAATCCGATCGGGAGGGTAGAGGTATGGCCGTGGATCACGTTGGCCGCCGAGTCGCCCACGAGGAGGATGTCGATACCGGCCTGGTCGAGCAGCCGGGCGGTGAAGTAATCGTATGCCGTCAGTACGGCGATCTTCTCGCCGCGCTTTTTCATCCGCACGATTGTATGGGCAGTGACTTTTTCTCGTTTTTTGACTACAGACATAGCTAACTCTGCGACGGGACGATCCCGGACGCCGGGCTATAGTACTTCTTGCCGGCGACCGGCTTCGAGATTTGATCTATGAGATCGTCGAAATGCTCGGGCCGATGGACGAAATCAATCTCGTCGGTTCTTACGACCAGCAGCGGTGTTTCGGTGTAATGGAAGAAATAGTAATCGTAGGCGTTGTTGAGCATCTCGACGTATTCAAAATCGATCGGCTTTTCGAAGGGGTGATTCCGACTTCGGATCCGCTCCAGCAGTACGCGGGTCGAGGCTTGCAGGTAGATGACCAGGTCCGGCATGGGGACGTCACGCGACAAGGTCGGCGCAATCTTGTTGTAGAGCGCCAGTTCACGCTCGGACAGATTGATGGAGGCGAAAATGGCATCCTTGGCAAAGAGGTAATCGGCCACAATTCTCTGCGCGAACAGGTCCCGGACCATCAGCTGTTGCTGCTGTTGAAACCGCGAAATCAGAAAATAGAGTTGGCAGGAGAGAGCATAGCGGCGGCGATCCTTGTAGAAATCCGCCAGGAACGGGTTCTCAAACACCTCTTCGTTGATGAGTTGAGCTCCCAGCCGCTCGGCCAGCATCTGGGCGAACGAGGTCTTGCCGACTCCGATCACCCCTTCTACCGCGACGTAATCCGGGTCAAGTCTGCCGCGCGACATGATCTTTGTAAACCTCCAACTGGGCCCGAGCCGCTTTCGTAACATAGTCGGAAAGGGGCTTGCCGGTGGCCGGGTAAACGTGGTCGGGGTCGATCTCCAGAAGCGGGATCAGAGCGAACGGGCGGTGCAGCAACCGAGGGTGCGGAACTTCCAGGGTGGCGGTTCTTATTCGCTGCTCACCGAACATGAGTATGTCGATATCAATGGTCCGGGCACAGCGCTCGCCCTTGCCGGTCCGGCCAAGATCGGATTCGATCTTCTCGACGGCGGCCAGCAGATCAGCGGCGGTGTGGGCGTATTCAATCTTGATGACCTGGTTGAGGAACGACGGCGAGTCATCCGTCATCTCCTGGGGCGGGCTGACATAAACGGCCGACCCGGCCACCACTTCCAGTCCTGGAACACCTTTGAGCCGATTCGCAGCCTGCTTGAGGAACCACTCGCGGTCACCCAGGTTCGAACCCAGGCCCAGGTATGCTGTCTCGGTCACTGGCTCAGTCTTTCTCCTCAGGGCTTGCCGCCGCCCCGGTCAGTTTGGATGTGTCGCCCTGAAACCGGGTTACTTCCACTTCGATATATTTCGCCGGCCCGGCCACCGGGGGGTGGAGCTTGCGAATCCTCAAAGTTACCCCGTACACCGGAAACTTGTCAAGCAGTATGCCGGCCAGCCTGGTCGCCAGCCCTTCGAGCAGAGCATAGGCCTTGCCCTCGACCGCATCACGGATCACAGCGTAAACCTGGCTGTAATCGACGGTATCAACGAGGCTGTCAGAGTGCCCGGCCGCGGCCAGATCGAGTTGAAGCTCGCAGTCGACCTCGAAAACCCGGCCGGTTTCTTTCTCGGCTGCGCTGGTGCCGTGATAGCCGTAAAAGGTAAGCCCGACCAGCCGAATAACGTCTTTCATGGCTCGTCCTCCCGCTTGCGAATGAGCCGGCTTTTCCGGATTCTGCGCGCCGCTTCCGCGAAAGCTCCCGGGCTGGCCAGCAGGCTGAAGCGAAAGAAACCCTCGCCGTTCTCGCCAAAGCTGAGGCCGGGCGTGACCAGAACGCCGAACCGTCGGGCCAGGGTTTTGGCAATGCTGGTCGAGGGTGTGCGCCGTTCGGTCTGGGCCCACTCAAAAGGCACCGTCGGCCGGCCCGCGGGCTCCAGTCGGAGCAAATCCATCAATTGGGAGGCCTCTGCGGACGCCCGGCTGATCCGGTCGCGGATGGCCGTAAGTCCGGGCGACGGGTAACCGCGGATTGCGTCGATAGCCAGCTCGACCGCGTAGGCCGGGACAAATCTTCGCACCAGACGCGCGGCCTTTTCCATGCCGCTGATGGCCTCGCGGCTGCCGACCGCATACCCAAAGGGAAGGGGCGGCAGTCCAAACTGGTAGCAGAACGAGCCGAGTTCGACCCCCACTTTCTTGCCGCCCGCGGTATCGAGCAGCGAAGCCGGCGCCCGGGACGAGATGGCCGCGTAGGCGGCGTCGTTAACGATCAGAATATTCTGTCGCCCGGCCAGCCAGGCCAGTTCCGCCAGATCTTTGGACGACAGTTCGGCGCCGGTTGGATTATGCGGCGAATTCAGAAACAGGAGTCTGGCCACGCGGCCCAGACCGGTGTTGAGCCGGTCAAATCGAGGGATCCACTCCGTTTTGGCTGAAATGGGGTAGGGGATGGGTTCGCCGTTGCAGGCCGTCACACAGGAACGGTAAAGCGGAATACCCACTCCGGGGACAAAAGCCACATCTCCGGTGTCGACATACGCGAGAGTCAACTGGTAGGCGAGGCTCGTGATGCCGCCTCCGATATACAGTTCCCGGTCCGGTACAATCCGGGCGCTGTGAACTCTGGTCAGCCAGCCCGCCAGTTCCTCTTTAAGCGCGGCCATCCCGGTGCTCGATGCCGCCAGCAACTGGTCACCTTCGGGTCTGAAATCGGGGTCGGGCACGACCGGCCAGAAAAACGACGCCAGATCAAGCACGCCTGACCGTTTTCCCGCGAGCAGGCGATGTCCCGGTACGACAAAATCACTGATCGCCGGAGGCATTTGATACAGCCGGTTGGCTTTGTCTATGATGACCTTTCTAACAGGCAAGCAGGCTCCTTACATGTCGATTCTAGAGGGTTTCTAACGACTCCCTCATCCGGTTCAGGCGCATCAGATCCACCTCCGGGATCCGATCCGGGCCGCCCAGCAGACGACTGAGAAACAGAATGCGCGCGCCGTGCTCTACGATCTCGTGCCTCTGCAGCGCCTGATCCAGCGTCCGGCCAACCGTAATCAGTCCGTGGTTCCGGAGCAGAAAGGCGTGGTGGTCGACGATGAACGGTTCCAGGGTCGCCGGCACATCGGACGTGCCGGGGGCGGCATATTTAGTCAGCGCCACCGGCCCGACCCAGACCACCATCTCGGGGAGCACGCGCCAGTCCAGTTCTGCGCCCGCGGCCGCAAAAGCGGTGGCATAAGGTGGATGGCTGTGTACCACCGCCCCAATTGCCGGTCGCTTTCGGTAGAAGAACAGGTGCGCTGCCAGTTCCGAGGACGGCTTCCCCGAGCCGCCGAGAATCTCGCCGTCGGCTCCCACCGTCACCAGGTCATCGGGAGTAAGCCGATCCAGGGCGAAACCCGAGGGCGTAATCAGAAGGCGGTCAGGGCCGAGGCGAACAGAAATGTTGCCGTCCGCTCCGGCCACCATCTTCCGGTCCGCCAGCCACTTCCCGGCGGAGACTATCTGATCTGTCGGTGTTTGCGGAGACCTCATACCGTCTGCAAGGTAGGGGGCGGCATGGGTGAAGTCAACAGGTCGACCCCCTACGGGCAACTCCGGTAAACGGCCCTCCATGCGTCCGATCTGCACCGCTATCCAGCTAAGGAGTATAGAGTTGCATGAAGCGGTGGCTTGACAGGCGAGGCAAATAATCGGCATCAAAACAGGCCCCTGGAGCGTATCAGATAACAGGAGTTATTGGTCGGCCGAGTGTTAAGTTTCTCTTGACAGAACAAATGAATGAGATTATTATACAAGGCTAACGCTGTTGGTGGGTCTCTTGAATAATCATTCCGTGTCTCCAAAGAAGCCAGGTTTTTCTCCCTTGCGCCTGGCCGGGTACGCTTCGGTGGCGATCATTTTTACGCTGCTGGGTGTACTGATCGCATCCAACTTCGATCTGTCGCCGTCTTCGGTGGCCCAGATGCCAACCAATATCAGCCAGACCGGGCTCTTCCCGGTGGTTGAGCGCGACGGCCAGCCCCAGTCACCGTTTGTCGAAGTCGTAAACCGGGTGGCCGACGCCGTGGTCAATGTCTCCGCCACCACCCGCGACAACCAGGTGCCCTGGTGGTTCCGCGGCGGGCATTACTCGATGTCGCGCGGCTCGGGCTTCTTCTTCCGGGACGATGGCTACATTCTCACTAACAATCACGTGATTGCCAACGCCCTGGAGATCACCGTCAGGACGGCTTCCGGCTACGACTACGAAGCCCAACTGGTGGGTACGGATCCTGCTACCGATCTGGCGGTCCTGCGAGTCCAGCCGGAGGAACAGATCACCATCATACCCTTCGGTGACTCGGAAGATATCCTGGTGGGCGACTGGGCCATCGCCATCGGCAACCCGTTCCCGGAGCAGGGCCTTGATCGGACCGTTACCGTGGGCGTGGTCTCGGCCAAAGAGCGCAGTTCTCTGCGGTTTGGTCGTGAGACGCCCAACTACCAGGATTATATCCAGACCGATGCCGCCATCAACCCCGGCAACTCCGGCGGTCCGCTGCTTAACATCCGGGGTGAGGCTATCGGGGTCAACGCGGCCATTACCAGCCCGACCGGCTCTTCAGTCGGTATCGGTTTTGCGATTCCCATCAACTTAGCCCGCGCGATCGTGCCGGATCTTATTGCCACCGGGCGGGCCAGCCGGGGCTGGCTGGGCGTTTATATGTCCGATCTGACGGAACGCGATGCCAAACGTCTCGGCCTGAACGCCGTCCGAGGGGTGGTGATTGATTCGGTGTATGCCGGGTCGCCGGCCGACCGGGCCGGTCTGAAGCGGGGCGACGTGGTGGTGGAATTCAACGACCAGGAAGTCCGGAACGGCAGCCAGTTCTCCGTCCTGGTTTCGACCGTCCGCCAGGGCAACGTTGTACCGCTGGAGGTGGTTCGCGGCGGTGACCGTATTAACCTGAACACTACCATCGGGGATCGGGAATCTTCCCTGGTCCGGGCGCCCGAAAGCGGGGGTGGCCGCGAACAGACCGAGGTTCTGTTGGGCATGGAGCTCAGCCAATTCACGCCCGAGATCGCCCTCGATATTGGTGCGGAACATATTGACGGCCTGTACGTTTGGACTGTCTACCCGGGAACGGCGGCTGACCGGGCGGGTATAACCGCCGGTTCGATCATTATGAAGGTCGGCAAGGAACCGGTGAAGACGGTGGACGAGTTCGTGGCCAGCGTCAACGAGGAAAGCGACAGGTCGCGTATTCCTCTGATCGTGCAGGAGCCCGATGGAGCCATCGCGCGGAAGATATTGAGACAGTAAAGGCCGGGACCAGGCAAGTGAACCAAGGACTTGCGAGAGTCGTTTTAGATAGTGAAGCGGACCGTGGAGTTGGAAGGAGTAGTCAAGGACCGTGGCTAAACAGTCACTGAAGTATCGCGACGAGGACAGATCGCTCGATCTGTACCTGCGCGAGATCGGGGAAACTCCTCTCATCACTGCTGCGGAAGAAGTACGTCTGGCGCGCAAGATCAAGCAGGGCGATAAGAAAGCCCTGGAAAAACTGACCCGTGCCAACCTTCGTTTCGTGGTGTCGGTTGCCAAGCAGTACCAGAATCAGGGTCTGTCCCTGGCCGATCTTATCAACGAAGGCAATATCGGCCTTATTAAAGCGGCCAAGCGTTTTGACGAGACCCGGGGATTCAAATTCATCAGTTACGCCGTCTGGTGGATCCGACAGGCTATCCTTCAGGCTCTGGCCGAACAGAGCCGAATCGTGCGGCTTCCGCTCAATCGGGTGGGCACGCTGCACAAGATCGGCAAGGTCTCCAGTCGTCTGGAACAGGGACTCGGCCGGGAGCCGTCGCCCGAGGAAATCGCCCGGGAACTGGAGCTGTCGGAGGGTGAAGTTGCGGACACGCTGAAGATATCAAACTCGCATTTGTCGCTCGATGCGCCGTTTTCGGTCTCTGAGGATAATTCGCTGATCGATATCCTCGAGGACGAGTTCCAGCCGTCGCCGGACGAGGCTCTTCTGAGCAGTTCGCTCCGGGTCGAGATCGAGAAAGCGCTCGATACCCTGACCCCGCGCGAAGCCGAGGTTATCAATCTGTATTTCGGCTTGAACCACGAGAAGGCGCTTACGCTGGAAGAGATCGGCGCCCGATTCTCGCTCACCCGGGAGCGGGTCCGTCAGATCAAGGAGAAGGCGATTCGGCGCCTGCGGCATGCCTCGCGCAGCCGTTCGCTCCGGGCGTATCTGAACTGAAGGCGACCGTAATTGAGAAGCCCAGGCCGCTCCCTTTTTCGGGGGCGGCTTTTTTGTGCCTTGCCATGTCCGCCGATCCAGAGTAACTTCATACCATGGCGCCGGACACGGGGAACGTCAACGGACGATCGCAACTGGTACTGATAGCCGTGTTAACGGTCATCTTTTCCGTGATTGTCCTCCGCAGTGCCTGGGTCTGCGACGATGCTTACATTTCCTTCCGAACGATAGACAACTTCGTCAACGGCTACGGCCTGACCTGGAACACGGGCGAGCGGGTCCAGGCGTACACCAATCCGCTCTGGGTGTTTGTTACCGCCGCCGTTTACGTATTCAGTGGAGAATTCTACTACACCAGCATTTTTCTTTCGCTCGTGCTGTCAATCGGGATGGTGGTTATTCTGGCGCGCAAGGTGGCGCTTTCCGTGCAGTCGGCTGCGCTGGCCGCCCTGTCACACCTGTTACTGGTGATCTTCGCGGCCGTCTATTTCGGGGGCCAACGGACACCGCGACGGCTGTTCTGGCTGGCCTTGATTGCAGCGCTCGGCATGCTGAACCGGCTCGATACGGTGCTCCTGTACCTGCCCGCGCTGGTGGCGGCGTTCTTCGGCACGCCGGGCGGCGGGCGGATCAAACGGGTGGTCCTGGGTATGCTGCCGATCATCGGCTGGGAAGTTTTCTCGCTCATCTATTATGGTTTCCCGTTCCCGAACACTTATTACGCCAAGTTGAAAGCCGGTATCCCGGCCGCCGACCTGGCCCGGCAGGGGCTGATGTATTATGTCGATACGCTTGATCTTGATCCGCTGACCCTGATCGTGATCGCAGCCGGAATCGTACTCGTGTGGGTGGGGCGAAAACGGGACCAGGTGCCGTTCGTCTTGGGTATGGTCTTGTACCTCATCTACATTGTAAGAATCGGCGGCGATTTCATGACCGGCCGCTTCTTTGCCGCGCCGCTGCTGGTCTCTGTAATCCTGCTGTCCCGATTTGGCCTGCCGTCCAAGGGAATCGGCCTGTGGGCACCGCTTGGTGCGGTCTTGCTCCTGAGCCTGACCTCGCCGCGGTCGCCCCTGCTGGCGGATCAGGCGTACGGCACCGGCGATGAAGGCCGCGGAAGCAACCGGGGCATAGCGGACGAACGGGGCTTTTACTATCAGAGCACCGGGCTGCTCCGCGATGCGCGGGCTAGATCAATGCCCGACCATTGGTGGATATTCAAGGGCAAGCAACTGAAGGCAAGCGGGCAGACGGTGGCGCACGACGCAACCATTGGATTCAGGGGCTACGCTGCCGGTCCGTTGGTGCATATAGTCGACGAACTCGCCCTAGCGGATCCACTTCTGTCGCGCCTGCCAGCGGCGGAGCTTGATGACTGGCGGATTGGCCACGTGCGGCGGACCATTCCCATGGGTTATCTGGTAACTTGCAGGACTGGAATAAACTCCATCAGGGATTCCAGCCTTGCGGAGTATTACGAACACCTGCACGACATTATCGCGGGTCCAATCTGGTCTTGGCAGAGAACTCTCAAAGTGGCACGGATGAACCTCGGTCTCTTTGATAATTTGCTCAGTATCGATGAGTCCTCGTACGATTTACTGGTGCCGTACGCCGACGTTTGCTCTCCAAAACAGCGTGGGACGGTGTGGAACCGCGCCGGCAACTTGATATTGAAACCTCGAGGCGTTATGATCGAAATGGATAGTGTGGTCTCAAGCTTGACGGTGGAATTGAGCGTCGATCATAACGACTCGTACGAGTTGGTTTATTGGTTAGGAGTAAGACAGGTCGGCGCGACTAATATTGCGATGGACCTGATTCCCGAGCTCGGTCTTCGAGTGGATACGATTGAGGTACAGATAGACCAGGGTGTGAACCGGTTCGACGGTGTTCATATTCGACCGGTGGACGGTGATGATCGGTATAGCGTGGGGCACTTCAGACTTCTGGGTGTGTCCGATGAAAGGCCTTGATCGTTGTTGATGCCAAGACGGGAACTCCAGGCTTTCTGATTTGTGATGCGTAGCCGGTTGAGAGTACTTTTCTCGGAGGCATGGGTTACCAGTGCGGGGCTGGTCTGCTTCTTCATGGCAGGCATCCTTTTGTTCTGGTATTCCCTGACTCGGTGGCAGACCGGCGAGTACCAGGCTGTCTGGGATATCCAATGGCTGAACGCCTGGCTGCTTGTTCTGCCGGCTGTTTTGTTCGTTCTGTGGCGGCGGAGAAACGACGCCCGTCTGCGAAGTTGGTTGATCCTGCTATGCTTCAGTCTCTGGGGCTTTGTCGCCGTATCGGTGGTCTTCCACGGCACTCCGTTTTCATGGAACGGATACTGGGGAGACCAAAAGTTCCGTCAAGCGATGATTCTGAAGTTCATGACCTTCCTGGTTCCCCGTGATTTCTATTACAAAGATCTGCCACCCTACTATCCTCCCCTATATTATTATCTGCTGTCGTGGTACGGTCGTGTCTTCTCTGTAGAGTACTACAAGCTACTTAAGATCGGGACGCAACTGATTTACCTGTTGGGTCCGACCCTGCTGTTCATTCTCTGGCGTCAGGTGGTGTCGCGCCATCAGGCTGTGGTAATCACTCTGGCGACTTTTGTTGTGGGCGGCCTGTACTATCACCTTCCGCTCTCGGTGCCCCACGAATTCCTCTCGGGCGTTGTCTTTATCCCTTGGTGGCTGCGCTATGTGGAAGGGTTGGGGCGGCCGTGCACTGCCTGGCGTCGTTATTTGGCTGGAGGAGTAATAGGCGGCGCCGTATTCATGACGTACTACTACGTGTTTTTCATCGGCGGCCTCCTGGTATTGGTACGCTTCGGTCATTGGCTGGTGCGCCGTGGATGCCGGCCTCCCTCCAGGTTTCGTCCCGGACAGACGTTCGGCATGCTGGCCGCGGTGGCACTGTTTTCTGTCCCGTACTGGCTGCCGCTGCTCCTGACGATGCTGACCGTTGGCAATCATCCGTCTCAACGTGAATGGTTCCACCTGTATTACGCGGAGCTCCATTTCGTTTTCCTGCGGTTCTCGGTTCCCGGCCTCCTGGCCCTGGCGTCGATATACTACTTGTACCGACGACGATCGACCGCTATTGCTCGCAGCGTGTTGGGCCTGATTGGTGCGGCTGTTGGATTGTATGGACTCGGCTATCTATTGGGCAACCTCGGGCAGCCCATTCTGTACATCAAAGCCGGCGAGTTCATGTTTGTGCTGGCCGGGTCGATGATCGGTTTTATGGTCGCCGGCTTGCTGCGGGCTGAGAGGCGGAAGGGTCTCACTCGAGGGGCCTTAGGACTGCTGACTCTAATCTTGATGGTGGTACTCGTCCAGGACTTCACGTCGCTTCCCAAAGTCAGGGAGGTGGAGACGGCGAGAAAGTCCGGGCCGCAGGAGTTCGGTACCGACCCCGAGGAGATGGCCGCGCGAGCCGGATCGGTCTTTCTGACCACCCATGAGACTTTCGCTTCCTTCTTCCCGGTGTTTCAGTTCAACGCGATCAACCAGCATTATGCTCATTTCGCGTCACGGTACCTCGAGCGCCACAACTTTCTCTATCTTTTGCAGGTGGTCGATGATGCGCGGTTGTTCCACTTGGCCCTTCGTCATAACAAATACGACCAAGTGGACTATTTCATGCCGCGAGAAGTTGACGGCAATGTGGAAGTGTGGTCGAATCTAAGCCGGTATCCCGATCGATTCGTAGACCGCACACTGCGCTACTCGCAGGAATTCGTCGACGATACAGCCTTATTCCGTCGCGAAACCGGGGATCTTCTCTATCAAGTGCTGGCTTCAACGCCACCGGCCGAGGTCGGTGGGTATACAAGGGCCTACGCTTCAGGTCGGGACAGTCTATTAACCGCGTATGAGCTTTACCTGTTGTCCAGGCACCTCGATTCTACCGGTGGTCGACTATTGATGGAGTATGCATCCCTGGATACCATTGCCTGGAAGAGACTTGAATTCACCGGGAGCGGCGATTCTCTCGTGGTGTATGGAGATGGCCGCTTGATTCCGGTAGGCGACAGCTTGCTGCTGCTGACCGCGTTCCAGGCTCGCCGGACTGTGCGCACCGACTACAAGATATTCCTGCACCTGTATCGCCGAGGCGGTGCCGCGGGATTCGACAATTACGATTACCTGCCGCCGGTGGCCACCAGCCGTTGGCAGCTTAGGGATATCGTAGTCTGCTCCAGGATGCTTCCGTCTGACCCGGACTATGCCCGGCTCCGTATAGGTTTTTTTCTGGGGGGGACGCGGCTCGGAGACGGCTGGTGGTCGAAGATCCCTAGCAGGTAGAATTCTTCTTGCCTGCCGATGAACCGGACATATATTAGACTACTGCTGGAGCTATGCTGGCTCCGCTCGATGCCGAAGTGGTGGAACTGGTAGACGCGCTGCGTTCAGGGCGCAGTTCTCGCAAGGGAGTGGGGGTTCAAATCCCCCCTTCGGCACCAGATTTCTCTTGACATATTTATCCCCCTTTATTACAATCAGTTAGGACAACGGCCGCGCCCAACAAGGGGCGCTGTGCCCAATATGTGACCAGTCGGAGACGCGATTATGGGCAACATTTACAAGCGCGGTAAGGTCTGGTACATCGATCTCAGATACAAACGACGCCGCATACGACGGGCAGTGGGATCATCCAAGAAAATTGCCGAGTTGGCCCTAAAGGATGCCGAAGTCAAAGTCGCCAAGGACAAGTTCGGCTTCAGCAAAAACGATATCGATCTAGAGAAGTTCTTCGAACTCTTCCTGGATTACTCTCGTGCCCAACATCGGCCTCGGTCAACCCAGCGCTACCGAGAAGTAATAGATCATTTCAGGTCGTTTCTGGAGAAGCATGCCACTGTGTCCTTCATTTCAGAGATTACGCCGGAGCTGATCGATCGCTACAAGGTCTACCGCAAGGGCAATTGGGTCAACGGTAGCGGGGTGCCAGTGGAATCACATGATGCTGTGATTCCGAAAACCCGCAAGGGAGCCCGCGCTCACACGGTGAACTTCGAGCTTGATACCCTCAGGTTGATGTTCAATCTGGCGATTAAGTGGGGGTATTTAAGCGAGAATCCAACGAAAGGTACAGCGAGGCTCAAGGTAGACGACGCCAAGCCGCCAAGATTCCTCACCGTAGAAGAGTGTCAGAGGCTGCTCGAGATATGCCCGACTGAACAGAGACGCATCTTCACTGCGCTCCTCAGTACCGGCATGCGCAAATCGGAACTGGAGAACCTGCAGTGGCAGGATGTCGATCCCAAGAGACGGCAGATCAGTATCCGTAGCAAGGAGGACTGGAAACCCAAAGCAGGCGAGAGGGACATTCCGATCAACGAGCCGCTGCTGCGAGTTTTCCAGGAACTTCAGGACGAGAGCACAACATTCACACCTACGGATTACGTCTTCAAGGTCAAAAGAAGGGGGCGATCGCGGAACTGGATGAGGCTACAGCTGATCCACTGGGCCGCCAAAGCCGGTATTGAGAACCTGACTAAGCTCCACACGCTACGTCACACTTTCGCCAGCCATCTGGTCATGAAGGGTGTCGATCTCCCTACTGTCATGAAGTTGATGGGCCACTCGGATATTCAGACCACCATGATCTACGCTCATCTAGCGCCCGATCATCTGGCAGGGGCAGTGAATAAGCTGACATTCTGATCAGCGTTGACAGCAAGCGAATCCGGCAACTGCTCTACTACCCACGGGGGAAGAAAACGGACACCTCTCTTCTTATCGTTGAGGCTCATAACCCGAAGGTCGGCGGAAATCGAACCACCATCCGAAACGTGCGGGTAGTAGCGCTCCGTCGGCATTGAGAGTATTCTAAATCTCCAACCGTCTTAAATCGAATCGTCTCCGGATTGTCCCAGTAGCGGCATTCTTGTCTATCCATTTGGTCACATCCACTTCTCTAAACCTCACAAACCGCCCCAGCTTGACGTGAGGGATGAACCCCTGGTGCGTCCACTGATAGACCGTGGAGGTCTTGACACCAAGCAGTTCGGCGATCTCGGCCGGGGTCAGGAGGCGGTTCATCGGGTCAGCGTCGTCCTCCACGCAGCATCTTGGACAGCGCTTCCGCGTAGTACTTCCGAAGCAACTTCTTGAAGGGGTCGGGGCCTGCCTGCTGGCTGCGATAGGTCAGATTCTGGCAGACCCGGCAGAGAAAGTAGTCCGACCCCGGGGCCATATAGAGAATGCGACAGCGTCGCCGACAGTCTTGGTTCGGACAGAAGAACCACCAGCGCTTTCCGCCGAAGTACAACCGGGTGTAGTCGAGGTCGACCAGGTAATCGTGGTTGGTCTGCTGGCCGTCCCGTTTGGTGACAGTGTAATAGAGCCTCAAACGGCAGGGCGGATTCACGTCCCACCCAATCTTGGCACCGCTGTCTTTCCACTCGGTATATCCGGTGCTGGCGCAGTCAGGATTAACGTCTCGGCGGAACCGGTCCATGTCAAACTGCAACGCGCAGTCAACCGTCAGTTTCTTACAGGTGACACCCCGTCCTACTGACATAAACAACCCTCTTTTTTTTCGAAATCATTACACAAAACGGCACTATTTCGGCGCATGTTATTTGAGTGTATTATCAAGCATATCAATAACTTGCCGTGATTTTGGGTGAGCTGCCGGGCAGTGCAGTGTGTGAACTGCAAAAAACCGCCCACGGGGGAAGGAAACTGGTACCCTCTGGGACCGTTATGGAACCTTGTCGTCATACAGAAACGGACGATCCGACGCTCACTGCCTGGGGCAATCTCGGGACCCGGTCCGCGGTCGTGTGTCACTTGCCCCCAGAAATGCCCGTAGAGGCGTTTTTGCGGTATAGCCGTACAACTTCCCTCATCTCGATTTCAAATGCCGTGACGGGCCTGTATTTGAAGTCAGCCATTTGTAACTCCTTGTGCCGCAATGGGCGGATTTTGGGTGTTTTCTCGTTCTGACCGCTTTTTGACCCGGCCCAGCAGTCGCTTTGGAAACTGGATGTCGTATCGCTTCGGACTGCCCGGATAAGTGTAGACAGAGGCGTGTGCGACACCCTCCCACTTCATCATTTCGTGGTACTGCTCCGCTGAGACGTGGGCGCGGTATTCGCCGTCAAACCACGGCCAGATCCTGTTTCTCACACGATTCCTTTCGCTCTTGGGGCTCCATGCTGGCGGCGATCCTTTTGGCCTGATACTTGGAGAACCACTGCCGTATACCGTTGAATCCCAGGACCTCCCACAGCGCCTGGTCGAATTGGTCGGACACCGGCTTGCCCTCAAGATCAAAGGGGAAGTTCACCCAGTACTGTCGGGCTTTACCACCGTCCGCCCATTCCCTGCGCTTCAGACTCAGCACTCCCAACCTTTCCATATCAGCCACAAATCGGGAGGTGTTTTCCACGTTTGGCACCCTCAGCAGCCGCAGAAGCCGCTTACTGAGGTCAATGTGGAAATGGAAATTTCCTGCCCCATTTGGTATGTCTTCTTTTTCGTGAAAAACCCTGCCCCATTTGTTGGTACCCCTCTTATCTCTGCAGATAGTGCCAGCTGATGACTTGTTCTTGTGTTTGTGAAGCAGTACGGCTTTAGAGAAAGAGAGAAGTCTGAATAGAGCGCTTAGAGTCTTGAAATTGCCCTGGTAATCGAGCACACGGCAAAGTTCGCTTTCGCTCAGTCCTGCTGACATGATCGGTGCGCGTATCCCGTTTCCCGGTTCAGCTCGCAGGTTGTCGACCAGCCGGTCGATCTGGTTGTAGACCACGTGGATCTTGCCCTGGTTGATTCGGCGGGAATTGCCGTGGTGGCAGTTTGTAATCCAATCCTGCCCAAAGACTTTGAGTTCATCTTTTTCCAGGCCCAGCCGACAGCGACCGTACCAAACCAGTGCCTTCAAGCACTCGTTGGTCGTAACGTCGGGCGGCAAGCCGCTGTCCAGACAGGCCCTGACAATCTGTCGATACTCGGGCTTGGCCTGGCTCCCGGGGATCTGCGTTAACGCTGGTGGACGGGCGGAGAATGATGCACGATGATCCTGTACAACTTTCAGCGTCTGCGGGAGGTTGAGATCGTATCTCGGTTCCAGAGTGACCGGATCGAGCAACATGCTGCCCTGGCCGAAGGGCAGGCGGTCGGGTTCGGGTCCCAGCCTGACCTCGCATTTGCCGGGAGATACTCTAAGGCCGGCGCCGCTCAGTGTGCTCTTGGTCCATTCATTCAAGCTGACTTTCGGCACTGACCGGTTCAAGAACCAGATCATGCGGATGCCCTCAGAATGGGAACTCCGGTAGATGACGGGCTCACCCGGTATGGCCTCGGTCGAGGAACGGACTGTCTCAACGACCTCGGACCACGCTCGGCCTTTCTTGAAGTCGATGTCGACGACGATCTGGTCGACCTGGCTGGCAAACGGTATGGCGACATCGGTATTGCCGCAGAGGTGACGGAGAATGAGATTGTCTTTCCAGCAGCGCTTGAATTGCGGCCAGGAGCCGTCGCTTCGACGCTCTGCATATGTGTTCTGCTCCCTGTGGCTGAGAAACAGGCTCTTGTATAATTGGAACTCGTCCTCTGTTATCTCGAGGTGAGCCAGCCGTTTGGCCCGAGAGAGGCGACGCCTGCTGAAATCGTCGGCCGTGGCAGTTGCTGACCACCAGAGATTGGGGCTATCCGGCACAGCCTACTCCCTCATGAAGATGTCTAGAAGACTGCCGGATACATCGTGCGTCCGTATATAGATAGAGTGTATGGAACTCAGGGCGTCGTCTGGTCACGGTCGTTTGCCCTTGGTAATAGAAGTGGGACGTGGGGGTGGTATTGGGATTACGCGCTGAATCCGCGATGCTTGGCGTTCCCACTTGCGCGGGATGCCGGGCGTGTACGTGATGAGACCGACCTGGGCCAGTCTCTGCAGATCTTCCCCAACACGTTTTACTGAAATGCCCGCTATCTCGGCGAGTTGGCGATGGCTGGCGAAGAGCCGACCTCCGGGTCCGATCTTGTGCTTCACTTCCAGGTACGGCACGGCCGCGAAATAGAGCAGGACCTGCCGATGGGTGAGAATCTGAGGCCAGCGGTAGTCCAGGAACTTGAAATTGCGGACTTTCTTGTGGCCATTTTTTTTGCGCTTGGAGTACGGGCAATCCAGACCGATGCAGAAACTGGCCAGGACCTGGTGCTCGCAGCTGTACTCGTATTTGTCGAGCATACCGCTTTTGATGGCGCGCTGGATTTCTGACGAACTGAGCGGGGGTGAATTGGAGCGGTTCCATTCTTCGATGATGGCCTCGATCTCCTGCTGGTCCTTTCCGAGACGCAGAAGTTCAGCCGTCAGCGCTACCACTGCACCGCTTCTTCCGGGATAGTCGCCCTTGCACAGTGAGGTTTCCAGGAGGGAGGCGAGACAGGGCCGGATATCGGGTCCGGGGCGAGAGGTCAACTCAGATAATATCGAGGAGGACATAAGTTCCCGGATGGTCTTGTCAGTAGACATCTCTTCCCGTGACTCCTACCGCCCCGTGGCCACACCGACACAGACATATTGATGCCAAGGAACGGCCGTTCAGGTCAGCTGCAGCCGAGGGAGGGACTGTGAATACGTTAAGTTGATCGATTGCAGCCGTGTGGAACGTGGGACGCTGAGTTGGTGAACCGAAGGCGGTGTTGATAAGCTGGCAGCCCGGCAACGAGAAGTTGATCTTTGTCGCTTTCACGCCAATAGGGTATCAATACCTGCTGCTGGAGGTCAAAGACACGACTTTGACAGGGGCGGGAAAAACACTGGACGGGGTCGGGAAAATTTGTGGAAAGAACCTAGAACGTCGGTGGAATTGATGAGACGGTCTCTAGTCGAGTTTCAGGCGCCAGAGGTCTTTCTCTGATTCGTGGCGTTCAAATATGGCCTTGAACTGCTCTTTGCGGCTCTTGAAAAGCGATGCGAACGAGCTGTTGGGCAAGTTGACACTCTCGTTTTCCAATACGTCCTGCTCGCGAAGATACTCGTTTTCCTGCTGAAAGTTGTCCCAGAAGATCTTTATGACCGGACGTTGCACCTTAGTGAATGTGAACTTACCTTTGGCGCAGATAATTGTACGACCGCTGTCAGTAAGACGGGGTACTTCGTGTTCTAATATGGCAGGAGTATCTTCGCCTTTTGAACGCGAACCAGGCTTTGCCATCAACTCATTTCTTGCCATTAGCTTTCGTCGAAGGTCTAAGGCCCAAGCTTCTGCAATATCAAGGGCTGCTTCGCTCATCCACTGTATTCCAGATTCCGTGCGAGATAAGGCAAGGAGCTTCCCCAGCTCAGAAGGAATGACAAGGCGCCCTGTTTTATCTGGCAATGGTATGCCAACTGGCCAAATATCAAAGCAGGGCACAGAGGCTCTAGCTCCTATTGATATTGGCGCTTGACCACGAAGAGTGAAGACCAAGCCGAAATCAGACGAATCCTCATGCAACCAGCAATCCCATATGAGCGGATCAAACTGTGCCCATTTATGAGGAAAGATGTCTAATGAATCTGCCAGATCAAAGCACGGCTTGTATGGATAGTCATCGGAGTTATTCTCCGTTGTGGCCGCCTCATCTTCATCAGCATCAGCCTTTGCCGCTCTGATCAAGGATATAGCCTCGTCAATGAGTTGAACAGCATTGTCCGGGATCTTGAGGAGGGTGCCTGTTTTGTCGAGTGTACTGACGTGAACTTCGCTATCATCGCAGGAATCTTGGAGCCCTGAACCGTGTTGACCTCCAGTGGCTCTATCAACTGGCATTGTACTAGTGGCTGTCTCGTGAATCTCAATAAGCTCCCGCAAGTCCTCCAAAGTGGGGATAGCACCCTCGACGAAGTTGCTGTCAATCAATCGACTGCTGTGCTCTGGGCCAAGGTAAACAGTCAGCAACTCAGCCAACTCGTATGGCACAGCATGGCATATGGCCGTCTTGGGTATCTGGGAGTCGTCGGGCCAATGGCCGAACCAAGGACGTGTATCCGGCGCGAATAATTGAGGAGCCAAATCTCGTGATGTGAAGACCAGTTCGTATAAGGGTGGCTGCCATCTTAGCCAAACGTCATAGGCGAAGGGATCCATCTGGCACCACCGATGAGGAAGCAATTTGATAGAGCCTCCCAAACCTACGAATTCTAGGAAAAGGTCGTCTTCATTGCTATTGTGAGAAGCTTGGTCACTCTCGTAGGACTTCTCCAACAGCACTCTGGCTTGGGAAAGGAGTTCATCTATAATGACAATTGCATGTCTTGGAATGGTGATCATTGTCATGATTGATTGCTCGAATCATATTGCTGGGGTCTCGCAGTTCAGCCCGTCTTACTCGCCTTAGTAACGTACAGGAAAAAGCTGAAGTCGTAGAAAGGGCGGTCTGCTGGCTCGCCGAACGTTGTCTCGAGAATCTCCTCCATGGCCCAGGTTTCGCTGGCGAGGGCGGTGGCTCATCATATCAGCCCTGACACCCCATGCAGTATCCTCTCCTTGAAACTCCAAGTTCTATCATCGTGGCTCTCTCTACTGTTACTATGCCTAGGGTTACTGTACTTGACAACCTGCCCATTTGTGTAGTATATTACTGCCGCAGGCAGGGGGATAGCTCCATGTCGGAGGAGTTGAGCCTTGGCCAATCGCCTGCGTCGGGTTGCCTCAACGGCAAGTACCACATACAGATACTGGGCCGGATCGAATCGTGATGACGAGGACTGTCTGGTTGTACTGCCCAGCCACCTGTTAAAGCACCAGGTTTGTCCTCTTTCCGGAGGGGCATTCGAGAAAGCCTTAGAAGCGTTTCTGGATGCCTATCATCGAGGTGAGGCGGTCCTGGGTCAGACGCGAACTGCCCAGCCAATCAAGTGAGGCCTCACTGGATTGGGGTCCCCATGACTTTATTGGGATGGTGCAGAAGTCGCGCTCAACTTGCCGCTGCTTAGCCAAGGCTGAGTAACCCGTCCGCACACCTCCATGTTTCTCAACGACTTACGTTCTTCTGCGTCCGATCCGAGTCTATGGTTTCGTTTCCTTTTATTCACTGCAGAAATGCACACTCCTGCGCACGGTTTGGGTGCGGATGGGCACCGTGAGGAGGCGATATGGGTGCGCCCGACAGAACCAGCGAAACGGCGGAGACCCTAATCAGAACCCCTTTGCTAGGCTCGGACCATTCAGTGCGGGGCTCGGACCGTACAGCCCATGATCAGTGTTGTGTTGACATCAGTGATCGGCCTATCTATCTTCTCGGCGCTAGGGTATACTATCACACAATGAGGAGGGCTTGGTGCCTCGCGGAAAAGAACCGGCCACAGCGAAGACCAGAGCTTCAGCGGGCAGGTCAAGGACTGCCGCAAGAACCGGGGGCACGCGGTCGAAATCAAAAAAAGCAACAGCGTCAACAAAGGTGGCTTCCGGCAAGAGCAGACGCAAGCGGCCAATTGAGCAGTACGATCACAAGGGGAGGAATCCGGCTAATAACCTCCAAGGTCTCCTTTTCTCTGACCTAGTCAAGAAGAAACAGAGGAGTTGAAATGAAGGACATGACAAAGCCGCCGGTCCGTGAGATCATTGAGGACTTCGCGAAGGAGATTCGCGATCGCAGATCACGTGGGCCCAAACCATCAAAGACAGTCATCGATTTCCGCAACGATCGTCGACTTGGAAATGAGAGGGATGTTTATCAGGTGCCAGTGGAGCTCCTTCGCTACAGAAAAGACAACGGACGTATTGCATCTGATGTGCTCGATTATGAGCAGCATTTCGGTGTCCTACGGGAAACCAAGCAGGAGTGCCAGCTACTGCTGAAGGAGTTTCTCTATGCAAAGGATCGAGAAAAGACGGAAGAATTGAAGGCAGCGATAGCGCACTCTGGACAACAAGATCCAGCTATAATAACAGCAGATGGATTCTTGATCAACGGAAATCGTCGCAAGATGGTCCTTGAACTTCTATTGGAACAATTTCCAGGAGACCAGCGCTTCGCGTTCATGAAGGTTGTAATTCTGCCGGGTGTAGACGATCCCGGCGGTCCTCCTACACTTGTGGAAATCGAGGAGATTGAAAACCGGTATCAGTTGCAAAGTGACGGCAAGGCGGAATACTACGGGTTCGATAGGGCACTCTCAATTCGAAAGAAGAGTCAGTTGGGAATGTCGGTGGAGAGACAACTTCGCGATGATCCGGTGTATCATGGACTTGACGACAAGAAATTCAAGAAAGCCGTTGAGGAGTTCAAAGCCGAATACCTTAGACCTCTTGAATGTATTGACCGTTATCTTGAAAGTATGGGTCGCCCGAGGCTGTACAGTACGGTAGCCAAGGGACTCGGAGATCCGGAAGGTCGATGGCAGGCGTTCATTGACTATAGTCAGAAGTATCCGAATCTTGCTGATCCGGCCAAGCGTATGCGATTGGGCATTTCAGAGGATGAGGTAGGACGCATTGAGCAAACGGCGTTTCGCATAATCAGGAAGAGAGATTTAGAAGCTGTTGGTCTAAAGGCTCACGTAGTGATGAGGGAACTCCCGAAGTGGCTCTCCAAGCGGGATGCCAAACGTGAGTTGCTTAAAATCGCCGAGATTCCAATGGACCTATCGAAAGAGGAAAGCTGTGACAAAGATGGAAAGGAGCATTCGGAACGAGACAAGGATCTCATTTGGGGCAGAAAGCACGCAAGTCAGATCATTAATCAAGTCAAGAAAGCCCGCGATTTGTATGAGCATAAGAGAGATCGGGAGACTCCAATCAACTTACTCGAACAGGCGCTAGCGAAGTTGAATCACGATGATATGAAGACTGAGAACATCCCGCTTGAAGAACTGAAGCGAGCCCGCGAGATTCTCAGTGATCTCCAGAAGCGGGCAAGGGACTTAGAGCACGAGGTATATAGCCACATTAAGCTGGCAAAAGAGTTGGGCAAGAAGTGATACCGATCTCCATGAGAGTTTTAGTTGGCTCGCGCCAGGGCACTCTGAGCATTGAAGACCCCTCTGGAGTACTGAGCGCTACTCACATGAGCCAGCTTTCATTTTGGGGGCTTTTTCTGTCTCAGGAGTCCACGATTAGGAGCTTTATCGGACCATACGATGCGGATAAGCTGCTGAAGGTCGTGGCATACTTGCAGAAAGATGGTATAAGTGTCGATCTGAACCGCCCCGGTTATACCGGAGGCTGTTTTAGTTGAGTCAGGCCACGTGGGCCTGCGCTTTCTGACTGCGGTAATATACATCTTCAAATTCC
>SMTZ1_10000683_pt1 | contig 32429 bp, 28 predicted proteins | sample DeeMarSWOR136_30_FD_25667 | JGI IMG/M metagenome (IMG submission 25667) | reverse complement strand
TTGCGTCGAATCGATCGCAATCCAGGAAAAGACCGGACACTGCGTATGAGGACCACCTGACCAGTAAGAATAATAATAACCCGTATCTGACGGCACTAATTGACCCACTGTCAAAGTGAAATCTGTAGTATCTACATAACTATCTGCGGTGACAATTAAATCGAAATCTACAACATATCCATATGGCGTTAATGAAGAAGCAGAAACAGTAAATGGATCGCTCATATTCGTTCTTTCAGAATCGGGTAATATATTGCCGTAAAATCCTAAAGAATCACTAATCGTGACATATGTATCGTTTGTTGTCAATTTCCCGAGTGTATTCGTTGCTTCTTGAATCCCGGCGTTATGAAGAGTAATAACCAAATCAGCCGTTTCACCAGGTTCCAATATACCATTATTGCCATCAAGTACTTGATGATCACTAACATACAAATTCGGAGCATTCGCAGGTGGAGTTCCTTGTATTGCATCTAAATCGAATCCAGCGTATTGCCCACTTGAAGAACTCCCGTCGTCTACTACCCTTATGTATCGTGCCTGAGCTAAACCTGCAACCGACAAATCAAAACTCGAGGTGCCTGTGGCAGCACCACAAGAATTCCAAGGCCCTTCCCAATCATCACTGGCAAAAATCTCATAGCCTTCAGGAATCCCATCCTCCCCTTCGTAAACAGTGAAATCAGCACCAGGAGAATTCCTAATGGGTGTATTCGACCCCATATCGAGAACAATATAGCCGTCCTGTCCCAGCGAGAAGAACATATTATCTTGATGTCCGAGCGTTGATCTCGGTCTTGTTTTATTCGACTCCTCAGCATGATTTGAATAACGACATAACACCGATTTGAATGCATAGAGATAAGACGAATCAGTCACAAGCAGGATATCACCGAGAGAAATACTACCACTGGCAGGAACAACTACACCATTTATTGTCTTTGGAACATAGCCATTTACTGAAACTCTCACATCATATGTGCCTTGCCCGATCATCTTATGAAAATCTCCAAGCGTAGGATCAGTATAGACGTCAATTCTATCTGGATTCATAAATTCTATCCTGGCGTAAAGTGATGCATTTGTAGAGGAATCTTTCACAACGCCCTCAATCCCCCAACCAGCGCGTTCGCAAACATCCATCAGTGCATCGCGATTTTCATAGCAGATTTGGTCGATTTCATTAGACCCAGCAGGTTCTAATGTCTCAATTGTCCAGGCAAGGGCACCGCTTGTACCAATAGTATAATCTTGCAGTGAGCCAGTAACTTGATACCAATCGTAACCATTAATAGCAGTCAGATTAGCAGAATCTGCATAGACCTGGGAAACATTGATTATATGTTGACTGTCAGGAGGGTCAGCTTGATGGTAATCCCACGGGTAATTGACGTATTGTGCAACAGAATGATAGTTATACTCCAAAGAAACGTTATTTTCTTCAAGATGCTGCATCATAATTTTGTTCTCAATCTGCGAAGAAGGACCCGGGCTACCACCCCATCCATCCCAGAAATAACCGTAATCGCGATTCAAATCAATACCATTGGCATTGGTTCTTGTATTGGCAACTTTACCATCCGGGTTTATCGTAGGCAGCACCCAAATTTCTCTGTTGTTCACAAGAAATTGCACTTGTGGATCAGTAGCATAGTTTGTCAACAAGTGTCTTAAAAAATATAAAGGAACTTCAGTGCCAATATGTTCATCGCCGTGCATATTCCCAGGCAATCTGATCTCAGCTTCATTCTCTTCAATACCAGGATTATCCGTTACTCTCATTGCCCAGAGCGCTCGACCCTGTACACTGAAACCGATCGTATCAAGACGGCATATATTGGAATAATTGGTAACAAACGAGTCCAGAGCTAAATAGACCTCATCATATGTCCGGTAAAATCCTCTACTGAAGATCTCGTCTTTATATGCTTGATAGTCTTCAATAAGAATCTCAATCTGATAACCGGCAGCCTTTAATGCAGTTATCTCTTCATCATTTACCAGTGCTTTTGCGAAATCCTTTCCAGCATCAATGATTGTGATATCCATTCTTGCGAGTCTATACACGTGATCGTGGTGCGGTATTTTAATTTTGACCAACCTGGTTGTCTGGTCTGCAAAAGCCAAACTAGTACAAACTACAACGAAAAAAAGAATACCTAATTTTCTCATGTGGCTCCTCACTAACTCACCCCGCACCCTTAGAACTAAAAGTGCGGGGTGAACTTTCGCAAACCTATTTTCTGTGCTTATCTTATCAGTATTGCTTTCTCTATCTTATTATAATCTTCTGTTTCGAATCTCACAAAATAGACACCAGCAGGCACAGGACGTTTAACATGGTCTGTTCCATCCCAGCTGATGTGATCTGTTAGTCTCAGAGTCTGATCGTTCCATTGTCGCACCAGTTTTCCACTAGCATCATATACGCTAATCGTGGCTTGGGCATCGGAATTGGGAAGCTGAACGATAAAGCTGGTTAGCCTTTGGAAAGGATTTGGGTAAACAGCAAAATCCGGTGTTTGAGGACTGATACTGGATCTCCCCGGTTCGGCAATACCGCTTACAACATCTGCCTTTTCCAAGCAAGAATACGTGCCCCAACCATGGGGAGTATTGTATCCTTTTACATAATAGTAATATTCACCAACCGCGTGGCCAGTAAATGCATAAGATGTATCATTAATACTCGATGAAATCGTATCAACATTTGCGAAGAGGCACACCGGGGAAATATCATCAACATAGAATCCGACATCAAGTGTATTCGAATCGGTCATTGAACGAAATCTGATATAAACCGATTTACCAACCCACGAAGCGAGTGAGAATGCTTTTCTAACCCAACCTGAAGAGCTGCCAGAATATCTCATCGTGTCTGCACAGAACCACTCTCTCCCATTTTCAGAAACCTCAATCAAGGCAACATCGTAGTTTGTTTCCAAATCATACCAGCACCAAAACGTCACTGAATCACCAGGTTGTACAACGTAAGGATGGACCGTTTGAACAACACTATTCATACGATTCGTATTGCCCGAAAAGAAACTATGGGTAGCTGAATGGGACTGAGCAGTAGAAAGTGTGAAGCCATCTAATATCCAACGACCAGTTCCAGATTCTAAATCATCCTCAACAATTGTAGGATTTGAAAACTCGACCAGTTCCCAATGTGTCGGATGGTTATCATAACTGTTTTTGGCATGCCAGTAGATCGTGAAATCTTGATTGACTGATCCGATGGGATAGATCGGACAAGGAGGTACAAACCCCTCAGCAACAAGTATCAGTGAATCAGCATATCCTGCAAGATACTTTGCCGCCTTAAAGACCTGTAAAGAGATATTGTCTAAATCACCGATTGGTTGATAGAAAGAAGTTCCGATCTCAGAGCCATAAAAGAGCGCGGAAAGTCCAGCAATCCACTTATTATATCCATAGACCCAGTCTCTTGTATTGCCGACAGTAGGGTATGGGTTACTATGTGATTGACCAGGAGTATACGTTCCACCACCACTCAACCGCTGCATCATACTTGCCATATGAGTCCCTACTGTATTGTAGAGCGTCGCATCTGGCGTACCTTCAGCTTTGAACCCCCAAGGCCACATCACCTGTTGGCCATAGCTATGCAGAGAAATCCCTGTGGTGACTTTGTGAGCACGGATAAAGGCTGTATATGCCTGAATCTCATCACCAGAATATGGATAAGCCCCAGGAAATGTCTGACCAGATGGGTAATGACTACACTCACCCTCATCTGCAGCGCCCCAGTAACCATCTTTTTCACCGGTACATCCACCGCCATAATTTCGATTAGGGTCGGCGCCAATCGATCCACCAAAGGGTTCGCGATTCTTGCGCCACATCCGCCCTGTAGGATAATCATAGACATAACCATCAACATTAATCAAGGGCCAACAATATATCTCAGTAGTATTTATAATCTCTGCAATCTCTGGAACCGTTCCATAAGATACAAGCATTGAGTCAGCAAAAAATAATACGGCCTGAGGGCATGCCCACTCGCGTGAGTGATGGCATCCATCAAGTGTAAACTTTGGCTCATCTTCTTCCACTTGCACATTATCTGAAATCTTCACGCCGTATATCCATCGTCCTTCATATGTTTGTATTGGAAGTGAATCGAATTTACAGATCGACGGATAGTTCTGAGCTAATGTCGTAAGCGAATCATTAATCTCCGCATAAGAGAGGTAGTGTCCGCGTACTTTCTCTTTCTCATGTTCAAGGCTATAAATGATCACCTCGTAAGTCACACCTGATGCGATCACCTTGTTTAATCCCTCATGGTCAACAACGAGATCATACCATTCACCATAGTTTCCAGCTGCAATATCCAGGTTCTTGCCTAATAACCTGCTCAGATCTTCCCAAGAAGGCACGTAAACACGCACAATCATATCTTGGGTAAACCCTAATACGATAATCACGCATATCACAATAATGAGTCTTTTCATTTTACCTCCTTACCTTCTATAAACTATTAAAGAATTGAAATTGTATAAAATACTGACACTTAAACCTAATAAGTACATTACGTATATGCTCCATGATTATACTATAATATACCCTGTACGAAAGCACTTGTCAAGTATTGATTTATATATGAAATTGTCTATAATAAATTTATGCGGCTTCGTAATCCAATCCCAACCGTAGACATTATAATCGAAATGTCAGAAGGAATAATCCTCGTAAAAAGGAAAAATCCGCCTTATGGCTGGGCAATCCCTGGTGGCTATATTGACTATCGCGAATCTGCAGAAGATGCCGCAATCAGAGAGGCAAAAGAAGAAACCGGGCTTGATGTCAAGGACTTAACCCAATTTCATACTTATTCGAATCCTGATCGAGACCCCCGACATCACACGATCTCAGTTGTATTTACAGCAAAGGCCCATGGTACACCAAGGGCAAATGATGATGCTGCCGATATTAGCATATTCACCAAAGATAATATGCCTAAGCAGATCGCTTTTGATCATCGTAAAATCCTCGAAGACTATTTTAATAAAATATATTGATTTATGAAATTGATGCACACAGCAGATCTCCATCTAAAAAAAGGTGCAGCAAGAAGAATTGAAATTCTTGAATGGTTGATAAAAAAAGCCCAGGAATCAGAAGTCGAGTATGTCATAATCGCTGGTGATCTTTTTGACTCAGATGCAGATGCCACAATATTACGACCAGAGGTAAAAACAATCTTCGATACTGGAAGTATCAAATTTTTGATAATCCCAGGCAATCATGACCTCAAATCATTCAGCCGCGATTATGACTACGGGAGAAATGTTATTCAACTTATCAATACGCCGTTTGAAATTACTGAACTTGACAATTTGAGTATATGTGCGGTGCCCTACCAGAATAACAAGTTTAGCGAATGTGTACAAAATATCCCTGAAAAGGTCGACATTATTATTGCTCACGGCACATTATATGACGAGTCTTTCATTTTCCCCTTGCTTGATGATAAGGAAACAACATACATGCCTCTATATCCTTCAAACTTAGAAAATCGAGCACGTTATGTGGCGATGGGCCATTTACACTCCCGCAACATTGAGAGAAAATATAAAAACACAACAGTTATCTATCCTGGTTCTCCCATTGCGCTCGATACGAAATGCGAAGGTCAAAGATGTGTTTATCTATTAAACATTGACAAAAAAGAACTTACTGTGGAACCTATTAGCGTGAATATTGCACCCTACTGGCAAAAAAAGGAGTTCTTTGCTTTTCCGGGCAACGAAGAGGAAACTCTGAACGAAATTGAATCGTATTTGGCTAATATAAATATAGCGAATATTATGCCAAACATTATAATAAATGGATTCATCAGCAAGAAAGAAAAAGAATTCAATACAAGAATTGATGACATCAACAATAAGTTCAAAACCAAATTCCAGGATATAAAAATCGGCGTAAGCATCCAATCGTGGGACAAAATTATGGAACATCGATTAATAAAAAATTTTGTGGAAAGGACAATCGATCTGGACAATAGGTTACGCATGAAGGTATTCGAAATATCCTTCCCAATTTTCAGCGAAATCATGAAATGAGAATAAAGAAAGTAGTTATTGAAAACTACGGACCGCTGCGGGACTTCAGTCTTTCCTTAGGCAATTTTGATCTCGTGTTCGGATTGAATGAATCGGGTAAAACTGCCCTTGTTGAAGCATTGAGTTATACCTTGTTCAAAAGAAACCCTACGGTTTTGCGTTATGGTAAACCAAAAGACGTAAGTGTAGAAATAGAAAAAAATGAAAAATATTGTACACTCCCCACACGAAAGGTCAGCATCGATCTCCCTCCAAGTGACATTGCCAATCTCTTCTATGTCCAGGCGTCAGAATCTTTAGTTTATAGTCCCGGAGATGAGGCACGTTTCTGGGATGGAATTAAAGCACTCTTCAGCAAAATTGGTAAACGCATAACATTTACGAAACTCGATGCCAAGATATTTGATTCAGTGGGTTTGACTCCAAAAAGAGCCGACTGGAAAGAAGATAAGCAACAACTCATTCACAGCCTAGAAAACCGAAAAAATGAACTCGAAAAATACTTAAAAAAAATCAGTGATAACGAAAAAAAGGAAAATGAACTATCACGTCTTACAGAAAAAGCTATGTCTCTTAAAACTGACCTGGCAAAAATAGAGGCTTACCGGAGTTACAAAAATTATCAAGAACTATCAAACTTATATGACGAATACCGTGAAAAGAAAACACATCTTCAAGAGTATGAACGATACAAATATGAATATTTTACAAAATGGCAGGAATTAGAGACCAAACTAGAACTACGTCAGGATGATGAAAAAAAATTAAGAGAAGTAAAAAAAGAGATTGTTGAATTGCAGAAAGACCTGATGGAATTGAATAGAAAAGAGGGAATTGTTGAAGCCGAGGGTTTCACATCTTATATTGCTCAGACAGGGAAAGAATTTGGAGAATCACCAATGATGTATCCTATTATTGCGCTTGCTGTATCAACAATATTGTTAGTTCTGTCTTTTCTGACACCGATCCCAGTATTTCCAGTAGCAATTATCTTTCTCGTAAGTTGCGCATTCGTCATTTACTTTTATCGCAAAACAAGTTTGGCACGAAAAATGTTGATTGAGAAAAATAAAATGTTCAAAAAGGCAAAAAAATTGTTCCCAGATATATCAAGCCTTCCTGAACTAACAACCAAAATCAAGGCAATGCAAGAAATGAAAATTAAGAAAGAAACCTTGCTGAGCGAGAAATTAAGTTTGAAAAAGCATTTGTCAAAAGGTGAGGCAATCGCAAAGGCAGAAAAAGAAATTGCCAATCTGCGCAGCAAAACTGGTTTGGCAGACATTGCTGATTTGAAGGGAAAAATAGACAAGAAACGTGCTCTTGAGGGTAACGTCAATGAATTAGCTGGAAGAATTTCGGGGATGTTGTCTGAAAAAAATGATAAAAGATGGGAAAAATTGATAAAAGATAAGAAGACAGCACAGCCGAAAGAAAAACTAGATCCAACACAGGAAACAGATATAAAAAATGACCTGAAGAAATTACAAGAAAAAATAGACAATTTGACGAGTGAAATAAGAATCTTCAGAGATACGTTGACAGAAAAATTCAACATAGCCGATGCGCGCACAGCCTTTCTTGAATACGATCAATTACAAAGGCGATTAGCGGATTACAGTTTGGAAAAGAAGGCTGCTCTCGCAGCACGCAAGATACTTGAAAAAATGAGCAGCGAACTGGATCAATTCATCCAAGATATGGTAAAAGGTGATGAAAGCCTTAGCGAGTATTTCAGATTGGTAACCGACCTCTATGATGAGGTAGAAGTGAGAAATAAGAGCTTTTATGCAAAACGAAAAGATGGCACAATATTAGATATAGAAAAATTAAGCAGTGGCGCACAGGATCAGTTGCTTCTATGTTTCAGGATATCAGCATTAAAGAAGTTGTATCCGGAAGGAAGTTTTCTCATCCTTGATGATGCCTTCATCTTCGCTGATTGGAACCGCCGTAAAAAACTTGTTACACTATTAAAAAAGTTTATTGAGCATGGCAATCAGGTAGTCTACCTCACATCAGATGATCACACGCGTGATCTTTTCAAAGAGCATGGCGCAAAAATAACTACAATATAAACGACTATTAATCTCACACTTTTTCCACAACTCTATCAGATTACATTAAGATCAAAGTGTCAATAAAGTAACTTATAATCCTTCAAAATATTTTAATCATAAGCCAAACGCTTTTTTTCATCTGCTAATGTTGGCTTAATAAATTCTTTCCATACTGATGATTCCCAAGTACCTAAATTCATGTGCGTAGTATAATACTTTTGAGGAATTGGGTGTGTACCAATAACAACTTCCATCTTGAATTTCTCTTTGATAAAATCACGAAATTGTACGATGTGCGGGCATGGCGGATAACCAACTACTAAACCAGTTGCCAGATGTATTACTTCTGCACCATTCTTTTTCATTTCAGCAGGTGCATATTCTATATTACCTCCTGGGCATCCATCACATGTCGTGTAGCCAACAAGCTGAACTTCTTTTTCTTTATAGATAGTAAATGCCCCTTCTCGTTCAGAAAGTGACCTCAAACATTTTCCCGCAGCACATGTTCTATAACGATTACATATTATTATTCCAATCTTAATAATATCTGACATATCTTTATCCTTTCTTATGAATAAATTTCTCCATCCTATCAAATGCCCTGTTTATCATATCTTCAGCAACACAGAATGATAATCTCAAATGTCCTTCACCAGTGGGCCCGAAGTCAACCCCCGGTGTTGTAGAAACCTTTGCTTCTTTTAGTAGTTTTACACAAAACGTCTTTGAATCTCGACCTTCTTTCAGTAGTATCTTAGGGAACATAAGATAAGAACCAGCCGGTTTCTGATATTCAAATACAGTACTCAATTTGTTTAATCGTTCACACATCAGATTTCGTGCTGATAAATATTTTCTCCGAAAATCCTCAACGCAATCCTGGGGACCACGCAGGGCTCCCAAAGCAGCATACTGCGAGATAACAGGGGTACAGATTGCAAAAGGGATATGCACTTTGTTGATTTGAGCTATTAAATCCTCGTGTGCGTGGAGATAGCCTATGCGCCAACCAGTCATGGCATATGTCTTAGTAAAGGTGAAACAACTCACTGCATTCTTATGTATTTCAGGGATTGACGCAATGCTAAAATGTCTATGGTCATCGTATACGAAATATTCATAGGCTTCATCAGTAATCACCATCAAGTTGTGTTTCAATGCGATATCAGCAATTTGCCGCAGTTGTTCTTCGCTGATGACAGTGCCGGTTGGGTTATTTGGCGAGCAGTACATTATGGCTTTTGTTCTAGGGGTAATGGCTTTCTCAATACCCTCAATATCCAAAATAAACCCTTCTTTTTCAATGGTCGGTACAAAGACCGCTTTTCCAGAAGCAAGAACAACCTGATTAATATGTGTAGAATAAGTTGGAGAAGGAAGTATGACCTCATCACCTGGATCAATAATGGCCATCACGGCGGCAGCTAATCCTTCAATAGCGCCTACTGTAACTATGATTTGAGATGTATTCGCATTTATATTGTTATCCCTTTTGAGTTTTCTGACAATCTCCTCGCGCAAGTCTGGTAGACCTAAACTCACTGAGTATCCATCAATCAACCCCTTCTTAATAGCTGTAATCGCTGCCTCGTGGATATGTTTGGGCGCAGCTGCTGTTGGTTTTGCCCAAGATAAGAACGCCACATCCTCTATCTGTCCTGACAATCGCGTCATCTCATGTATCGCAGATCTAGGAATCTGCGATACTCTCTTTGATATTCGTTTATTGCCACTCACTATTCTTCCTCCTTTATAATGTGGGTTTAGTAATTATTTCAAAATTCTAGTTTTTTCAGAAAATCTTCTCGCACCGGGCAAAATATATCAAGCATCACAAATGGCTTCTCACCAACGCATATATCACTGTGTGGAACATTCGCTGGGATACAATAAAAATCACCCTTTCTGACCCTCTGTTCTATGTCACCGATACGCAAAATGGCTTCCCCAGAATATATCATGCCTATCTGCTCATTGGGATGGCGATGTGTTGGCACAGCGTGTCCTGGTAATGTTGCATTAAGAACCATCATCATTTTTTCACCAGAAAATCCTGTGAGAATAGTTGTTTCAAGTCCTGACATCTGGGTGATTTTTGGCGCCTTTGTTAAATCAATAAAGTATTTTTTCTCCTTCATAAAATTCCTCCACTCACTGTTTCTTCGGCTTCAATGTAGTAGTACTAATTTTTCTGTTTTAAAAAAATCTTCGGCTTTCAATTCCACAAAATAAATTCCAGCGGCAACCTTACGACCGGTTTGATCTGTCCCAGTCCACATGATCTGGTCAGATTGTCTCATAGTCGGATAGTCCCATTGCCTCACTACCCGGCCACTTACATCATAAATCTTTATCTGCACTCGGTTATCTATTATCCGCAATCCGGCATCGGCTATCATGCATCTGATATCTATTTTCTCTGTAAATGGGTTCGGATGGATTGATAACTCAAGGTCCGTACGATAATATTTCTCTTGTTCCTTCACTGCAAGTGCGTTGAGTGCGGCAAAAACATTCAATCTTCCCCAACCGTAGTTATTGTTCGGATAAGGCGCTCCTTGGGGTGGATGTTCGGCATAATCAAGTAATGTTTGATAGAGCTCTTCATGAGTTGCTAAGGAATCCTTTTGAAGAAGTATTGCCAGGGCTCCTGTCACATGGGAGGCTGCTGTCGAAGTCCCGCTCCCAGTTGAGTAGCCACCACCAGGTGCTGCAGATCTAACAGTAACGCCCGGCGCGGCAATGTCAGGTTTTATTAAATTCCAATCAGGCCTGCTCCAGTATATAGTATCAGTCCATGGGTTTTGATTAGGTGCCGGACCCCTTGAAGAGAAACTACCAATATTATCGCTTGCATCTGTTGCCCCTACACCAATAACCAACGGATAATTGCCAGGCGTACATGCGGTTTCTGGTCCAGGACCACTACTACCAACGGAGAAAACTGGGGTGATCCCAAGGTTCCTCAAATTTAAACAGTCATCCCAAAACTCAAGAGAGGTAATATCAGACATACCCCAAGGGTTGTTCACCACACTTGCACTTTGCGTGGCAAACCACTGAAGTCCGCTATGTAACCAGCTCAGCTGCGCACCACCGCCAGCATCAAATACTTTTGCACATATATAACGGCAGCCTGGCGCTACGCCGATGTCATCAAAAAATGGTCCATTTCCATCACCCCCACACATAATACCTGTCATGCGAATACCATGGCCTTGGTCATCATAGGGGCTGGGCTGCCCATTCACTGCATCAAACCACCCCCCTATAACCCATTTACCCTGAAGTGCAGGGTGTGATGTATCTACTCCAGTACTCATATTCCCGATTACTGTTCCAGAACCATCATAGCCAATATGCCAGCATGAATCTGCTTTGATTTGCTGTATATTCCATTCAGGAACTCGCAATATCGCCATATCTTGTCCATCAATCGCATCTTTGCTCAACATTACACTGCGATCATCGATTATATAATCTACATCATCACGAGAGGCTATCCAGCAGATCACTTCTTTGGTGGCATTAAGAACTAAACCATTAAAAATCCAAAAGGTCTTGACATCCTGTATCCTATCAGAAAAACGTGTTAAATCCTTCAATAAATCTGCCTGGTTATTTTGTGCATACGCTCGGAGGAATTCAATCTTCTTTTCCTTAGAAAAAACTACAGGAACTGCTGATAAATAAGCCTGATCTCTCATGTGAACAATGACCCTTATCATATCACGATCATTTAATGCGGTCAATTTTTCTTGCAAAGAAGCGTGAATTGTACCTGAAATTAGTGTAAAACATAACAAAACTGTACCAATCACCTACCACCTCCTTCTCATAAGAATATACTGTAGTATTATATGAGAAATGCTTAACCTGTCAACTGTCAAGAATTACGTATGCAATGAGAATCACAAAAAAAATTTATCTATTTAACTAAACTTGCTGTTTTCATTCTTACTCTTTTGGATCATAATGAGAGAATTGCATAGTGTATATGCCATGCCCTTGACTCACTGATCTCAAATCTGTAGCATAACCAAAAGATTTTGCAAGGGCAAGGCTTGCATCTATGATTTTCTCTTTTTTGTTGGTCTCAATACTAAGAATCTTGCCCTTTCGCGCATTTAAGTCATTTATGACTTCGCCCAAATATATTTCTGGCACAATAATTTCTAGCGACATGATGGGTTCCAGTAGGATCGGCTTACCCTTCATAAAACCATCCTTGAAAGCCATCTTAGCTGCAATTTCAAATGCGAGTTCCGAAGAATCAATAGGATGATAGGCCCCATCAATGGCTATTACTTCAACATCAATGATCGGATAACCCCAATATACACCTACTTCTGTCTGTTCTCGTATTCCTTTTTCAATCGCTTTTATGAATTGCCTTGGAATAACCCCCTCTTTGATTTTGCTGTTTACTATTATGCCAGCACCTCTCTTTGCTGGAACAATACGAAGAGTCACTACGCCATACTGTCCTTTTCCGCCGGTCTGCTTTATGAATCTTCCTTCTGATTCTACTTTCTTAGTAATCGTCTCGCGATAAGAAACCTGAGGTTTACTCACATTACACTCAACCCCGAATTCTCTTTTCAGTCTATCAACAATAATTTCAAGGTGCAGTTCCCCCATGCCGGAAATTATGCGCTGCGACGTCTCCTCATCGGTTCTCACTTTGAATGTTGGATCTTCAACTTGAAGGTATTTCAGAGTATTGTCGAGTTTTGCATCATCCATCTTTGTCTTCGGTTCCAAAGATACAAATATGACAGGTTCAGGAAATTTCATAGGTTCAAAAGAGACTGGGTGCTTTATTGAACACAATGTATAACCAGTTTTGCATTCTCTCAAGCCAATAATAGCACCAATTTCACCAACAGCAAGCGATTTTTTTTCTTCTCTCTTGTTTGCATGCAAGAGGAGCAACTTACCGACTCTATCTATTCTCTTCGGAGGATAAATGAGTATTTTATCACCACTCTTAACCTCACCTGAATATACTCGAATATAATATAGAAGGCCAAGATGTGGGTCAGTTTGAGCCTTGAACAACAGTGCGGAAAACGGTTCATCAATAGAAGGTTTTCTAATTTCCTCCTTATCAGTCTTCGGATTAAACGCCTTTACCGGTGGTACATCCACTGGTGACGGTAGATAATCAAGTACACCATCAAGTAGTTTCTGCACACCTATATTCTTCAACGCAGAACCACAGAAAACCGGAAAAACATTCAGACCAATCGTTTCTTTTCTTATAGTTGACCTGATCTTTTCATTTGAGATAGCCTTATTTGCAAAATAACTTTCGAATATTTGCTCATCATATTCTGCAATAGTTTCAAACATTTCAACACGGTACTGCTGAGTTATTTTCTTGTAATCCTTCGGGATCTCATCTTCTTTGTAAGTTGCCCCCAAAGTTCCTTCTTCCCAATAGATCGCTTTTTCCCGTATGATATCAATCAAACCATAGAACTTATCATCCTCTGCAATAGGGATTTGAAGAACTAATGGCTTTAGTGACAACTTTTCTTTCATCTGTTGAAGAACCCGATAGAAATCTGCACCAATGCGATCCATTTTGTTCACAAAAGCAATACGCGGTACTCGATATCTGTCCGCCTGACGCCAAACTGTCTCGCTTTGTGGCTGAACTCCACCCACCGCACAGAATATCGCGATCAAACCATCGAGTACCTTCATGGACCGTTCAACCTCGACTGTAAAATCAACATGCCCAGGTGTATCGATTATATTAATACGAAAATTATTCCAGTACGAAGTTGTCGCTGCAGAAGTTATTGTAATACCCCTCTCCCTTTCCTGCTGCATCCAATCCATTGTCGCTGAACCATCATCCACCTCACCCATTCGTCTTATTTTCCCGGTATAAAACAATATCCTCTCCGTGGTGGTTGTCTTCCCAGCATCAATATGGGCCGCAAGACCAATATTTCTTATCGTGTTTAAGTCAATCATAGAAATAGTATATACGGATTTTTGCGCCTAGTCAATCATGAAAGCATTTTGGTCATTGGATATTTGGCATTTGGAATTTACAGCGAGCTGAGCCTTCTTTCTCTCCTCACCTCTGATTTTATTTCTTTACCATTATATCGACCAATCGCTATCGGTAGTTTCTTATAAGTAACAATAATAAACCCTTTATTCATATTCAATCGCGAAACAGCCTTTAGTGTTTCACCTTTGAGAATTTTTCTCAACTGCCACTCTTTTATCTCATAATGATTTTTTTTGGCGTCTCTGCCAAAAAGTTGTACAAAATCATTGTCAGCCCTTATATCACTACCATATATCTTTCCGAATTCTAACCCTCTTCTCACTGCTTTTATTTCCCAGAATGAATACACCATGGGTGTTGAAATAAATGACATTTCTTTATCTTGAAATACAGAATAACCCCCAAATCGTTTTGGGTCAATGCCAAATCTCTGACTGAACAACTCAACTGCAGAACCTGCAAACTCTATTTTGCCTAAGTAATTGACACGCTGTTTGCGGACTCCTCTCTTTGTTATTCTTGCTAAGAAAAAAGGTGCGGTATCATTATCTTGAGGCATGATGCGCGCGCAATTTCTTAGTCTATTACTGAAGCTCGCACCTTGCCATTTTGTTATTCCCGGACGGACCTTAAAATTTAACACAGTAATTGGCATCAATTCTGCCTCAGGAAATCTCTCCAATAGATAAGCAACAACAGCCTCATTCTCTTCTGGTGCGATGGTACAAGTCGAGTAGACCATGGCTCCACCTGGTCTGAGTGCTCTGAACGCAGAAGTAATTAAACCCTTCTGGATCTTTGCCATCCTCTGAATATTTTTCAATCCCCAATGATATAAAACTGCTTTGGATCTTCTTATTGTCCCTTCAGCACTACAAGGTGCATCAACAAGAATGCGATCAAAATAGTCCGGCAAAACATTACCAATTCGTTGCCCTCGCAAACTTATAATTATTTCATTTAATAATCCACATCTCTTTAAATTATAAATTAAAGATTGCATCCTTTTTCTATTTATTTCATTAGCAACCAGCAACCCCTTATTACGCATTAATTGGGCAATCTGTGTGGTTTTCGAACCGGGAGCAGCACAGAGGTCGAGCACAACATCTCCAGGTTGTGGATCAAGCACAACCACGGGTATCATTGAGGCAATTTCCTGCACGTAGATCAAACCAAGACTATGGGCAATGTGATTACCGAGAGCGATCTTTTGTCGTAGTAAGAATCCATCGCTGTAAAATGGCATCGGCCTTAATTTTAGATCTTTCATTAATAAAAGAATCTCAGTTTTCTGTGCCTTTAAGGTATTCACACGAAAGGATTGGGCAAGCGGCTTTTGTATTGATTCCATAAAACTGCTGAAGTCAGAAATAATTGGTTTATATCGTGCATACAATCTGTCAATCTTCATAAACGAATTATATCGTGAAGCTCTAATGAGTCAATGATTAATGTTAAAAACACACTTCTTGAATCGATGCGAGTGATATCGTTCTAAAGTTCCACGAGACCATAGAAATATTCGCCAATCGATTCAAGCCCAAAACAAGATACTTGACTTTTTCCATCCATGCACTATAGTAATCAAGCTTTTCTGATATGAAAAAACAACCCAACATATTCAGTTTTGAGTTCGAGCCAGGCAGGATACTCGCCCGAAAATACGAAATAATTTCTCTGTTAGGGAGTGGATGGGAAGGCGAAGTTTACCGGATTTGCGAACGCAACACTGGAGTAGAACGGGCTGCTAAATTCTTCTTCCCGCAACGTAATCGGCATAATCGTGTTACAAAATTCTATGCGAAAAAACTCCATAAGCTTCGGCACTGTTCGATCTTAATACAATATCACACACAAGAGCAGATTCGATACAGACGCATACCCATTACATTCCTCGTATCTGAGTATGTAGAGGGTGAATTGCTCAGCAAGTTTCTTGCAAATCAACCAGGCAAAAGACTTCATCCATTTGAAGGACTACATCTCCTCCATGCCCTTGCCAGAGGTGTCGAACAAATACACCAGGCACATGAGTACCATGGTGATCTCCACGACGATAATATTATAATCCGCCGCCAGGGCCTGTCCTTCTATGTAAAACTTGTTGATATGTATAACTGGGGAGCACCTAATGCGGAAAACATGCGCGATGATGTATGTGATCTCATACGAATATTCTATGATGCTATAGGCGGCGCACGATTCTATTCGAAACAACCCAAAGAGATCAAAAATATCTGCTGTGGTTTAAAACGATCGTTAATCACGAAAAAATTTCGGACAGCTGGTCGCCTCAGACAACATCTAGAAACGATATGCTGGATGAATAACTGATCGCAGCAGTACCCAATCAAAACATAATTTAGTCGATTGATGAACAATTGACACAGTACAATCATCAACTATAATCTTTTTGAAAGGAGATATCATGTCATCTAATGAAGAAATAAAAGTAAAAAAAGAAACTGGTAATTTAACTGAAAGAATAGAAAAACACTGGAATCGCTTAAAAATAGCGAGAGCTGCAGGCAGAAGGGACTTCACAAGTTACGAATACGTTCTTCATGATATTCTAACCTGTTTTCGTGATTTCATAATCAAACATGAAAAGCGTCTCGATGCAATTGAAAAATCGAAGAACAAGTGATTAGCAGTAGATTCTTAGCAAATTTATTTTCAGATGATCTTTTCTTCGTTTCAATTATCCCTAAATTATCTTCTCGGCAATTACTCGCAATACTCATAAAGACTATGAAAAACTGTAGAAGATTCGACGAAAACAAGGCTAAAGTCAAGATCGTAAAGTCATCGATTTATTTGTTGACAAATTTAATATTATGAGTATAATTGCGCAAAGGAGGTAAAGATGAGGAAGTTTTTAGCGTTGATCGCTCTGATAGCTTTGGTAGGTCTCGTCAGCTGCGGTTCAAAAGATACTACTCTCGATCTCACCATTACTGAAGATCCTCAAGGTGGTGCTCAGGTATCAAGTGTCACTGTAGAGTTCGAAGCAGGCCTGGTTGACGGCGATACACCCATTACTGTAACAGTAGAATGGTGGTGGGAAAATGCTGTCCATGAGGAAGATGAAATGATGGATTCGGAGAATATTACAGTCAGCAGTCAGACTGTACAGACATTTACCAGCACCTATTCTGCTTCTTCAGGTTTCATCCTGTTGAATTACTGGTGGGTAAAGATTAAATGGACAGATGAGGCCGGCGATTCTCATGAAGTAGAGAGCGATCAGGCTTATTGCTACCAGTAAAAAGCCTTTGAGGTATTACTGGAAACGTAAATAAATTATTTGAGATAGATTACAAAAACGATTAGAATTCTTTGTTTTTGTGAACAATATTACTAAAGCAAAGACAGTAATTACTGTTTATGATTTAAAGGGTCGGGGTCAACTCGACCCTTTATTTTTTATGAAGAAGGGGTCAGGCTTGACATTTTGATTAGCATGTCAAGCCTGTGCCACGTGTACGGGGCATGTTATCCTACCCGTGCCCCTTTTTATGTTCAGGTACTATCCGTGCGTGTGCACGGGGCGTGGAACATTGTGGAGGTTATCTAACCTTAACGACTTTCCTTGTTATCTTACCATCAATTTCGACAAAATAGATACCTGATCTCATATTATTAGGTGACACAATTCGTCCTGTGATGTCATACACTTTGCACTTCTTATTTTTAGGTAAAGACAGAGAACCACTGATAATAGTTGCACCAAAATGCCTACACTTCGCAGTTTCGACTCTTTCTTCATCAATCCCATGTTCAGGTGAAATCTTTATGAGATACACATCTTCTGCACCAGCACCGAATGAAGTGGTAGATCCTACGATAATATATCCGCCATCAGCAGTCTTTTGCATATCAAAGCCTGCATCAACACCAATCCCGCCATATGTCCTAGTCCAAACCGTGTCTCCGAAAGCGTCAACCTTAATGAAGTAGACATAACAACTACCATATGAATCTGACCATCCAGCAATTACGTAGCTACTATCAACATTCTGTTGCACAGAGTATCCCCATTCACTTATTTCACCACCATATGTTTTTGTCCAAATTGTATCACCATCAGCATCGGTTTTCACAAGATAATAATCACCATAATCCGCACCAAATGAAAGTGTAAAACCGACAATGATATATCCCAGATCAGCAGTCTGCTGAACATTGCCCGCCCATTCGTCTCTTATTCCACCGTATGTTCTTGTCCAGAGAGTGTCGCCGTCGATATCAGTTTTAACGAGGTAGACATCTCTACCTCCAGCAGTGAGTGATAGCGTTCCTGCAATAATGTATCCATCATCTGAGGTTTTTGCAACTGAACATCCATAGTCAGGTAGTGTATCACCGTATGTTTTTTCCCACATGACATTACCCAACGAATCAGTCTTTACTAAATATACATCTTCCTGTCCAATACCGAATGAAAGTGTGCTTCCTGCTATGATAAATCCACCGTCAGCAGTTATCTGAACGGATTGACCACCGTCGTGGCTGGTTCCTCCATAGATCCGAGTCCACAAAGTATCACCAGAAGAATCTGTCCTTATGACATAGACATCACCATCACCCGAACCAAATGAATATGTGTATCCTGCGATAATATATCCGCCATCGGCGGTCTGCTGAACAGACCAAGCTACATCTCTAGCCATCCCTCCATATGTTTTTTCCCAGATTGCGAAGCCGTCAACATCTGTTTTTATGAGATATACATCGGATTCTCTTGCGGCGAAAGATTCAGTCCATCCTGCAATGATATATCCACCATCTGATGTTTGTTTAACTGAGTAGCCCATTTCATCTCGCACCCCGCCAAAAGTGCGTGTCCACATTGTGTCAGGTGCCTGGGCGAATGAGCTGGTCATGAATAACAGATATATTACTACAAAGAATATCTTAATAGTTCCTCCTTACCGATCTATACAATACTGTAAAATTATAGGTGAATATGAACTGATGTCAAGTGCTCCCGTGTCACGCACACGCCAGAAAAACCCGACTAAACACGCAATTTCTTTAGCTAACTTGCCTTTTTTGACCCATATCACTAGTGACCAGTGGAGGGGATGAGTAAAATGCCGACATATCGTAGACGAAGAGGTCATGATGCATGGCATTGGTGCAGAAATTGTTCCAATTACCCAACATCTTACCCAACATCAGACTATGAAGAAGTAACCAGGCAGGACAAACCAACAACAGGCGAACTCTGTAATCAGTGTCTAGCAAAAGAAAAAGATGGTTCTTGTCAAAACTAGGTAGGAGTATTAGTCAGCAAAAAGCTATTGACATTAAGTCGACACTCGTTATAATGGATTGGTTCGAAGAAAGGGGGGTGAAACGAAAAATGTTCTTAAAGAGCATGCATGCCTTGATCGGCTTGACTGAAGGAGGAAAAATGTATAAGAAATTCATTGCACTATTGATATTAAGCTTCTTGCCACTTATGGCTCAAGAAGACTTCTTGGCTGGTGTCAGAGCCCAAAATCTGACATTGGATAAAATTGAATCAGTAACGTCGGAAGACACAGTTGGCATAGATGATCGGAGTGCATACTTTTATAATTACGCTAAGTGCTCTGTAAGCCCAGACGGCAGGTGGAAATCTCAAAGATTGAGTGACGGAATTTGGATCACCAATCTTGAAAGTTCCGAAAGAATACGGATTGAGGACAGGGGATGTAACGTAAAATGGTCTCCAGAGAGCGGTCTCATAGCATTTTTGCAGAGAAAGATAAGGGTGGGCGAGTATTTCGAAGGACAACAATTATACGGTATATATGAGCTTTGGATTTGCGAACCTAGTGGTACAAACAAAAGACGGTTAACCTCAAACACATACGTGTCTGAATTCATGTGGTGTCCCGATGGTAAGAACATTTGTTTTACAGGTTATGATAATTCTATTGGTGATAAGCGTTCGGCTTATTACATCGGTATTTTGAATATCACTACAGGAGAGAAAAGAGTTATAGATACTGGGTCACATCACCTGCAAATATCATTTTCAATATCACCTGATGGCAAAATGGTTGCATATTGTAAACCGTTGAAATGGATACATAAAGCAGAGTGGTATGTTAACGATGCCGAGATATTCATTGCTGATTGTGATGGCGAAGGCAAGAGTCAAATAACTGAGACTGATGAAGTTGAGTATAAGGTAAAGTGGTGTGATGATGGACGATCACTTCTTGTAGAACATTATGTTGTGGATTCAACCGATTTTATGGGTCCCCATTATGCTAAAATTCTGTTGAAAAAACAGTAGGAGGGCAAAATGCGTTGTATCACTAAATTGCTGGTTTTAGCTATAATTTTGGTAGTGCCTTTGAGGGCTATATGGTTTCAGGTCTGTGTTGATGCAGGACATTCTGGTGATTGTGATATCCCCAACCAGGCAGACGATTGCAATGGATATGAAGAGCCAAATGAATCTGATATCAATTTGGACATGGCATGGGCGGCGTGGGACCATTTTCAAAATAATCACCAGACGTCAGTTCTTATGACCAGAGTCTCTGAAAATTGTCCTTTCCAAAGCTGGGAGGATAAAGGTAAAATTGCTAATGGCGAAATGGAAAATGAACTTGGGCACTGGACAAATTTCCCAGTTTCAATGGCGGTCAGTATTCACAATAATGGTTGGTCCACTCCTGAGCCACATGGCACCGAGACTTACTGGTCAGCTAAAAAACCTCTCGGTTACAGTCTAGCCCTCAGAACTCATTATGTGTTATATATTGGGGTCATGCAGTATTTTGAGAACGCACATGACCGTGGTGTCAAACAAGAGAGCATGGGATTCATAAATACCTGTAGCATGCCTGCCATTCTCGTTGAACCCGCCTTTCTCTCAAACCCTATACAATGGGCGCAGATGAGAGACAATGTGTTATATATTAGACAAATGGCAGGAATATATGTTATGTTTCAGCGTAAATCGGACAAATTGATTATACATCATTGTAGACTTTCACAGTTGTCGACCTTTTTCTCTCAGCGCCTTATTATATAACCGGCGCCGTTCCATTGTCAATACCTTCTTTTTGGCACGTTTTTTAAGTATCTCATCTTTCCTACCTGCATAGACATCCCATGGACTCACGTTCTTCAGGGCAGTGTGGGGCGTGCGCGCATAGTTATGAATCGCTGCATCAACACCCTGTTTAAGCGCTTCCGGGCTGCAGTATACGATCAAACATACCCGCGCTTTGATCGACCGGTGAAAACGCTCGATTTTACCCTGGGTCTGGGGATGATAGGGCGCACCAAAGATGTGCTTAATGCCGTGCGCATCCAGATATTTGGCCAAAACCTTGGACGTGAACCCAGGACCATTGTCCGATAACAGCATCGGCTTATGGCCATTTTTTAAATGACCCAGGTTCTGGGCGTTTTCCAATGCCTTTTCAAAAACCTCACTGATACTGAAGGCCGTCTCATCCGCCTTAACATCCCAAGCTATGGGGTTTCTGGAATAATCATCCTGGACCGTGATCTGCTTGTAAAACCCCCAGTTCACAACAAAGTAGTGGGTCGCATCGCTCTGCCAGATCTCGTCCACCCCTTTGGTCTTGTGCTGCCATTCTTTCTTGGCTGGCATGTCCTCGACCGGCCTGGGCACGACCAATCCGGCTGCTTTCAAGATCCGATATACTGATACCGGCGAAATACTAAAGGCCGTCTCATCGGTGATCTTGATCGCCAATAACCGACAACTCAATTCCGGATGCGCCCGGGCCATCTGTAATACCCTGGCGCGCTCTTCAACTGTTAGACGGTTCCAGGTCCTCTTGCCTTTAGTATTCATTGCTAAACCGTTAATCCCGTACCGGGCATAGCGACGACGCCAGTCGTAATACGTTGATTTCGGTATTCCCAGAGCAGCTAATCGCGCCCGACGTGATTTGCGCAATGCCGCCAGCTCCCGCAGCAACAGCAGCTTCTCGAGCGGTTCCATCATACGATACCATCGGCGTCCTACCCGAGCAGACTTTTTTTAAACAATGCCAGCTCTAATGACTGCTGACCCAGCAATTCCTTGAGCTGACTGTTTTCCTGCCGCAATTGCTTAACCTCATCCGGCGTCGCACCGCGTAAGGTAGCACCCTTTAAACGCGCCTTGCCCGCCTCCATGAATTGCTTGAGCCAATTATAGTAGATCGAGGGACTGATACCTTCCCGACGACAGAGATCCGAAACCGGTAATTCCTTGCGAAACCCCTCTAACACAATGCGGATCTTGTCTTCTGCAGAAAACCTACGTGCGGTTGCTTTACGCACCCGGCGAATCAGCCGGGCCGTGCTTCCGGGCTTAGCTTGCTCATCAGCCGGTTTGTTCGTTGCGTCGTCCATAAAACCTCCTGACGGGTATTCCATTATACCCAGTTCTATGGTCGAAACAACCTTCAAGTCTCCAATCAACTAAACGCATTTTGTCCGGGGGACGCTGAAACAGAACAGTCCTTACATTAGCGGAGGTTTCTCTTTTGATATTGCTGGTAACGGTGGCACGAGTTCCATAATAGGTTTCGGTGCTGGCGGAGGTGTGCGTTTCAGTTGGATAAAGTAAGTAGAAACTGATTTCTTTATTGAGAAAGATGCATGGAGGAAAGAATCCAAGGAGGAAAAATGTTATTGAAAAAATGGGGTGAGGTCAAAAATGAAAGAGGATATATCGGTGCTTTGATCGGGGGAATCATACTCCTTGCCCTTGGTTTGTACATCGTTTCAACTACCCAGATATCTCAAACTCTCGTAAGAGTAGCCATAGTCTTGGGTGGTTTTCTAGTAGGATTTTATGTTGGACACACATTTGATAGACAAAAGACAATTATCTACAAAGAAGAGGAATAAAGTAAATAAGTAAAATACTCTGAATTTAAAATACTAGAAACCAGGTACCATCCGTGCGTGTACGCAGGGCGGGGATGTCACACCGACGCCCTCGTTTTTGCCAAGAGACTCCTTACTCGGATATGCGCGAAGCATAACATGTAGGAGGTTATCTCACTTTTATTACTTTCCTTGTTATTTTGCCATCAATTTCGATAAAGTAAATGCCAGGTTTTATATGTTGAGGTAATACCACTCGCCCTGCAATGTCAAAAACTTTGTAATTTTTATGTTCGGGAATGAGTAAAGGACCATGGAAGATGGTTGCACCACAGTAAGTTCCCAACTCTACCGCATTTATTTCTCTAACAGCAGCAGCATCATTTGCCATTCTCATTAGAACGATGTCAGGAGAGTAATGTCCGCCACCATAATCCACAGATAACTGTCCTGTGACAATATAACCACCGTCAGATGTAACCTGAATAGCACTACCGCAATCGTCACTTGTTGTACCGTATGTTTGAGTCCATAGAGTATCACCATTTGGGTCTGTTCTTATAATGTATATGTTTCGATTGAGCGGTGTCCCAGGACCGAATGACCTCGTGTATCCCACAACAATATAACCTCCATCAGCAGTTTGTTGAACTGAACAACCTTCATCATCTTCTGAACCGCCATAAGTTTGCTCCCACATGAGGTTACCAGCAGAATCGGTTTTTATAAGATAGACATCACGACCGCCCCAACCATTGTATCCCGTAATTACATAACCTCCATCAGTGGTTTGATCAACGGAATACCCCGCATCAGAGCTTAAACTACCATATATCTTGTTCCACAACGAATCACCAGATGCATCTGTTTTAATCAATAAAACATCTGAATTTGTCGCACCAAAACCATATGTCATTCCTGCAATTATGAAACCACCATCAGCGGTTTGCTGAATAGCTCCACCGAAATCATCCTCCCATAGGTCACCCAGGTAACTGGTCCATATTCCTGAACCATCCCAAAGCGTTTTTATTAATAGAACATCTTGGGACTGTGGACCGTTTCCTGTCCCCACAGCGATGCAACCACTGTCAGAAGTCTCCTCTAAAGAATTGCATGGAGAACCTGGGGCTTGACAATTGCCTATCATATTACCCAATGAATCAACTCTAAATACATAAAAGTCACCGTGTTGAGTAGCACCACCAATGAAATACCCACCATCAAAAGTTTGATCCACAGCATAGCCTGCACCTGGACCACCGTTGCGAACCCAAAGAGTATCTCCAAGTGTATCAGTCTTGAGAAGTACAATATTACCGCTGTACCACCAACCTGTAACGAAATAACCACCATCAGATGTTTGAATTACAGCATTACCACAGTCACTGAATTCGTATTCCCCGTAGGTTTTTGTCCATACTGTGTCAGGTGCCTGTGCAAATGAAATAGTTATGAATAACATAAATAATACTACAAAGTACTTCTTCATAATTCCTCCTCACCGACATATACAGTTTCAAATAATTATAGGAGAATTCGATTAGATGTCAAGCCCCCCCCCGTGTCACGCACACGCCACGAGAGGGTCATGGGGATAAAAGACGGCGTAGGGGTGTATTCTATTGAGGAACCATCCGTACATGTACACGGGGGCGGGGATGTTACATAACCACCTATCATTTAGCTTTTAGGAACCATCGCCGACAATACGCGAATCAAAATAATAGGTCATTGTTACGAATAACCGCCGACCTGATGGTATGACTATTGACAAACACGGAAATCCGTCATATTCTAAGTTGCCCTGAAATTATCCAAGGAGGACAACAATGAAAACCTACTTTGTGATGTTGCTAATATTCTTCTTTCTAGGTTCATGCCGACAGACAATTCAAAGATCACCTTTAATTTCTGAAGTCGATAAGAAAGAACTTATCAGATTAATGCTAGGAAGGGTAGTAGAACAAGGTAGGTGGTTTTGCTACCATGTAGTCCAAGAAGGTAAGAAAAAATTAATACTTTCTGCAGAAAATATCGAAAAGGAATTATTGCCTGAGTTTCCAGAAGTCGAGATTGTTGTACTTACTCCTTCTGAGCTTAGAGAAAAGGCTGACAAAGAGGGTAGGTTTGCGTACCTTAGATTTGGTCAATGGAGAGCAATTGGCAAAGATACTGTACAGATAGACCTTGATGGTATTTGGCAACTTGGCGAGCAGGATGTTGGAGTTATTATCTTGAGTGGCGGGGGGTTAAGATTCCTTTGGGTGAGAGAAGAGGGGAAATGGGTGAATTATGGTCGTACCGCTTGGCACAGTCAGAAGTTGGAGTCGGTCGCACACCGATCTCCTTATGCTTGACAAAAAGGCGTAATACCATTCACCACCCACATCTAGCCCCTCTTAGAGCGTCATACGAGGGCTAGTGAAAAACAGCGAAAAACACGCCCGTGACGTGTTGTCCCACACGGGCTGGCGCGCCCGAAAATAACGAAATTTAAGTTATTGATATCTGGGTATCTGCAGTAGGTCGAAGACAGTAGATTAAACAATACTAATTATCTACAAACTGCGGACAGTGTTCCTTCAGCCAACTTAAAACCACATTTAAGAAGTTTTCTGCCTCCGTGATTAAGTCTTGGACTTCTACTCTAGAAATTGAACCAGCATAGTCATAATCAGTAATATTCCTTTTCGCTCTGCAAGCATCAAAATAATCAGCAAGATCATGATAGTTGTTTCCCATAATTTCTTTCATGGTTTGGAAAACAGTGAAATGATACCCAACACCCTTGGGTTTATAACCTCTACAGTAAAGTAGAATCGTAGCCGTCTGTAAGACAGCATTATATGCAGTGGCAAATTTCCTGTCTACTGAAATACCTTTTACTTTAGCATCCTTCAAATCTCTCCTGACCACCCTTATTAGATTATTGATCTCCTTCTTTGATGTCTTATGTGGTTTCAGTTTATCTTGGTCGCACAATTCTTTCAAGCTCATTTCTTGTCCCGATTATGAAGATTTTTTCTTCATTCAATAGAGATTTAATAAAATGATTTTTTTTCTTAACCTTTTGCTTAAATTCCGCCTCCAAAAACACTGTGTAGTTCAACTCACGTCCCAATTCTTTCTTTTGTTCTGCAAGAATGGCCGACAATTTCCTTGACGAGATGTTTCCTATAACCATGAGATCAATATCACTTGCCAAATCCTCCCGTCCTGTTGCATATGATCCGTATATAAAAGCAATTCTTATATCCTTTTCTTCCACAAGATGCATTTTTAAAGCTTCTGCTATTCCTACTGTTTTCATGAAAATAGACTTGAGCTCTTTAAATATATTACATTTCGTATTTGCTTTATAATAGACGCGTTTACCCTGTATTGATCTTTCAATTAACCCTGCGTTTTCAAATCGTTCAAGTTCTCGCTGCACAGCTCTAATTGGTTGATGCGTAAGGGCTGATATTTGACTTTGGTAGTAAATGTTCCGTGGATTGAACAAGAATAGTTTCATTATTTCAACTCGTGCCTTTGAAGAAAAAAGTTTTCTTATCATAATTTAACTCCACTACATTTTGTAGTTAATTATATACATTTTGTAGTCAACTGTCAAGAGGCATGATTCATGAATAGAATCGACCTTGTAAACACGTATCGCTGTAATCTTTCTTTTATCGCCGTAATCATTCAGCTCTTAAAGAGCTGAAGCCAGCGAGCAGAATCGAACTGCTGACCTGCGGTTTACGAAACCGCTGCTCTACCACCTGAGCTACGCTGGCCTTCTCACTAGGTACTAAGCACTAAATACTAAACACTGCATCGTTCGTGTTTAAATTATAATCACAACGTTTGTTTTGTCAACGCAATTACACCCCCACCTTTATCCTCCCCCATTAAGGGGGAGGAATATGGGTAAAAATGTCTCTATCAAGGGGGAGGAATATGTGTGAAAAATAGCTCTATAAAGGGAAAAGAAAATATCTTCATCGAGGAAATGAAAACGCAGCATTGTGAAAAGGCGATGAACGACATCTTTTTAAATGCCGCTGCGGCAGCAACCACAACCGCCCAAAGGCCCATAGCCGACACACAATTTGACCAAAGTGTGGCCTTAACCGCACGTAAACGGCATCTGTTGACTTATTTAAAAAATTCAATAGATTTATTACATGTCAGAGCAGTTCAAAATAGATCTACCAACATTTTTTGAAATTGGTATAAACAAGATTGGAAATCTAGCACAGATTCTCGTCTTTCACAATATGGAGTTTCGTAAAGTTCTCCTATTAGGAGATAGCAAAACTTTTTCAATCGGCGGCGATAGTATTACCCGCGATTTCAAGAAGAAAAATATCAAGGTGCTTAGACATCGAATATCGAATAGTGATGAACCAAATGTCAAAACAGTAAGAAAACTAATTGCCGAAAACAAACCAGATATCATAATCGGATTTGGTGGTGGAAAAGTACTTGATGTCGCCAAGTTAGCAGCAGGACTATGTCAAACGAAATTTATCAGCATCCCAACCACATTGTCTAATGATGGTATTTCTTCACCTGTTTCAGTAATCAAAAATAAAAACAATATCCCTGTCAGCCATATCACAAAGGCACCGTTTGGGGTCATAGTCGACATTGCTATTATAAAAAAGGCACCAATAAGACACATCAAGGCCGGCGTGGGTGATTTAATCTCAAACCTCTCGGCAGTTTTTGATGCCCGCCTTGCGCAATCCAAAAACTTAGAAGAAATCAGCACGACAGCACTTACGCTGGCCGAAGCAGGTGCAACCAATCTTCTAGACTTCCCGCACGAATCTATCAAAAGCAGTGAATTTCTTTTAAGTCTCACGCGCGGTCTTATCAAGAGCGGGTTTGCAATGTGTATTATCGGTTCATCGCGACCGGCCAGCGGAAGCGAACATAAGATAAGTCACTCATTAGACCACCTCTACTCATCAAGGAAAACCTTACATGGAGAGCAAGTGGGTATTGCAGCCATCTTCACTATGTTTCTTCAAGAGAATCCATATTTTGAAAAAATAATGAAATTCTATACAAAAATCGCTTTTCCCCAAAAACTCAAGAAACTGTTTCTTAACAGAGATCAGTTTGTAAAAGTTGTACTGAATGCCACGAAAATCAGGCCTGAACGCCATACTATCTTAGAAGAAAAAAGACCAACCGCAGAAGAAATAAAAAATATCATAAGAGAAGCAAAACTTTAGTCCTCGAGAAATCTCTTGATTACAGTAATTAAAGTAAAAGATGTCAGAGATTAAAAATCATACATTGACAAGCCGAAGGTGGTCCTGCAGGTTCCGGGAGGAACGATACTGCGAGTCCCGAGCTTGTCGAGGGACGATCCTGCATTTCTGGTCTATGTTGACACAGCCATTTTTTTGACTAATATATAAATTATGAAAAAACTGCGACTTGTGCTCGGTGTATTCTTAATAATCGCCTGTGCTCACTTAAAACCTAATGTGTTGGAAAAATTTGAATCCAGTATCACTTCTGAAAAGGCAGCACTCATTTATGAAAGAGGCAACGATTATTTCAAATTGAAAGAATATCAGAAAGCGATTAACGAGTTCATAGAGATAATAAATAACTATAAGAATAGTGATGCTTATGAACCGGCACTATATCTTACGGCATTCTCATATTTCAAATTAAATGAATTTAAGAAAGCAGCTTTCCTAGGGGAAAAATTCATCCAAGAATTTCCAACGTCAACCTATTTCCTCAATGCAACATCACTTGCGGGTGAATCGTATTTCAGGCTAACCCAGGATTACAAAGCCGCATATTATCTTACGAGGTTTTATACAGAAAGCGATGATTCAACAAAACGCGAAAAGGCATTTGCACGAATAATCAAAATATTGCCAGAACTGACAATAAAACAATTAGAAAAATTACATAGAATCTTCATGGCAGAATCTATTGACGAGCATATTCTTTACAACCTTGCATTGATTGAAACGCGTGAGGGCAAGAAAGAAGAAGCGGAACGCGATTTCAATCTCCTAACAAGACGCTTTCCCAATACAACGTATTCATACGAAATACAAGAGTACCGAAGATTTATCAATCTTGGCGAAACTACAGGACGAGTAGGTATCTTACTGTCACTTACTGGCGAATATTCCAATGTTGGACAGGATCTATTAAAGGTTGTTAAAGTCTTTGAAAAAAATGAAAACCTTCCGTTCTCTATGCATTACCTCGACACAAAATCTGATCCCATTGAAGCAACCGTTGCTGCAGCAAAACTAATTGAAGATATCCACGTAGATTTCCTTATTGCTCCTATTCGCATTATTGAAGCATTTGGTGTCTGCGGTCTCGCTCACGGCAAAGGAATTCCAATTATCCTTCCGATGACTTCAGAAGCGAGGTTCGAAACAATACCACTGGTCTATACTACAGGACAGAGTTCTGAAGAACAGGCGCGATCGATTGCTCAGTATAGTATGTACAAATTAAATATTGCGAAATATGCAATTTTGTACCCCGATCTACCAAAATACAAAAGAATCGCCGATGTCTTTGCTGCTGAAGTGATAAAAAATCACCGTGATATAGTAGCCATGGTGAGTTTCCAAGTTGATTCAATCACACTGAAGTGGGAACTTAAAGGAATAAAAGAAAAAGAACCAGAGGCGATTTTTCTCCCGATGGATGAAAATATGATAGTCAATACCACTCCACAGATTGCTTATTACGGCTTGGAGCGGGTAAGAATTCTTGGTATCGATGCCTTCAAGAACGAAAAAGTACCGCGCTTGGGCGAAAAATATGTCGAAAACGCTATTTTTGCCGCACCGGCGGTAATAGATAGCATTGCGCTAATAGAGTTCAAAAACACGGGACTAAAAGAAAACGACTTCGCAGCTAAGCTCTTCTATTCCCTGTGGAGATTAAGAGAACTTAAAGAATATAATCGTAGCATTCTTCCAAATTTAATAACAGATATTTTAAAAGGCAAAGAGATTTCGGATATTTATCAAATAAGAAATGGTGAATTTGTGAAATTGGGAGAAATTTCAAACTAAAAAGGAGTCATAGATGGCAAAAAAAGATAAAAAAACCAAGAAAGAAAAAAAGGAAAAGAAGAACGAAGATTTGCTTAATGTGAAGTTTTCAAGACGAAATGTTATTTTCTTTGGCATCGGTGTTGCTTTAGTCGCCATCGGTTTCATTCTTCTAGCAGCAGGGGACATCATAGTTGCGCCGATACTTCTCGTTGTCGGATATCTGGTCTTCTTCCCTTTAGGAATTCTTTTAAAATAGATTCACCCCATCCAGTTGCACACAATCTGTGATCAGTGCTCAAGAAGTAAAAAACTACAGTCATGAACTGGGCATTGATGATATTAGAATCACAAATGCAGAGCCATTTGAACAAGCATTGGCAAAACATAGAGACCAAAGTGCCGAAGGGTTATTCATTGATAACCGCGATTGGCGTCTCAGAAATATCGAACACTTTTATAATGTGCGCGCCACATTTCCAAAGGCTCGTTCAATAATCGCTGCATGTCAGTGTTATTTGACAGATGAAAATACTGACTTCACTGAACCTGGCAGACCATTTGGTCGCATTGCAAGATATACATGGAGAAATCACTATCTTGATTTAAGAAAAAAACTGCAAAGAATTGCACAATTCTTGAAAAAATCACACTCTGCACACTCTTTTGTTTATTCAAATGGTCCTATTGCAGAAAAACCAATTGCACAACGAAGTGGGATAGGTTACTATGGCAAACACAGTATCATTATGAATCAGGTGTACGGATCATGGATCGTAATTGGTGAAATCATAACTGACCTTGATATAGAATATGATGCGCCGCTAACTATTGACTGTGGTGATTGTAGAGAGTGCATGGATGCGTGCCCGACTAAGGCAATAATCCGCCCGTACGTAATAGATCGCCGATTATGTATTCAAGAACTAACAAATTGGTACGGCATCATTCCTGATGCAATTGCTCGCATTTGGGAAAACCGTCTTTATGGCTGCACAACATGTCAGGATGTATGTCCGATAAATAAAGAGGTGAAACCACGAATTCCACAAACGAAATTAGGGTTTGTGGGATCTTGCCTACCACTTATTGATATCTTACAAATGGATGAAGTGGAATATCGGCAAAGATTTGCACATAATCAAATAACTGCCAACTGGATAAATTTTCTCTCAATCCAAAGAAATGCACTTATTGCCCTGGCCCACACAAAGGACAAAACAACGCTTTCCCTCTTAGAACAATTCTCCAAACACCAAGATCCAGTACTTTCCAAGACGGCTAAATGGGCGATAACATATTTTCTAAATAATGAAAATAACAAGAAAAATTAATACAATAACCACAAATCCTTCTAACATACCTTCACTCGTGTGGCGGCGTATGACTGCTCAAATAAGCTATAGACTCTGCAATCTTCTGAGCGCCCACGCTTTCCCACCAGAGGCGGTCAATATTTATCCAACTGATAGATGCAATTTGAAATGCCTGATGTGCTTTGAGAGACTAAGAAAACCAAGAGTAGAATTGGACATTGTGGATTGGATAAATGTAATCGAACAGATAAAAAGATTTCGTCCTCGAATTCATATATCAGGCGGAGAGCCATTCGTCTATTCAAAGATCATGGATTTGGTGTCTCATATTAGGAAAAACGATCTGTTTCTCACAATTACAACAAACGGAACATTCTTGAGTGAATATGCAAAAGATATTATGCGTTTAAAGGTGAACAGAATACATATATCAATTGACGGATCAGAAGATGTACACGACACAATTCGGGGCGTCAAGGGTACCTTTAACCGCATTATGAAAGGGTTAGAGAAAATAAGAAAATTAGCAAAGTATGCTCGATTACCACTGATTAGAATAAATTCGATGATTAATTTTGCTCAGCCGACAGTAATGAGCGAGGTGATTGACATTGCTTGTCATATTGATGCCCATAGCATACAATTTCTGCATCCGATGTTTGCAAACACTCAGGATATCAAAAGCCACAGAATTTTCTTGAAGAATTATCTTCATCTTAATCTGAATTACTGGCAGAATGCCGATATATCTTATAAAAAACCTGAGGACTTTAAAGAAGCATATAATGTAGTTAATAACTTAAAAAAAGAACGCGGCATACTCATTGATGTTTTTCCTTCTTTCAATCTTAAACAACTGAAAGCATACTACACAGGCGATGAGAATTTCTACTCGATTATGCACGGTGCATGCCGTGCCATGTGGAATACAGCAACAATCGTTCCATCTGGAGAGGTTGAATCGTGCCCTAACTATATTTTAGGTAATTGCACGAAGGTGAATTTTCTCAATCTTTGGAACA
>SMTZ1_10012311_pt1 | contig 32441 bp, 31 predicted proteins | sample DeeMarSWOR136_30_FD_25667 | JGI IMG/M metagenome (IMG submission 25667) | reverse complement strand
TCTCACGACCAAACAGGGTGTTATGAGATAGCTACTGTTTCAGGCTATCCTTGCGACCGGAGCAGATCGCCGAGCACTGGTCACATCGCTCGTCGCAGGGTTCAGCGTGGATAATTATGCTACTTCTGGGAAGTCCATTTTCTATGTCAGCCTCAATCTGGTCACAGATTTCATGTGCCCGCTCCAGGCTAATTTTCCGGTCAAATACCAGATGAAGATCAACATAGTGGTGACTCCCCGAGCGGCGCGTCCGCAGTTTATGAAACCCAGCCACCTGCCCTGCATACCCATCAAGACAGTCTTTGATGACCGCCTCCTGCTCTGGGGAAAGCCTAGCATCGACTAACCCCGAAAGCGGCTTAGATATCGTTTTATAACCCAACTGAATGATGTAGCCGGCGACCCCAATGGCGACAATAGCGTCAATATAACTGAGGTTGGTGAAGCGAACCGCCACCAGACCAACCAATACTGCCAACGCCGAATAGACATCAGCGGCAATATTACGAGCATTAGCCTCTAGGGCAACCGACCCGGTAGCCCGGGCTACCTTTAATAGGTGGCGAGACAGGAGGATACTCACCAATATGGAAACCGCCATCACTACTATCCCAACTTCGGCTAGCTCAATAATAGCTCCCACCAGAATATGGCGAATCGAAGTATAGATAATCACACCGCCAGCGGCCATAATAAGGATGCCCTGGGCTGCTCCAGCAATGTCCTCCCACTTGCCATGTCCGTAGGGGTGTTCCTGGTCGGCTGGCCTAGCTGCCATTCTAATTGCCAGGAAGGTAACAATGCCCGCAATCAGGTCAAGCCAGCTATCAGCCGCCTGAGCCACCACGCTGAGGCTACCGGTGAGCCAGGCGACCACCACCTTAACCGCTATCAAAGCGACGACAACACCAATTAACAGCCTTGAAGCTCCCGCCTTGGTGGAAAACATAATACTGGCATCCTCCGCACTATCACAATGCCACTGGGAATTAGAATTTTACCTCATTAGCTACCGTAAGGCAATTTCAGCCAGGCAGAGGCTTAGCAAAAAACCCCACATATTGTATCACTACTGCCCTGAAGATTATAATGGAGCTACCGTGAAACCTTTACGAAGCGTAATTCTTAATCGAAGATACCTCCTTAGCCTCCTGGCAACTGTCTATATCTTTGGTGTTGGGGCTTTAGGCTGTCACTGGGTAGGTGGAGAGCAAACGCACGAGGTTACCTTTGAGCAGCTGTTCGTAAGCCCCGAGCAATACCACGGAAGGCAGATAACCCTGGAGGGTTTCTACTTCCAAGGGTTTGAAGTCGCCATCCTCAGCGAGAGATTAGAGCCCTCCGGATATGCCGAGGGACACCTTATACCCAAAGGCAGGATGCTCTGGATTGAAGGTAGGATATCGCTGGAAATCTATGACCGGCTCTATGAGCAAGATATGATGGGTCCCGAAGAGCGCTACGGAAAACTTAGCGTCAACGGAAGGTTTGAATACGGTGGGCGGTATGGACATCTGGGAGGGTATGATGCTCAGATAACCCCCTCCGAGGTTGAGCTTCTGCACTGGTCACCGTAGAAAAACAAAGGCAAGCTTTTTAGTCTTTCAGCTAATACCCAAATTAAAGAATCCACTAAGCTAAAACCGTCTTGCTCTGCTATAATGAAACTATGAAAAAGCCGCTTCTGGTGCTTTTTGATGGCAATGCCTTAATTCACCGCGCCTTCCATGCCCTGCCCACGCTAACCGTAAGCAAGACCGGCGAGACGGTAGGCGCTGTCTACGGCTTTACCCTGATGCTGCTCAAGGCAATAAATGAGCTAAGGCCCACCCACTGTGCCGTCGCATTTGATTTAAAAGCCCCCACCTTCCGTCACCAGCTCTTCAGTGAATATAAAGCCCACCGCCCGGCTGCCCCGGATGAGCTCATTAGCCAGCTAGGGCGGGTAAGGGAGCTGGTGAGCACATTCCAAATCCCCATCTTTGAGCTCGAGGGCTATGAGGCAGATGATGTTCTGGGTACCCTCAGCCGAGAGGCAAGTAAGCAGGATATCGAGTCCGTTATCGTCACCGGCGATGCTGATACCATGCAACTGGTGTCCCCCAAGGTTAAGGTTCTCTACCCCAAGCCGAGGGGAAGCTTCAGTGATACTACCCTCTATGATGAAGCGGCGGTAAACGAAAAATATGGGGTCACCCCGGAGCATATCGCCGATCTCAAGGGACTGGTTGGTGATCCCTCGGACAACATCCCCGGTATTCCCGGTGTCGGTAAGAAAACAGCGGCCAAGCTCATTCAGCAGTTCGGCACCGTGGAGGAGATATACGCCCACCTGGATGAGGTGAGCCCGCCCAAGCTTCAGGCACTACTCCGCCAGCATGAAGAGACCGCCCGCCAGAGTAAGGAGCTAGCCACCATCGTGACCGGGGTTCCGGTTACCCTCCACCTCGATAACTGCCACCTAAGCCATTATGACCGCCAGCGGGTGGCCGATCTCTTCCGTGAGCTTGAGTTCTTCAGCCTTCTCACCAAGCTACCGAAAGAAGAGACTACCGAAGCCCAGGAAGTCTCCCCGAAGGCTGAAATTAAACCTAAGGTTGAGCCAGACTATCATACGCTAAACACGGCTCAAGCCCTCGACGGACTTCTAGCCCGCCTTAAAGGTGCCGATTCCTTCGCCTTTGACCTGGAGACGACCAGCCTGGATGCCATGAAGGCAGAACTAGTGGGCATCGCCCTTTCGCTTAAGCCAGCCGAGGCTTATTACATCCCGGTGGGGCACGTGGGTTGGGGAGAACCAGAACAATTACCCCGGGAACAGGTGATAGACGGACTGAAACCCGTACTGGAAGATGTTTCCATCCCCAAGCTAGCCCACAACGGTAACTACGATATGACCGTGCTCGCTGAGTGCGGGGTAGCGGTAAAGAATCTGGCGTTTGACACCATGGTGGCTGCCTACTTACTGGGTGAGAAATCCCTAAACCTGAAGGCACTTAGCTTCAGCCGGCTGGGTATCGAGATGACACCTATCAGCGACCTTATTGGCACCGGCGCCAAGCAGCGCTCCATGGCCGAGGTACCGGTAAAGGAAGCCGCCAGATACGCGTGCGCCGATGCCGACATCACGGGACAGCTGGCAGAATTACTGGAGCCAGAGCTTAAGAGGCAGGGACTGTGGCAGCTTTTCTCAGAGGTCGAGATGCCCCTGGTGCCCGTTCTGGTCACTATGGAGAGAAACGGCGTTGCCCTAGATGTAGAACTGCTAAGGCAGATGGCCCACCGCCTCGGCGAGCAGCTGCTCACCCTGGAGGCAGCAATCTATAACAGCATAGGCCACCGCTTTAACGTAAACTCCCCCCAGCAGTTAGGCTCGGTCCTGTTTGAGGAGTTGAGACTACCCCCAGCCAAAAAGACTAAGAGCGGCTACGGTACCGGCGCCGCCGTTCTTGAGGAACTACGCGGCGTGCACCCGGTAATCGAGCTGATCCTGGACTACCGGCAGCTCAGTAAGCTCAAGTCAACCTATATCGACGCCCTGCCGGCACTGGTAAACCCGAAGACCGGTCGGGTGCACACCAGCTTTAATCAGACCCGGACCGCCACCGGACGGCTTTCCTCCAGCGAGCCCAATTTGCAGAACATACCGATTCGCGGTGAAATGGCAAAAGAAATCAGGGAGGCCTTTATCGCCCCAGCCGGTAGCTACCTCCTAGCCGGAGACTACTCGCAGATTGACCTGCGCGCCCTGGCTCACCTGTCCCAGGACCCAGGCCTGACCGCCGCCTTCCGCCAGGATGCCGATATTCACGCGGCTACCGCCGCCCAGCTCTTTAGCGTGGCACCTACAAAGGTAACTCCGGCTATGCGCCGCCTGGCGAAGACGGTCAACTTCGGGGTTATCTATGGAATGAGCGACTACGGGCTACAACAGGCTACCGAGCTTTCCCGTCAGGAGGCAGCCCAGTTTATCGCTGCCTACTTTGAGAAATACCCCGGCATAAAAGCCTACCTGGAGACGACCAAAACCGAGGCCCGCCGGTCAGGCTACGTCCAAACGATACTGGGCAGAAGACGCCATATCCCGGAGATTAACACCGCAAACCGGCAGGTGCGAGAAGCTGCGGAACGGATGGCGATAAACATGCCCGTGCAGGGGACATCGGCCGACATCATAAAGATAGCCATGATTAACCTTGACCGTGAGATAAGCCAGCAAAAGCTCAGGAGTAAGATGCTACTTCAGGTTCATGACGAGCTTATCTTCGAGGTGCCCCAGGAGGAGATGGAGATAATGCGTGAGCTTGTGCCCGAGGTAATGAGCACGGCTCTAGCCCTGAGCGTTCCGCTCAAGGTGGATATCAAAACCGGCACTAACTGGGGAGAGATGGAGTCCTGATAAACTACTGAACGCTATACTGGTGAAAGTCAAGGAGAACCATACCGATGCCCGAGCTTCCAGAAGTAGAAACGATAAAGAATGAGCTTATGCCTCACGTGGTCGGTCGTCGGGTGGCTGGGGTTACCCTCGGTTGGGAAGGAATCGTCAAGCAGCCCTCACCGGAGGATTTCTGTGCCCGCCTTGTCGGGCAGGGAGTAACCTGGATTAGCCGGCGTGGCAAATACCTCATTTTTAGCCTGAGCAGCGGTGAGGCTCTGATTATCCACCTCAAGATGACCGGCTCACTACTGCTTAATCATGCCTCAGATGAGCCTGATAAATTCATCCGCGCCATACTTCACCTGGATAACAACTATCAGCTTCGCTTTCGCGACCCGCGCAAGTTCGGGGCGATGTGGCTGGTGGCCGACGCAAACAGCGTGGTAAAAAAGCTTGGCCCCGAACCTCTGGAAGAAGACTTCACCGCTCAAGCCCTGGCGGAGAGGCTCGATAGCCGCAAGGCACCGATAAAACCCCTTCTCCTCGACCAGAACTTCATCGCTGGCATTGGCAATATGTATGCCGATGAAGCACTATATGATGCCAAAATCCACCCCCTGAGGACGGCATCAAGCCTGTCCCAGCAAGAGATAAAAAGGCTTCATAAGGCGATTAGCGAGGTGCTGTGGGCAGCCATCGGCAATAAAGGGGCCAGCGTGGAGAACTACTTCCGCCCCGGCGGGGGACTGGGCACGGCGCACTTTAAGTTTCGGGTCGCCCACGGGCTGGGAGGCAAGTTCTGCCTGCGGTGCGGCACACCGATTGAAAGGATAGTAGTGTGCAACCGGGGCACCTACTTCTGCCCCAAGTGCCAGCCTAATTTATCAGGTGCTTAAAAAGTTTTGGGGATACAGGTCACTTCCTCAGCCTTAAATCAATCCCCAACCTCTCCGCCGTGTTGCTAATCGCCGCCCTGAGAGCCTTAGCCTTTTCTTTGAGGGGCGTATCCTGGGTTACCTCTGCCTCCACCTCCTTAAGCGCTTCCTTTAACCTATCAAGCGGCATAAGCTGGCAGCTGGTGCAGTAAAAGCTCTTGGAACGGCACTCATCATAATTGGCCAGGAGATGCCTGAGGAATTCCTGCTTCTCAAGCTCAAGTCGGGCAAATTCCTTAATGCCACGCTCACGGATGAAGAGAAGGTTAGCCTCAATCGGGCGGTGCGAAATGAAGGAGTCTTTAATCTTTGCTGAATCAAAAAGCCAGGCTATCCGCTCACAATCATCAAAATCAGCACACTGAGCGCAGGTCTCAAGACCCTTCTTCTTGACACAGCAGGTAATAAAACCACAGCCGGGCATCTTCTCCCAGAAACTGGGGCCACAGCAGCCGGGGCACCTTGATGTCCCCTCAGTGTAGTATCTCGGGCAGAGGCCGCAGTAAAGACCGCAAACACCAACTATGGGATACTTCTTGAGCGGATATCTATCCACTTTGAAACAGGCTACGCCCTTAGCTTTTTAACCAACAAGGCAACGTTCTTACCGAAGTTCCAGACCGCTTCCAAGCCCTCTTCATCCTTAGTAACCTCACCCTTCCCGTGACCAAAAGTAACATTCCAGTAGGTTGAGCCAGGGGTAAAACAGCCCATAATCTGAAACCAGTAGTTAAGTTGGGCAAAGGTGAAGTTCTGGCCTGCCCGGCGCGCCACCACTAGGGAGCCACCCACCTTCCTCTCAAATACCCGGCCGTTGAAATAGGCAATATAGCCCGTCCTCTCCATTAAAGCCTTTATCAAGGCAGTCGCCGAACCAAAGTACACCGGCGAGGCAAAGATTATGGCATCAGACTCTTTCATCTTGAGATAAATGGGGAACAGGTCATCATCAATAGGGCACTGCTCCTCCTTCTTACAGGCCATACAGGCAGTACACGGCTTGATCTCCAGGCCGGCCAAGCTTACGAGCTCAGCCTCAAGCCCCTCTTCCTCAATTGCCTTGAGAGCGTGTCTCGCCAGAATTTCCGTGTTCCCTTTCTTCCTCGGGCTACCCACAATACCAATCGCCTTCACTAGCTACCTCCTCTATTTTTACCTTAGCTTATTTAAAGCAGCTTCGATATGCCTAAGGCACCGCTGCTTACCCAGAACCGACATGGTTTCAAATAAGGGCCGGGCCACAGTGCGCCCGGTAACCGCCACCCGCAGCGTGCCGAAAAGCTGCCGGGTCCTAAGTCCTAGCAGTGCATAGCCCAGGTATCCCGTAACGACACCGTCTGATTGAACACGATTTTCCCGGCAGATGAATCGGGATCGACGCAGAAATAGCCCTGCCTCTCGAACTGGTACCGACTTCCGGGTGTTGCACCGGCAAGACTAGGTTCAACACGGCACGAAGCTAGTATCTCCAAGGAATTGGGGTTCAAATAAGACTTGAAATCAGCCCCATCCTCCACATCAGTTGGGTCTTCCTTGCTGAATAAATGATCGTACAAGCGTACTTCAGCCTCGACTGCGTGCTCAGCCGAAACCCAGTGCAACGTTGCTTTGACCTTCCGTCCATCCGGGGAATCACCACCCCGCGTGGCTGGATCATAAGTGCAGTGGAGCTCGACTATCTCTCCGCTTTGTTCGTCCTTCAACACATCCACACAAGTGATAAAGTAAGCGTATCTCAGTCGTACCTCACGACCTGGCGCCAGACGGAAGAACTTTTTCGGTGGGTCTTCGCGAAAATCCTCTCGTTCAATATATAGCACACGCGAAAAGGGTACCTTTCGTTTTCCTGCGCCGAGGTCCTCAGGATTATTCACCGCATCTAATTCTTCCATTTGGCCTTCTGGATAGTTATCAATAACCACGCGCAGTGGGCGCAATATTCCCATAACACGTTGAGCCTTCTTGTTCAAATCCTCGCGCAGGCTGTGCTCAAGTAAGGCAATATCGATCGTACTGCCGGTTTTCGCCACTCCAATGCGCCGACAAAAGTTACGGATGGACTCTGGTGTGTAGCCACGTCTGCGTAAACCCGATATCGTCGGCATCCGTGGATCATCCCACCCACTCACATGCCCTTCCCGTACCAGTTCCAGAAGCATGCGCTTGCTCATCACGGTGTAGGTGAGATTGAGTCGGGCAAACTCGATCTGCTGGGGATGATAGACGCCCAACTTGTCCAAGAACCAGTCATATAGCAAACGATGATCTTCAAATTCCAATGTGCAGATGGAATGGGTAATTCCTTCGATGGAATCCTCAAGGCCATGGGCCCAGTCGTACATCGGATAGATGCACCACTTATCGCCCGTACGGGGGTGCTCTGAGTACAGAATGCGATACATGACCGGATCACGCATATTCAAATTCCGAGAAGCCATGTTAATTTTCGCTCGGAGCACATGTGAACCTTCCGGGAATTCGCCGGCCCGCATGCGACCGAACAAGTCGAGATTTTCCTCGATTGAACGGTTCCGGTACGGACTATGTCTGCCCAGCTGAGTTAAGGTGCCACGGTATTCCCTGATCTCCTCCGCACTCATTTCATCAACGTAAGCATTACCAGCTTCAATCAACTGCACAGCATATTCGTACATCTGCTCAAAGTAGTCCGAGGCGTAGTATAGCCGATCCCCCCAGTCAAATCCGAGCCAGCGAACATCTTCGATGATTGAGTTAATATATTCCTGTTCTTCCTTGATGGGATTGGTATCATCGAACCGCAGATTGCACAAGCCGTTGAATTCAGCGGCGATACCAAAATTGAGGCAGATGGACTTGGCGTGTCCGATGTGTAGATAGCCGTTCGGCTCTGGAGGAAACCTAGTATGAACCCTACCGCTGTATTTATTCGTTCGGAGGTCATTATTAATAATATCCCGGATGAAATCGCGGGGTAGTTCAGCATCGGTTGTGGGCGTATTCATAGAACCGTCCTATTGATTTCTCCACTTTTCTCAGAAGAATTCGCTGACATTCTCAGCAAACTTCAGTTGTTTTCCAGCTTTACCACCGCAACCCTAATCCTCTTCAAACATCTTTCTTTACCCAGTACCACCATCGTCTCAAAGAGGGGAGGAGCAGCAGGGCGGCCGGTGGTAGCTACCCGAAGTGGGTTGAAAAGTTGCCCCGCCTTGATCCCTAGTTCCTCAGCTAGAGACCGAAGCGTGCCTTCTAGCAAATCATGGTTAAAGCTTTCCAGTGAGGATATTTTTTCTTGAGCGGCTTTCAGTGCACTGAGTGTAGTTGCCGCCGTCATCTTCTTACCCACCAGCAATGATGCGTCATATTCCAGTTTATCGAGAAAGAAGAAGTCAGCATATTTGGCAGCCTCCGCCAGTGTGTTTATCCGCTCCCGAATCAGTGGTAAAAAAAGACTCACGTATTCTTTCGATATAGGCCGCTTTATCTCCTTCGGCAATCCGCCCTCCAAAAACGGCATGACTTTCCGCAACAAATCTTCGTGGGTTAACTGCCGCAGGTAAACACCATTCATCCAGTCGAGCTTATCCCGGTTGAAAATGGCCCCGGTCTTGCTGATTCGCTCCAGGGAAAAGTTATCTACGAGCTCCTCCGGTGACATGATCTCGGTCTTGTCATCCAGAGACCAGCCGATTAGGGAAAGAAAGTTAAACATCGTCTCCGGCAGGTAGCCCCGCTCACGGTACTCAAGGATAGAGACCGCACCGTGCCGCTTGCTGAGCTTGGCACGGTCGGGGCCGAGTATCATCGGATGGTGGACAAAATGCGGCGGCTCAAGCTCCAGAGCTCGATAGAGGAGCATGTGGCGCGGGGTGCTGGAGATCCACTCCTCAGCCCGGATGACGTGGCTAACCTTCATAGCGCTATCGTCAACCACGTTAGCCAGATGATAGGTGGGATAGCCGTCAGACTTAAGGAGCACAAAATCATCAATGGTGCTGTTTTCAAAGACCACCTCCCCCCAGATGAGGTCGTTAAACCGGGTCTGCCCCGCAAGCGGCACCTTAAAGCGGACTACCGGCCTGACGCCCTCTTTCTCCCGCTGCGCTCTTTCCTCTAGGGTCAAGTCACGGCAGCGGCGGTCGTATCCCGACGCCTGCTTGCGCATCGTCTGCTCGGCCCGCATCTCCTCAAGACGCTCCGCCGAGCAGTAGCAGTAGTAGGCATCACCCTGAGAAATCAGCCGCTCCGCCGCCTCCCGGTATAAAGGCAGGCGCTGCGACTGGAAATAGGGGCCGTACGGACCTCCCACCTCCGGGCCCTCATCCCAGTCAAGCCCTAGCCACCTGAGGCCGTCAAGGATAGCCTCAAGCGCCCCTTTAACTTTGCGGACAACATCGGTATCCTCAATGCGGAGGATAAACTTCCCGCCCGTGTGCCGGGCCAGAAGCCAGTTAAACATAGCCGTCCGCATGTTGCCCACGTGGGGGTAGCCGGTGGGACTGGGGGCAAAACGCACTCTAACTGGTTGGGTCATCTAGAGCCTTTCTCAACTAAGTAATTTAGAGTAATTTCACCAAATGCCTAGTTCTCCTCATTCTACCACCCAAAATGTTCGGTATTCTACCCAAGCTCCTCAAGTACCCGCTCCAGGTCCGGCGGCAGGTTTGAGGTGAACTCTTTATACTCGCCGCTTGAGGGCAGCTTTAAGCCCAGGCGCGAGGCGTGGAGGAAGAGACGGGGCAGCTTCTCTGACCTAGCCCCATAGACCCTATCGCCAAAGACCGGGTAGCCAATCGCCGAGAGGTGCACCCGAATCTGGTGGGTACGCCCGGTCTCGGGTCTTACCTCAAGCAGAGTACAGTCCCCGATGTGTTTAACCACATGATAGTTGGTTCTTGCCTCCCGGCCCTCACCCTCAGCCACCACTGCCATGCGCTTCCGATGGCGGGGGTCACGCCCGATGGGTGCCTCAATCACCCCATCATCAGGAGTGAGACGCCCTTTAACCAGCACCAGATAGGCTTTGACCACAGAACGAGCTTTGAACTGACTAATTAAATTTAGCTGAGCCTCCCTATTCTTAGCCACCACCATCAGCCCGGAGGCATCCTTATCTAGGCGGTGCACCACCCCGGGTCGCCGAAAGTCATCAGCCTCAGGCAGATGGGGAACATGGGACAGGACGGCATTAATCAGGGTATGGCTGGGATGACCCGGTGCCGGGTGAACTGCCAGCCCGGCTGGCTTATCAACGACTAAAAGGTCATTATCCTCGTAGACAATGCTTAGCGGCATCACCTCTGGTGATGGAGAGTCATTAGTGGAGGAAGGTAGCGTAATCCTCACCCTGTCGCCAGCGCTGAGTTTCAAGCCGGCTTTAGCCACCCTATCGTTGACCATGACCAGGCCGTCACTAACCAGCTTTTGAGCCTGGGTTCGGGAAAGCTCGGGACACTTCTCAACCACATACTTGTCCAAGCGCACCCCAGGTATCAAACCCATCTCCTTAGGCTGGGGGAGAACCACGGTCATTAGGCGACGGTTCTCCCCTTGCTTCTTGCTTCTCCCTGACGAGGAGATAGATCAGGAAGCCAGCGAATACCGAAGTACCCGAGGTTATTGACGAGTCAGCCACATTAAACGCCGGGAAGGTACCAACCAAGATAAAGTCGGTGACATAGCCCAAACTTAGCCGGTCAATCAGGTTACCCACCGTACCACCGAGGACCACACCCAGTGCCGCCATGCTTACCCCATTGTTCAGGAAGGTAAAACGGCGGCGAACATAGAAGGTATAGAACAGAATAACGGCAGCGCCGATGAAGCTGACTATTGTCAGCGAAAAGGTATGATCCTGAAACATGCCGAAGGCAGCTCCGGTATTTTGTACATGGGTCAAGCGAAGAAATCCCGCTTCAGGTAACGACTGCCCTACCGCTAGATTGGACCGTATCCACGCCTTGCTCGCCTGGTCACCAATTGCTATTGCCGGGGCAACAAGGAAAAAGACGATAGTTCGCCAGTTCTTGCCCCAAAAACTACTTACCCTTCGCATTCTTTGCCTGACTAGCCTTACACTCCAAGCACAGGCTTGCCTGGGGGAGAGCCTCTAATCGCTCTGGGGGAATAGGTTTACCGCAATTGTCACATAAGCCATAGGTCCCCTCTTCAAACTTGGCTAGTGCGTGCTCAACTGCTGCCAATTGGTCTCTAATACGCTTCTCCAGCTCAAGGCGCGTCTCTAATTCAGCCGCCTCAGTAGCTTCTTCCTCTCTCTTACCGAAGGGGCTGCCCTCCCGTCTCTCATCGGCTGGCCGGACACTGGCCTTTAACTGCTCTAACTCATGGGTTAAACGCTTTTGCTCGCTCTCCAAACGAGAGCGAAGTATATCATAGTTAGTAACCACTCTTGCCTCCTCTCCGGCTCACCTGCCAAACCCCAAGGCACCCAATTTCACTTAGCGCCGTCTGAGAAGCTGCCAAGCAAGCCATTACAATAACAGCACCTTAAAACCAGTCGGCTAAAGTTATAAGTGGTTAATGGTGCTCCTACCTTACAAATAAAAATTACCCCTGGTGGGCATAACTAAACCCATTAAGCACCAGGGTATCTATAACTCTATACCATAAGTTTATAATAACTATTCTATTTTATCAATACCCCACTGACAAAAGTTAATAAACAGCGAGCTACTAGCGCCAACGTCATAGCTAATAGTCAACCAAACAAATGCCAGGTTATGATATACTGTACTGGCTAAAGTAAAGGCAAGCAAGGGAAAATGAATGGCAGGGTTACTTTTTGGCACCGGCGGCGTTCCCCATAGTGCCCGCAAGGCAACTACCGTCTCCGGCATTGAGCGGATTCACGAGCTGGGGCTTGGCTGTATAGAGTTAGAGTTTGTTCAAGGAGTAAGGATGAGCGAGACGGCAGCCCATCAGGTCGCCGAAACCGCAGCTAGAACCGGTATCAAGCTCTCCGCTCATGCACCGTACTTCATAAACCTTAACGCCCGCGAGCCGGAAAAGATAGCGGCTAGTAAAGAACGGCTCCTCAAGACAGCCCATATCGCCTCTCTATGCGGGGCGGTAAGTATTGTTTTCCACGCTGCTTTTTATCTTGGTGACCCTCCCCACAAAACCTACCAGACGGTCAAGAAACACCTAGCCGAGATGGTAGACCAGCTAAAAGGTAAATACCACGAGGTGTGGCTTAGACCCGAGGTCACCGGTAAGCCTAGCCAGTTCGGAACGATAGAAGAAATCCTTGACCTGTGCACGGAACTTGAGGGGCTTGCCCCCTGCCTTGACTTTGCCCACTGGCACGCCCGGACGGCAGAGTCTAATTCCTACTCGGAGTTTGCCTCTATTCTGACACAAGTTAAAGCACGCCTGGGGCAAACGGCTCTGGATAATATGCATATTCACCTTTCCGGCATCAGGTATGGCCAGAAGGGAGAAATAAGCCATCTGAACCTGAAAGACTCAGACCTGGAGTACACTGAGCTTCTCCAGGCACTAAAGGACTACGACATCAAGGGGCTGGTCATCTGCGAAAGTCCCAACCTGGAAGGGGACGCTCAGCTTCTTAAGCTAACCTATCAAGGCTTAACAAAAGGGAAATAATCGTTCTAGGATAACTCGATCCGGTTTAATCATACCTACCTTGTGGGGTATAGCTCTAAAAATAGGCACTAGTGAAAACCTGAGTTTGCCTTTACGAATATTTCTGGTATAATTAGGCCTCACCGTGGCTATAGCCCTTTTCACCTACTTCTCGCCTCAGGCTAACGAACCCGAGGAGGTTAGCCTCGATGAAGCCATTGCCATGTCCCAGAACGGCGAGATAAAGAGTCTCATCGTTGATAGCGAACAGCTACTCATTACCACTACTGATGATACCGAGCTAAAAGCGGTTGCTGGCAGTCTGAGCATGGTTGACCTTCGGGAACTGGGGCTAAATCTGGAGGGAGTCGACTGGGAGGTTAAACCGTCAGGGATAAACTGGGGTAGTCTAGCACTGAATTTTCTGCCCCTCATGATCTTTGGTGGCTTGCTTTTCTTCATCTTCCGCAGGGCACAAGGGGCGAATACCCAGGCGATGAATTTTGGCCGCAGCCGAGCCCGACTTTTCGCCGCTCAGACACCCACGGTAACCTTTGATGATGTCGCCGGGGTAGATGAAGCCAAGCAGGAAGTACACGAAGTGGTGGATTTTCTCAAGTCACGGGAGAAGTTTCAGAGACTGGGTGCCCGTATCCCCAGAGGGCTGCTACTGATTGGTCCGCCGGGCACCGGGAAGACCCTGCTGGCTCGGGCAATAGCCGGTGAGGCTGGCGTGCCCTTCTTCTCGATTAGCGGCAGCGAATTCGTCGAGATGTTTGTTGGCGTCGGTGCCTCGCGGGTACGCGACCTCTTTGAGCAGGCAAAGCGTAACGCCCCCTGCCTTATCTTCATTGATGAGATTGACGCCGTCGGCCGCCACCGCGGTGCCGGACTGGGCGGCGGCCATGATGAGCGGGAACAAACCCTTAACCAGATCCTTACCGAGATGGATGGCTTTGACACCAATACTAACGTGATTGTTATCTCGGCTACCAACCGACCAGACATACTTGACCCCGCCTTACTTCGCCCGGGTCGCTTCGACCGCCGCGTTATCCTCGACCGGCCAGACATTAATGGTCGCGCCGCCATTCTTAAAGTCCATGCCAATGGTAAACCTCTGGCTGAGTCGGTCAATCTAGAGGTGCTGGCGAAGCAAACCGCCGGTTTCAGCGGGGCTGACCTGGCTAATCTAGTTAACGAGGCCGCCATTCTAGCCGCCCGGAGGGGCCAAGATGCTATTACCATGCAGGAGCTGGAGGAGTCTATTGACCGGGTAATCGCTGGCCCGGAGAGAAAGAGCCGGCGGATAAGCCCCAAGGAAAAGGAGATCACCGCCTATCATGAGGCAGGGCATGCCCTGGTTGCCAAAATGCTGCCCAATGCTGATCCAGTCCATAAAATCTCAATCGTGGCCCGAGGCATATCCCTGGGGCACACCAGACAGCTGCCCACCGAGGATCGCTACCTGATGACACGCTCCCAATTCAATGACATGCTAGCTACCCTCCTGGCAGGCTACACTGCGGAGAAGCTAATCTTCAACGAGATGTCCACCGGGGGAGCCGACGATATCGAGCGGGCGACCATGATTGCCCGTAAGATGACCACTGACTACGGCATGAGTGATAAACTGGGGCCACGAACCTTCGGGCATAAGGAGGAGCTGGTCTTCCTTGGCCGCGAAATAACTGAGCAGAGGAACTACAGCGAGAAGATAGCCCAGGTGATTGATGAGGAGGTCCATAATCTCATTAAGCACGCCTCTCTGGTTGCCTCCAAGATTCTGACTGAGAACAAGGATAGACTGATAAAGCTTGCCAGAGAGCTCATCGCCAAGGAGACCCTGGAGGGTGACGAGCTTGAGGCAGTACTTAGTGAGTCTCCCGCTCCAGCCTCCAAAGTAGCCCCTGCCGAAGCGGTGCCGACGCCGGTAAAGACCAGGACTAGGACTAAGACCAAGGCTGTGCCTAAGGAAGCCCCCATCCTGCCTGAGTCCCCCACCGAAACCAGCCCGGGCTATGCTTAATCTTACCCAAGGTAGATTCCCTGAGCACCCCAGCGACAAATCTGGTCTCCAAAAGCTAAGCCCTTTATTCCACTATCTGGACGTGAGAGAGCTATGGGCATGGTGATAATTACCAAAGAGGCTATTTCACCCGACACTATCGTTACTCAAGCCAAGACTAAGAAGAGTGGCTGTGTCGTTACCTACGTCGGCTTGATTCGGGAAAGCTCCCAAGGGAAGCTAGTTCTCTCCGTAGAATACCGCGACCCCGAAGGAAGGGCAGAAAAAAGGCTTAATCAGATAGTGAGCGATACCAAGCGAAGATGGACAGTGAATAATATCGCTATCTGCCATAGAATTGGCAGGTTAGAGGTAGGTGATATCAATTTGGTGGTGGCGGTAGCTTCGGCTCACCGTGAGGAGGGCTTTTCTGCCTGCCAGTACATTATTGACCAGTTTAAAGAGAAACTGCCAACCCTAAAGAAAGAAACCTACCGCGACGGCAGCATCTCTGTTCAGAGCTAAAGAGTACCTTACTTCTTACGCGCCACTACATACTGGGCTAGCTCTTTTAGTGACTTCCGAGCCGGATTTGTCGGCAGCGGGTCAAGACTAGTGCCGGCACGAACGTAGTAGTCTTGAGCCAGCTGATAGCACTCCTCAAGTACCCCTGAGCTACCCACCAGCTCTATCGCCAACCTGATATTCTCCTGCTTATCACCTTCATGACTGAACAGCCGCCTTATCGGGTTGTCAGGTGGGTAGCGCTCCAGAATCATCATCGCCGGCAGGGTCAGGGTGCCTTCAGAGAGATCAGAACCAGTAGGCTTACCCATCTCCGCCTCGTCACCGACAAAATCCAGAATGTCATCGACAATCTGGAAGGCGATACCCAGACTTTGACCATAATCTTTAAGCGCCGTAACCATCTTCTCGGGAGCCTGACTCAGGATAGCCCCGGACTCGGTAGCCAGGGTAATCAGGGAAGCCGTCTTCGCCGAGACCCTGGCGAAGTACTGCTCCCGGGTCTGCTCCAGATTAAAGGCACCGAAGGCTTGAGCCAGCTCGCCACTAGCCAGAGTCATAATCGCCCGGGCAAAGAGACGGATGACACCCAGATTCTGGGTCTCACTAACCAGCTCTTCGGCCTTAGCAAGGAGATAGTCTCCGAGGAGGATGGCTTTATCCTCGCCCCATACCTTGTTAATCGTGGGGCGCCCGCGGCGAAGTGGCGAGTGGTCAATAGCGTCGTCATGAACCAGGGTTGCCGTATGCAGCACCTCAACCGCCACCGCCATCGGTAAGAGCCGACCAAGGTCATAGTTATAAAACTTAGCTGACAGAAGAACCAGAGCCGGGCGAATCCGCTTGCCACCAGTCCCCAGGCTATGCTCCAGAAGCTGAGATAACCTGGGGTAGCTAACCTCGGTAAGCGCCATTAGCCGCCTCTCTACCTCAGCCAAACCTTCCCGAACTGGCTCGTAGATTGTGTCTAGTGACAACAGTTACCTCCCCACCGGCTAATTATGGCCCTGCCCTAAGCGGCTGACTTCTTCGGCTATCAACCCTTCGTCCAGCTTGGCAAACAGCGGCTTGGGCGGGAGCAGCCTCTGCCCCAACGAAGGGAACCTTGGCTCCCAGCCATAATCTTCAATATCATCCTCGAAGCCGAGAAATTCGTGCAGCCTTTGAGAACTAAAGGGCAGGAAAGGGTAGAGAGCTATTCGCAAACAAGAGATAACCGAAATAGCATCATATAAAGCATCAGCGGCGGCTTGCCTGTCCTGCTCAATTACTTTCCACGGCGATTTCTCATCGAGATAACGGTTTGCTTTCTGAGCCAGTTCCATCGCCTGCTTCAGCGCCAGCCTAAACTGGCACCGCCCGAGGCTCTCGTCCATAGATCCAAGGATAGCCTTACAGTAAATCTGTAACTGGGTAGGGTTAGTGCCATAACTTGACTCTGGGACACAGCCACCGAAGTTACGGTAGGTAAAGGTTAGTACCCGGTGCACCAAATTCCCGTAGGTAGCCACCAGCTCATCATTATTACGCCGTACAAACTCACGCCAGGAGAAATCGGTATCACTGGTCTCCGGCATAGCCACTGACAGCAGATAGCGTAGCGGGTCAGGGTCGTAACGCTCTAGGTAATCAGGCAGCCAGACCGCCCAGTTGCGACTGGTAGAGAGCTTCCTACCCTCAATCATTAAGAACTCATTGGCCGGGACATCGTAGGGTAGATTCAGGCCTCCGTAGCCCATCAGCATCGCCGGCCAGATGATAGTATGAAAAACGATATTGTCCTTACCGATGAAGTTATATATTTTGGTAGCGCCATCCTGCCAGTAGCTACGCCACTCTTCCTCATTACCCTGGGACTAGCCGCCGAAAGGTAGCCAATCACCGCCTCAAACCAGACATAAAGTCGCTTACCCTCAAATCCCGCTACCGGCACCGGCCCACCCGAGAAGCCTGTCCTGAAAGGCGGAGAGCCGAAAAAAGAAGTGCTCCGAATCTCTAAACTCAGGAGTAGTGCCACAGAAGGAACAACGCAGGCTCGTTAGCTCGGCGGGATTAATCGGCTTACCACAGTCGTCGCACTGGTCACCCCGCGCCCCAGCGGACTGGCAGTAGGGACAGATGCCCTCAATATAGCGGTCGGACAGGAAGCGCTGACAGCGAGGGCAGAAAGGCTGTGACACCGTGTCCTTATAGAGGTAACCCCTGTTAAGCAGGGTCAGAAAAAAGTCTTGGGCTACCGCAGCATGATTTGCGGTACCAGTGGAGGTAAATAGGTCAAAAGAGATGCCAAACTTCTTAAATGAGTCCAGAAACCCGTGGTGATAGAAACTAGCTATCTCCTGAGGGTTCTTCCCCTCCCTCTCCGCCTTAAGGGTTATCGGGGTGCCATGCTGGTCAGAACCGGATACCATCAAAACCTGGTTACCCTTGGTGCGATGGTATCGGGCAAATATATCCGCCGGTAGATATGCCCCCGCAATCTGCCCTAGATGTAACGCGCCATTGGCATAGGGCCAAGCTACCCCAATAAGAATTCTCTCAACCAATAAATCTTCCTCTTAAATCAGTAACGCTAGCCTAAAGACCAGTATCGGGGGGACCCTGCACTGGCTCGGGGAAGAAGGTTAATACCCGCTCCCGCTTGTCTTCCCTATAGCGGGCATAACCCTTCTCCAAACAGCAGTTAACACACAGACTTACGGTAACACCGTCCTTCTCTTCAATAATCAGGTAACGCTCGGAATGTGGGATAACCTGGTGACAACCGTCACACTTCACACTGCCCAAAGATATACAGCCTCGTCGCATTTTCTATCGCCTCCAAGTTAATACCAACTTCTGACATCCTAAAGCAGCCTAAGCCAGGCACGATATAGCTCTCTTCGGGACAAGCCCGTTTCCTTGGCTACTCTGGCAACTGCTTCTTTTGCCGTTACCCTGGAGAGGCGCAGGCTCTGTAACTGCCGCTCGATATCTTCGGTCAGCTGCGGCTCATCCTTCCCCTCCCCACCGGCAATAACCAAGGTAAACTCCCCCTTCGGCTGGGTAAAGTACTCTAGAGCCTCACTCACTACGCCCCTAAAAACCTCCTCGTGAATCTTGGTGAGCTCACGGCATACCGCTACCCGCCGGTCTCCCAGAACACTCAAAACGTCACCCAGAGTAGCCCGCAAGCGGTGCGGCGATTCTAGGGCAACAATAGTGCCCTGTTCACTAGCTACCGACTCCAGCCGCTTAAGCCGGCTACCAGCCTTACGCGGTAGAAAGCCCAGATAAATAAACCTCTCGGTGGGCAGCCCCGAGATGACCAGCGCCGTGATAACGACCGAAGGCCCGGGAACGGGTACTACCGGGATACCCCGCTCATTAGCCGCCACAACTAGTTCATAGCCCGGGTCACTCATCCCCGGCATCCCGGCATCAGAGACTAGGGCCACATCACCAGCGGCAAGAAAGTCTAGAATATAATCCACCTTAGCCCACTTATTGTGCTCATGGTAGCTTATAAGCGGTGTCTTAATATCATACTTATTAAGAAGCTGCCTGGTGCGACGGGTATCCTCAGCCGCGATAAGACTCACTTCTCGCAGGGTACGTAGCGCCCGCAGGGAAATGTCCTCCAGGTTACCGATTGGAGTAGCTACCAGGTAAAGAGCCGCCATTGCCTCTCATCTCGCTCTGAACACGCCTATTATAACCTTATACCCCACCACTCGTCTATACCCATAGTTATGCTATTCAATTTTCCTTGACTTTGAAGCATTATCTTTGGTATATTTTCAGTTTAAGAAGGGGAAATTAAGATGACCATTCCTCAGTCTAAGCAGTTGCGCCGTGCCTACGGATTTGATGAGGTGGCTATCGTGCCTGGGGATGTAACCATCAATCCCGACCAGACAAACACCGATCTCAAGATAGAGGACCTTACCCTCTCCATTCCCATTATCGCTTCTGCCATGGATGCAGTGACTGATGTTAACTTCGCTATCCTGATGAGCAAGCGGGGGGGGCTCGCTGTTCTCCACCTGGAGGGGGTGCAGACCCGGTATGAGCAACCCGAGGCGATACTTTCCGAAATCACTCAAGCATCTGATGCTGAAATTACCCCCTTACTGCAAAAGGTATATTCTCAGCCGATTAAGGAGAACCTCGTCGGCAAAAGAATCCAAGCGATTAAGAAAGCTGGTACCTTATGCGCCGTTTCCGTAACCCCAGCTAATACCAAACGCCTATCACCGGTAGCCGCTGAAGCCGGGGCTGATATCCTAGCCATCCAATCCACGGTTACCACCGCCCGACACACCTCCAAAAGCTACCGCGGACTAGTATTCTCCGAGCTTCGCAAATCGGTACCTCTGCCCATTATTGTGGGTAACTGTGTGAGCTACAGCGCCTGTCTCGAGCTAATGAGAACCGGAATCTCCGGGGTCCTGGTCGGTGTCGGTCCCGGCGCTGCCTGCACCACCCGAGAGGTTCTTGGCGTCGGTGTCCCCCAGATAACGGCTACCATAGACTGCGCCGCCGCCAGAGATGAGTACCAGCGGGAGTCGGGAAGATACGTGCCGATAATTACCGATGGTGGCTTCCGTAAGGGCGGAGACCTGTGTAAAGCCCTAGCGGCCGGAGCCGATGCCGTAATGCTTGGTTCCGTTCTGGCTCAAGCTAAAGAGGCGCCAGGGATGGGTTATCACTGGGGCATGTCCCACCCGCACCCGGCTCTCCCCCGAGGAACCCGGATTAAGGTCGGCATCAGTGGCTCACTGGAGCAGATTCTCTTTGGACCCGCCTCAGTTACCGATGGTAGCCAAAACCTAGTCGGGGCAATCCGCACTGCCATGGGCGTCTGTGGCGCCTTCACCATCCCGGAGATGCACCAGGCTGAGATGGTCATCGCCCCGGCGATTACCACCGAAGGAAAATTCTGGCAACTATCAAAGTCGCCACACTAGTGCTATAATAGCTCGACTCAGGTTTCTGCACCTAACGGGCAGGGGTCGTTTTAATGCTGCACAAAATCTCCCTGGGAATTTCTGATATCAACAAATACCGCCTTATCGAAAGCCGCGAGCTTATCGACGAGGTGGTAAGTCTGGGGGAGGAACTCAAGGGACTGCGCTTGTGCCACATCAACTCCACACCCTTCGGGGGTGGGGTCGCCGAACTCTTGGTTTCCTACATCCCACTCCTGCGTGCCCTGGGTATCAAAGCTGACTGGCAGGTGATACGTGGTGACCGCCACTTCTTTACCATCACCAAGGGTCTGCATAATGCCCTGCAGGGGGGCCCGCTTCCAGAAATCAACAAGCAGAGTATCAGAAGAAGGTATCTAACCAACAATCTGACTAACGCCCGGGAGCTTGACCCGGATTACGATGTTTTTATCGTCAACGACCCCCAGCCGGCGGCCCTGCGCCATTACTCGCCAGATAGCCAAGCCAAATGGATATGGCGCTGCCATGTAGATAGTTCCCAGCCAGACATAACGGTGTGGAATTTCCTGCGCCCCTACATCCAGGAGTATGATGCCGCCGTCTTCACCACCGAGAAGTTCATACCCCAGAACCTTCGCCTAAACGAAATCGCCACCATGGCCCCAGCTATCTGTGCCTTCAGTTCAAAGAACATGTTTATCAAAAAGTACGTCTGCCGGGAAATGCTGGAAAACCTTGGCTTTGACCGCAACCGCTTCTTGATTACCCAGGTATCCCGCTTCGACCACTGGAAAGACCCCTTCGGCACCATCGCTGCCTACCGACTGGCCAAAAAAGAGATACCCGGTCTCCAGCTAGCCATGATAGGTAGCTTTGCTCAGGATGACCCGGAATCATGGGACATGTATGCGGCCAATAAGGACGATGACATGTTTATCTATTCCAACCTGACCGGCATTGGTAACATGGAGGTTAACGCCTTCCAGCGCGCCAGCGACGTCGTTATTCAGAAATCAATCAGGGAGGGCTTCGGCTTAGTAGTTGCCGAAGCACTGTGGAAAGAGACACCGGTGGTCGCCGGTAATGCCGGGGGTATCCCCCTGCAAACAGTGTCGAGGAATGTGCTGAGAAGATAGTCTACCTACTGCGTAACCCGACCCTCTGCCAGCGGTTGGGTGCCGAAGGTAAGGAGATTGTCACCAAGAATTTCCTTATGCCCCGACTAGCCCGAGACGAACTAAGGTTAATCAAGAGCCTGCTTAATAAATAGCCTGCCAGGTTAGTTTCACGTGCTAACCCTAAATAACTTTCTTACTTTGGGAGGTAAGCTAGCTAGCTCCTTATCACTATAAATCACCGGGCAGTTCTTCCTCACCCTCGATATCGGCTGCCTCACTAATATGAGGTAGCCGGGCCTTCAACTTGCCCCGCCTCCTTCGTGACGGGAAGCTAAGCTTATCAATCACCCCTCGGAGCTTCCTTAAACCCACACCTGCTGCCACGATGACACCATCCACCCCAGCTTCCCACAGTGCCCTAAGCTCACCAGCCGTCACCTTTGCTGGCACCGGCACCAGCAAAGGCTTAGCTACTAAGCCGCTAACACGCTGAAAGAGCATTAGCTGCTTCAAGGTAAGAGAAGGGCTATCCTTATACTCAACTGCAAGGCATACACCGTCCACCGGCAGTTCACCAATCGTGCGGAGTATGCCCTCACTCAGCGTTGCTTCAACCTCCACTATCTTACCCACCCCGGTACCCTCAAGAACTCCCAGCGGTGTGCTCGCCGCCGGGAAAAGCACAAAATCGCCACCCAGAGCCTTAATCTTCTGACTTCCTGGCCACTTGCCACCTCTCAGCCAGACACCCCAGGGAATAGCGGGGACAGCCTCGGTACATCCCCTAAGGGCTTTAATATCCCTCTCCAGCTCGGAGATTTCTAGCAGCCCGGCATCAGCCCCACCCACCAAATCAGCCAAGTTACTAACACTGGCTTGAGCTAAGCTGGCAACCAGCAGTATCCCGGGCTTGGCGGAGACCGGTTGCCCCCGCCTAAATCCCATCTGCTGAGCCACCACCTGTGAAGCAAGCTTTAACTTATCTACGAATTTGCTCATATACCTCCCACCTCCAGCTAGCAAAAAATTATAGAGAAAACCGCCAAGAAATGCAACGAAACCCCACTAGCCTCCGTCTTTACATTACTTTAAGGGCTGTTATTTTGTATTATGTTATGTTAAAATACTTATGTTAACGAAGGCTCCTGTTACCCTCCCGAGGCAGGAATATGAAAGAGAATATCGAGAGCTTCCTTAATTACCTCACAGTTGAGAAGGGCTTTTCCCAGAATACGGCACTTGCTTACCACAATGACCTCTATCAACTAGCCGGCTTCGTTGTAGACGAGGCCGCCAAGCGTGGTTCTACCCCTTCGTGGGCCGGTTTCGGACGCCAGGGTGTTCTAAGCTATCTCCTTAACCTCAAAGAGCGGAACTACGCAGCGACGACGATTGCCCGTAAAGTAGCCGCGATGAGGTCGTTCTTTGAATTCATGGTGAATGAGGGCAATATCAAAGATAACCCCTCGCAGAATATCGCCTCACCTAAGGTGGGCCGGGCACTACCCAAACCCATCTCCATCAGCCAGGTTCGCCGTCTGCTTGACGAGCCCGCCAGGCAATCCAAATCAGAGGCGCAGCGGGATACCGCTATTCTGCACCTACTATATGCCAGCGGGATGAGGGTGAGTGAGCTGGTATCCTTGAACCTTAACGATGTTGACCTAGTAGGCGGCTTTGTCCGCTGCTTCGGTAAGGGGCACAAAGAGCGTATTATCCCGATTGCTCCGCGGGCTGCCCAAGCCGTAGATGACTACTTAAAGGAACTACGCCCCCGCCTGATACACAGCCCGGAGGAGCCGGCTCTGTTCCTTAACGCCCGAGGGGAGCGGCTGACGCGGCAGGGGCTGTGGCAGATACTGAAGGAGTATGCCAAGTCAGTTGGGCTAGAAGGTATTACCCCGCACACCCTAAGACATAGCTTTGCCACCCACATGCTAAGCGGCGGAGCCGACCTGAGGTCAGTTCAGGAACTGCTGGGGCACGCCAACATCTCAACGACGCAGGTCTACACCCACCTTACTACCGACCATATCCGCCAAACCTATGAGAAGTCTCACCCCAGAGCCAAGTGAAGACGAGTGGTAGGAACACTCTTGCGGAGGTTCTAGATGCCTAAAAAATCACGGCGCAAGCGCGGTAAGCAGTCGTTTCACGGTAAAAAAAGAGAAGGTAAGCTGACTCCCGCCCTTAAGACGGCGGAACAAGCAACCGCCAGCCAAACCGGTACACCAGCGGCCCCCCCAACGGTAACCGCCCCGCCGGTAAGTAAGCCTATGCCAGCCCCCACACAAACGGCAGCTAGATACCCCTATGTAACCAGTGAACTCAAGAAGATTGGCATCATAGCCGCGATCATGATCCCGGTACTGGTCATCCTATCCCGCGTTCTATCCTGAGCTGTCCTGATAGTGAGCATTCACCATGGACTTTGAGGCAGCGAGAGCCAGATTAATTGAGCACCTTAGCCCCGAAATCAGAGATAAACGGCACCTAGCCTACGAAGATATACCTCTTCCCATTGGTCTTGACCAGACAATCTCACAGCCACTTATCATCGCCATGATGACCGAAGCTCTAGAACTTAGCGGCGGCGAAAAGGTCTTAGAAGTAGGCACAGGTAGTGGCTACCAGGCAGCAATTATCGCTGAATTAGCCCGCTCCGTGGTAACCACCGAGCGCTTCCCCGCCCTTGCCGAGAGGGCAAGGAAAGTGCTGGACAGCCTGGGCTATACCAATATTGAGATTTACCTAGCGGAGGAAACCTTGGGTTATCAGCATAAGGCACCGTATGATGCCATTATGGTTACCGCCGCTGCCCCCCGGGTGCCGACCGACCTTCTGGCCCAGCTGGCTATCGGGGGACGGATGGTAATCCCGGTAGGCTCACGCCATGTGCAGGAGTTATTCAAGATCACCCGGAAAAGAAAGAAGAACATGATCCAGAATCTAGGTGGCTGCCGTTTTGTTCCCCTGATTGGAAAAGGTGCCTGGGAAGAGGAGTAAGAATCTCACCCTTAAGGCGTTTGGGGTTAAGAGCAGAAAATATGTATAATGGAGCCAGAGTATAAAAACTCAAGGAGGCAGGTATGGAAGTCCAGGAGGCAATTAAGTCTAGAAGAGCTATTCGTAAGTATAAGACCACGCCAGTAGATGATAAAGCCATAGAGCTCGTCCTAGAGGCGGCTCGCTGGGCACCATCTTGGACTAATACCCAGTGCTGGAAATTCATTGTGGTACGGGATAATAAGGTGAAGGCTGAGCTGGCTAACACCCTATTCAGTGTTGAAAAGGGTGGTCCGCCTGATGGTAACCCGGCTTTTGGGGCTATTAGTAACGCACCAGTAGTAATTGTAGCCTGTGCTAAGCTGGGGAAATCGGGCTATTATAGAGAAGAACCAGCTACCGATAAGGGCGATTGGTTTATGTTTGATGTGGCGCTGGCTATGCAGAACCTGGTCTTAGCTGCCCATGCGCTTGGTCTGGGTACGGTGCATGTAGCGCTTATGGATGCCAAGAAAGCAGCCAGCGTTCTACAGGTGCCCGCCGGGTTTTGCGTGGTTGAGATGACTCCGCTCGGTTATCCTGACCAGGAACCTAAACCAAGACCAAGGAAAGAGCTCTCTGAAATTGTCTCTTACGAGAGATTCAATTTCTAAATGCCAAGCAATTAAGCTCGACCTACTTTACTATAAGGAGGTTAGCTATGTTTGAGATAGGCCTGGCCACTCCTTACTGGCTGGTAGTGCTGATGTGGGTCGCCAGAATCGTGGTTTTGGTTGCTATCTGCTCTCTTCTTGCTTGGCTTGGGATTAGAGCCCTGGATGCACTTACCCCTCACATCAAAGAGCGCGAGCGCATCGGAGAAAGCCCAGTCGCCACCGGTCTCTTCATTGCCGGCTTCTTTATCCTGGTCGGGCTTGTCATCCACGGTGCGGCTACCGCCTACACCGCCGTAGGTGTCTCCGCGGTTAGCTTTATCTTTGACTTCAGAACCTGGGGGCTAGTCGCCATCAGCTTTGCCATAAGCCTGTTAATCGGCCTGGCCCTACTTAAAATTGTGGATAAACTAACCCCCAAGATACCATTCTTGAACATAAACAAAGACCCGAAGGCGGTGGGTATCTATGTCTTCGGATATCTCATCTTCTTCGGGCTGATACTCCACGCCGCCCTAACCACACCGCTATGAAAAAGACCACACTTTTAGTCATTTTAATATCGGTTCTTCTGGCCGGGCTAGCCACCACCAACTATGCCTGGGCAACGCCCTCAGCTAACTTTGGCGAGCTAGGCGGCGAGGTCTTTGACGACTGGGGTATCTTTAGAACCAGAGCCCACGGTGAAGACGGCTTCTACCAGCTATCGGAGACAAGCTTCCGCCCGGTCATCGCCTTTGAGAGCTTGGGAGCAGAGGCGGCACAAGCCTACGCTCTGGGAAGAAGCTTCGCCGATGAATACCCCGATGCAATACAGAGGGCTGAAGCGATGTTTCGCTTTGTCCGGGACAGGGTACAGTATACCCCGGACGTGGACCAGTTTGGCTATGAGGAGTTCGCCCTGAACGCCGATGAGCTGGCGATGGCTATCAACCAGAACGGCATCGGTCATGGCGACTGTGAGGACAGCGCCGTATTGCTGGCGGTAATGTATAAAGGAGCCGGCTACCGCTCAGCGATTGCCGTCGGTAAGGAGCATACCGCAGCCATGGTCTACCTGCCTGGCTATGATAAGGCTACCGCCGTCTTTGAGATGGACGGCGAGCCGGGCTGGCTCTGGGCTGAGGCTACCGGGAAGAACAACCCCCTGGGCTGGGTGCCTAAGGAGTTTATCAACACTCAGGTAGCCGTCTACGAGATAGGTGAGGAATCGGTAGCTAGGGAGGAACCACCCGGCGCACCCTCAACCGCGGTTGTCCCGGGAAGCGGGGGGACTTCCATTGCTCAGCCCCCCCCCTTCCTGATTGTGATGGGCCTCTTCTTGATTATCTCCCTAGTTCGAAGGAGGCGAATACACCGTTCCTATCGCTAGACCGGTTCCGACGGAGGCTACCGCCCCTTCTCAGCAGCGAAATCAAGCGCCAGCGAATTAAGGCAGTAGCGCCGGCCGGTCGGTGGCGGGCCGTCGCTAAAGACATGCCCCAGATGGGCACCACACCGGCGGCACAACACCTCAGTACGCACCATACCCTGACTCGTGTCCGGAGCAGTTTCAATGCTCTCTTCTGAAATCGGTTTCCAGAAGCTGGGCCAGCCAGTGCCGGAGTCAAACTTAGCCTCGGAGCTAAAGAGGTCACTACCACAGCCAACGCACCGGTATTTACCCTTCCCCTTAAAGCTGTAGTACTTACCGCTGAAAGCTGGCTCGGTGCCCTTACGCCGGGTAACCTCATACTGCTCCGGGGTAAGCAGCTCCCGCCACTCCTCATCGCTTTTAACTATCTTCTCTGGCATAACACGCCTCCTGACCGGGGTTGAAAGCGAAGACGCCACTACTATCGCCAGTAGCGAACTTCTACGAATTCTTCGACGAGACCTCAAGGCACATTTGCTGAGACTCAATGCCGTGCTTGATAAAATCCTTGTGCCTCAGATAATGTCCTTCCGGTTTAAATCCCAGCTTGACAAAGAAATCAATAGAGGTATTCCTCGCATAGGTTTGAATCCGTAACGGAGCCCCTCCTTGTATTAGATTTATTAACCCCCTTATAAGGAGACGACCTACTGAGCGCCTTTGATATTCAGGTCTGACTGCTATGTGGCGAATTTCAACTTCATTTCCGGAAAGCCAATTGGCGATAAGCCCACCGACCACAACATCATGCTCCAAAGCTACAAGGTTAATTTGTGGTTTGTCCAGTTCGAATGAATTGCGAATATCGCGTCTCAAATTGAGGGGTCGCCACAAAACATCCCAGAGTAACTGATCCAATTCGTATTGTTCCTTAACCGATATGGCACGTTTAACCTTCATAATAGTTGGCTCCGATGAACCTCTCAGTCATCCTTGAGTGTAGAAACACTAGAGGCCATAAGTTCCGCCTACAACCGACTTCTTAACCCGCATACCCTCTAAGCACATACTGCGCAGGCTGTAATGGACACTTTAAGCAGGCGCAGCCTCTTTGTCAAGGGTCTCTGTCACATCCCCCAAGTTATGCTAAAATAACTACGTGATTCCAATCAGGCTATCAATGCGTAACTTCATGTGCTACCGAGATAACGTGCCCCCGCTCTCCTTGGAGGGTATCCACACCGCCTGTATCTGCGGTGATAACGGCAACGGTAAGTCAACCCTGATTGATGCCATGACTTGGGCGCTGTGGGGAAAAGCCAGAGCCAAGAGTGACGATGACCTCATCCACCTGGGCGAGACGGAGATGGGGGTTGAATTTGACTTTGCGGTTGGCAAAGAGAGCTACCGCATCATTCGCCGGCACTCCAAACCCAAACGGCGAAGCGGGCAGGGAAGAACCATACTGGAGTTCCAGATAGCCACCGATGGTGGCTTCAAAGCACTTACCGGGAGCAGTATCGCCCAGACCCAGCAAAAAATCATCGACATTCTGCATATAGACTACACCACATTTGTTAACAGTGCCCTTCTCCTGCAGGGTCGCGCCGATGAATTCACCATCAAACGCCCCGTTGAGCGTAAGCAGGTGCTGTCTGACATTCTGGGGCTTTCCTTCTACGATAAGCTTGAGGAACGGGCCAAAGACCGGGCTAAAGAGCAGGAAGTCGCCGGGACACAGCTTGAGACCGCCATCAGGGAGATTGAGCAGGAACTAAACCAAAAACCAACCTATGAGGCTGAACTTGAAGCCGGGCAGAGCCAGCTAGCAGTATTAGAAAAGGAAGTAGCCGCGCAGGAAACAAGCCTTAACAATCTGCGGCAGGAAAAGGAAGCCCTGGAAAATAAGAAGGCTGAACTGGCCCGGTTAGAGGAACACCTCGCCAGGACAAAGAGAGACCTCGAGCGCTGGAACGACCTAGCTAAACAGCACCGCCTGAGGCTTAAAGATTATCAGGGGCTAATCGCCCAGCGCTTAACCATAGAAGAAGGCTACGCCCGTTTTACTGAAGCCAAAAAGCTAAACAGCGAACTTGACCAGAAGCTGAGACTGGTTACCACCCTGAACGGGCGCAAGCACCAGCTAGAGATGACCGTCAGCCAGGCAGGACAGGCTCTAGTCAAGGAGCATGCCGTCGCCCAGAGTCAGATTAGCGAACTAGAAACCAGCACCCAAAAACTGCCCGCGCTAAAGAAAGAGTTAGAGCAGGTTAGGCTCAAGCTACTTAAGCTAGCCGAGCCAGAGGAGAGATTAAGCCGCCAAAAACAGGCTAGCCAACAACTGAGAACCCAGGTAAACTACCTGGAGTCCAGTAAAAACCAGCTGGAACGGGAAATAAAGGAGCTGGAAGAAAAGCTTGACCTACTGCTAACTCAAAAAGGTACCAAGTGCCCGCTCTGCGAGACCGAGCTTGAGACAGAAGGCATAAAGCTCATTGAGACCAAGTATACTGCCGATAGAGACGCTAAGCTTGAATCCCTGAAATTAAACCAAGCTGTGTTAGCCCAGCAGAAAGCAGAACTGGCCCAGGGGGAAAGTGAAGTAGCCCAACTAGAAAGCCAACTAAATCAAGAGAAAACCTCGCTCGAGACCAAGGCAAGTGTTCTGAGCCAAGAGATTACCAAGGCTGAAGAGACCGTCGGCAAGCTTAACGAGGTGAGAAAAAGCCTTACCGAGATTGAAGAACGGCTGGTTAAAAGAGACTTTGCCCTTAGTGAACAGGCGGCACTAAAGGAACTGGAAAGCGAGCTAGCCAAACTCGGCTATGAACACGAGCAGCACGATGAAGCGCGAAAGCGCCTAACCAGCCTGGAACAATACGACGGCTTAAAAAGAAAACTGGAAGACGCCGAAAGGCTGGTAAACCAGGAAAAGGAGTCTGCTGTAAGAGCCGAAGAAGCCGCTCAAGAACTACGCCTGAGTCTTGAGGCAGAAGAGGGGAAAAGCAGGTCCTTGGGTGAAGAACTTAACCGCCTGCCCCAACTCTTAAACGACTACACCCAGGCGGAAAACGAATACCAGGCACACCTGTCCCAGCAGAGACAGGAGCAGGAAGCGCTGTGGAGCGTGAAGGCAAAGCTGGATCGTCTTAAGGAACTCGAGCAAAAGAGGCGGGAAAAGGGAAAACAGCTCTCCCAGACGGCCAAAGAGGAGAAAATCTATAAAGACCTGGCTCAAGCCTTCGGCAAAAGGGGCATCCAGGCCCTGCTTATTGAGAGCGCTCTCCCCGAGATTGAGGCTGAAGCCAACGAACTACTTTCCCGTATGACCGACAACCGAATGCACATCAAGATTGAGACACAGCGGGAAACCAAGGCGGGTAATGTCGTCGAGACTCTGGATATAAAGATCTCCGATGAACTGGGGACACGAAACTACGAAATGTTTAGTGGCGGCGAGGCCTTCCGCATCAACTTTGCCATCCGTATTGCCCTTTCCAAGCTACTGGCGAGACGAGCCGGAGCCCCACTACCCACCCTGGTCATTGATGAAGGCTTTGGCACCCAAGACAGCGTTGGTATCGAGAAGCTTAAGGAAGCCATCAATTCAATCCAAGATGACTTTGATAAGATACTGGTCATTACCCATATTGAGGAATTAAGAGACGCCTTCCCCAGCCGCATCAACGTTATCAAGACAGCAAGTGGCTCTACTCTTGAGGTAAGTTAACCGGCTGGTAGCTCAAAGTGCTTTCAAAGCCCGAGGTCAGCAGCAATAGCCTGCATTGCCTTAAGCCCCAGCTCAATAAACTCAGCAAGCTCAAGCTCGTGACACGATGCAACCTGCTCCCTATCCACCGCAGCCGCAAACCTGGGTTCCTTAAACCTCTTGAGGACTGATTTGGCAGTTAGACCAGCTAACTTCCTATCCGGTCTAACAAGGGCCGCCGCAGTGATTAACCCGGTTAAGGGGTCAACACAGAAGAGAGCCCTGTCCAGCCGGCTCTCGCAGCTAACGCCATGGACCCGATTATGGCACAGAATAGCATGAGCCATAGCCTCACTTGCGCCCAACTCACGGGCTAGGTCAGACCCTAGCTTGCTGTGAGCGCTCATGTCTCCTGCGGTGAGCTCCACATCAATATCGTGCAAGAGACCGGTAAGCCCCCACTCCTCCTCGTCCTCACCCAGGCGCCGGGCCATAGCCCGCATTACCGCCTCGGTAGCCAGCATGTGCTTCACTAGGTTCTGGTTCTCTACATTTTCTCTGATGGAATCAAGTACTTCCTTCCGATTCATCCGTTCCCCCCAATCTACCGGCTCTAACAAGTATAAACCGAGATAGTCAACGGCTCAAGGCATACTCCATATCTCTGCCTAGCACCCTACCCAGATACTGCCCCGTGGCTGAGGAGCGTTCCCGGGTTATCTCCTCCGGAGTACCGGTGGCAATGACAGCACCACCCCGGTCACCCGCCCCCGGCCCGAGGTCAATGATATAGTCGGCATTCTTAATTACGTCCAGATGGTGCTCAATGACAATTACCGTATTACCGCCGTCAACCAGACGCTGGAGCACCCTAAGCAGCGCCGCCACATCATCAAAGGCAAGACCGGTGGTCGGTTCGTCAAGGATATAAAGGGTGCCTCCCGTGGACCGCCGTGATAACTCAGTAGCCAGCTTCACCCGCTGCGCCTCACCCCCGGAAAGGGTCGGCGCTGGCTGCCCCAGGCGAATATAACCCAAGCCGACGTCACGCAGGGTCGCTAGCTTATTCCTCACCTTGGGGAAATGCTCAAAGAAATTAAGAGCCTGTTCCACCGTCATATCCAGCACCTCAGCGATGTTCCTATCCTTAAACCTGATCTCGAGAGCCTCACGATTATAACGTTTTCCCTGGCACACCTCGCAGGGAACGGTTACGTCGGGCAGGAACTGCATCTCAATCTGGGTGAAACCCTCACCGCGACAGGCTTCACAGCGCCCGCCTTTAACATTAAACGAGAAACGACCCGGGGCATAACCCCTCATTCTAGCCTCGGGGACCGTGGCGAAGAGCTCACGAATCGGGGTAAAGGTGCCGGTGTAGGTGGCTGGATTACTGCGCGGGGTGCGGCCGATGGGCGACTGGTCAACGTTGATTACTTTATCAATATGCTCTACACCAAAGATGCTGTCACAGTCACCAACCCTCTCTCTAGACCTATAAAGTAGCCGAGCTAAGTTGCGGTACAGCACCTCATCGATAAGGGTGCTCTTACCACTGCCCGAAACCCCGGTAACGCAGACGAACCTGCCTAAGGGAATGCGGACGTCTACATTTTTGAGGTTGTTCTGCCGGGCCCCCTTAATTACTATCTCCCTACCGGAACCAGGACGACGCCCAGCGGGCAGGGGAATCTGCTTTACCCCGCTTAAGTATTGACCGGTGATTGACCCCTTCGCGCCCATGATATCGGTTAGGGTGCCGCTAGCCACAATCCTCCCCCCGTGTTCGCCCGCCCCGGGTCCCATATCAATAATATGGTCCGCAGCGCGCATCATCGCCTCATCATGCTCAACCACCAGTATCGTATTGCCCAGGTCCCGGAGCCGTTTCAGGGTCTCAATCAGGCGAAAGTCATCAGCGGGATGAAGCCCCACCGTCGGCTCATCACAGATATAAAGCACTCCCATCAACCCGCTACCGATCTGGGTAGCCAGACGAATCCGCTGCGCCTCACCGCCAGAAAGGGTCGCCGAGGGACGATCCAGGGTAAGATAATCCAGACCCACCGCCTCGAGGAAACCGAGCCGAGCCCCGATCTCCTTGAGAATCTGATGGGCTATCATCTGCTCACGCTCACTCAGTATTGACTCCCTACCACCGAGAGCCGCCACCCACTCTACTGCCCGGCTAACTGACAAGGCACTAATCTCGATAATGTTCTTACCGCCAATGG
>SMTZ1_10002026_pt1 | contig 32511 bp, 31 predicted proteins | sample DeeMarSWOR136_30_FD_25667 | JGI IMG/M metagenome (IMG submission 25667) | reverse complement strand
GGTTTCGGTTTCCACCGTTACTCCACTGATGGGAAGTGGCTTGTCCCTCATTTCGAAAAGATGCTGTACGACCAGGCGCTCCTGGCCATCTCTTATATCGAGGCGTATCAGGCGACGCGGAAGGAGAGGTATGCGCTCGTTGCCCGACAGGTATTTACCTATGTACTGAACAGGATGACCGCCCCGGAGGGGGGATTCTACGCTGCTGAGGACGCCGATAGTGAGGGTGAGGAAGGGAAGTTCTATACATGGACGAAGAATGAAATCGAGTGGATTCTCGGTGAGAGCCGCGGCGATCTCCTGGGGACGTTCTTTGGCGTCACCGAGGAAGGGAACTTCGAGAAGGGTTTCAATGTCCTCCACGTGGAGAAGACCGCGAATGACTTCGCCGATGAAACTGGCGTGGCCACTAACGAGTTCGAACGGGTGCTCGAGGAGGGCATGCGTCATCTCTTCGCTCATCGTGAGAAGAGGGTTCATCCGTTCAAAGACGATAAGATTCTGACAGACTGGAATGGACTCATGATTGCAGCGTTAGCTAAAAGCGCGCATGTTCTCGACAGACAGGAATACTCAGATGCAGCCTCCAAAGCTGCGGATTTCATTCTCGAACGGTTACGCCTTGAAAACGGACGACTCCTCCACAGGTTCCGTGGAGGGGAAGCAGGGATTCCTGCATACCTGAATGATTACGCATTCTTCGTCTGGGGTCTCATAGAGTTGTATGAGGCGACATTCCAGATCAAGTATCTCAAAGGGGCTCTCGAACTCACGGATCGGATGGTAGAGCTTTTCTGGGATGAGGGGGAAGGTGGGTTTTTCTTAACCGGTAAGGATGTTGAGCAAGTGATAACCAGGGTCAAGGAATTCTACGACGGTGCCGTTCCATCCGGTAACTCTGTTGCAGCTCTCTGCCTTCTTCGCCTCGGGCGTATCACGATGAGGAGGGATCTCGAAGCAAAGGCGGAGAAACTGCTTGAGTTCGTCGCCGGGATTCTCAGTCATGCCCCGACGGGATTTACCCAGCTTCTCATCGCCCTCGATTTCGCCATCGGTCCGGGTAAAGAGATCGTCATCGTCGGTGACCTCGACTCAGATGAAACGAAGGAGATGCTCCATGCCGTAAGGAAGAAGTTTATACCGGGAAAGGTTCTCATCCTGATACCTGATGCCAGGAGTCGGTGTGAGCTCGAAGAAATCTCCCCATTCCTCGGCAATATGAGTATGATCGATGGTAACGTGACGGCATACGTATGTGAAAACTATAGCTGCAAGCTTCCCGTTACGGAGATTGAGAAGTTGATTCCCCTCTTGGAGTGAAGCTGTTGAAAGGAGAAATGAGACGTGAAACGGATCGGCTGGCAAGTGATTCTGGGATTATTCCTGGTCGCTATATCGGCAATTGTGTATCTTATCCATTACATCGTTTTCCATGATGCACACCATATTTTTATCTACATGCTCGGTGACGTCGCCTTCGTACCGGTAGAGGTGCTCCTCGTCACATTGATTATTCACAGGCTCTTGAGTGAAAGAGAGAAACGGGCGAAGATGAGCAAGCTCAACATGGTCATTGGCGCATTTTTCAGTGAGGTGGGAACGAGGCTGTTAGAAATGTTCTCACGTTTCGATCCGAACCTGCCGGGGTTGCAAGAAAAGTTTGTAATATCTGGTGATTGGTCGGCACAGCGGTTCGATAGCATCAGAAAACAGTTCAAGGGCTACAGCCTCGAGATTGCCCTCACCAGGGAGAACATCGAGGAACTCAAACGGTTCCTTGTCGGGAAGAGAGGTTTTTTACTTCGACTCCTCGAAAATCAGAACCTTCTCGAACACGAGTCCTTCACTGACCTCCTCTGGGCCGTGTTTCACCTGACAGAGGAGCTTGAAAACAGGGAGGATATCGGCAGCCTGCCGGATTCGGATATCTCGCATCTCCGCGGTGATGCGAGAAGGGCGTACACGTTACTGATCGCAGAATGGTTCTCTTATATGGAACATCTGGAGTATCATTATCCGTACCTCTTCTCACTGGCAATGAGAACAAATCCTCTGAATCCGAATGTTTCACCGGTGGTTCAACCGTGAGAAAAGATTGTCCGTTCTGCCGAAGACACGACATTCTCGTTGAAAATGATTTCGCATCCGCGATCTACGATGCGCATCCGGTAACGAGGGGCCACACCCTCGTCATCCCCAAGAGGCACTTTGCCGATGCATTCGAATCAACGAAAGAAGAGATGGAAGCTCTCATTGAAATTGTCAGGCGGGTCAAGCAGTTACTCGATGACGAGTACAGTCCGGATGGGTACAACATCGGGTTCAACTGCGGGAGGGCTGCCGGCCAATCGATCATGCACCTTCATATTCATGTGATTCCCAGGTATGCGGGTGATCGTTACGATCCGACCGGTGGAGTTCGCGGAGTCATCCCGGAGAAGCAGCGGTATGAACCCAGCTGAGAGGGAGAAATTCGTCATGAAACTCAAAACGGAACAAAAGGCCCCTGACTTCGTGTTGGCTGATCAGCACGGCAAAACGCATAAGCTCTCGGACTACCACGGGAGGTGGGTTCTCATCTATTTTTACCCCAGAGACAACACTCCCGGCTGTACGAAAGAGGCCTGTGCTATGAGAGATCGGTTTCCCGATTTCCGGAAGTTGAAAGCGGCGGTCCTCGGTATCAGTGTCGATTCTGTCAAGAGCCACGAGAAATTTGCCCATAAGTACGAACTCCCCTTTACCCTTCTCTCTGATGAGAAGAAAGACGTTGTGAAGCGGTATAATGTGTGGGGCAAGAAAAAGTTCATGGGGAGAGAGTTCATGGGCACACTCAGGACATCCTTCTTAATCGCTCCTGACGGGAGAATCGCAAAGATCTATGAAAAGGTGAAAGCCGCGGACCATGCAGCTGAGGTGTTACGAGATCTTTCTGCACTGATGGGGTAATAGGATTCGCCGCATTTGAGATGTCGCTTATGAACCGAGAGAGAGCTAAGCCGAAGCATGTTCCAGAAGATAAACCGACTCACATTTTCCATCGACCGTTGGTAACGGTAACGTATGCCCAGAGTCTGGACGGGTGTATTGCCACAGCCGGTCGCAAGCGGTTACACCTAAGCGGTCGGAAGTCACTTGCCCTCACGCACCGACTTCGGGCCTCTCACGATGTGATTCTCATTGGCATCGGTACCGTGTTATCTGACGATCCGCGCCTGACCGTCCGGTACGTGCGGGGTAAGAATCCGCGCCCTGTGATATTCGACAGTCGTTTGCGTTTTCCACTGGATACCCGCATACTCAAAGAAAATCCAGAACCTCCCTGGATTATCACCATACCTGCTGCGGATCTGACCCGCAGTAATGCTCTCCAGGAGGCAGGAGTGAGTGTTTTTACGGTGCCGCCCGATGCTTCCGGTATGGTCGATGTAGCTGCTGCACTAGACCTTCTCTACGAGATGGGAATAAGGAGTGTGATGGTAGAGGGGGGAGCGCAGATCATAACGAGCTTTTTTTCCAAACGGGTGGTGGATAGGGTGGTCCTGACGGTATCTCCTGTCATTTTGGGAGGTCAGCGCGCAGTCAGTGGTACAGTTGGAGAAGGATTGTTTGATACACTCCGGTTGCAATTTGTGTCATACAGATGGTTGGGAAAGGATTTGGTACTGGAGGGTAAACCGGTATGGGAGAGATGATAGGCGCATGATGTTACGCTTTTCGAAACTTCTGAAGCCCCGTCGGCTTACCAGTTTACGCAGTTGACACTAAACCGCACCTTTTTTATACTGTTTTGACATTCATCGGGGAAGTCCTATACAGGTCGATGTTTCAGCGGGAGGAACATTGAAAGAGGTTGTCAAGAAGATCATTGAGACCGAGAACGAGGTTCGGGATAAAATTGACCGCGCACGTGGGGAGGCTCAGAAGATCATCCGTGACGCTGAAGTGAGGAGCCGCGAACTGATTGAGGAAAGCAAACAGCGGGCGGTCCGGGAAGCCCAGGAGCTGATTGAACGGATGAAACGTGAAGCAGAGGAGGAAAGAGGCCGTCAGATACAGAAGGTCCAGGGAGGCAGCTCGGAGCTTTTGAGTAAAAAAGCAAAGGAGATCGATTCAGCAGTGGAGCGTGTTCTGCGCCTCATTCTCGGGATTCGCGGCCGGTAGAGCGATCCCGCAAACGATTGACATGTACGACGTACCATCATGTAACATAGTAACAGGATGATATTCAGACCGTTGAGCAAATACTCGTTGGTAAATGCGAAAGTCAGGGCGCGACTCAGCACCCTCCTCTCGCCCGAGCAGATCAACCGTCTTGCAGAAGCACGCGACTTGGCCGAATTCTACGCAGCTCTCGATGGCACCATATATGAACGTATCTTCTCCCGACCCGAGATCACGTTCGATCCCCGGGTGGGTGAACGGTTACTCCTCGAGCAGGAGGTCGAGTGGCATACCGAGCTGCTCCAGGATCTCCGAAGGGCGGAGCGGGATCTGATCGCTCATTTCCTCGAAAAGTACGAGATAGAGAATCTGAAGGTTGCCCTTCGAATACGGGAGGGTAATCGGGGTGAGGAGGAAATGAATTATATCATTCGCAGAGACCTCCCCCACGCCCTCCCATACCAGGCGATATCAGAGACCGGATCGCTTGAGCAAGCACTGTCGCTCCTGAGCGGGACGCCGTACTTCGCGGCGGTGAATGCAGTGCTGGACGATTACAAGACACGGGGAACACTCTTCCCGGTTGAAATCGGTCTCGAAATCGACTACTACAGACGCTTAAAGCAGAGGGTAGAAGCATTGGCAAAGAGGGATCGGGAGATCGCCAGGCACATCATGGGGCTCGAAATCGATCAGAAGAACATCGGCTGGCTTATTCGATTGAAGTTCTACTATGATATTCCCTTGGGTGAACTCCTCGATTACAACATCCCCGGCGGGTACAAGATGACGAGGGAGAAACTGAGGCAGTCGTTCAAGGCCGAGTCTATCAGAGAAGTACTGTCAGTCGCTCTCGAGAAGTCTTACCGGGCCGCCGCTGACATCCTGATCCGCGAGGAGAAACTGAGCCGGTTGTACCTCCTCGAGATCATACTGTGGACATATCTTCTCGGTGAAGCTCGGAAGATACTCGGTGGTTTTCCGTTTACGATAGGCACCGTGCTCGCTTACCTTGTTCTCAAGCGTACGGAAATCAGGAACATCATATCGATACTAAATGGCAAGGTCTACAAGATGGGGAGAGGTGAAATCGAGGGCCATCTACGGATGGTTTTCTAAACGTCTACATAATGTTTACGCCGGAGCATATGCACCAGATCAGCGTGGTCGTATTCGAGACAGAAGTTGATGCGGTCGCCAAGACAATCGTCCGTCTGGGTATGCTTCACCTCGTTCAGCTGGATGATCAGGAGTCATGGGCCGAGACCCTCAAGAGCTATGAGGCCGGAGAGATACGGACGAAGATTGATAACTTGAAGCTGAGGGTCTCTGCGATCATGAAGGATCTCAGGATCCGCGAACTGCCCCTTGAGTCCAGGGACGATAGGTTACTCGAACTTTCATTGGGTGACATCGATGAGATAGAGGGGGAAATCTCATCCCTCGAAGCTTCGGTCGAGGATATCCTCGCACGCCGGAAGGAGCTCGAAGTACGCCTGGAGCGTATGCAGGGGATCCTGGTCGAAGTCTCGCCGCTGACCGTGCTGGGACTCACACCCGAGAGAGTCCCATACACGTTTCTCGAGATTCATTACGGTCAGGTGCGTACTGACAACCTGAACTATATCAGCGAGAATATCAGCCCGCTCGCTGCAGTCGTTCTCCCCCTCGCTCGCAGGGAGGAGAACGAGGTGATTCTCTTGATCGGGCTCAAGAGCGACCGCCTGAAGCTCAAGCGCATCCTCCGCGAGGCGGCCTTCGAGGAGATCGAAATTCCCGAGGAGGCAAGGAGGGAGCCCGTCGAGGTCACCGAAGAGCTGGGAAAGAAGATAGCCGAGCTCAAAGCGGACATCAGTGCCATCGACAGTGAAATAGCTGATCTCAGGACAAGGAACGCTCCGATTGTAACCGAGTATTACCGGTCCCTCCAGGTAGCGCACCTGCTGCTGAAGGTGAAGTACTATTTGAAAAGGACCGCCAAAACCTACATCTTTTCGGGTTGGCTGCCCAGTAACAAGAGGCGTCTCGTGGAGAGGGAGATCCTCCGGTCCGCGAAGGGGAGGGCGATCATCGAAATTGTCCAGCCCGAAGAGATCGCTGGTGTCAGGGCAGGGAAGGTCAAGGTGCCCGTACTCCTCAGGCATCCGGGCTTCTTCAGGCCGTTCGAAATGCTCGTTTCGAGCTACGGTTTGCCGGAGTATACGTTCATCGATCCAACCGTCTTCGTAGCCCTCAGCTTCCTCGTTATGTTCGGCATGATGTTCGGCGACATCGGGCATGGTGCGATACTCATGTTTCTCGGATGGTTGCTCGGTTTCCGCTCCGGCGTGCGGAAGGAAGCTGTGAGGCTCATCGGTAAACTCGCCTTCTACTGTGGTATGTCCTCGATCGTCTTCGGATTCCTCTTCGGGAGCATATTCGGTCTCGAGGATCTCATTCCCCATGTCTGGATGAAGCCGATGCACGATGTGATCTACTTCTTCAAGGTCGCAATCTATTTCGGAATCGGTATGATCTCAATCGGCATCATCTTCAATATTATCAACGCGATACGTGCGAGGAACGTGAAAGCAGGTCTCTTCGATCACGCCGGACTCGTTAGTGCCATCATATACTGGGGTGGGATCGGGACCGTCTCGATCTTTCTCTCGAATGAGCCGATACCGATGAAGCTCATCATATATGCAATCGGGGTACCGGTGCTGGCGTTATTCTTACGTGAGCCTATTACCGCCCTCGTTGGGCATCGGAGGGTGGTGTTCGAGAAGGGTGTGATGACATACATCATGGAAACGGTGATTGAGGTAATCGAGATCATCACCGGGTATCTCGCAAATACCGTTTCTTTTGTCCGTGTCGCCGCCTTCTCCCTCGCCCATGTGGGCCTCTTTATCGCAGTGTTCAGTCTCGTGGATATGGTAAAGGACAAGAGCGGAGGCGTCATCTACTCGGCGCTCATCCTCATTCTCGGAAATGCCGTCATCATCGCCCTCGAAGGATTGGTGGTGACGATTCAGGCTATCCGTCTCGAGTATTACGAGTTTTTCGGTAAGTTCTTCCTGGGAGGTGGGGTCGCGTATAAACCGATCGGTCTCGGAGAGGCTCCGAACCGTCAAGAATGAAAGGAGAAGAGAGGCATGTCACAGCAAGCGGAGCGCAGGAAGAAGATGAGAAGATTAATCACCGTGTCAGCCACCGTTGTATTCTCCACCATTTTGATCGTCCTATTGATCACCGTTGTGGCCTCGCTGGCCCAGGTTCACGGGCGGCAGGCAGCTGTGCAAGACACCGGGGCCGGACCGGGGCAGGTGGTGAGGAGCTACTCTCCCGAAGAGGCCAAGGTGGTCATGTTGGGTTTCGCCGCCGCTGCGTTTGCGACGGCCATCGGCAGCATCGGAGCTGGTATCGCCGTTGCATACGTTGGTTCTGCGGCGCTCGGTGCTATCGGGGAAAAACCGGAGCTTGCTGCGCGAGCTCTGATCTATGTTGGTCTGGCAGAAGGAATTGCTATTTACGGTCTCATTATATCGATCATGATTTTGACGAAGATCTAGCATTCCCGGGTTTAGAGCTGTCGGGTCTCGATTCCGGTAGACTCAACATAGAAGATTGAGGTCGAAGAATGCAATTTTACGTGATCGCAGACGAGAATACAGTCATGGGGTTCAAGCTCGTAGGGCTCGAGGGTGAGATTGTCGAGTCGGCGGACGAGGCGCGTGATGTTTTGAAGAGGGCTTTTTCCTCACCGGAGATCGGCATCATTATCGTTACTGAGAAGATCGCCGCGTCGATCCGCGAGGATATCGAGGAGTTTGTCTTCGGACACGCATTTCCCCTTATCATAGAGATTCCTGACAGGACGGGTCCCATGGAGGGACGGATTTCGATCAGGCAAATGGTACGCTCTGCTGTTGGAGTCAGTATATGATTGAAGCGCCGCATATGCTCGGTTGAGAGGGAGAAGAAACATTGGTCGATAACGAGTCTGTTGAGAAGATATGCAGCCAGATCCGGGAGGATGGGAACAGTGAGGTGGAGTCGATTCTCAATAAGGCGAGACAGACCGAGTCGGAGATCGTCGGGAAGGCCGAAAGGACGGGGGAGGAGATAGCCGAAAAGGTCTTCAAGGAAGCCGAGGAAAAAGGCAAAACGGAACAGAAGAGACTGCTCTCCAGTGTCAATGTCGAAGTCAGGAGGGTGAAGCTCAAGGCGCGTGAGGAGGTCGTTTCGAGTATTTACGAGAGAGTCGAGAAGAGCCTTGAAGAGTACAGGAGGAGGGAAGATTACGCTTCTATTCTCGCAGGTCTGGTAGCGGAAGCGGTGCGTGCCCTGGATGGAAGCGTTTTGCACGTCTATGCCGACCGAAGAGATCTTGCGCTGCTCCCCTCGAAGGTCTTTCCTGCTGTCCTTGAGATGATGAAAGACGAGGGGAGAGAGATAGAGAGGCTCGAAGCGAAGAAACTCGATGGGGCGGTCATGGGAGGTGTGAGGGTCGGTGTCCCCGGAGGAAAAGTGATATATGACAATACGTTCGAAGCGCGGATGTATCGCCTCCGTGAGGAGATGAGGAGTGTCATTTTCGAGGAGGTTTTTCCTCGGAAGTAACAGAGGAATCCGATCGTGCTTGAGATCATCGGGCGAGTGAAAAAGGTTATCGGTCCCGTCGTCCACGCTGGCGAGATTCAGACTGCCAAGATGCTGGATCTCGTGGAAGTCGGTGAGGACCACCTCGTGGGTGAGATCGTCAAGCTCGAGGGGGACCGTGCCGCCATCCAGGTTTACGAGGATACAACCGGGCTTTCTCCCGGTGCCAACATCTACAGTGCCGGCGTGCCCCTTTCTGTTGAGCTCGGTCCCGGTCTGCTCGGGACCATCTACGACGGTATCCAGCGCCCCCTCGAAGTTATCCGGGATACATCCGATCAGTACATAAAGAAGGGAATTCATCTGTCCGCGCTCGATAGACAGCGGGAATGGGACTTCAAGCCGTTGATGCAAGTTGACGCCGAGGTCACAGGCGGTGAGATGATCGGTACTATCCAAGAGACAGAACTCATCGAGCACCGGGTTCTCGTTCCCCCGGGCATGAGGGGCGAAGTAGTTTGGGTCGCAGGAGAAGGCTCATACACGGTTGATGACATCGTTCTCCGTATCAAGGATCCGGACGGAAGATCGAAAGAGGTACAGCTCCATCAACGCTGGCCGGTGCGGGTGCCGCGCCCGGTGAGAGAGAGGATCCCGTTACACCTCCCCCTGATAACGGGGCAGCGGGTGATCGATACGCTGTTTCCCGTGGCGAAGGGCGGGACGGTTGTCGTTCCGGGTGGGTTCGGGACGGGGAAGACGATGATCCAGCACGCCCTCTCCAAGTGGAGCGACGCCGATATCATCGTCTACATAGGTTGCGGCGAGCGGGGCAACGAAATGACGGATGTGCTCATATCTTTTCCCGAGCTGATAGATCCGAGAACACACAGGCCGATTATGGAGCGAACGGTCCTCATTGCAAATACGTCCAACATGCCGGTGGCGGCCCGCGAGGCGTCGATCTACACCGGGATCACCATCGCCGAGTACTACCGGGACCAAGGTTACCATGTCGCCATTATGGCTGATTCGACCTCGCGCTGGGCGGAGGCCTTGCGGGAGCTCTCGGGTCGTATGGAAGAAATGCCCGCGGACGAAGGATTCCCGGCGTATCTGCCGACCAGGCTGGCTGAGTTTTACGAACGGGGTGGTATGGTTTCCACACTCGGTGGGGGAGAAGGCTCAATCAGCATCGTCGGATCGGTCTCACCGCCGGGCGGTGATTTTTCTGAACCCGTCACCCAACACACGAAGAGATTTGTCCGCTGCCTCTGGGCGCTCGACCGCCAGCTCGCCAACGCCCGTCACTACCCGGCGGTCTCCTGGCTCGACAGCTACAGTGAGTACGTCGAGGAAGTGAGTGACTGGTGGCAGGAGCGATCCGGCGGTGAGTGGACGGAGCTCAGACAGAAGATCATGAATCTGCTCCAGCAGGAGGGGAAACTACAGCAGGTGGTGAAGCTCGTCGGCCCTGACGTCCTGCCTGATACACAGCGTATCATCATCGAAACCTGCACCATGTTCAAGAACGCCTTCCTGCAGCAGAGCAGCTACGATGCAGTTGACATGTACTGCACGCCCGAGAAGCAGATCAAGATGCTTCACGTCATCCTCGATTTTTATGACCTCGGTCTCGAGAACATAAAGAAGGGTGCAAATATTCATCAGCTGAAGAGGCTGGAGGTGACATCCGATATCATGCGGATGAAGTTTTCCGTGCGGAACGAGGAAATCGAGAAGATCGATGATATCCGAGATAAGCTCGGTCGTTCCATGCAGCGGGTCGGTGATATGTTCGATTAAAGGGTGAGCCAATGATGGACAAGGCGCTGACAGAAGGAAGGGAATACATCGGTATCAGCCAGGTAGCGGGCCCCCTGATCTTTGTGGAGGGAATCCACAACGTCGGCTACAACGAGCTGGTGGAGGTTGTCGATCCGACCGGTAAGGTCAGACTGGGAATGGTGCTCGAGAGCAGCGAGGGGGCGGCGGTGATACAGGTATTCGAAGGAACCTCCGGGCTCTCGATTCCGGAAACCCGTGTCCGCTTCCGTGGAGAACCGCTCTCTTTCGGCGTAGGAAGCGAGATCCTGGGGAGGGTGTTCAATGGGTTGGGCCAACCGATCGACGGCGGTCCCCCTCCCATGGCTGAGGAGCGAATGGACGTGAACGGTCTCCCCATCAATCCAACTGCCAGGGATTATCCGAGGAAGTTCATCCAGACCGGGATATCCGCCATCGATGGAATGAATACACTCGTTCGTGGGCAAAAGCTGCCGATCTTCTCCGGCACCGGCCTCCCGCACAACAAGATTGTGGCTCAGATCACCCGGCAGGCCAAGATCGTCGGCGAGGAGACCTCATTCGCAGTCGTCTTTGCAGCCATGGGAATCAAGAACGACGTGGCACGCTATTTCATCAGAAACTTCGAGGAATCGGGAGTTCTCGAGAAGGTCGTCCTCGTCTTAAACCTCGCTGACGATCCGTCTGTAGAACGTCTCGTGACCCCCCGAGTCGCGCTGACGGCGGCGGAGTTTCTCGCATTCATGATGAACATGCATGTGCTCGTCATTCTGACTGATATGACCAACTACTGTGAGTCGTTACGGGAGATAAGTACTGTTCGGGAGGAGATTCCAAGCCGGAAAGGGTATCCGGGGTACCTCTACAGCGACCTCTCAAGTGTCTACGAACGCGCGGGCATGATCAGGGGAATGGAAGGTTCAATCACACAGATGCCCATTTTGACGATGCCCAATGACGATATCTCGCACCCCGTCCCGGATCTTTCAGGCTATATAACGGAGGGCCAGATCGTGCTCGAGAGGGAGCTCGACCAGAGAAATATCTATCCTCCCATCGCCGGTCTCCCGTCACTTTCACGATTGATGAAGGATGGGATCGGTGAAGGGATGACAAGAGAGGATCATGCTCACATCGCCAGCCAGCTCTTTGCTGCATACTCTCATGTAAAGGATGTGCGGGCCCTCGCTGCTGTCATCGGGGAGGAGGAGCTGACCCCGTTGGACAAGACGTACCTCGAGTTCGGAGAGAGATTCGAACGCGAATTCCTCACTCAGGGTGAGTACGAGGATAGGAGCATTATCGAGACACTGGATTTGGGGTGGAATGTGATTTCCACCCTGCCCAAGGAGGAACTGCACAGGATAACGGAAGAGGAACTGAGCAAGTACTACGGTGCGTGAGCGTGCTGCAGCCTTCGGTGATGAAGATACTCTTTTGATATTCGATTATGCCGGCAAACGTTTCTGAATAACGATTATCACGACTGAGGCGGTGGCGGGAGAATGGCGCGATACGAGATTGCCCCGACAAAAACGAACCTGATGAATATCCGCAGGGATCTCGGCTTTGCCAGAGAGGGGTGGGAGCTCCTCGATCAGAAGCGGAAGATCCTTGTCGTCGAGCTGATGGGGTTGATCGACCGGGCAGTGGAGGCACAGAAGGAGGTCGAGGCAAAACTGACCGAGGCCTTCAGTGCCCTCGACCAGGCTGTTCTCCGCATGGGGCGGCGGGAGATAAATCTTATCGCGCTCGGAATGAACATCCGCTCAGAAGTCACCTTTTCTCAGAAGCGGGTCATGGGTGTATCCCTCCCCCGGGTGAGGGTCGAATTCGAGGACCGGTCTCCGTATTTCGCGGCAGCGGAGAGCAGTATCTGGATCGACGAGGCTATAATGAAATTCCGCGAGGTGCTCCGACTCCTGGGGTCGTTGGCGGAGGCGCGGATCTCACTGGTTCGTCTCGCGCGCGAGGTGGCCAAGACGATCAGACGTGTCAACGCCCTTGAAAAGATATTCATTCCTGACTACGAAGAGACATTGAAATACATCGAGATGGCCTTGGAAGAATCGGATAGAGAGGCGTTTTTTGTCCTGAAGTTGATCAAGGATCGTCTTTTTAGACGAAAAGGGGAAGCTCAATGAATCCAGAAGTCAATCCGTTGAACAAGATTCTCCTCTATATAGACGGTAGTGAACCGTCTATCCTTGCCGCTCAATTCGCTATCGTTCTCGCAAAGAGCTTCCATTGTACCCTCAGGGCAATATATGTTGTGAATGAGAACCTGCTGAATGAATTGCTCAAAGCCAAGGTCTTCGTCCAAATGGAGAAGATGGATTATGAGAGAGACCTCGAAGAGGACGGGAAACGGTATCTGAATTATGTCGTGAAGCTGGCGGATCGAAAGGGTATGAAGGTGGAGACAGTTTTACGGAAGGGCGTCGTCCATGAAGAGGTTGCCCGGGAGGTAGACGATTTCGGATGTGACATTCTCATTCAGGGAGAGCTTGGTGAGGTTCTGAGCTTACGGGACTCCTTCTATGAAGAAGGAGAGAGAATATTGAGGAAGGTGAAGTGTCCGGTCATGGTCGTGCGGGGAAGGGATAAGATCGACAAGGTCTTTGAATCGCTGTAGAAAGGGGGCGAAGAGAAAGAATCTCAGGTCTTGCAAAGTACATGCTGTTTCGTTATGTTTCGCACATATTTCTGTTTTACGGGTGAGGCATCTGAGGAGGCTTGCTGGAATGAAACTCGTCGATCACTTGACGCCTGAAAAGATCAAGCTGGAGCTCGAGGGCGAGAATAAGGAAGAGGTTATTGAAGAACTCATCGAGCTCTTGGTTGAGACCTGCGATGTGAAGGATTCCGACGCCATCTATGATGCAATTATGAGCAGGGAACGTGAGGGAAGTACGGGACTCGAGAAAGGAGTTGCCATCCCGCATGCAAAGTCAGATGCTGTCGGCGGTCTGAGTATCGTCATAGGCATTTCAAAGAAAGGAATCGATTTCGAATCGCTGGACGGCAAGCCAGCAAATCTCTTCTTCTTGATGGTTGCTCCGACGTCAGAATCAGGCCCCCATGTACAAGCGATTGCCAAGATTGTCAAGATGATCAAGATCGATCGTTTCAGGGATAAGCTACTCAAGGCGAAGAGCGGAGAAGAAGTGCTCGGATCGATTCACAACGTCGAGAACGGTGAGGTGTAGTAGACGGCAGGCCTATCCTTCCCATTCCATCCATTATTGCTGGCAACAGCATGCTCCATGCGGGAATCGTCACTGTATCCCGGTTTACGATGATGTCTCCATTCTCAAATGATACGTTTATCGGCTATTTCGGTTTTCCCCGTAGAGCAGTTTTACGTGAGGCTCGGGAACGATACGGGGACGATCTAGCACTCATCGATCTCGATATCGATCATGGCGCACCGGACACTGGCGTATTGCCCTCCACGACATGTAGAATCATCACCAATATCATCGACAATGCAGTTCATCTGGGCGACAGACTTGCAGTCATTGTGGCGGCCGTCGGTGAAGACAAGTGTGACCGGGGCCGGCACGCCGCCTTTCTTCTGAGCAAGATGGGATTTAATGTGGTTGAATCCCGTTTTCCACCAGAAGAGTTCGAGCACCGTGTTCTCATGTACTCCCAAGGGCGGATGGCCCTCGCCGACAAGATAAACAGGATAATGGAGACTGTTGTGGATCCGACACCGTCCGTGGAACCTCCTCCTGAATGCACTCCCACTCACGGTTTCTGGGGAGTTCCTCCCCATGATTTCAGATTGCTCGAGCTCTTCCCTCCTACCACCCATGTGTACGGGTGGACCCGCTGTGTCGAGGCTGGCCGACCGGGTGATATGGAGCTGGAATGTTTCGTGGATGAAGGCGTTCCAACCGTGTTTTTTACGCAGAGCTTCTGTGTGAAGCAGGATCTCGCTCATTACCTGGCGGAACGATACGGAGGGTTGGCGGTGGACTGCCATCGCGAGGTCAATGACTCGATCCTGGCGAAGGTTGAGGCCTTTATCAGGCTCTCCTGAAGAGTGGTGTTGGTAGTACAGCCCATGCGAGATACTGACGTTGTGAAAAGAGGCATACCCATAATATAACGGCGTTGTTGGTATGCACGGTGGAGGAACATTGGTAATCGCTGATTGTGGCAGCACGTGGACAAAGATCCTGGATCTCGACTCGGGAACACTCGAGGTCATACCCACCAAGGAGCTGGTCAAGCGAAAGAACGCTTTTTTCGATATTGCCACCGGGCACAGCGGTCGCAACAGGTGCCGGGTCTACAAGAACGAACTCATCGCTCTCGCCGAAGGTGGCTTGTCCATAGTGGATGACGAGGATTTCTCTCTGGTGGATGTCGGGGGGAGGGATATCAAGTTCGTCCGTTTTAAAGGGCGGAAGGTCGAGAAGCTGGACTGGAACCTGGCGTGCGGCGCGACGACCGGGGCAACGGTCGAGCTCCTCGGCAACTACTACGATATTGATTTTAATACAATTCCTCCATCTGACAAGTGGGTAAATGTTACCTGCGGTGTTTTCGGCATGGAACGCGTCCTGGAGCAGATCTCCTTCGGCACTCCACCCGAGGAAAGCATCGCCATGTTTGTCCATGGCCTCGTTCGGAACGTCTTCGACTTCGTGGGGAGACCTCCGTATCTCTATCTCTCCGGTGGATTCTGTGAGAACCATTGCTTCCTGAAGACCATTGCAAGCTACTGTGACTTCGTCCCGCTCGGCAGAACGGTGCCCCTGGAAGGCCTCAAAGGGGACATTCCGAGAGTGGGGGCGGATGTTCCAGGGAGCGATTCGTGAGGAGAATGAAAATGTATGTGAGTGTCACCATTCATTCCATCTTGGCTCTGTTAAAAAAAGCGATCCTTATCACCCTGACCGTTGTACTCGTCCTGTCTCCTCTAATGTGCAAACGGAAGGGTTCAGTAGCAATTGTCGATCTTCCGGATGTCGAAAAGAGGCATGGGGGAGGTATCGATGCATCGGCTCGATGTCTCTCGAGCACCGAGGAGATAGATGCACTGTTCCACAAGTCCCTCCCTGACAGCGGTATCGTACCGGTTCAGGTTACTGTTCGAAACAACGATACCAGGTCTCTCAGGATTCATAGCTCACAGACCCTCAGACTCGGCGAAGCGTTTCGAGGCTTCGCACTGATCGTTGACGGCATTTCCTACGAACCGATTCATCCACTGGCAGTGGTCAAGAGGATGGTGGGCGTTCGAGGAGCGACCAGGTACAAACGTCCGGGAACATTCGGCGCCATCGCTGGCAGTACCATCTTTCCACCGCTCGCCGGCTACCATATTTACAAAGAGGTGAAGGTGGGGAGGTATTATCGGCCCCTTTTCGACCGTTCGATTTACCCAGCAATCGCAGCCGGGCTGTTCAGGCCTCTCACACTCGAACCAGGTGATGAGGTGAGCGGATTCCTCTACTTTTCACTCCCTCAGGGTCAAAATCCCTACCTGGTCAGTGTTGATTCACTCCCAGAATCTCGTACTGGGGAGATGATAGCCGAAGTGGCGGCTTCCGGCGGTCCCCGCTCGGTTGAGCTTCTTGTGAGGGCCAGTTGCCACGCCGAGGAGATCGATACCATACCTCTGCTCGACTGCACATTCCCACACATTGACGGCGTGACGATCAATCTCGGTGATACCGATGGGACAGTGGCATGGCATGATGTACGGAGAGGAGATTGCAGGCTCCTGTTTGCGCTCCGAGACGCTGGAGGGGGAGGCAAAAGAGGGGAGCTCGTTATCGGTGTGGTTGATGATCTCCCGGGGAAACTCGGTGAGCGATTTTGGAAGATCGGTGATGTCACGTCACAGGACGCTTCAATTGCAGATGCGTCTCTCCGTGACTTTCGTGCAGCGTGCGCATTGAATTTCGAGAAAAAGTCAAAAGTGTATCTGGTAGATCTCGAGGGTGATGAGCCCAGGTTGATCTGGCGGGGCGGCTTTTCGAGAAAAGTGCTGCGCATCTTTCTCACCGGAGAAGGACTCCTTGCCATCACGAAGGATGGATTTTCTCACTTCCTCTCATACCCTCAGTTGAAAAGAGAGCGCCGGGTCAAGCTGGTACGTGATATAGAGGATGCCGCGGTGTACCGTGAACACCTCCTCGTATTCGATAGAGAGAGGGGTTTGATCGTTTTCAGTCTCAGGACCGATGATTTTCTTCGCATCGATGCGAGACATCCCATGGCCGAGGCGGCGAGAAAAATTTTGAAGCTCGGATTGGATACTCCTTACTATGTGACGATTAACAGGGGTGCCGGATCAGCCTGTGATACATTGACGATCTTGAGCCGTTCATTGCATTCGGATCTGAGAGAGATCGCACGTCTTGATCTACCTGGTAAGGTACATCTACTGACAAATCACGGTTTGAACGTATTATGTCAACTCGAAGACGGGACACTGATCATGTTGCTGCAGCACTCTGTTGTGCAGGGGGGCGAATCGGGACGGAGCCACGAGCTTGAGATCAGGGGGGCGGCCTTTCTTTCCTTCAGAGCTCGAACCCTGCGTGTGGGGATTGGAGATTTTGTAGCGATCGGTGAAGAGGGGATGTTCGCAAGAGGACTCTTATCCGATTTTTCGCCGGGTGCATATGAGCTCGTCGAGACCCGGACACCTGTTGAGATCTCGAAACCGAAATAGTCCCCACTACATTTTCTGATCCTTCGGTCGCGGCGATCGCGCTTCGAGAAGGGCGTTAAAGATTAGCTTGTACGTACCGGCGGTCTGACACCGGTTCTGGGGTCTGAAACCGAAAAGGAGAATGATACCCTTCCCGTAGGCTACCTCGACGAGGGCTGCCCGCCGGTAGAGCCTCTCTCCGCCAATCAGGAGTCCGCTCGCTTTGGGATCCTTCTCTCTGTAACTTGCAAGCACGGCTCTATCAATCTTCCCGAACGGTACCGATGTCGAGAACGCCGGGCTGTTCGCGAAGAGGATGTATCCCTCCCGAGGCATTCCGTACGTGATGGGGTGACCGTTTTTAAAGGTAACCTTGAGTATCGTCCCCGGGCAGTAGAACTCTTCGTTGCTGACATCCTTTAAAACGTTTCTTACCGGCAGCTCGAATGCCTCGATGGCAAAATCGCAGGAGGAGTCGAAACAGATGAGCGCTCCACCTTCTTCTACGAACTTCTTGATATTATCCACCCCCTCCTTCTCTATTCCTCCGGCGTATTCTGGGGGGAGAGAACGGAACACCCGTCCCCGGCGCTCTGGGGGCTTCCCTTTCTTGATCACGTGAGGAGATACATCGGGAAGTACGAGCGCGTGGTACTTTTTTATCCTGCCCTCTTTGATATCCTCGTTGAAGACATTGGTATATGGAATATCGTTCGTATCGAAGAGGCAGCGCGTCCATCCCTCATCCATACTCGCTCTCCACGGCTTGAAGAGGGCTGTTTTTGCCGGCATCAGGCGGTGGCGAGCAATGTCCGGCTCATCTTCGAGCGGGAGAAATTCGATATGCAGTTGAGTGCTGAGGGGACCGCACAGCTTCGCGAGATCCTTCTGTACGGGAATAAGGAAAGCTCCGGCGGAAATGGTAGTTACCTTCTTCACTCCTTTTTCCGGTTGGGTATCCAACTGGATTTCCGTATCAGCCCGGTACACGGTGAAACCATTCTCGAGGAGTGTGTTCACCGCCCGGTAGCAGGCATTGACTTCAGACCTGAGGGCGTATCCCCAGCCTGACTCTGCCGGGAAGTGACCCTTGGGGTAGGGAAAGCTTGTCAAGAGCTCCAGGTTCGCTTCAAACGGTTCCTCGATCTCCTCGCACGCCAAACCCATCTGCATCGGAACGGTCCAGCCGGTCACATCGTACGGTCGGACGAACGGTTCCTTCTTGGTGGCACGGATGTCGGGGTAATCCTGAACCTCCAGCAGGTCTTTGGCGTAGGCCCGGTAGGGCTGATCTAACCGAATGACGTAGGAGCCCGAACGGTACAGGCGGTTACAGGCAGAGAAATCCTCGACCGCCCGATGAACCTCGATGCCACCGAGCATCAGTGCTTCGATGAATCTGGCGGTAGTCACAGGGTCCCGCTGTGGTGCGGGGAGGATGAAGCCGTAAGGAGATTCGGTGCGCCCCGTCTCGATAGCCTTTGCTCCCATGAGGTAGAAATTGTCGAGAAAGCGCTTCCGGTGCCTCGCGCAGCAGTCGAGGAGGGCTTCCGATATGGCGAGCTCGTAGTCGACGATATCGCGGAGACGCCACCAACCGCCAGGCCACGGATTCGGAAAGTTGATCCTGTGTTCGTAGCGCGGGAAACCCTTGGACCCTCCTCGCAGCTCGCCCTCCTCGATGTAGATTGGTGAAGCGATGTGAACGCTTGCCATTTCGCTCAGGAGTCCCACCTGGTTGTGCCACCAGGGAGTCATCATGGAGGTTCCTTCCCACCAAGCCGTGAAGTACGCATCGCTTATGACCCCCCTGTATCCACGCTCCTCGCATTCGAGCTGCATGAAGTATCCCAGGAGTCCCACTTCCCGGTATACGATCGGATCCACATTGACATTCGCGGGGGCATAGAATTGCGGTAGGAAGAGGCGTGCGCCCGAGCTCCACATCTGGTGCATATCCAGTATGACGTGGGGAACGACAGTCCGGAAGTAGAGGTCGAATACGGCGCGTGTTTCCGCAAGGTTCAGCATGAACCAATCCCGGTTATTATCATGGCCTGCATAGTGATGGTATAACCATGGCATGCGGCCGCCTTCGTACTCGGTGCCAACCCATTCCTCGTACCAATCGACGACCATCTGGAGGCCGTCCGGATTCAACGAGGGTATGAGAAAGAAAATTGCTTCATCGAGAGCATCGACGATTGTTTCGTTTCGTCCCGCGGCGATGTCGTATGCGAGCTCGAGCGCCATCTGCGAAGATCCAATCTCGGTGGAGTGGAGGTTGCACGTGATCATCACGAGAATTTTGCCCTCATCGGTGAGCTTATCGGCTTCTTCGGGTGAAAGCTTGCGAGGATCGGCCAAGCGCCGCGAGATATCGATGGATCGTTCGAGGTTCTTGAGATTTTCGGGTGTCGATATGACCGTCATGATGAACGGTTTCCCAAGTGTGGTCTTGCCGATATCCCATAGATCGACCCACGGCGAGGCTTCCGCGAGCTTCTCCAGGTAGCCTTTGACCTCTTCGTAATCGGCGAGCTTCTTGTCTGCACCGATCTGAAAACCGAGGTAGTCGTCGGGAGAGATGAGTTCCTGGGAGAATGACGCGAGTGGAACGATGACGGCGATCGAAATGAAGAGGCCGAAGGCCATTCGGAGTCGAGACATGATCAATTCCTCCTCTATCTGAATGGACGGTTGACGTGCGAAGGAATGCGTTCTATTGTAATGATGGCACTGCTGCTGAAGCTGTGTGTGAAATTGGGCAGCATGGTGAAAGCACTCTATCAGATTTCAGCGTCGGATAGTATCAATTTTTTGAGGTCGCTTGAGATCGGTATAGAATGTTACTTTTATCCAGTCTTGCATGGATTTTGAGTCCGGTTGGTAGCGGTGATGAAAGAGAGACACGTAACTGTTGAGGAGATACTGGCGACGTATTCGAATCATATTACGAAGAGTTATCCCTCGCCCGAAGAGTTCAAGGAGAGACTCGGCCTCCTCCTAACGCACAAGAAGGATCGCATGGGAGACGATGAATACGCGACATCTCTGGAGATGAATATTATTTTTCTTCATGGCCTTGTCTTTGAAGGGGAAGCGCTCCTCGATGTCCTGCTCGGGGGCAAGAGGAAGGCAGAACAGGCGGGGAAAAGCCTGAGCTCCATTCTGCATTCTGGGAGAGATGGAAACGAAAATGAAAGGTCAAACGAAGCAGAGGCATAAGGAGGCATTTATCGAAGGAAAGGATGAATCGTTCCATGATCTCTTCAACATGAAAACATCCCGTCACAAAGCCTATGTAGAGAAGCTCGAGTTCGACTATCGGTACCTCATGACGCTGAGGATCCTCTTCTTCGAGTTTTTCAACGTACTCGCGTCTGTGAAATCACAGTACAAGTTGGCGAGGATAACCACATCCGCATCGAGGCGTGTCCTTGATGCTCTCAAGCTGAACGCACACTATTACCTTGGGAATATTGAAGTGACGGAGGAGAATCCGCCTCGTTCTCCTTGAAAAGTTCGCCGCAAAAGGTTACCTTTTGCTATTAATGATGCTCGATCTGTATCCGGGCGTGTTTCTGGAGGATAAAAGCCGCACGCGCAATTGAAAGGAGATCAACATTGTATTCAAAAGAGATCATCGTGAGAGGATGTGAAATACCGAAAGAGTCATACACGAAGGGACTTACCCGGGTTGCAAAGATACTCCTCTTTGCAGTCTTTACGGGAATCGGTGCTCAGCTTGCCATCAGACTCCCATTCACCCCCGTTCCTATTACCATGCAGACCCTCTTTGTCGTTCTTGCGGGCATTACCCTCGGGCCTCGCGATGGTTTTTACGCCATGATCTCCTACCTCGTGATGGGAGCGATGGGTGCACCCGTCTTCGCCGGTTTTCATTTCGGTCCAGCGGCACTCATTGGTCCCACCGGTGGGTACCTCATCGCCTTCCCGGCGGCGGCTCTGCTGTCCGGTATTCTCAGCGAGAGGTTGTCTAAAAGGCGCTTGGCCGTCCTGACCGGTTCGTTGTGTGGATCTACGCTGATCCTGATTTCAGGAACATGCTACTTTCGGCTCCTCTCCAACATCTCTCTTCACCAGACCGTTCAGATGGCCGCCACTCCGTTTATCGCCGGAGAGGTGATCAAGGCGTTCCTCGCGGTTGCGATAGTGGGCAAGCGATAACATGAAATTTATCCCTTATCTCTGAAACGGGTGCCCAGCATCTATCCTTCTTCCTCCAGCATGACGTTATTGATTTGACGGCGACGGGTCTACATGGCGATATTATAGTTGTTGAATGATGAGCTATGTTGTACTGAGCTTGGGGGGAGGAAGATGGCTACTATACCGAAGAAGAAAGCCTCACTCGTTCTGTCTTTGCTTATTCTCACCCTGGTACTGACTGGTTGTCATATTTTCGATTCGGACCGGCGAGATAGAACCAGAGCGCTCGACAGTGATGTGATCTTCAACCTGAGCGAAGGATACAAGGACTACCTCGTGATCGATGAACCGAGGATAAGGCTCCTTCTGAGGACTGAGGTAATCTACGGCTGCTGTAATTACTCGATATTATCGGACGTGTCATTCGAGCCCCGTGGAATAGGTGTAGATATTCGGGGCATATATACGCCCGAGATTTGTCTCACCGCAACGGGGCCAGCGAAGTACAGTTTATTATTCGATATTCAAAACGGCATATACCTGCTGACATTCTCCAACGGAGATTTCACCGACAGGTATACCCTCGAAGTGACCGATTCTTTTATACGCATTTCGGAAGTTGCATCGCAGTTCACCAAGCCGGAATACAAACTGTACTGGCGGTATCCACCGAACTCATTTGCCTACCTGTGCGGCACCACACACGGTACGATGTGGATCTGGGAAGATTTTCTGAATGTGCTGTTGGACGAACTCGAACTGGAGAAATTCGAGTTTCCTAACACCGGAGTGATCCCGTATCCACATTCGACCTCAGGATATTACGTTAATATGCCTGGTCTGTACTTCACTTATGACGACGAAGCTGATTTCGAAAAGGCTGGCGAGTTATTGAAAGCGTACAGTAAAGATGTCATCAGCAACTATTCGGGTGTTGGCATTACACTCGTGAATTGGAAAAATAAGCGGTACCTCTCCTGGCTGTATACCGAATAGAACCGGTTCAAAATATTATTATCATCACTCCTGGTATTCCCTGTAGGTCACAGAGTGCAGAGTCAATGATGTTCGGGGTATCCCTCACCAATTATTTTGAGTTGACAAGGAGGTGAGATTAAGGTAAAATGTTTCAAGAATGATAGGAGGCAATGGGCATAATAATTGTTGTTGTCACCCGCTGACATAGCGGGGTTGAGAATCGGTGCCCTGATCAAGTCTTCCTGATCATTCAATCACATAGGAGACGCCACGGATTCTCAAGTTCCGATGAGAACCCGTGGCGTTTTATTTTTCATCCCACCGGAAAATGTACTCGGGGGCTGAAATATGAAAGGGAGAGGAAGGGAAGTAACATGTTTTTAAAAAGATCGTTCTATAGAGTGAAGGATGATTTCGCAGTCGCGTTCCAACGGGATCCTGCCGCACGGAATTGGATGGAGGTAATCTTCTGTTACCCGGGACTTCACGCACTTTTCCTCCACAGGGTCGCCAATTATCTGTGGCGACATGGTCTGAAATTTCCAGCCCGTCTCCTGTCACACACTTCCCGGCTCCTCACCGGCATCGAGATTCATCCAGGTGCCGTTATTGGTTTGAGGCTATTCATCGACCACGGTGCCGGTGTTGTGATCGGGGAGACGAGTGAGATCGGTGACGATGTAGTACTCTACCAGGGGATTACGCTCGGTGGTGTCAGTCTGAGTAAGGGAAAGAGGCACCCCACAATCGGCAGCGAGGTTGTCATCGGGGCTGGCGCAAAGGTGCTCGGCCCGGTCCACATAGGAGATATGGCGATGATCGGCGCGGGATCGGTCGTTGTCAAAGATGTTCCCGATGGTGGTGTTGTGGTCGGTGTTCCAGCGAAGTTGATCTCTCGGAGATACTTGACTGGTCATAAGATACCGTTGCGCCATGACAAAATCAGCGATCCCTTGATAGGTGTAATAAGGCAGCTTGAGGAGAGGGTGGAGATTCTCGAGAGAACTTTGCTCGGACAGTCGAACGACGAACGGAGCGGGGCAACGGGATGAATGGCGCCAAATGAACGATGGGAGTTTCATATGAAAATGAGCGTAACAGATGCGATCGGGAATACTCCTCTTGTGCACCTCGAACACATCTCAACCAGTTGTAAAGCGATATTGGTGGCCAAGCTCGAAGGTTTCAATCCCGGCGGAAGCGTGAAGGATCGCATCGCCTTTTACATGATTGAGAGAGCGGAGAAGGATGGGCTCCTCGAACCCGGTGGGAGAATTGTTGAACCGACGAGTGGGAACACAGGTATCGGTCTGGCCGTCGTTGCCGCTGCTAAAGGATACTCCGTGACGGTTACCATGCCGGAGTCGATGAGTATTGAGCGGAGACGGATACTGGCCTCATATGGGGCGGAGGTCATTCTGACACCGGCTGATCAGGGAATGACGGGCGCTGTCGCTGAAGCGGAACGGTTGGTGGCAGAAATTGACGGTGCGTTTATGCCGATGCAGTTTCAAAACCCTGCTAATCCCGAGGCGCACAGGCGAACGACTGGACCGGAGATATGGGAAGTGACCAGTGGAAGGGTTGACAGTGTTGTATGCGGCATCGGCACGGGGGGCACGATCACAGGAGTCGGAGAGATGCTCAAGTCGATTAAGCCAGAAGTAAAAATCATTGGTGTTGAACCAGTGGAATCTGCGGTTCTCAGTGGCGGCGAGATCGGGCCGCACAGAATCGAAGGTATCGGACCAGGATTTGTGCCGGATGTGCTCAACCGGGAGATCGTTGATGAGATTGTTGCAATTAGTAGCGAGGAAGCTCGTCACACGGCGCGACATCTAGCCCGTGTTGAAGGGATCTTCGCTGGGATATCTTCCGGAGCAGCATTGGCTGCAGCGCTGAAAGTTGCTGAGCGAGACGAGAGCGAAGGGAAACTTTTTGTCGTTATCTTTCCGGATAGGGGTGAGAAGTACCTGAGCACTGACCTCTGGGATTAAGTGATGATTATGTGTTGCACTCACCTGTATCTCACCTATTCAGCGCATTGTTATTGACACTTCATTAAAAAGGCGATCCAGAATGACAGGATGATCGACATTCAATCAATAGAATCGGTGATAAGTTTCTCGAGGGCTTCGAGCTCCATACTCCGAAGGCTGCAGCTTGCCGACCCAGCCGTTTTCTCAGTTCCTCATCCTTTATCAATGTCTCAACTTTTTTTGCCAGGCCTTCAACGTCTCCATCCTCCACGAGCAGCCCCGTTTCGCCGTCTCTTACAACCTCAGAGGTTCCGGAATTGTCGAACGCTACCACCGGAACACCGCACAGGATCGCTTCGCACGGCGGCAAGGACATGTTTGTGAATTCGTTCGTCCCAACAAAAATGTCACTCGCTTTGAGAAATTTCACTATTTCACGGTGAGGAATAACACCGGTAAAGATCATTCTTTCCTTCAGACCGAGCGCGAGGACCTCTCGCTCCAACCTTTTACGCTCCGGCCCATCTCCGCCGACCACAAAGGTCACATTTTCTGCCAGGGTCGGGTCGATCATTGAAGCGACCTTGAGGAACAGCTCGATGCGTTTCGATTTCACCAGCCTGGCGAATTCGACGACCAGGATACCGTCAGTAGGAAGCCCCATCGTTCTCCTCACCTCTGCACGGTCTACGTGAACGTCTGCCCATTCCGTGTCCATCCCGTTGGGCAGAAAGGAAATCTTATCAGGCGGGATCCCGAGTCGCGTCAGGGCTATGTTTCCTCGCGTTCCGTCGTTCAGGACGATGTAATGGTCAACCGGATGGCGCAGTGCCAGGATCTGCTCGAAGTTTTTCCACCAGTACTTCAACTTCGGAAAATCAAAGCGATCCAAATACATCACACCGAAAAGCTTGGCCACTGTCGGAATGCCGAGCTCTCTTCCGATTCTGTTGAGTGGTTGGAGAGAGTAGTGTGAGAAACCGATGATAATATCGGGTCTCTTCTCGACTGCCAGGTGTCGTAACTGCTTTAAGACTACCTTTGTAAATGCTGATGGCCAGAGGAGCCGTTTCGCGAGTTTCGGAATTCGATCGAACCTGCGGAATATGTTCGGGAAGGTGTGGTAACTCAGATGAGCATCTCTCAACAGTTCTCTTTTTTCTCGAGGCTCGGGAATCAGGAAGTGGAGGTCGATCCCCCGATCAGTCAGATACCGGATGAAATGGAGTTCATCCGATACACCGCCACCCTCGCCGAGTGACCATACATCTTCCCAGATGGAGAGGACGAGTATCGTGTTCAGTAGTTTACCCAACAGCAGCTACCGCTCGAGTATCTTCACCTTGTTCTTCAGTGTTCCAATCCGTTCAATCTCTATCTCGACCAGATCGTCGTCTTTGAGGAACTCGGGTGGGTTGCGAAACACGCCGACACCCTCGGGTGTGCCGGTGGCGATGATATCACCCGCTAGAAGGGTTATCCCTGAGGATATGAAAGAAATGATCTCTGGCACGGAGAAGATCATCTCCGAGGTGTTACTCTGCTGCATCACGTTTTTGTTTAGTCGTTGAGAGATCGACAGCGTGTGAGGATCACCCACCTCATCTGAGGTCACGAGCCACGGCCCGCACGGTGCGAACGTATCGTAACTCTTTCCCCTGAACCACTGCTTGTCTTCTCTTTGGACCTGCCGTGCACTGACGTCATTGAAGGCCATATAGCCCGCAACGTAGTTCATCGCCTCGCCCGTTGATATCATCTTTCCATCTCTCCCGATGACAACGGCCAACTCCGCTTCGGCATCGACATTCTCAACGCCGGGTTGGATGACAATATCGTCAAAAGGACCGGACATAGCACTCGGTGCCTTGGCAAAGAGCATGGGGTGTGTCGGTGCTTTCTTTTTCTGCTCTCTGGCATGACCTTCGTAGTTGAGGCCGAGGCATATTATTTTACTCGGCCATGGAACCGGTGGATAGAGGGAAACCTCTTTGAGTGATTTAAAATGCGACTTGTTGAACTCTACGGCGTTGTCGACGAGGTTCTGAACTTCCGGCAGGAGTCCTCGCCGAAAGATGTCTTCGATGTTTCGGGGCAAAAATGGCTGGACGGAGTGTATATCCAGGACCATGTCTCCGATGACGGCTCCGACACACTGGCCCCTGTTTTCGAATGTTACGAGCTTCAAGAATTCACCTGATTAATCTCTGCATACGTTTGCGGATCTCTTCCGGACCGACGAACCCGGTGATGCGAAGATTTGTCATCTCGTTCCCTGATTGATCTATGAAGATGATAGTTGGAACGCCGAAGATCTTGTAATCCTTTTTTATCTTCTTCTCACGATCCCCGTGCTTTGTCAAGTCTACCTTGAGAGGCAAGAGACTTTTTGAGAGTTCTATTACGGTTGGATCAGTGAAGCTCTTGTGGTCAAGCTCGTGACAGGGGATGCACCAATCCGCAGTAAAATCGATCATAACAGGTTTTTCGTTCTCGACTGCTTCAACCAGGCTCTCCTCACTGAACGGTATCCACTCGATCCCGGGCTTCTCTGTGGCGGCTCTGAAAGGGCCTCCGGGGAGAGCGATGATTGCAATCGCTGTGGCAACGCCCACCACACCCACCACCCGTCTGATAACAGAAAATCCTCTACCGCTTTCGGCGGTTCTATCGAGCCAGCCCAGGTAGATTCCCGCAGCGAGTGCCGTGAGACCATACCCGAGTGCTGAGAGACGGGAGCCGATCAGGTGCCGTGCGAAGTAGAGCGCCATCGCGATAAGGACAAATCCGAATATCTTCCTTACCCATATCATCCAGTTTCCAGAGCGGGGCAGACGTGAGATGCTGCCGGATATCATGCCCAGGACGAGGAATGGAATCCCGATTCCCCAGGCGAGCGTGAAGAACATGAGAAAACCCAATAGAGGCTGACCCTTCTCACCAACGTAGGTCAGAAGTCCAAGGACGAAGGGGCCTATACAGGGGGCTGCGACGATACCCACGGTGAGGCCCATAAAGAGTGCACCGAGGTATCCGCTTTTCGCGGTGCCGGTACCGCGGGCAACAAACATCGGCAACCGGAGTTCCCAGAGGCCGAACATCGATGTTGCGAGCCCCACCAGGACCGCTGCGATAAATCCCACCACCCAAGGATTCTGCATTGCCGAACCGAACAATTCCCCCGTTGTCGCGGCGATGGTTCCCAGGATGCTGTATGTGAGGGACATCCCGAGTACGTAGAGGAGGGCCAGGAAAAAGATCCTCGATGTCCTCCCGCCTGCCTGGCCGCCGAAATAGCTTATCGTGATCGGGATCAATGGGTAGATACAGGGGGTAAGGTTCAGTGCGAGACCGCCGAGAAAGATGAGGAGAAGAGCAAAGAACAGTCCCCGGTTAGCGATGATACCGCCGATTTCCGCTTTGTCTGCCTCTACAGGTTTGGCTGTGATCGGTTTTCCCTCCTCGTCCACAAATGGTGGTTGCGAGAAGAGTTCATGGTGGAGAGTCTCTGTTGCTTCGTTGAGTGAACCGACTCTCAAGGTTGCCACCGCAGTTGTACGGGAAGGTTCGAGACAGGTCAGGTTATTACATCCCTGGTATCGGAGGATGGCTGTCATTCGGTACGTACCGGGTGCCACATCATCACCGATTCGCAGAAGGCCTCCGAAGGTTACCTCTCCGTGATACAGCGACATCTTGCTGTCGCTGATATCCAGCTTCTCAAGAGCAGGTTCGGGGTAGAGGATGCGGACTATCTCGATTCCATCCGGAGCTTTGATCTCAAGGACGGTGGGTATCAAGTATGATTCGAGGGGCTGGTGCGAATTGATATGCCAGCCGTCGCTAATGGCGGCCGTGATGGCGATGTACCCTTCTGCTCCCGGATGGAATATCGACAGCGAAATCCGCGCCTCTGCATCGACAAGTTCCCCGAAGGGCATCAGAATCTGCTGGGCGAGGGGACCGTGGAGGGGAAGGACGAGCGAGATGCAGAGTGCTGTGATAATTGTGAACGAAGTGATATTGAATCTCGAAGCCTGACCCATAGACACGTTTTCCTTTCCACGTATTGATGGACGAGGTTGCGGTATCAGCTATTGTTTCATCTCTTTTCGTTCAACGGATATACCTGAAAATATATACACCCCCACTACCGCTCGCCAGGTATACGAAGCGATCGTCGGCAAATACGCCTCTCGCATCATCAACAGTGGGATACTGTGCTGCTATGAACGGGTTGGCAGGGTCGGTGACGTCGATGGCCATGACACCGGCCGTATGAGCAGCGGCGAAGACCGTACCGGGGACGGCATGTATCTCTCTCGTTAAGGCATTCAAATGAACCGCACCGAGCTCGTTTGGAATTGCCCGGTTACTGATATCGACGATCCTGATCCCTTTACTCCCATCCGCCAGGTAGGCGATATCCTTCATGATGAAGCAGTCACAGTTCCATCCGGGTGTGTCGAAGAGAGAAACCGGCGAAGGCACCTCTCCTTCCAGTGAGAAGATGTGGAACCCCTCATACCCATCGGCAATGTAGAGGAACGTGTCGTCAACGTCGATGCCGCGGACTTCGGAGAATCCCCTGCGCCAGACGAGCTGTGGCTGTTTTCCACGAGAGACATCGACGATCTCCACACCACCCAGTCCACCAGCAACGTAGGCGATTCCATCTCTGACCATGATCGCGGATTGAAAGAACGTCGATGCTCGTGATCCGACGAGCGTGGGATCTCGAGGATCGCTCACATCGATAATCTTGAGATCGTCCCTGCCGTCGGCCAGAATGAGTGTCGTTCCCTCGAGGGCCACGTCCCTCGCCTCGGTGGTCTGTAGGTGCCCAATCCATTCTATTGAGCCGTCCTGATCTACCGAGCCGATCCGGAGGCCGTCACGCCCGTTGGCGAGGTAGAGGAGTCCTTGAAATACGACCAGATCGATAGCGAATCCCCGAGCAGAAAGAGAACCGGTGAATCGGGCACAGCCATTCTCCACACGGAACAGGTGCAACCCGTCGATATTATCTAACGTGACGAGTGTGGAGCCTGAAAGGAGCACCGCCTTTCCGGGGAATCGAGTTGTACGCTCCCTCTTTTTAGATCTCTTGAATATATTCCATACTCTACTCCATTTCTTCTCGGGCCGGCCCGTCATGATTTCGAGCGGCTTTCCGAATCTGACTCCTGATACCGGATGGGTGCCGCTCTTCCAGGCATGAGCCCCGGAGGCATCGTTATTCGCTGGGTGAAATGGTATCACGTGCTGTGACTTCGTGAAGAGGAGGCCGAGCGTCCCGTCGATCGCGAGATGCGTGACCTCCTTTATTGGAATAGAGGGCAGGTTCTCCGGTTCGGCAGGATCACTCAAATCCCAGCGTCGTACCTCGCCATGCGCATCGATGAGGTAGAGGATGCTATCCTGGAGGAGTCCCTTTTTCAAGGTCGACGGAGAGCTGATGCCTGATACGTGTCGGAGGTTTCCGTCATCCAGTACGCTGAATACCTTCGCCTGCATTGATCCGATGATGGAGACAAGGTTTCCTTCCGCCGTTATCGAAATCGCCCCCATGGGGATGGTAGCGCATCGCAGGAATTCGGGCGTTGATGAGTCCTGGATACTGAATATGTAGAGCCTGCTCCTGGAGTCGGCGAGGTACAGGTAATCCCGGGCTATGAAACAGAACTGTGCATACGGTGCTCGGTAATAGTATACCTCCACGGGGTGTCGGAGATCGGATATCTCTACAGCTCTCAAGCCATCCCTAAACGATGCGACGTAGGCGGTTGGTCCTCTGGTGACGATATCGAACGGTTCCCCCTCGATAGGAAGGAACGCTTCACGGTACAGGCTGTCGATGGTGCTGAACGTGACCAGTCCCCCTCCGGTTCCAAGAACCAGCCCCCCTTCGAGGAAGGCAGCAGCCCTCGCCGGTCCTTGTATCAGGGTTCGTGAGAGCAGCTCGAACTCACCGTCGGCGTGCGCTGTTCCGGAAGCTATCATAACTGCAGCAATGATAAGAAGATAGAGACCAGGTTTCGGCAATGTACAACGCCCCCCAGATATACCTGTTGATATTGAATCAGACACGTCAGCCCTCGTTCCGTTTATGTAATAAAATTAGATTAATGAAAAGTTCCAATGATGGCAAGGTATCTTGAGAAATTTCCTGGGGTTTGTTACAGTAAGGAATCTCTGTGGAGGTATGGATGGAACAGATGAAGCGCAAGGTCTACCTCGTTCGTCACGCGGAATCGATTTGGAACAGGGAGCGTAGAGTGCAGGGTACCTGTCAGGGAATTCCCTTAAGTCCGATCGGCAGGCTCCAGGCCCAGACGTTGGGTAAGCGCTTCAAGCAACTCTCTTTCGATTCCGTGTACTGCAGCGATGCAGACCGGGCGAACGAAACTGCGCGCATTGCTCTGGGAGACGATTATCCCATTGTTTTGATGAGTGAGCTCCGAGAGCTCTCTCTCGGTGAGTGGGAGGGACGTTTGATCAGCGAGATTAGAGAAGAGATCCCCGGGGAGGTCGAGAAGTGGTACCTGAAGCCGACGGCTGTGCATATCAGAGGACAGGAAGACCTTTCCTCATTCCGCGAACGTGCCATCGAGGTCATGAATCGAATCATCGCGTCGTCGGATAGTGGGAACATACTGGTCATATCACATGGTGGAGTTATCTGCGCCTACCTCACCCATCTCTTCAATATGGAACTGGACGATCTCTGGTGTTTCTCTCTGCCGAATGCATCTATAACGACTATCGTCCTGGACTTCCGCCCTCGACTGAGATCTTTCGGAGACACGTTCCACCTTGAGGATGATGCTCTCGGTCATGATGGGATGCCCTCGGCGCTCTAGCTGGTGTGATCACCTATCAATTGTGATCCTTTGTATTTCCGGATAGTGAACTGAGCGCTTCTTCGCGAGAGCCGAGTTCTCTCGCCTCACCGCAGATGGGGCAGGATACGAGGTAACGATGTCCCCAGTGCGCAACCGGGATAAAAAAAAGGGAGAAGTACTTACTCGTTTTATAGAGGGTCCAGGGCTCGGTGTTGTGGCAGCGAGGGCACGTTTTCGGATGTGTCACGCCGAGCTCCCTCGATTTTAGTCCTCCTCCGAAGATGCCGACAAAAAACATGAGAGGGAAACACCTCCTCATTTGCTCCGTCTGACGCCGGCGTCGTGGTCGTGTGGCATCGTGTTCTCTGTCATAGGGGTCTTCATACCGGTTTTGTGATCGCGCAGCGGCACCCTGCTCGAGATCGGGGGTTCCAAGCCGGCATCTTCCCAAACTGAGCAGTTTTCCATGCTCAGTTCGATCGGCACGCCCGAACACCTCGCACGTATCAGTCGTACCGTTTCCCTGTAGAGTGCAACCCGCATCGGTCTATAGAAACGGATCTTACCATCCCTGTCACGCAGGTATTCCCCGTGAAGCAGCGGACTACGAGGGTTTCGTTCGTGCACCCGTTCCCACAATCCCGGGGGGAAGCGGAGTACGCCGAGCTCGAGGTGGTGGAGCCCCCCGAGGTCAACCGTACCGGAGAGCCTGCCGATGAGGTGATCGTATGCATCGAGGTTCGCATAAAAAGGTATAATGGGATCGAAGCGGACTGCAACCTTTATGCCCGCATCGCGGGCTCTCTTCATCGCACGGAGCCTCTCGTCCAGAGACACAGCTCCAGGCTCCTCGCGGCGGATCGCCTCTTCCGGTCCGAGCGTCCAGGTGATGAGCAGGTTCTCTTTCGATCCCCTTCCCTGGATCCCAGCGGGTGTGGCATGTGCAGGGTGATGGCGATCTCGCCCGGTTACTGGTTGCTTGTCTGTAACGTATGCCAGGAGGTGGTCGATCTGATCGCTCTTCGTCCGGACTTCGAACAACGTATCAGTGCCGGTGAAAAGTGGGAGCAGTACCAAAGAGATGCCGGTGAGGTGATCGAGGGCCAGACTGTCACCCATTTCGCCTGTGGTCACCCGTTTTGGCTGTGCGGTTGATAGGGAATCCGCGATTTCACGTTTCATTTTATCCATGTTTGTAAAAACGACGATGCGACTGTGCTCGAGGTAAGACTGGAGGTAGCAGTATGTGCAAGAGAAAGGGCAGTTGAGCATGGTGAGCACATATTTCTCCCCGCATGGCGGCGAG
>SMTZ1_10002854_pt1 | contig 32590 bp, 30 predicted proteins | sample DeeMarSWOR136_30_FD_25667 | JGI IMG/M metagenome (IMG submission 25667) | reverse complement strand
AATGAATTGCTCCTTTCATAAGATTCAGATTACCAAAGAGTTCAAGCGGTTCACCTTTTTCGACCAACTCTGGATCAATATCTAATTTTGGGGCCATATTTTTATCAAATATTCCCTGATAAGAAAAATTATGTATGGTAAAGATCGTTTTTATATTCTTTAAAAACTCATCATTTCGATAAATTGTTTTTAAATAAATTGGAATGAACGCCGTTTGCCAATCATTACAATGAATAATATCTGGTCTCCAGGATAGAATTTTAAGGGTCTCTAAAGCCCCCTTGCAAAAAAAGGCGTATCGTTGTGCATTATCTTCATAATCTTTACCTGTTTTATGATCAACATATATACCTATTCTGCCAAAGAATTCCGGTATTTCAACAAAGTAAATTTGTACTTTACTTTCAGGCAAAAAGGCAGATTTAACATTTATTGTTTTAGTAACATTATCAATTGTTGCTGGAATATCTTTTAAGCGGATGACCTCTCTTAAGACGTACTTTCGTTCATTAATGATCTTATATTTTGGCATTATAAGTCTAACTTCTTGATTGTGTGACTTGAGATTTTTGGGGAAAGAACCTGTAACATCTCCCAACCCACCTGTTTTTGCAAAAGGCGCTACTTCAGATGCAATATACCATATCTTATACTGATTCATAACATCTCCATTGATCTTTTAATGGGTCTTCGCTTGGGGACGTATTAAAATGTAGAATCTCCCTTTAACTGGGTGTTGAAAAAATAATATAACATACTAATTTAATTAATTTTACGTTTATGATCAAGGTATAAAAATGACTTTTAATTGTTGCAGCAAGTATTGGTTATAAGCTTTTATAAGACAATAATTGCTGTAAATTACTTGTGTCTTAATTGGAAAGACGATCAATGAAGTATTTTACTTCATAAAAAACACGCTCTTTATCCACATCTAAGGTAAGAATATGATATGAGTTAGGTAATTCAAGAATCCTTTTATCTTTTGAAGAAATGTTTTCATATATAGTCAAAGCACTCTTATTACTAACTACGTGATCCTTTTTGGCATAAATAATTAAGGTCGCTGTATAGATATCGGGTAAATCATTCTGTATGTGTCCAAAAAGTTTTAATAACTGTGAAATAGACCGCAGGGGTATTTTGTCGTATCTTTTAGTTTCTACAGCTGCTTTTAAATCTGGTCCAGAAAAATTTTTTTTATAGCGTATAATGGGATGAATAAGATGAGATAAAAAGGAAAATTTATTCTTCAAAAATAATCCCGGTGCTAATGCGGCAACACCGTTTACTTCATAATGCGCTGACAGATGTAATGCCAGAGTACCACCTAAGGATAAACCAATAACGAATACTTTCTTACATATATTACGTAATTGGAATAATTCATTTTTGGCATGGTCATACCAACTATACCACGAGTAATTCCTTAAAAATTTCGGGGAGGTGCCGTGGCCTGGCAACAAGGGAATATGAACCGTATAATTTTGTTTATGTAAATATTCTCCTAACAATCTCATTTCAAACGGCGAGCTACAAAAGCCATGCAGCAATAAACAGCCGATTTTATTGCCATTCAAGTAGATAGCTTCACACCCTGGAATAATTTTTACTGAATTCATTACTATTGTATTTCCGGTTCTTTCGACGCAATAACTAACATTTTGGGATAGATGGGCGAGGATTACTCATCGATATATTTCTCATACAGTTCCTGTATACCTTTAGGATAACTAATTATAGTCAACCGGTCATATTCTTTGAGTTCTGTTTTTCCATGCGGGACAATTATTTCTCCATCGCGGTGGATAAGAGCTATAAGGCTACCCTGTGGTAAATCAAGATATCTAATTTCAGAGCCTATGAGGTGAGCTGTTTTTGTATCCGCTGTTAAGAGTAATGAAAGATAGCGATCCTCCCGCAAGAGGAGCTCTTTTAATTCCTGTTCGTTATTTGCTGCAAGCCAATTATTTATAAATTTTTCATCATCAACATGACTGGCTATTTGGGCAAGTATACGGAGATGTTGGCCTGGATTTTCTTCAGGGCTGACTAAGAAAAAAAGTGCATATATCGCTTCATGCGTTGCTTGTTTGCCAAGTAAATCGCTTTCGATATTAATATACACTCCTGATTTGCATCGCACTATAACCAGTTCAGAATATATAATCTCGGGCAGACGTAAATGCGGTAGTGCAGCGCCATGCGACACTGGAGTTGCGCCTACCTGCGTACCTTCAAGAAAGCTCCTTTTTAATAAATCTGATTCAACCTTTAAGTCCTGCGCTAACAGAGTAGAAACCTTTTTGACAATTTCTTCAAATGATATATGCTCATGAATATCGATGAATTTAGCGCTAGCCACCACAGCATCAAAGGGATCCTGGTCGCGTAAACCTTTTTCTTTAAGTATGCTCCTTAATTCACTATCTAATCCTTCAAATCTTCTTTGACCAAGACGGGCAAAAATGTGATAGACAGCTCCGTCCCTGGCAACTTTTCTCTTTGCAAAATAGATATACCATAGAAAGCCTGTTAAGATAACTGATAGAGAGAAGAGTGTTGGTAGCCACCCCATTTCAATAATAAGCCAGATAGGCGTTATAATTCCAAATACCTGCATCCAGGGATATAAGGGGGAATTAAACCCAGGATCATAGGATTCTATCCGGCTTTCCCGCATAACGATAACTGCCAGCGAGATAAGACTAAAAAGTAACAGTTGGAAGGCCCCGGCAAGTTTAGCTATTTTTGCCGGATTAAAAAGAACCAAAACTATTAGAATCAAAATAACAGTAATAAAAATGGAATTTTTAGGAATTTTATGTTTCGTCAAATGACGAAAAAACGGCGGCAACAAATGATCGCGGCTCATAGCCAGCGGATAGCGAGAACAGCTTAAGATACCGGCATTTGCAACAGAGAAAAACGCAAATATGGCAGCAATCGTCATTACCACAGCACCCCAAAATCCAGTCATTATTTCGGCTGCGGTTGCTACAGGAGTAAGATCATTTTGTAACTTCTCTGCAGGTATAACGCCCACCATTACGATTGTACCAATAGCGTATATTGAGATAGCTGTGCCCAGGGCAAGAAACATAGCCAAGGGTATATTCTTTACCGGATTTTTTACCTCTTCGGATACACTGGCAATTTTAGACAAGCCCACATAACTGACATAAACCAATCCCGCAGTGGAAAATATAGAGTTTAACGATATATTAAAAAGATCTTTAAAATTTTGTAAGTTTACATGAGTTATTCCTTTGCCCGAGAACCATACTAAAAGCAGCAAAAGCCCAACAACAAAGACGGATTGAAAAATTCCTGATTTTTTTGCCCCAAGAAGATTGATAATACCGAAAACGACAGTAAAGCCAATAGCAATAGGGAGCATCTCAACTTGGGGCAGAAACAAACTCATATAGGCGCCTATACCAACCAGGGCAAATGCTGTTTTGAGTATAAGTGCAAACCAAGTTCCAATACCACCAATCGTTCCCATTAAAGGTCCCATACTGCGGTCTAAAAAGAAATAGACACCGCCTGCGCGGGGCATTGCCGTTGCAAGTTCAGCAGTACTAAATAATGCAGGTATTACGGGAATCGCTGCGATAATATAACTGAGTACCATTGCCGGTCCGGCCTGGTTAAAGGCCAATCCTGGAAGAAGGAAAAAACCGGATGCAATAGTAGCGCCTGTAGCGATCGTATAGATATTGAATAGACTTAATTCTTTTTTTAGTTGTTTTGACTTACTTAGGACAGGCATTTCGCTCCTTGTTTTATTCTTCTGTGCTAGCTCTCTGGTTCAGGATATGCAATGGCGGGTTATGAAAATAGCTACTAAGAGAATCTAAAGGATGTTATAGCCTTTAATTTCAATTGAATAAATCGTTTTTTTAGAGCTAATCATTAATAATAACTCTATCAGCAATAGGTGTAAAAATACTAATTGATTCCACTCTTTCATCACCTATTACCACTGTTGAATGGACAACATTAGGTGCAATTGAGCATATATCTCCTTTTTTCAACTCAACCTTTTCTCCATCAATATCAAGCAATAATCGACCGGACTGAATTATGGTAATCTGTTCCTGAGGATGGGAGTGTCTTTGAAATTCCAAACCTGGTTCGTAGATATAATACACTACCATAACGTTATCAGAAGTAAAAATCTGCTGAGTTAATTTAGGATCTAATTGTTCTCTATTTGTTTCCAACCAGTTTGCCTTAAGATATTTCTTCATCTCAGCCTCTTATTATTAATTATAATTATATAATAAAAAGTTGTATTTAAAAAGACAAGCCCTAAAAAAGCAAGCAACAAATGGATCAAATAGCACCTCGATGAAATACATAAATACATAAAAAACATTATATTATATATTTTTCTTTTATTTTTGTTCTGATTTTTTTGAAGCACGCCACTGCAATAAAGCTTTTTTTATAAAACCATCATTTTTATCCAGAAGGAGTCGAACGCTTTTGAGATCCAGGCCAATCAGTGCCATTAAGATAGCAGATTTAACATGACCTCTGGCATCTTTCAAGTAATGGGTAGCTTGGTTATAATCGACGCCAGTAGCAATCATTATAATCTTTTTTGACCTTTCAATTAATTTTTGACTATTCTGTTGCAGGTCGATCATCATATTTTCATATATCTTCCCCAACTTTATCATTGAAGTTGTTGTCAGCAGGTTTAATACCAATTTTTGTGCTGTGCCAGCTTTCATTCTGGTTGAGCCCATAATTACTTCGGGCCCTGGAACGGGACAAATCGCAATATCAACATCATAGCTTAGATTTTCTCTAGGATTGCAGATAACAACAATTGTTTTTGCACCAACATGTCGTGCTTCGTTTAATGCCCCCTTTACATATGGTGTTCTCTGGCTTGCAGCTATTCCACAGACTACATCTTTATCTGTAACTTTGCGCTTCTGCAGATCAAGCGCGCCTTGTTCATAAAGATCTTCACTCCCTTCTTGTGCTCGCACCAAAGCATCATATCCACCGGCAATTATACCCTGTATCATTTCAGGATCTGTTCCAAAAGTAGGTGGGCATTCAGAGGCATCAAGCACGCCCAAGCGACCCGATGTACCAGCACCAACATAGAATAATCTTCCTCCGGACCTAAATGCTTTTGTAATTATTTCTACCGCTTGCACGATTTGCGGTATCTCCTTTTCCACAGCAGGGATAACTTTACGATCTTCCTTATTTATAAGACGTACGATGTCTTCTGTAGACATAAGATCAATTTCATAAGTATCTGGATTGCGGCTTTCAGTTATCAGGGTCGACAATTCCTTAAAAACTAAATTTTCATCCATTTATCTTCTCCACATTAATGACACGTTTCGATTGCAGGCCTGGTGAAAAGTCTATCCATGCCTTAGCTGGTTTTATTATTTCAATTTTTATAGCATTATCATTTATATCATCCACCTCTCTAATATAATCTCCACCCTTAAGTGCATACAAGTGACCAGCAGGGATTAACATTTCCCGCACCCACATCCAGAATGTGCCTAATTCTGCCACCGCCCTGCATACCACAATGTCAAACTTCTTCGGTCTTATTAATTTAAAGTCTTCAACTCTTTGATTAATAACGGTGCAGGTTAAAGACAGCAATTCACAGGCCTCAATTAAAAATAAATATTTTTTTCTAACCGAATCAACTAACGTAAGCTCGATATGAGGCTGCATTACTTTAAGTATAAGGCCAGGAAAACCAGCGCCTGAACCTACATCTAAAACAGTTGAATTTTTCTTCCATGATATAACATAATCCAACATCAGACTAGGCAGTATATGTTTCTCAACAAGATCAGGTAAATCATTCCTCGAGACAAGGTTTTGGCGCATGGACCATGATTTAATGAGATCTATATACCTTTTAAATTTGTCAATCTGATTTGTGTTAATGTGTATTCCTTGTGCCTGTAAAAAATTATATAGATCATCAAGTGTTATATGATGTTTCACGTGAAACATTGTCATGATATTTAGCTCTTTCCAAATATATAAGTAGAACAGAAAGATCTGCCGGAGAAACACCTGAAATTCGAGATGCCTGACCAAAACTTTCTGGACGTATTTTGGTTAACTTTTCTCTGGCTTCGCTAGACAGGGACTGTATTGATTGATAATCGAAGTCTAATGGAATATACTTGTGTTCTTGTTCTTTAAAACGATCGATCAATTCCTGATTTCGTTTTATATAACCATCATATTTAATATTAAATTCAACTTCTTGAATTGAATCCTCCTTATAATTCTCGATTCCTAATAATAAAAGCAATTCCTTTAAACGGAGTTCTGGACGTTTGGTCAAATCGTAAACGCTATGGGGCTGTGATATGGCTGAACTTTTATTAGAGAAATATTCATTAAAGTTTTGCGGGTATATATTTCTCTGCCTAACGGTCTCTTTCAGATGCTCGATTTCTTCTGCTTTAACCAGACATTTAGAATAGTTTTGACTTGATAATAAACCAAATCCATGACCATAATGAGACAAACGTAAATCTGCATTATCCTGTCTTAACAACAACCTGAATTCTGCCCGAGAAGTAAACATGCGATACGGTTCCAACGTGCTTTTATTAATAAGATCATCAATTAATACTCCTATATATGCCTCCGATCGCTTAAGTCTAAATGGTTCCTTCCCATATATTTTCAATGCTACATTTATACCAGCGATTAATCCCTGTGCGGCTGCCTCTTCATAACCAGATGTGCCATTTACCTGCCCTGCTAAAAATAGATTTTCAACAATCTTTGATTCTAATGTGAATTTTAACTGGTGCGGTGGGAAAAAATCATATTCTACAGCGTATCCCAGGCGGATAATTTCAGCTTTTTCTAATCCGGAAATCGACCTGATGGATCTCTCCTGTATGGATTCGGGCAGACTGGTCGAAAAACCGTTTAAGTATATCTCTGGATCATTAAGACCCTCAGGCTCAAGAAATAATTGATGTCTATTTTTACCTTCAAAACGATCAATTTTAAGCTCAATAGATGGACAATATCTCGGTCCTATTCCTTGTATTCTTCCACTAAACAATGGAGACTGCCCAAATCCCTCCCTCAAAATTTCGTGTGTTTTGTGATTGGTATAGCCAATATGACAGGGTATTTGCTTTCTTTCGATTACTTCCGTGCTAAAAGAAAATGGTGTGGGTGGGTTATCGGGTTCCTGAACCTCAAATTTGCTAAAATCTAGGGAGTCTTTTGCTAATCTGGGTGGGGTTCCTGTTTTAAGTCTGCCTGACTCCAACCCTGCTTGTACTAAAGTTTCTGTAATTCCGCTGGCTGCTTTTTCCCCTGCCCGGCCCGACTTTAGATTTTTTAAACCAATATGAATTAAACCATTCAAAAATGTTCCAGCAGCAAGTATAACGGCCCGGGCAAAAACCTCTCTGCCATCTTCTATGAACACCCCAATGACCTTACCGCTCTTTATATTTATACCCGTAACACTTGCATCTATAATAGAAATATTGGGGTTCTGGCTAAGACAGTTTTGAGCAACCTGAGCATAATATTTTCTATCAGCCTGAGCGCGGGGGGACCATACTGCCGGACCTTTTGACTTATTTAGCATTTTAAAATGAATGCCTGCCAGATCTATAAGCTTGGCCATCTCGCCACCCAAAGCATCAACTTCACGAACTAATTGCCCTTTTGCCAAACCACCAATAGCAGGATTACAGGACATCAATCCTATTTTGGCGCGTTCCATGGTGATTAACGCAGTAAATACGCCCATTCTGGCTGAGGCTGAAGCTGCTTCAATGCCTGCATGCCCGCCACCAATGACAATAACATCAAAATCATTCATTACACTATATGTTCCACGTGAAACCTTATTTTCCTATGCAAAAATTAGCAAAAATATGATTTAAAATATCGTCTGTGATTGTCTCTCCGGTTATTTCACCTAAAATATTCAATGCCTCCCTTAAATCTACTACGGTAAATTCGTTGCCCAGGGAATTCTCAAGTGCACGCTTTGCACTTTGTAAATGCTCTATTGTCTTCTCGAAAATCTGCTTATGTCTGATATTGGTTATTACAAGTTCATCAGAAAATTTTTCATATTCCTGCGAAACTTTTTCAACTATTACTTTATGCAATTGCTCAATACCTGCTCCCGTTAATGCTGAGACTTTTACATATGGCACTGAAAATCCTTTTATCTGTCGCACAACACTTAACTTTTCACCCTGGTCAAGTTTGTTTGCTACAACAATAGTTTTTGATTTATAATCATCAATTAGGTCTTTTATTAAGCTTAACGATGATGGGGGTATCTTCTGGCTTATGTCGAGGACCAATAGAATTATATCAGAAGTCTGTACATGCGACCTGGTTCGTTCAATACCCTTTAATTCAATTTGGTCAATTGTCTCCCGCAGTCCAGCTGTATCGATGAGCTTAAAAAAAACATTGTTTATCAATATGTTCTCATGTACCGTATCGCGCGTGGTTCCGGGAATATGACTTGTAATAACCCTCTCTTCACCCAGTAGACTGTTCATTAATGTTGATTTACCAACATTTGGTTGACCTACAATGGTCATGGTGATTCCGCTGGATAATATTTTGGCATAATTGAAACTGTGGATCAATCGCCTGAGTCTATCTTGTATTTTATCTATTTTCTGAATTATTTCATGTGCCGGCGCTATACTGATATTCTCCTCAGAAAAATCAAGGTCTATCTCAAGATTTGCAATAATGTCAATAATATTCTCTCTTATTATTTTTATTTCATCGTTTAACGCGCCATCTAACTGCTTTAACGCATTCTGTACCCCGGCTTTAGATTTTGCTTCAATGATATTAGCTACCGCTTCTGCTTGTGATAAATCAATCTTTCCATTAAGAAAGGCTCTTAATGTAAATTCCCCTGCCTTTGCCGGGAAAGCTCCGTACCCTGTTAAACATTTAATAATATCATCGACGATATATGGATTGGCATGACAAGATATTTCAACATAATGCTCGCCCGTATAAGAATGTGGTGCTTTAAAAACAGATACTAAAACATGATCAATCTCTCTTGAGTTAAAAATAATCTGACCAAAGTGAATTGTATTCCCTTTAGCTTTGCTTAGGTCTTTTCCTTTAAAAGCCTTATTCACTATAGAAATGGCTTGTTTGCCACTTACGCGAATTACGGAGATACTACCTTTTCCCAGAGCAGTAGCAAGGGCGATTATTGTTCGATTAAAATCTGTTGTTTTGTACATAAAAAAAGCCCCTTTGGGGCCTCCATAAAACTCTATAAATTTTTAAAATTCTTTTTTCACTTTTTTACCTTTATAGTAGCACCTTTATTATCTGTAATCTTTTGCTGTATAATGGTTAATACATTAAATAATGTATAATATAAATTTAATCCTGACGGAAACTGATTAAAAATTAGTAACATGAATACGGGCATAAGATAAACCATAGCTTTTTGTTTGGGATCCTGCATGGTCATCTTTGATTGAAAGATCATGGATCCTGCCATAAAAATGGGCAATAAATTAAATTGATCTCCATATAACGGTAAGCTAAACGGTAAGTTAAATATTGTGTCGGGACGGGACAAATCATCTATCCATCCCGGGATAAAGGAAGCGCCCCTCAATTGTATGGTTGATCTAAAGACTATGAATAATGCAGCTAATAAAGGTAGCTGCAATAACATTGGTAAACAGCCCCCCAAAGGATTTATACCATGTTCTTTGTATAATTTCATTGTTTCTTTATTAAGACGTTGAGGATCTCCTTTATATTTTTCTCTTAACTCAGCTAACAAGGGCTGTACCCTACTCATTTCTTTCATCGATTTATAGCTTTTTTTAGTCAAAGGATAAACTACGATTTTAACTAAAATTGAGAAGATGACAATTACAATCCCATAATTAGGAATAAAGATATACAGGAATTTTAAAAGAGCAACAATAGGTAAACTTATTGCTCTAAATGTCCGTTCATACCAACCATGGCTTAAAACTAAATCATCCAATCCGTTTTCATAATCTGATAAAATTGAATAATCAAGAGGCCCCAGATAAACACGATAAGAATCATTTGATGGTGATGACATTTTTAATATGTTGATGAAGGCATTATATCTTCTCTGTAAGACATCTCCCATTTTTACACCGGAACCACCAATCGTTGTTCCTATTGTCTGAATTTCTCTTGGTACAATGGCAGAAAGAAAATATTTCGTCCTGATGGCAATCCAATCCGTATTACCAATCAATGTTTTATCATCAATGACTTCATCTGATTCAATACTGAAATCCTCTATCTCATCACCCATACTTGCATAAGCTTCACTATAAGTATAATCTTCTTCAATATTTTCTTCGTTACTGGGTAACCCCCCTATCCAACCAATTTGATATTCATTGTTTAATAACAACTGATTGGGATGTGCTATAGATATCTGCAGGTCAATATGATATTTATCTCCGTAAAATGTAATTCTCTTTTCAAGCGGAATTCCCAGTATTTCAATGGTATAATTAATGGAGAGACTATCACTCTGTTGTAAAATGAATCTTCGCTCCTGTTTTTTATCACAGAAAAAATTGTACATATTTAGATCAACTTTTTCTCCATTAGTAGTGAGAAAGTTAATTTCTAATCCATTACCTGTTTTTTCATCTATAATTAAAACTGGTTCATCTAACCAGGTTTTATATTTTTTTAAATACCAATAAATGATTTTCCCACCGCCTTTACTAGATATTTTAGTACTTATTAAGGGTGTGGAAATCTCTAAAAAACTCTGAACCGTATCTTCATCGATGGAGAAAATATCTGCTTTTGTTGTTTCACTTTCAGGTTGGATGTCATAACTTTCTTTTACTTCTCTCGTTTCATCTATAACCATCTCATCTTCTTTAGGTGAAGATTGCTCATATTTTGCGGAATCGCTATCATTCCTTACAACACTAATCTCTGGCTCTTGATATATTAGCTTATAGTAGGTAGGTAAAAGTAAAATTATTATTGTAATTATGATTATTGCTAAAATTGTATTTTTATCCATAAAAAATATATACCTTTTAAGATGAGCTATTCATGTACTGGATCATAACCACCTTGATGCAAAGGATGACATTTACTTAAGCGTACAAGTGTATACCACCCGCCCTTGAATAGACCATGCCTTTTAATGGATTGATAGCCATATTCTGAACATGTGGGATAAAATCTACAGTGTGGAGGTAAAAAAGGAGAAACAGTTGTTTGATATATTCTTATAATAATTAATAGTACGTTTTTCATCAACTTATTAATTTTATGTCAATTTCTTTCTTTATTTCCCTGTATTTTATTCTACCTGAATAATTATAAATAAATAAAATTCTATTAAAAGATTTAAATTTATTTATGTTGGTCTTTATGTATTCTTTTACTATTCGTTTATAATAATTACGAGTTACCGCATTTCCAACACTTTTTTTTATTAATACCGCAAATTTAATATCGCTATCTTCAGGAATATTACTCAGAAAGAAGATACCATATTTAGTATATTTTTTTTTCCCTGATTTTAATATTTCAGAAATTTCTGTTTTTTTTTAATAGTCAAAAACTTATGCTGTTTTGTTGTATTCATCGCTTACTGTTAATTTCGTTCTTCCTTTTAATCTTCTTCTGGATAAAATCCTTCTTCCATTTTTCGAGCTCATTCTTGAAAGAAAACCATGCTTATTCTTTCTTTTTCTGTTGCTGGGCTGAAATGTACGTTTCATGGTTACCTCAATAGCTATTAATATTATAAATTTTAAAATCAAATATAATAAAATTTATATTTCTAATAAGCAACTTTTTAAATTGTCTTTTTATATATTTTCTTAAATACAAACATTTTTTATAAAAAGCTGTTAATATTTCTATATAAAAAATCGTTTTTAGCAAAATTATTTTTTTTTATTAATTTATTCACTCTTTATTTACAGCGCATGTTAATAATTTACTGTAAAATATCCAATGTTTTATGAACATTTTGTAAGTTATTTACATACTAACATCATAACTACTACAACTATATTATATTACATATATTTAGAAGAACAAATTCATCTTGATATAAAGGCTTTTTTTAAGTAATTTTAATCACAAATTACCAATCGGGAGGACATATGAATATATCTGTTTCTAGAGATGGATTATATAAAGCTTTACAAAAAATTATTAATGTCATACCAAGCAAGACCACGATAGATATACTATATAACATACGCTTAGATACAGAAGATAGTAAATTAAAAATGGTAGCTACAGATTTAGAGATAACACAAATATCTTGGTGTGTTTGTGAGGTTGAGGAAAGCGGATCTATTGTACTTCCTGGAAAATTACTGGCAGATATCTTAAGGGAGATGCCAGAAACACAATTATCTTTAAAAAAAGAAGCGGATTCTAAAATAAGTTTGAGTTCTTCTTTTGGCGAATATAAAATTTCGGGACAAAATGTTAACGATTTCCCGAGTGTTCCATCTCTTGAAACAGAAGCCACCATTCATCTAAAAAGTGAACATTTGCGCAGAATGATAGAAAAAACATTATTTGCTTGTTCATCAGATAACTTGCGTCCAGCTTTAACGGGTGTATTTTGTCAAATTTTCAAGGATCAAATACGTATGGTCTCCACTGATGGACACAGATTAGTCAAAATTAGCAATCATGATTTCAATTCCCCTGATGTACAGAGAGAAATAGTTATCCCCACACGAGCGCTAAACTTAGTTGCAAGAAATCTTCATGAGGATGGAAAACAAGAGATTGTTTTGGGTAAAAATCACATCTTATTTAAATTCACCGATACTTTAATTTATTCACGTATTATTAGTGAACCGTATCCAGACTATGAGCGGGTTATTCCAGAAAACAATAGTAAAGAACTTGAAATTGAGAGAGAATCCCTTATTGCATCATTGAAGAGGGTTTCACTATTTTCTAATCCTATTAGTTATCAAGTAAAGTTAAATATTAATAATAATAAAATAAATATTTTCGCTCAGGATATTGATTTTGGAGGGGAGGCGCATGAAACAATAGACTGTAAATACACTGCTCAAGAATTAGATATTGCATACAATGCAAATTATGTATTAGATATACTGCGACATTTAGATACTGATAATGTATTATTTTCTCTTGAGTCTTCTGATGGTCCGGGCCTGGTATTTCCTCAGCAACAGAGAAAAAAAGAAGAACTACTTATGTTAGTTATGCCTGTGAGATTAAGCAGTTAGTTAATGATTTTAAATAAGTTATGCTTAGAAAATTTTCGTAATTTTTCATTTATTGATTTAAATTTCGGTGATGGTATCAACTTAATAGCGGGAATGAATGGGCAGGGTAAGACCAGTATATTAGAGTCTATTTACTATTTAGCTCTGACAAAAAGTTTTAGAACATCTAATGATAAAAATGCAATAAAGTACGATAATAATTTCTTCAATATTAAAAGTAGCTTTATATCTCAATCTACTAAAATCAACAACATTAGAGTACATTTTTCCAAACTAGAAGGAAAACACATATTTGTAAATGAGAAAAAAATATCCAGATTTTCCGAGTTTATAGGAACAATACCTTGTGTCATTTTAACTTTGGATGATTTGAAACTTACCTATGGTGGACCTGCTGTAAGAAGGAATTTTTTAAATATTCTCCTGGCACAGGTAAGTCCTATTTATTTAGACAGTTTGAAATATTATAAACGTGTTTTGCAACACCGGAACTCATTATTAATGCATGAGAATAATAGTTTCATAAGGAAACAAATGGAGGCCTGGAATATACAATTAATAAATCATGGAGCGCACTTAATACAGAGGAGGTTGGAATTAATCAAATTTTTAAATGATAATTTATCATGCTGTTATTCAAATCTTATACCACAACCAGATCATATTTCAGTATTTTATAAATCTAGTATTGGTGAAAATCTTAGCACCAAGAGTTTAGAAGAGATTAAAGAAATATTTATGCAGAAATTACAAGCTGTTTTCGATTATGAACTAGATAAAAAGAATAGTGTTGTTGGCCCACACAGAGATGATGTAGAATTTTATAAAAATGAAAGATCTTTTAAAGAGTATGCATCCCAGGGAGAAAATAAAACATTAATAATTGCCTTAAAATTTTTAGAATGGCAATATCTATATCAGAAACGAGACACGAATCCCATTTTACTTTTAGATGATGTTTTTGGTGAATTAGATGATTATCGCATGAAAGGATTATTAAAATTTTTCAATCAAACAGGGCAGACATTTATTACTACAATCAATGAAAACAGGTTTGATGAACTAATTGCTAAAAAACTGATTATTGAAAAGTCGCAAATATATGAGAAAAAATGACGCCTTTAAGAGTGTTTCACATGTTTTAGTCGGTTTGATCAAGAAATATAATCTAGATGATCAAATATATAGAATAATGATTATTTCCGAATGGGAAAATATTGTTGGTAAAGAAATCTCAAAAGTATGCAAACCGAAGTTTATAAAGGATAATATATTATTTCTTGAGGCCAAAAATACTGTATGGAGACAGGAACTTGATATGAAATGTGAGGAATTACTAAATTTGATAGATAACAAATTAAAAAATTCACTTATAAATAAGATAAAATTTTTATAGAGGATCTTAATGTCACAAAATATATACAACAATGATAGGTATACTGCAGAGAATATTCAGGTTTTAAAGGGATTAGAAGCTGTTCGTAGACGACCAGCCATGTATATTGGAGATATAACTTCGCGTGGTTTACATCATCTTGTTTATGAAATAGTTGATAATAGTGTAGATGAGGCGTTGGCTGGCTTTGCAACTTTTATCAAAGTCACCATTTGTAAAGATGAGGTCATAATTGTTGAGGATAACGGTCGAGGTATTCCAGTTGATGTTCATCCTGAAGAGAAAAAGCCTGCTGTTGAGGTGATTATGACCATGTTGCATGCTGGTGGAAAATTTGATAAAAGCTCTTATAAAGTATCGGGGGGATTACATGGTGTCGGGGCTTCGGTTGTTAATGCATTATCTGAATGGTGTAACGTTGAGATTTTCCGCGATAATAAGATTTATTATCAGGAGTATAAAAGAGGGCTGGTTAAAAGTCCTATCAAGGTTATCGGTAAATCAAAAAAGACAGGAACTAGAGTAAAATTTTTGGCTGATAAAGAGATATTTCCCAAGATCAGGTACAGTTATGATACACTTGCTCAAAGATTACGTGAACTAGCTTTTCTTACCAAAAATCTGAAAATATCATTAATTGATGAACGTGAAGATAAATCTGAGGATTTTCAATATAAAGGAGGTTTAATTGAGTTTGTCAATTATTTAGATTCTGCCAGAAATCCGATACACAAGAAACCGATATATTTTGAGAAAACCTTAATGTCGGTGCCGGTTGAAATAGCATTACAGTATAATTCTACTTTTACAGAGAACATTTTGACTTACTGTAATAATGTCAATACGGTAGAGGGTGGTACCCATCTATCCGGATTTAAAGCTGCATTGACGCGTACGTTTAACAATTATGCTTTAAGAAATAATCTTATTAAACCCAATGATAAAATTACACTTCAAGGTGAGGATGTTCGTGAGGGATTAACAGCGATTATAAGCGTTAAAGTATCTGAGCCTCAATTTGAAGGTCAAACAAAGACGAAATTGGGTAATTCCGAATTAAAGGGCATTGTAGAAACTATTGTTAATGAAAGACTTTATGAATATTTAGAAGAAAATCCTTCCACAGCTAAAGCAATCGTTGAAAAATGTAAGGGCGCAGCACGGGCAAGGGATGCCGCCAGAAAAGCCCGAGATCTTACGCGCAGAAAATCAGCACTAGAAAGCGGATCTTTACCAGGAAAGCTAGCCGACTGTTCGATTAATGATCCTGAACACTGTGAGATTTATTTGGTTGAGGGTGATTCTGCTGGAGGATCGGCTAAGCAGGGTAGGGATCGGCGATTTCAGGCAATTTTACCTCTGAAAGGTAAAATATTAAATGTTGAAAAAGCTCGGCTCGATAAAATTTTATCTAATGATGAAATAAAAACCATTGTTACTGCCTTGGGAACTGGTATTGGTGGTGATGATTTTGATGTCGCCAAGTTGCGCTATGGTAAGATAATTATTATGACCGATGCAGATGTTGATGGTTCACATATTCGAACGCTTCTCCTCACATTTTTTTATCGCTACATGAAAGAGCTGATTGATTATGGTAAAATCTACATTGCGCAACCACCGCTGTACAAAATTCAGAGGAAGAGCGAGGAATATTATGCTTTTGATGAGGAGGAAAAAGAACAAATCTTTAAACGCTTTAACGGGGAGACAAATATTAATATTCAGCGTTATAAAGGGCTTGGAGAAATGAATCCTGAACAATTGTGGTCTACTACGATGGACCCTGAAAAGCGGACCATTTTAAAGGTATCCTTGGAAAATGCGGCAGAAGCAGATTATATTTTTTCTACTTTAATGGGTGATGATGTTGAGCCGCGAAGAGCTTTTATTGAAACAAATGCAAAATATGTAAAGAATTTAGATATATAAAATTTATTAATACTTAGATAAGGAAATATATGGCTGTAGGTGAAAAGATAATTCCCACATTAATTGAAGATGAAATGAGAAGCTCCTATCTGGATTATTCAATGTCTGTTATTGTATCGAGGGCGCTTCCCGATGTTAGAGATGGATTAAAACCTGTGCATCGCAGGATTTTATATGGAATGCGCGGTTTGGGTCTCAGTTATAATCGTCCTTATAAGAAAAGCGCCAGGATTGTTGGTGAAGTATTAGGGAAATTTCATCCTCATGGCGATTCTGCCGTATACGATGCATTGGTGCGCATGATTCAAGATTTTTCCATGCGTTATCCCATGATCGATGGTCAAGGGAATTTTGGATCTATCGATGGAGATTCACCAGCGGCGATGCGATATACAGAAGCACGGATGTCGCGCATAGCTGAGGAAATATTACGAGATATTGATAAAAATACGGTGGACTTTATACCAAATTTTGATGATACCCTAGAGGAACCAACGGTAATGCCAGCTTTGATTCCAAACCTTCTTGTTAATGGTTCCTCTGGTATAGCGGTTGGAATGGCTACAAATATACCCCCCCATAATTTAGTTGAAGTTATTGAGGGCATATATGCGCTTATCGATAATCCTGAATTAGAGGCGGAATTATATTTGGCTATGAAGGTATTAAAGAAGCATTTGAAACAGGACGGGGCCGTATAATTGTAAGAGCGCGAGCCAATATAGAAGTGGCACGTAATGGAAAAGAGTATATTATTATAACAGAAATTCCTTTTCAGGTAAATAAAACCAATTTAATAGAGAAAATTGCAGAACTGGTTCAATCTAAAAAATTAGAGGGAATTTCAGATTTGAGAGATGAATCGGATCGCGATGGTATGCGCATTGTTGTCGAACTGAAACGAGATGCCAATCCAAATTCTATTCTGAATTATTTATATAAACACAGTCAAATGCAATCCACTTTTGGCATCATTATGCTTGCTCTGGCAAAGGGACAGCCTAAGGTTATGAATTTAAAAGAGATTCTTCAACATTATGTGGATCATCGTCACGAAATAGTTGTGCGGCGCACAAAACATGAATTAGATGAAGCAGAAAAGCGCGCCCATATTTTAGAAGGCCTTAAAATTGCAATCGATAACATCGATGAAATTATCGAGTTAATAAAAAAGTCAAAAGATCCGCAAACTGCAAAAAATAGACTTATTGACAGGTTTAAACTTACAGAAATTCAGGCTCAAGCTATACTCGATATGCGTCTACAACGGTTGACCGGACTGGAACGCAAGAAGATCGAAGAAGAATATCGCGATATATTGAAGTTAATTGAACGTCTTAAAGCTATCTTGGATAATCGTGGTTTGAGAATGCAGATAATCAAAGATGAGCTAGCGGAGATTAAGGAGCGCTATGGCGATGATAGGAGAACAGAGATTGTAAGTAATTATGAAGAATTAACAATAGAAGATATGATAGCAGAAGAAGATATGGTTATCACCATTTCTCATAGGGGGAATATTAAGCGTTTTCCAGTGAGCGGCTACCGTAGGCAGAATCGCGGCGGAAGAGGCTCTACTGGGGCTACAACTAAGGAAGAAGACTTTATTGAACATATGTTTATTGCTAGTACACACCAATATATTTTATTTTTCAGCGATAAAGGGCGTTGTTACTGGCTTAAGGTCCATGAAATCCCGCAAGTGGGTAAAGCATCGCGAGGCCGTCCTATCGTAAACCTGATAGAAATTGAAAAAGGTGAAAATATCATGGCCTTTGTTTCTGTGAAAAACTTTGATGATGAAGGCTATATCACGATTGCCACAAAGAGCGGTATTGTTAAAAAGACCGAACTACGTGCGTTTAGTCATCCTCGAAAGGGGGGAATAATTGCGCTGACTGTCCGCGAGAACGATGAATTGATTAGCGCCAGCCTGTCAAGTGGAAATAATGATTTAATTCTAGTTACACGTAATGGGTTTGCAATTCGATTCCATGAAGGTGATGTTCGAGATATGGGGCGCACCGCTACTGGAGTAAAAGGAATTACGTTACGTAAAAGCGACTGTGTTATCGGGATGGTGGTTGTAAAGCGCGAAGATACCTTATTGACCATCTCTGAAAAGGGGATGGGTAAAAGAAGCAATGTTAGTGATTACAGAACGCAAAGTCGTGGGGGCAAAGGCATAATCACCATGAAAGTTAATGAAAAAACGGGACCGCTGGTGGCTGTATTAGAAGTGGTAGATAATGAAGACATAATTATAATTACGGAAAAAGGGGTGGTTATACGGCAACATATCGGAAAAATAAAAGTTATCGGGAGAAATACACAGGGGGTTAAATTAATTCGGCTCGATGAAGATGACAGAATAAGTGATGTGGCAAAGATAGTGGCAGGTAATGACTCTAATGGGGAAGGAAGCAATCAATCACTATAAAATAGATGGATTTAAACGTAGCTTTTATTTTGAAATCGGGAGGCCAGGATGCAAAAAAAAATTTCTGATTCTACTATAAGCAGACTTTCGAAATACTACCGTACTCTAGGTCGTCTTATTGAACAGAAAGTGCAAACCGTATCTTCTGATGAAATAGCCGAAATCGACGGGGTAACTTCAGCCCAAGTTCGTAAAGATCTTTCTTTTTTTGGTACTTTCGGAAAAAGGGGTCTGGGTTATAATACGGTAGATTTGCGGAATAATATAGCAACGATCCTAGGACTCTATAAGAAATGGAATGTTGTTTTGGTCGGTGTTGGAAACATTGGCCGGGCTTTGGTTGATTATGAAGAATTCAAAAAACAAGGATTTATTATTAAGCTGTTATTAGATAACGATTTAAAAAAAATAGGAACACAAGTAAAAGGTTTAAAAATAAGGCCTATCTCGGAAGCAGAACAATATATTAAACAGAGTAAAATTAACATTGCCATCGTAGCTGTCCCTGCTAAGGCTGCCCAATTTGTAGTGAATATCTTAACAGATTCAGGTATAAAAGCAATACTTAATTTCGCTCCGCTTAGTTTAAAAGTCCCCAAAGGGGTCATTATCAAAAATGAAAATATGTCCATCGAGCTAGAAGCTTTATCGTATTTTTTAACCAATCGTGAAAAAAAATAAAAAAGCAGAACCAAATTAAGTGGTTCCGCTTTATTTTATATACTATTTGTAAAATATATTCACATTATCTACTTATTGTTGAAGATCCTTGGAACGTTGATAGGCCTTTTCAGCTTCATCCTTTTTACCCTGTTTGGCATATAAAAAACTCAAATTTTGCCATATAGATGAAGAATCTGGGAAACGTTCAATACCTTCTTTGAGTATTTTTTCAGCTTCATCATATTTTTCTAATGATAGAAGAAGCGTGGTTAATAAGTCGTATATATCTTTAAGCTCAGGATCTATTTCATATACCTTTTTAAAATAGGTGATGGCCTCTTCATAAAGTTCCTTCTTTTGTGCTTCATCCTCTGTTTCGTTGGCTTTTTTATTTAGTATTAAACCTAAGTTAAATGGTATCGCTTTTTCCTCAGGATTTGTTTCCATGGCCACTTTATAAGCTTCAATTGCCTCTTCTTTATTACCTGAAAAATCTAGACTTTGGGCGTAAAGCGTTAAACACTCGGCATTAGCCGGTTCAATTTCTAATCCCTTTTTGAAATATTCGGCTGCCTTGCTGAAATCTTGTAAGCGATTATAATAAAATCCCAATTCTATCCAGGCAAGAATTGTATCTGGATTAACTTTGGCAGCTTCTTCTAAATATTTTAGTGTGTTTTCTTGATCATCCAAATTTTGATAGGAGATTGAGATGAGTCGATTTGCCATGTAGTCTTTCTTAAAAAGCAGCGCAGTGTTAAAGTTATCGATTACCTTATTTAATGTATTTTTTGTTTCTTCGCTTTCTTTGTCTTCCATTTTTATAAAAGCGTTGTATGCAGAGACACCATCATTGTAATATTTGTTGAAATATTTTTGTGTGGCCAATGTAATTTCACCTTCATAAGTATTTTTCAAGGCCAATGATTTTTCAAATGATTCGAGCATATCTTTAATTTTGCCCTTTTTTCCTTGAACTTCCCCCAGATAGTACCATGCCTCCGGGTTGTCTGGATACTTCTGTGTAGCCTCCTTAGCTAAATCATAAGCTTGTTCTATTCGGCCGGCTTTGTAATGAACAACAGCACCTTCTAATTCAGGTGGACGACAAGAGGTAAGTGTCAATGAGAAAACAGTAAATAACACAATTAGTAGTAAATAATACTTTTTCATTGTAGCTCCTTTAAGTTTTTATTACAGCTTTAGTTATTTTATCATTGAAAGGAGGGTATATAATTCCACGCTCAGTAATAATACCGCTTAATAAATCAGCTGGGGTAATGTCAAACGCGGGATTATAGACCTCCGCATTGCCGGGTAAATTATCATTATATCCATAAATATGCAAAATTTCTTGCGCACTTCTGTGCTCAATCGGAATATCTTTACCTGTTTTTATTGATATATCTAAGGTAGAAGTTGGTGCAACGGCGTAACATGGAATTTTATTAAGATGAGCAAGTGCTGCTATGCAATATGTCCCTATTTTATTTGCTACATCGCCATTGGCCGCGATCCGGTCTGCTCCAAAAAGAACAATATCTATGATTCCTGATCGCATTAAGGAACCAGATGTGCTATCCGTTATCAATGTGCAGGAGATATTATTATTCATTAATTCCCAGAATGTCAACCGGGCTCCTTGACCTAGAGGCCTTGTTTCATCAACATAAACATGGATGTTGTAATTTTCTTCTTTTGCAGCATAAATAATGCCCAAAGCTGTTCCCCAACCACCCGTTGCCAGGCTACCTGTGTTACAATGAGTCAAGATATTACACGGATTTGATATAACAGATAGTCCATTTATGCCCATCTTTCGACAGGCTTCTTTATCCTCCTCATGAATATTTATAGATTCCTGACGGATTAGTTTGATAATTTCAGAAACAGATTTATTTAACGCATTTGAGTAAATCGGTTTTATACGATTAATTGCCCAAGAAAGATTGACCGCTGTAGGTCGGGCGTTATGCAGTAAGTCGCATATAATATTCATTTCATTTTGAAATTCTTGATAGGATCTGGCTTTTAATTTTTGTGCTTCAATATACATGGCATAAGCGGCCACAATACCTATAGCAGGTGCACCACGTATTTTTAACTTTTTAATGGCATTTATTGTTTCATCAAGCGATTTTAGTTCGATATATTTTACGGAAGCAGGAATAAGTGTCTGATCAATTATTTTGAGTTTATCATTCTCAAATTTTATTGCTGCTGTATACATTTAAAAGCACTTTTATTTTAGCTTATAAGCTAAATAAAAGATATTTAAAGATCAAGATATTAACAGGTGTACCTCTGCTTAAATAGAAGATATAGTATTCTTTAAAAATGTTTTGATGAACATCCCAATGGTTGAATTAAAAAGAAATTGTCCCGATTCATAGAAATGAGTAAATTTTTTTATGATTAAAGAATTTAGAAAGCCGATTCTTATTATCCTACTATTATTTTTTAGTGGTAGCATCGGCTACTCAATCCTAGAAGGATGGGGCTTACTCGATTCATTATACATGACCATAATTACACTTTCAACTACAGGTTTTCGTGAGATCAGACCATTGTCTATTGCCGGTCGTATCTTTACCATGGCACTAATTATAGTAGGCATCTCCATACTATTTTATGTTCTAGGAAAAATAAACACCGAAATCTTTGAGGGTAATATATTCAGGGGCAGAAAAATGCAAAAAAAAATTACAAGTCTACAAAAACATTACATCATATGTGGATTTGGCCGTATAGGCAAGAAGATATGCCTTGAATTGGAAAAACGAAATAAAAGTTTCATTGTTATTGAAAATGATAAAGATAGACTGGAATTATGCAAGGATTACTTGTATATATATGGTGATGGAACAGAGGATGAAAATTTAATAAAAGCCGGGATTGAACGTGCGCTTGGGCTTGTCGCGGTTCTGGAAAACGATGCTTCAAATGTTTTTGTTGTATTGAGCGCACGTGGTTTAAATCATAAGTTAAAAATTATTGCACGGGCAGAAGAAGAAAGTTCACGTGAGAAATTGCTAAAAGCTGGAGCAGATCGGGTAATTTTGCCTTATGAGATCGGTGGTTTCAGATTTACCCAAGCTCTTTTAAAACCAACCGTCTTGGAATATTTTGATGAAGTTTTTTCTCGTTCTGACCTTGGTTTAGAGATAGAGGAAATTAAAATATCGGAAGGTTCATCGATTATTGGGAAGAGTTTATCCGAATCAGGGATTAGAGGTAAACTAAATATTATCATCATTGGCATATACCGATCTGGTGGTGACTGGATTTATAATCCGCGTTCTGATACGAAATTAAGTTTGGATGATACGCTAATCGTGATTGGAGAAACACATGAACTACAGCAATTACAGGAAATTACTAAAGATTACAAATTATAGAAAAACTATTGCTTTTTTGTTTACTTTGGTAAATATATTATCTGCCCAAGTTGATCAAGAGATATTCTTTTATCGTGTAAATACCTTGTATTATAATTTAGAAAATTCAAAATTAAACAATTTTTCCTGCTGGATTACATCCAATGTTTTTGAAGAGAATATAAAAGAATTAACTCTGGAGGAAATATTTCCACTTGAAATTACATGGGTTAATCCAAACAGGATATTTTTTATAAAAAGACCTTTACCTTCTGTGCAAGATACCTCGCTGTACAAAGTAATGGAAGAGCTGCAATTAGAGCTATTGCAGGAATTAAAAGGCATCCTGTTAGATTGGCAAAGATATTATGGTGGTAAATTGCTTGCGGATCTACCTGATAACTATATATATAGTGCTGATGGAGATACTATATCTATAGAATATGAAGCTATTGAAGAATCAAAAAATATAAAAGTTAAAATGAATTTTAATCAAGATGGATTATGCACGAAGATAATAACCAAATATTATGATTCCGGCCAGAAAATATTTGTCTATCCAATATTTAATTCCTTTGAAGGTAAATTTATCTGCACGGGTTGGAAGGTACGTATTTCTGAGGGGGAAGCCATAGAAAGCGGTTTCGACATTCGAGTAAACTCGCGGGAAACAGATGGCTATATGTTACCGGATATGATATACATGGAGCTGCAAACAAAAGAACATGCCCAAAAGCGTTTTATTCGTATATACAAATTTCGCAATGTTATATTAAATAAAAAGTTACAGATATTAAACTAAGAGGGGTCTATTTTCTGATTATCTTTTTTAGCTCTGCTTTGAGGTGTTCAGGACAGGTTTTTTCTTTACCCTTTACTTTTATCATATCCTTTAATTTTTTTTCGAACTCAATTTTCTTATCACAGGGTAAACAGTAATCCAGATGTTCTTCAAAAAGAACAACTTCCTTGCTAGATAAGCAACCATCTAAATATGCCTGTACCTTCTTTTCAATATCGTCACAGTCAAATTTTAGCTTAACCTTGGCTGCACTCATCCGGGAATAATCTCCTTATAAACAACAGGTTTTGGGAATTTAGAACAGATCTATGTGAAATATTTCATCTAATCAGTACCTTTACTTGAATCAAACTAATCTAATTTTGATAAAATTCCTCATCATTGTAAAAACAGGTACTTATTTGTCATTTTACAGCAAGTGATAATACTACTTTGGATCTAACACATAACCTCTCTTTTTAGCGTAGCTCCAAAGATATCTTTGTAGTAACTTTCTACCTCGATATAGTCTAGACATTACAGTTCCTAATGGCGCACCTATGATATTAGCAATTTCATTGTATGAGAATCCCTCAACATCACAAAGCAATACGACGAGGCGAAACTGATAAGGTAGACTCTCAAGTGCACCTTTGACATCATCATCAAACAGTTCTTCTAAAAATTCATCTTTCGGAGTTTCTTGAAGGCTTAACGTTTCGTCAATCTTATTATAAAGATAGAATTCTTCCAAATCCTCATAACTTACCTTTTGGGGTTGCCGAATGGCTTTACGATAGGCTGTTATATAGGTATTTACCAGAATTTTAAAAGCCCAGGCACGGAAATTTGTATTTTTTTGGTACTGATCAAAAGCTCTAAAAGCCTTAAACATTGTATCCTGTACTAAATCTTCGGCATCGTTCTGATTGTGAGTCATCCTTAAAGCTGTGCTGTACAGTGAATTTAGATGTGGTTCAATCAGATTTTCAAATTCTCGCTGTTTTTCAGATGGCAATAATATTTCTCCTTTGTAGGTAGTAAGTTACTTAATAATATAGCAGTTAAGTATAATTAAAATTTTAAATATTGTCAAGGAAAGGCATATTTATTGTTTATGTTTAATCAACTTTTAACATGATTCTAATAGTTGTGCCCTGCATTAGAGTTGTATCCTTTATAAATAATTTTCCTCCATGATAGTCCTCAATAATTCGTTTTGCTAGACTAAGACCCAATCCCCACCCCCGTTTTTTTGTACTATATCCTGGTTTGAATATATTACGTCTATCCCTTGCATTTATACCTCGTCCATTATCGCTAATATCAATATTAATATAATGATTAAATTCTGATTTTTTTACGGTAACAACTATTCTTCCTTCTTTATTTTCAATAGCATCTATTGCATTTTTTATTATATTTTCAAGCACCCACTCAAAAAGTTCTTCGTTTAATTTCACTTTACCTGCGAAATCGTAATTTTCCTCAATTATAATTTTTTTGTTTATATGGGGTAACCTTTTTCGTATATAGGATACAGCGTTTTTTGATACTCGAACAATATCGTTTACTTTTAGAGAAGGTAATGATCCGATTTGTGAGAATCTTGATGCTACTTTACCGAGCCTGCGGGCATCAATTTCCATTTCTTTGGTTGCATGCTTTAATTTATCGGGTTGATCTTTCAGAATTTCAAGCCAGCCATTTATCGAAGAAATGGGTGTCCCTAACTGATGAGCAGTTTCCTTGGCCATACCAACCCAAATATATCTTTGTTCACTTTTTTTTATCTGGGAAAATCCAATATACCCAATTAAAATAAATAAAATCGCAGCTGCAATTTCAATATATGGTAACCAACGTAACTTTTGAATTACAGGTGATACGCCATAATGATAATGCCCCAGGACAGTACCTTGAAAGGTGATCGCAATGGGTGGATTCTCATTATCCATTTCAGTTAGAGCCGCATATAGTCTATCTTTTATATTTGATGATAAGGTATGTACCGAGTCGATCCGGGGATCAATGTTTTGCCAAAATTGAGGAACCATATTAGGATCAGTATAGATGATCGGATAATCAGTGCCTTGTATTACCTCGGTAAGTAAAAATTCATAATTCACATCAGTGTCAGGATTATTGATGTTTTCCTCAAATACACGAACCCGGAAACGCATATACTCACGTGATTTCTCTTGTAATATATTTACTAGATGTTGTGTATAGACAAGAATAACAGCAATGATAATCAGCCCCAAAACAAAAAGAAAACCTTTGAAATTAACCTTGCGTTTATATATCGATTGTGACATGTTAAAATTATTTTATAAGCGATATTTTTTCTTTTAATTGAAAACTTTTGTCACTATATGATACGTTTCCTGCACATAGTGAAGGATCATGCTCAAAGAACAATATCCAATTTTCTTCTAAAGCTTGGGGTAATATTCTCTTCTTTTCTTCTAATGTTATAAGAGGATTATTATCGTACGCCATAATCCATGGTACAGGTATATGCGAAGATGTAGGAAACAGATCTGAGCAAAATAAAAGTGTTTTCTGATCATCATAAACCTTAAGTACTTGCATACCTGGTGTATGACCATAAAGTACAATTGATTCTATTCCCGGAAATAATTGTCCCGGTCCGTCCAGCCGGTTAAGCTTGCCCTTGTCTTCAAGTAGTATAAAATTTTCTTTTACAAAACTGGCTTTATCCTTTTCTGATGGATTAAGCGCCCATTCCCATTGTTCTCCTTGTATATGATGAATGGCATTGGGAAATGTTAGTTTCAATTCCCCATTATCAAGATAGGTTGTTCCCCCCGCATGGTCAAAATGAAGATGTGATATAATGACATCGCTTATCTGCTTGAGATCGATACCTTGATTAGCAAGACTTTTCTCAATGGTATATTTTGAATGATCAATTTTATATATTTGTTTATATTTTTCATCAAATTTATATCCGATACCATTGTCAATTAATATCAAACGATCTTTCTTTTTAAGCAATAAGGCCCGCATGGCCAATTCAATTCTATTTAATTCGTCGGCAGGATTGGTGCGGTTCCATAAATTTTTTGGTATGACACCGAACATTGCACCGCCGTCGAGTGCAAACTTTCCTGTCTCAATTGCTTTGATCTCATAACCGGCGATCTTCATAAGGAAAAGCTCTCTACTTAATCATATATTTAGATATCGATCAAACCAACTCTCTGTCAAGTCCAATACCGTATCAAACTGTTCCGATCTGGACTCCATGGGGTGGTTGGTCCCAAATGTGTGATTTGTTTCTTCTATTATCATTAATTCTTTACTAGGTGATGACAAATTATCATAAATTTTCCTTGCTTCATCGGGATGAACCGACTCATCACAATCACCATGTATTATTAATGTAGGTATTTCTAATCTTGAAGCAGATTCTATTATATTTAATTTATCTTTATTAGCGCGAATATCCTGCAAAAGATCTGCATATATGGGCATTATTTGTTTGGTTCGTTTGTTTTCAATTTCTATATAACCATTTTTCTCCCATAATCCGATTTCTTCTTGAGAGAATCGTTCTACAGTTGATATGGCCGCCCACGTAACTAACACTTGTATCCTCTCATCTTTGCTGGTATGTAAAATCGCAATCCCACCGCCACGACTATGTCCCAACAAACCGATTTTTTCTAAATCAATTAATCCTTTACCCAGTCTCTCATTGGCGATGTTATCAACAATAAATTTTAGATCTTCCAATTCATGTGAATAGGTATTACGGGCAAATTTTTCTAACTCATTGAAATTTTGTAAATCTGCTCCTACGCCATTACGTGAAAAATTAAAGGTAACCGTCACATATCCAGCAGAAGCAAGGGATTCTGCTAATATTGGAAAAAATCCCCAATCTTTAAAACCTTTGAATCCATGGCAAATAATGATTGTTGGGGCATTTTTAACATCCTCCCTATGCCGTAAATCACCACGGATAAGTTCTTCGCTTGAGTTTGTCAGGGTGAATGTTCTTCTTATCATTTTGTATATCTTATCTCCTTTTATTATTTATTAATATCACTTAATATTTTTTAGCTCAATATATTAGATAGGTGAATAAAATAAAAATACATCACTACAGGAGATTAGCATAAATTGATAAAAAGTGCTATAATATATTATTTTAAATCGTTTAAATCACGTAAAAGTTCATCTGCGTGTTCCTTTACATTTACCTTTGGATATACTTTAGCAATTATCCCCTGTGGCTCGATAAGAAATGAAGAACGAACAATTCCCATATAAGTTTTGCCATACATAGACTTTTCCCGCCAAACACCATATAGTTCACATACCTTTCCATCTTTATCACTCAGTATTATAAAGGGTAAATCGTATTTTTTTGCAAATTTTTGATGACTTTGTACACTATCCTTGCTAATGCCAATAATTTCAGCATCAAGGCCATGAAATTTTGGGAGATTATCGCGAAAATTACATGCCTCTGTAGTACATCCTGGTGTATCATCCTTTGGATAAAAATACAGAACTACCCACTTACCTTTATACTCTGCAAGATTGTGCGTTTTTCCATCTTGATCAAGTAAATTGAAATCAGGGGCTGGTGCACCTTTTTCTAACATTTCATAACTCCTTCTTAAAAATAAGTTTTTACCAGGTTTATAATATTATCTGTAAAAAGTATATCTCATATTCAAGCACTTGTGCGATTACGATTTCATTTTTGTCTGTATTTGCATATTGAAAGTCTACAAATATAATCAAAGATCTTTATTTTAGAAAATAGTTAACTATATAAGTTTAATAATTTTATGTGATAAATACATATAATCTATTTTATTCTGTAACTCGATATATTTACCCTACGTTTATTTAATTTTTTTTTGGCACGATATTGGTATTTAACCTTCCAGTAACTTTTAATATTTCATCTTTTTCAAATGGTTAGAACTTTATTTATTAGAATTTATTGCCTAGTAATGAAGCTGATTAAGCCTAGATTTTCCATAGTCAGGCAATATGATATAAACGATTGTGCTCCAGCTTCCTTACTTAGTGTGTTAAGATATTATGGAGGAGATGATTCTCTGGTACGAGTTAGGCAGCTAACCAACACGGATTCTAAAGGCAGTACAATGCTTGATCTTGTAAAGGGGGCAAGGTCATTGGGATTTGATGTACATGGAGTTACAGGTCGATATGAAGATCTGTTACATGTAAATATGCCTTGCATTGCTCATGTTATCGTTGATCGAGGATTACATCATTTTATTGTCCTTTATCGAGTAGACAATAAAAAGGTCATGGTTGGGGATCCGGGAAAGGGATTATATAAAATTTGCAAAAATGATTTTTTAAAGATTTGGAAGCATAAAGCTGTCATCCTCTTGAATCCCACGGAAAAGTTAATAAAGAATAAATCTCAAGGAATATATTCCTGGATTAAGCAATACATGAAAGTGGAAGAATCCTGGCTGTACCAGATTTTATTTCATGGTACGTTATACACAGTATTTGGCTTGTTGACAGCATTATTCATTCAGTGGATGATCGATCTGTTAATTCCTGAAGGGGATTTTGTTAAGATCTCACTGACAGGAGCCTTTTTATTCATTCTATTAATAATGAGGGCATTTACCGGGTATTTCAGACACAGATTTTTAGTAATTCTAAACAAGAAGATAAATATAAATATCAACACCGATTTTTTGAATCATTTATTTCAACTCCCTAAAAGATTTTTCGATACGCACAAGATAGGTGACATAACTGCAAGAATGAATGATATCGTTAAAATTCAACAAGCGATTTTAACTATTGTTGGTATAACCATAATTAACCTTTTTATCATTTTTGGCTCTTTCATTTTTATGTTCAACTTTTCAGTGGATTTAGCCTGGATAACCCTTATAGTCATTCCTTTATATGTTGCCATATTAACTTTGAATGTACCGAAAATTAAGATACAACAGAGAAATGTAATGAAAAGTTATGCACTTGTAGAATCAATGTATTTTGACAGTCTAAAGGGTATAGATGATATTTTGTCTTTCAACGTGCCTCAGGTTTATGCAAATCTAAATAGATCATATTTTTCTAATTATCAGAATAATATGGAGCAGTTAGGTTTCACACATGCACGTTTATCACTTTCTGCAGAATTATTTAATGCCATTATTATGATTAGTGCTTTAACGGTTGGCGCCGTACTAGTAACAGAATCAAAACTTCAACTGGGTGAAATGATAGCTGCGTATTCATTACTAGCCAATATGTTACCTGCTGTTAATAGTCTTGTTGATGCCAGTATTTCATTTCAGGGAGCGTCTATTGCAATAAGACGATTGATGGATCTAACACAGATAGAGATAGAAAATAGCAATGGTAAAAAAGAATTTCAAATGAATAACTCATTACGTATTAAAAATGGCAGTTTTTCATGGACATGTAATAAAACTCTATTACTAAAGATAAATATGGAATTATTAAAAGGCCAGATAACGGGATTATGGGGAGCAAATGGAAGCGGAAAAAGCACATTGGTACAAATAATACAACGCAAATATTATCTATCTGGTGGAGATATGTTGCTTGATGATATACCGGTAAAGCAATTTGACTTATGCGATTACAGAAAACACATCGGGGTTGTGCCTACAAATGTTAAAATATTTAATGCTACGCTTGCTGATAATATTTTACTGGGAAGGCCGGTGCAGAATATTAATCACTTGAAAAGAAGATTAGATTCAGTTGGTTTGGGTGAGTTTATTGGTCATTTTGAATACGATATGTTTACATTGCTTGGGGAAGATGGTAGACATTTTTCAGAAGGAGAAAAACAGATGATTGGTTTAGCCAGAGCGCTGTATGCATTACCAGATATTCTGATTCTTGATGAGGGGATAAATTCCTTGGATAAACATACCGAAGAAGAGATGTTTAAAGTATTATTTCAATATGCTGTAGATCATGCGGTGCTGATCATAACTCATAATTTAAGGACTTTATCGATGGCACATGATTTGTATCTGATAAAAGATGGCACTATGCATCATGGGGGTGATGCCAAGGCGATAATCAAACAGGAAGTAGTATAACGATGCACAGATTAAATAAACTTTTAATGTGGAAGCAAATGAAAGCCATGGATAATTGGAGGGTCTTTTTGTGTATTATAATGCTGAACTTGCTTATTTCTTATCTTTTCCAAAATTTCATTTTGACCAAGTCATTTTATTATCATTTATTATCGCAACAAATTGAAGATTATCGCATAGAACAATATTTTGATATGGTTAACAAATATTCTATCTGGTCTTATTTTACACTTCCTGTCGTTCTGTTAATAAAATTTTCGTTTTTATCTTTATTATTTCAATTTCCACTATTGATAAAGTTTATAAACATTCCTTTTCAACAAATCTTTCGAATGGTTATGTTTGCTTCAGTAGCAATAAGCCTAGGCTCCTTTTTACGTTTTTTACATCTTTACTCAATTCCTAGCAATGAAATTACACATTCTATTATAAATATAATGCCATTATCATTGACACAATTTATTGATCCCAATAAGTATCCTAATTCTTCACTTTCTGTATTTAATTCTATTAATGTCTTTGAAATTCTTTGGGCCTACATTATTTATAGGGGGATATATCTTACCGGAAAGATAAAGAAAATAGACAGCGTTTTATTGGTTCTATTTATATGGACTTTTCTTTTGATAACCAAGTGGCTTGTTATCGGTTACTTAAACAGGATAAATTTATGAGAGTAATAATAAGGTACATCTTAAGTGCGATCTTCTTCTCATCAGCCATTACTAAACTTATAGATTTCACTGCTACAGCTATCTATTTCGCAAGTACTATCGCGGTACCGCTATATGTGTTCAAATTTTTACTTACCGTAACCATAGGTGTTGAATTTTTGGTCTCTATGGGATTAATAACGAATTTATATAGAAAGTTATATTTCTATTACACAACTATGATCATAATAATAATGTTCTTATTATTCAGCATTGTTTTGACTTTTGAAAAAAAGGATAATTGCGGTTGTTACGGTACCTTAATAACAATAAGTCCTCTTTATGCTGTTATAAAAAATAGTCTATTATTAGGGGCATTAAGTGTATTAAGAATATGGCCAAACTCACACTTTTTCATAATTTCAAATATCATCAGAAAATGTTAAAGCATGTACTTTTTGTAATTATATGTTCAGTTTTGGGATTACTTGTATGGATTTTAATTAGAGCTTCAAGTGAAGAAGTTTTAGCATTGGAATCACCACTGCCCAAGTTGACTTTCATTGATAAAATGGGGAATACAGAAATAATTTATCAACAAGGTAGAATGGTTTTAGTTTTATACTTTCATAGGACATGCGATCATTGCCAATATCAATTAGAGGTCCTTAACACTCATTGTAAAGACTTATCCGGTTTGAAAATATATTTATTTACCAGTGAGCAAAATTTTTTTCAAGAACCGATTAAATGGGGGAGGCTGCAAAATGCTGAAAATATTACATTTGGAATTGTTAATAAGAATCGATTTTACAAAAATTTTGGGACGCTAGTCACCCCTTCTATTTTTATCTTTGATCAAGCGGGATCACTGACGGAAAAAATACACGGCGAAATAAAATTTGAAGCGTTATTGAAGGAGATTT
>SMTZ1_10013450_pt1 | contig 32612 bp, 31 predicted proteins | sample DeeMarSWOR136_30_FD_25667 | JGI IMG/M metagenome (IMG submission 25667) | reverse complement strand
CGTCAATTTCGCCAACTGTGGTTTCGATGGTTGCGACCTCACCCTTCATTTCTGTGATGTTTGCGCCAAGTGCCAACAAGAGATCAGTCATATTTTCACAGCATGAATCGATTGCGTCAATAACAGTTTGCATGGTAGGCTTAGCGTTAACAGAGAACAAGTTAGTGTCTACGATTGCACTGGTGCCAGAGTTGTAAGCAGTGAAGTTCCATACTCCGACTGGGGCATCATCAGGAATCAATAATACACCCATTGCATAGTACCGGATGATGAAGTATGGTACCTGGTAGTTGTTCATTGAGATCATGTACCAATCGTAATCATAGATGTCGCCTACAATGTGGAGGTTGCCGCTTGGGTCAGTGATCTCCCACAAGGCTCATTAAGTCGCCTTGGTAATATTGGGTTGCACGTGTTTCGACGGTCAATAGCGGTGTTGGAGTTATTGTGAAGAAGACGCCTGGTTGGCTGGTTGCACCCCATGAGTCTACGACTGAAACAGTGTATATTCCTGGTGTAAGAGATGGAACAACAAAGTTTTCTGAGAATGCTCCAGTGGGATAAGAGGCGGGACCAAATCTGCTGTCCGTGGCAGTGCTGTTTACAACGGTTGTACCAAAGTAGAGAGTAATGTCAGCGAAACCAACGAAACCCGTACCTGAAATAGTTACTACGTCGCCAGCTATACCGCTAGTTGCACCTAGCGATATTGTCGGTTGCGCGGTAACCGTGAAGTTTACAGATCGGGTGTTTGTGAGTGCCCACCATATGTCAATAGGATAAGTTCCTGGTGAGAGCACTGCAGGGATCGTGTAGAATTGCATGTATGAACCGTCACTACCTGATGTGCCTGTAGCTATTAGTGCGCCATTGAATCTAAGGTCGTATGCTGCGTTTGCTGCAATTCTACCGTATATCATAATATTAATACCTGTGGGTCCTGATCCAGGGAAACAAGTTATGTAATAGTCTATGGTGACCGTGTCGGTAGCGGTGTTGCCAGCTTCGTCAGTAGCATTGAAAACATACACGCCAAAATTGGCCATAGGTATTGCGGGAACTGTTATCGTTCCTGAGAATGTGCCACTAGCGTTTGTAGTGAAGGCAGGAGCTGTGATAACATAGTTTATAGCCATATTAGTTGTTAGGTTAAGGAACAAGACAATGTCGTCGTTTGCGGCAAAACCGCGACCTGTAACAGTAAGGTCATCGCCGGGCAAAGCAAGGGTGGGACCGAAGTAAGCAGGAGGTATACTATCAACTGATAGGCTTGCAGTCACATTGAATTGTGCACCTCCAGACTCAGTCTCACCATCGTTGACTACAATCCAGTGTGGTCCAAAGGTTGCTTGCGGAATTGTTACACGGATCCGGTACTCACCGAGATTATTTGCGTCTCCTGAACCCAGCACGGGACCAGACAGTCCGTCCCAATATACAGTAACAGTAGCAAAGGGATCTGCAGCTCCGCCGGTCGAATTTCCTACGACGTCAACCTGTGTACCTACAGGTCCACTGGTTCGCGGGGCAGTGCTGCCAGGGGGGAATGTTGCACAAAGGAAGGGGTTGCCGACAATTTCTGCGCTTGCCATTGGAATTGCTATTCGCATTTTTCTATTTTCTCCTTTTTGTTAATGGGGGCGATGCTGACAAAATCAGCTTCTCGCCTTACCAACCTATTCCGCTTCGTTGAACGACTATTTATATTTAACGTGCGCATTTTCTTAACGGAGTGACAGAATGTATACATTACTTGGGAAATTATAGCATATATGCATAGAAACAGCCTATTTGTGATGATTTTCTGTTTAATTAAGCACTTTTTTGATGAAAGGAGCAGAGTTTGAGTTGAATCGTGTATCGCACGATACGATAAACATAACGAAAAGTTAACACAAAACTAGCCCACGGAACAAACCAGTAAATATCAAGTGTCAAATCATGCCACAATAGACACGTTCATTTAAGTTTAGAAAGGGTTACCTCTTGAAATCTAAAACTATCATGCCCTTCAGGGTGTCACTTTTAGCCGTTTGGTAACCTATGCTATTTATCGCACCCTCTATGAACTTGGCAAGCAGCTCTGTCGCCTTTCCCGTAAGCAACGTTGAAATGCACCTGAATCTTATTGCATCTTGGTTTTGTCTAACCTCAACCTCGTTTAAATCCCACCTCGTTGCCTCGAGGAATTTCTTGAAAGCCTGGATAGGGTCTTCAAACTTTTCGTTCAGGTATTTTCCATGCCACCTTCCACTTTCGTACCATTTCTTCTCTAATTGTTCCTCCTCAGCTTCGCAGGCTTTGCTGCTCAGGTAGGTTAAAACATCTGCTGGTACAAAGGCTCCGCCCAAGTTCCGCTGGGCTTGCATAACCTCCAGAAACTCTGCTGCCTGTTCAGGAGTGTAACCTAATCTGTTTGCTGTTAGAGCCAGTCTCAGAACATCGCTGATGAAAAGGTTTAGCGACTCGCCTCGCCCCTTTGAAACCTTCATGGCTTCATCAACAACTTCGTCAGGAACGTAAACGAGTTTTCTCCCTTTACTCTTAGACATGCCTTTGCTTCCTAACCCTGTTCAATCGTATTGTTCCTCAATTTATATTTCTATTTATTGGTACAGCCATTTATTGTTGGTTTCTAACGGCTTCCAAGCGGATAATTCCTCTAGAAATCTCTTTATCATCAACCTTGTATCCGAAGGCTTCTAGAGCGCCCTCAATGAAAGATGTAAACAGTAATGTGTATGCTTCCGTGAACCTCGGGCTCATTATGCGAACTGAAACTCCATCTGCTCTCTTAATCATTTTTAATTCAGGAACATTCCAGGTGAAGGCTTTCAAATCGTTTTTGAACGCTTCAAATGGTTCATGAGTGTCTGCTGTAACATACCGTTTAGCAAACCAGAAACCAGTGTCAAACCAGCTCTTGAGAGACTCTTTCTCCGATTTGGCGTATGAAAGCTCAGCCATTTCATACCACAAGCGTTCTAAGCCGAGCGTAAATCCGTTTTCCTTAGCCGATTTAAGCAATTCACGGGAATCAACCAAAGCGTTGAGGTTTACTCCCAGCTCGTTAGCCCTCAAAGTCAACGCAAAAACTCGGTTCACAAGGCCGTATAGACTGAGATCGTTCTCCTTGGCGATCTTGTTCATTTGGTTTAGGTAGTCTTCACGTGCCGCGAAGCTTTTTCGTCGAACTTTGCGCTTTTTTTCCAATTTTTCACCATTCTATGTAATTGGTTAAGTGACCTATAAATTGTTCCTGAAAAGTATGTTATATTTTTGGCAAAGTCACGTAATAAAATTACCTTCTTAACTCGACTGAACTGAAATGCAAAAACGCCGTTAACCTTGATGCCTAACACTTTTCGGTGTCAGAGAAGTTTCCTATGCTTTTCCCAGAATTCTGCTATGTTTTCTCCGCATTCCATGGCATTCTTCACTGTTCTCATCTCTTTCTGGTAGTAGCTTGGCAGAAGCTGCCTGATGTCTGGGCGGGTAATCCGTTCATCCAACATCACTATGCAGCCCTTGTCCTTGGCTGACCGATGGACGCGCCCGCAGGCTTGAACCAAACGGAATATGGCTGGCGCCAGATAGGCGTAATCTCTTCCCCTCCCCGGGAACTGAGAGTCAAAGTAGTCTATCAGCGCCTTCTGATACATGCTCCATGTTGCATAGGGCAGCCCCACAGTTACTACGCAGGTTAGAAGATTGTTTGGGTAGTCCATTCCCTCGCTGAATTTTCCGCCCATAACCCCACACAAGGCGTTGCTTTTTGAGCGGGTCAGTTTCTGCATCACCTCGCTTCGTCTGGTTTTGCGTTTCTCCACAATCAATGTTCGGTCAATGTCTGTGTGCGATAGGATGCTGTTCATCAGGTTGTAGCTGGTGAAAAAGACTGCCATGTTGCCCCTGTTGGTCTGTGATATGGCTTCGATGTATTCTGCCCATTTCCTGAGCATCTGGTCGGTTCTCTTCTCGAACCTCGATGAAACGTCCCCCGCAGCCAAGATTAACCTGTTTTCAGCTGGGAATGGAGAGTCGAATTCTCTGAGATGGACATCTTTTTGGCTGCGGAGAATCAGGTCCCTGTAGACTTTTGGCGGAGAAAGGAAACCGCTCATAACAATGCTTCCTCGTGCCTGCCGCAGAACCGGATCCGTTATCTCCCTGCCGTCTAGGCTTCTGACCTCCAGATATATTCTGTCCCCCCAGTCCTTCTGGACCAAGTGAACATACTGTTCTCCGACTCTCTGAAAGAAGTTCTCCATGAAGTCGCCTACCCGATGGGCGTAACTGAAAATCCTGTCAGAACCAAGCTCCTGGCGCCTCTCTCTAACGTGTTCTCCATATTCGTGGAGGGTTTCCGCGGCTTTGTCGATGGATGTTCCGCTCTGCTCAAGGAATCTGTCCGCGATGTCTTGCGGATTCAGCAGTTTGAGGTTCAAGTTTCCTAGGCTCTTCTGGACGTCTGGGAAAATGTCTTTGTCCAATATGTTGAGGTAATCTTGGACGTCCCCCAAGGTTTTGTGTTCAAAGTTTTCGGTTTCCTTGAGGGCGTTCTCAACCGTGTTTGGCGCCATCCGGTCGGAGAGAAGCTCTCTGGCGAAGGTTGGTATGTTGTGGGCTTCATCCACTATAAGATAAACGTTGGACAGGTCCGCTCCCCAGCTCTGCAGCAGCGCTTTTCTAACCGGCGGATTGAAGGTGTAATTGTATGTTCCGAGAAAAATCTGTACTTTGCTGAGAACCCGTTTCAGCGCTTCGTAGGCACAGAAGTCATTCTTAGCCATCTGTTGGGTTGCCTCTTTGGGGTCAAGGATTTTTCGGGCGCAGTCCAGAGCAAGTTCTTCGGCTTGTCTCTTCTTTTTTGTTATGTTCCAGTAGAATCTGCAGAAAGGTTTAGTGTTGGTTTCGCAGTTTTTTTTGAGTCTTCTGCATTCCTCAAGAAAGTCGAAGTAGGAGCCTCCGGTTTTCATCCGCAGCGGGCACATGTCCTGTTTGCTGAAGAATGATACAGTCAAGGGGTTCTGCTCTAATCCCTTCAGCTCTTTGAGGAAGATGTGCAGTTGGCTCCTGGTTCTGAAGCTGATGAGCAGCTTGTTTTCTTTCAGCCGCGGCAGAGCGCTGAGGAGCGAGGCTAGAGACTTTCCTATGCCGCATGGGGCGCTGCCCACGAAAACTTGGTTGTTCTCTAGGGCTTTGGTGGCTTCCTCGATGAATTCTAGCTGTCCCTTGCGTACTTCGTAGCCTCTGGGGAGCCACTGGTTGCTTGGGGTCCGCTCTTTCGTCTCTGTTTTCGCTGTTGCTGTGCGTCTGAGGGGGCGGCTGGAAACAACGATTCTTGCGCTGAGGTATGTTCCGCAGTCAGGACAGAAGCGGCTCTGCTTGAACTCTTCAGGGGAATGCCTTTTTCTGCATTTTCGGCAAACGTAGATTCGAGGCAATTTTCTCTCCTATCATACTTGACCGCATAGAGATATGCTTTGTTGACAGTTTCGGCTTTAAACGGTAATCGGCACCGTAATCGATAAAAGATTGGTGCAAGTTGGTATTTGATGTGCAGTTTCTTGGGGGTGTGATGGTTTGTCTTATTGTGTGAAGTGTGGCGCCAAGTTGAGTGAGGGTGACCGGTTCTGTTCCGCTTGCGGCGCTGCAGTTGCGAAGGTGAGCAGTGAGGAGTTTTCTGTTTCCTCGGACGACCTTATTGAGCGGGTGAAGGAGCTTCTTCATGAGGGCAACGTCACCAGAATAATTGTGAAAAACGAAAAAGGCGAGGTTCTGCTGGAGATACCTGCAACAGTCGGGGTTATCGGAGTTGTTCTTGTTCCCTGGCTGGCAGCGCTAGGCGCAATAGCCGCGTTAGCCACAAACTGCAAAATAGTAGTCCAAAGAAGAGAATAAAGCATCATCTTTCTTGGTTTTTCTGAAAAAATATTGTTTTCAACAATCTTCTGTTATTAGTCTCCTAATATGAGTGGATGGTTCAGTTTTTTCTTGTTAGGTCTAGGAGTTCTTTGATTTGGTGTATTTCTATGAGGTTGCTTGCGTGCTTCTTTCTGGTTCTGAAGGCGGCTGTGAAGAGCACAGTATCCTCATCGTCTAGCAGATTCATGCTGTGAAGTTTGTTTGCGACTGCCAGTATCCGATCAGCCTCTTGGCGGTAATCATAACTTACGGGAAATACGCCGTACACCAGCTCCAGCTGCTTCTTAATCAACGGGTTTGGCGTAACCGCGATTATGGGCTGCCTAATCCTGAATCTTGATATCATCTTCGCGGTGTAGCCTGACCTGGTTAAGGTAACCACCTTGTCCATGGGCATGTTGCTGCATATCCTCTGGATGGACCTGCTTACAGTATCGGAGATGTTGACGAAGCCCCTGTCCTCGACGCTGCTTCTCGCCGCCTTTTCAGCCTCCAACGCTATCCGAGCCATCATGGCAGTGGACTCCACCGGATACTTGCCAACCGCGGTTTCTCCAGAAAGCATAGTCGAATCGGTTCCATCCAGTATCGCGTTTGCCACATCGCTGACTTCGGCTCTGGTCGGCGTGGGCTGATGCATCATGGACTCCAGCATCTCCGTGGCTGTCACCACAGTTTTTCCATTCTGATTGCACCTGCGAACCAACGACTTCTGAACCAGCGGCACCCGCTCAGGCTCTATCTCCACGCCTAAGTCGCCCCGCGCAACCATGATGCCCTCTGATGCGTCTAGGATTTCGCCAAAGTTTCTGATTCCCTCAAAATTCTCGATCTTAGAGACCACTGCTCCCTCAAACCCGTCAGCCGCAGACCGGAGGTTAGCTACGTCTTTAGCGCTTCTTGTGAAGGATAGAGCCAAAACTTCAACCTCATACTCTTTGGCGAACTCGATAAGCTTCCGGTCCCTCGCTGAGAGGGTTGGAAGTGGAAGCTGCTTGTTGGGAACGTTGACGCCTCTGCCGTTGGCTATCACCCCGCCGTTTTTCACCAGCAACCTAAGAGTCCCCTCCCCCTTTTCGGTGACCTCTGTTCTGATTCTGCCGTTATCTATGAAAACCAAGTCGCCAACGTTCATGTGGTCGATGAAGTTGTGGTTAAAACTGACTGGTTCTCCGTTGAATCCAGCCTCCAGAACCTCTCCTGACTCAACAACCGTTTCTTTTTCGGTTCGAATCCTGATTTCTGGTCCCTTAAGGTCAACCATCACCGGAATATCAGCCACTTCTCGAACATTTTTCACGACAGTCCGGTAACGGTCAAAGTCTCCATAGGCAGTGTTTATTCTGGCGCAGTTCATTCCAGCCTGAAACATCTTCTCCAAAATTTTAGGCTGCAAGCTAGCTGGACCAATAGTGCACACGATTTTGGTTTTCTTATGCAACCAACAGTCACCGTCATTGGATGAAGGTGCCTTCAGCGTTTAAGTCTTGAAACCAAAACAACCGCCACAATAGCCAGGAGAATGATTGCTATGCACACTTCTGCAGCCAAAACAATGTTCTGAAAGTCACTCTGCTTAGAGAGTATTCCCACTAAAGCCCAAACAACAACTAAACTGAATGCCACATCCTTTCTTGTTGCAAGCATAGCCAAAGTCAAAACCAAAGCCACAGCGATTATCACCACAGCCCATGTAGCATCCGGGATGCCCCAGCCGTCCCAGCCAACCGCCGTCAACGCCACAGACACATTAGCTATGGTGGCGATACTTATCCAGCCCAAGTAAACGCTGAAAGGCAAATGCACAAGCGCCATCTCCTTAACCGAAACAGCTGCCCTGCCAACATCCAGCCGCCGATAGACGAAGATCAAGCTTGCCAACAACGCCAGCATCAGAACCAGACTGTAAGTTACCAGGTCATAGTGCCACAGAAACAGCCAGCAAACGTTACAGACACTGCTCAACCCAAACAGCATACCAACCTGACCCAGAAACGGCTTGTCCCTGTTCTTGGGAAGAGCCTGATAGACAACGAAGAGCGCCAGAAGAGTGTAGATGACACCCCAGATGGCGAACGTGAAGCCCGCTGGCGTAACCAATGTTGGGTACATGTCAGAAACATCAGCGCTCGTCACACCGCCGAGCAGAGTTGTGCTTCCGGCCATCCCATTCACTGCAACAGTCACTATGAAGGCGACAATGTTGACTGCCTGAAAGAAAACCATTCTATTAGATGCCATAAAAGAATAATATACCCAGACTTTTCATATAAAAATTCGCATAGCTGAGATGATGGTGGTGCGGCGGGCAGGAATCGAACCTGCGAACCCCTACGGGCGAACCCCTACGGGAGAGGATAGCTCATCAAACGCTGATCTTGAGTCCTCCGCGTTTGACCTGGCTTCGCTACCGCCGCCCCATCGAAACAAAAAGAAACATGACAGTTAATTTAAGCCTTACCTAAAACACACAAAATTCACTCGATAACGGTTCCAACCTGTTCCCCCTTCACCGCAGCAGACACATTCTCCGCATCGTAACCGTTCACCACCACAGTCTTCAACCTGCTTCTACGGAGAATCTTAACGGCTTCGGGGTCAATAATCTGGTTAATCCCCGCCCTGTGACTGTCCGCCTCAAGAAGCCGGGTCAGATCCTCAAACTTCAGCGTGTCCAGTTTTTCTGCGTCAGGGAACTTCTTCGGGTCCTTGGTGAATATGCCGTCCACGTTCGAGCCTTTCACCAGCAGATCAGCCTGTACCCGTTCGCCGATCAACGCAGCCACCGAGTCAGTTGTCATGCCCGGACGCAAACCGCCCATGACTACAATCTTGCCGCGTTTCAGGCAAGCCTCAGCCTCATCCACAGAAACGGGCACACCGCCACACCCAGCTTCGCCCAAACATAACGCAAACAGCTGAGCCAGCAAACGGGAAACGTGAATCGCAGCCCAGTCCCTCCTTGCCTCCTCCAAACCAAGCTCGGCAGCCACCCTGATGAACTCTCTAGCCAATGAGCCCCCGCCAACAACGGCGACAACCTGATGCCCCTGATTTCTCAAGTCCTTCAGCAAATCAACATACTTGCCTATCAGAGGCGCGTTGAGGGGAGAAGCCACAACCGAACCGCCAACACGAACCACAACCCTCATAGTGCGAAACCTCTACAGATAGTTCACGGCAACCAATAATATAACATTCGCTGCTGCCCAAACATTCAAAGGCTTATAACGATTAGCCGCTATAATCTAACAAACAAAAAAATATTCACCCTATTCGGTGAAAAAAATGAAAGAAGTTGAAGTGGTCTTTTTGGGGACAGGAGGCGGAAGATTCACCACCATAACCCAAAAAAGAAGAACCGGAGGAATCCGCATCCTATCCAACCGCCTCAACATTCACGTCGACCCCGGTCCAGGCGCCCTCATCTACTCACTGGAAGCGGGATTGAATCCCCAGAAAATCAAGGCAGTGCTGGTTTCCCACAGGCACCCAGACCACTGCACCAACGCAGAGATTATGGTTGAAGCCATGACCCGAGGCATGCTGAAAAAGCGGGGAATCGTAGCTGCGCCCCCCAACATTCTAATGGGAAACAAGGAAACTGGACCCGCAATCTCCACGTACCATCAGCAGATGATACAAAGGGTGATAGTGGTGAAGCCCGGAGTCAACTTCATGGTTGGCAGAACCAAAGTAGTTTCCACGCAGGCTAGGCACACCGACCCCGAGGCTGTCGGTTTCAGATTCGAGATTCCGGAGGTCGGAGCCATAGGATACACAGCGGACACAGAATACTTCGAGGGCATCGAAGAAGAATACAGGGGAGTCAGAATCCTCATAGTCTCGGTGATGAGACCGCTGGGAAGCCCGTGGACAGGACACATGACCCCAAAAGAGGCTGTCAGGCTCGTTGACGCCGTGAAGCCTGAGATGGCTGTAGCCACCCACTTCGGAATGAAAATGCTCTTCAGCGGACCATCTTACGAGGTTAAGCTGATCGAAGAAAAAACTGGGGTTCCCACAGTAGCCGCATTTGACGGAATGAAGCTGCGAGTGGGTGAGCAAATTACTGTTGGAAGAACAGATAGAAACCAGCAGGGTTTAGAGGAATTTCTGAAACGCAACTGACTAAACTCTACTGTTTCCTTGAAACAAATCGTTCGTAGGTACGTCAGCTGTTTACATGTATATTTTCAGCACTTTGCTCGCCTGCAACAAGTATATGACGTAGATACTTATCATAAGCTCAACTAGCAGATATCCCCCATTGTATACAGCAGAGTAGACCACAGGATGCACTCCCTCCGGCGCATAACTGGCAAAAAAGATTACGCCAGAAAGGAAGTGTGCAAGAAAACGCCCGGTTATGCCTACGGTTACGCCGATGAAGGGGCGCTTCTGGAAGAATCCTGCAAGCCCCAGCAACCCAAATGCAAGAGGATAATCGAGTAACACCTGTGCGAGATGAAGAATGTAGGGCTGAAGCGCAAACTGGACTACGCCATAGACTGTAGCCGCGAACAGTCCCACTTTTGGCCCTCTTCGTAAGGCTAACCACAGAATGGGCACCATCGAGGCTGCGGTTACGGAGCCTCCCTGAGGTAGACTGAAAATCTTGATGTTGCTTAAAACTGTGGCAAGAGCCACAAACATGACAGTTTCTGCAATTATTTTTGTTGAAAACTTGAGTTTAGTTTCGTTCACTTCTTTTTCCCTCCGCCAGCATTACCTGGATCAGGTTCCTAAGGGTCGACAACAAGCAGTTGTCCTCTCAGCCGGGTTAACCCAGCTCCCCATGCACCTTGCAGTAAAGGAATACATTCTTTATATTTAAGATTGACTGACGGGTTTCAGCCTGGAATCTGTAGGCGACCTGATGTGTCCGCTCATAACTGTTATAAACCGTTTTTTGGTTACTTCTTGGTATGTCAAACAAAATTCATTGCGCCCACATCCTCGTCAAAACAGAAAAAGAAGCAAACACGATTTTGGAACGGTTAAAGAAGGGAGAAAAGTTCTCAGCCATAGCCAGAGAGTTGTCGCTTTGTCCCTCCAAAAAGCGCGGCGGAGACCTTGGAAGGTTTGGCCGGGGACAGATGGTGAAGGAATTCGAAAAAGCCGCATTCGACCTTCAGAAAGGACAAATCTCTGGAATAGTGAAAACCAAGTATGGATACCACATAATTTGGCGCATGGAATGAAGTGAGGCTTATTTTTCTTGGGACTTGACAAAATACCTTTTCCTGAAGATTATAGCCAACAAAGTTGCAATCAAGAATAGAGGCAGAATAATCCATGATGGAAACTCGGGAATATCTGTGTCTACTGTGAAACAAGTTTCTGATGAGACTCCTGTGTTATTAAACTCATCCTTAGCGTAGATTATGAGCGTGTGATATCCATTAGAAAGACCCGTCAAAGTAGTATTTTCTGCTAATGTCACATTTGCTTGATTGTCTAAACTGTAACCAGCCCATGTTACCGTAGAATCTATTGTATATTCAAGTGTGACATTGTTTGTAGTGTATGTTTTGTTTTCAGGTGATAGGATTGAGATTTCAGGAGATGGGGTGTAAGTGTCCCAATATATTAGTTTACTGTACATAGCTGTGTTGCTTGCAGTCAATCCATCATCGTAAATTATGTCTAACCTTTCGCCGTATTCTTCCAATAAATGATTAACAATTAAACTCATGTTGTAGCTAAAGGCGTCCGCCTGCCATATTCCCCAAATTTTGTCAGTAAAACCTCGAAAACCATATGCATACCCTTTTGGAAGCACAAAAGCAACCCTGTCATCATTTTGTGCTGGATTTCTCGGATTATCTTTGATGTATTGCCAGAATTGTTCTAATGCCTGATAATGCTCTTCCTTCAGGATACTTTGGGTGTAATCTATGTTTGCATCGAAAACTGTGATGTATTTTGCGCCGTTATTGTAAGCCAACACCAGGTCCGCGTAGAGTTCTTCGCCAGATTCGATGTATGGAGGGTTATCATATTTCCACACAGTTATTATTCCCCACTCTTTATTTTGAACCGTTGCCGCGCCTCTGATGAATGCAATGTTTTGCTGTCTGCTATAGTCCCAAACAAACTGTGAAAGAAGTACATCGTATCCTGCTTTATAATCAAACCAATAGAGCGCGTAGTCAGAACTGAAAAATGGATAATATGTTGAACCTGTGAGATTGAAATACTCCTTATCCAGCATCATGTTATAAACTTCAATAAACTTGTCTGCTGCGTCGGCATAGTCAGTTGGTTTTTGTCCTTCGAAATAACCAGCATCAAAAATTCCGTTACCTTCGGCAATATCTAATTGTCTCCCGCCAATTTCATCATTATAGTAGAAGCCTAAAAGATGGCTCCCCCACTTGTTTTTTGCATTTTCAAGCCACTCTTTTGAGGGAACGCAGTTCCCATAGTTTACGAAGTACATTCCTTTGTCGTATGCGTATTGGCATAGTTGGTCGTCTGCTCCTGCTCCAAAGATAATGAGATTCGTGTATGAGTTTACCTTGTCTATTAGAATTTTGGGGTCTCCCGCGCAGGCCTTGTCAATACCTACATAAACATCTGGGACAGCTTCAGCATGTGCGGAAAAAGGAAAACTTTGGCTTAGGAATATTGTGAAAATCAACACGGCAAAAAGCAAAGACGGAACAAGAACGATGAATCTGATTCTTTGCATAATTTGCACCCATAAAAGGTTAAACCCTCGGTTTTTATTGTTTGTGTAACAGCAATCATTTTGGCAATTTAAGACTTCAATGAATGAAATGACAAAAAGCGCGTGCAGAAAGTCTAAACCCGCTAACCCACCCAAATAATATCCGAACCATTTATCTGGTTAACACATAATCCGAAGGCTGGAATAGCGCTACTTTCGTGGTCGCTAAGAAGTGATGGATTATCTCATCTAAACGAACAACTTGAAGAGATTGTGCTTTTTTGGTTCAGTGTCGCTTGCCGTAGTGTTTTCATAGTCTTCAAGATACACTATCAATGTCTTGAGTTTCGCTTGATCTTCCTCTGTTAAAGGGCGTAAATCATGTTAACATTTTTTTAGCTTCTCGCCAGCACGAGGCCACAGCTTTTGCGCCGATGACGAAAGGATACACTATGCTGTACTTCACCAAGCTTCTGAATAGAGAGTTTTCCTCCATCTCTTTAGCAACAGACGGACTGAATTTATAGTACTGATCTAGAAGTCCCTCAAAGAAGGACTTGAACATCGACTTTAAAACGATCTCATCCCTGAAGTCGCGGAGAAACTGAACTTGCGGATCAAGTTCCGAGCCAAAAGCAGCTGTGGCAATAAAGCAGCGCCATATATACGAATAGGCTGCTTTGAGGTCTGGTCTGTTACCGATTCTCTGAGAACTTGGTCTTCCTGGGGCGCCTTGCTGTGGTGAACCCGTATAACGTAAAGCATTGCGTAGTTCAGTGAAAGTCAGCGGAGGTTTTCCTTTGGCCTTCTGGATGCCCTGCAAACAAGCTACCACCCCGGTGACAATCGGCGAGGCACTAGATGTCCCACCGAAGCTTTGGGTATACCACTTGTTTTCATCAGTTCCATCTTGAAGATTACCAGAACCGCAGTGAGTAACGTATTTAGTACCTCCAGTGCTAACTACCTCTCTTCCCCAACCTTGAGCATCGATTATTGAGCCCCAATTTGAGAAATCGAGTCTGGAGCGGTCTGGTCCGTAATTGCCTGAAGGCGGTGCACCTGCCCCAACCAATATTGCCCCTGAATCTCTGAACTGCCTATCAAACCTGTTCAGGAAGATTGCGTTGTCAAGGTCTCGAGAGCCATTGCCCGCTGCCTCGACAACTATTATTCCCTTGGCGGTAGCGTATTTTATAGCATCAAAATCAAGAGTCCACCATTCTATTGCAATGTAACCATCCTGAGAATGGTCCGGATCCTTAGCATCTGGACCAGGACGATGTAGCTCGATCAGAATTATATCCCCAGCTGAAAGCATATCCGCCGCATTCTTGATTGCTATGTGTGAGTCATTCCCCGCGCCAAATATAGTATAACCCAGCTGGTGGCAAAGCGGCGCAATACCTGTGACGCCAAATTTATTCTCGTCACCACCAACCTCACCTAAAACGTTGGTACCGTGGTTCCTCCAACAAATGCTTGTAGTCATCGTCCCCCCAGCTAATCCACCTTGATTCTGAAGAAGATCTTCATGATTGAAATTCCAGGCACCTTCAATATCAATCATCTTAATTCCAGTACCCTTTCCCCCTTTCTTGGTCCAAGCGTGAAAAGCATCAACCCCCCCGGGTGCAGGATTCAAGTATCCTTGCATACCAACAAAGCTGGGAGACGGATTCCCCCCAGCATCCGCCGGAACGGCTGGTGGCGCCACTTCAGCTACCTCCACCAACTTGTTTTCAGCCAGATTCTTCGCTACTGCATAAGCAGTCTTCCTATCCTTCGTTCTCACCACATAAGATCGCGAAAGATCAGGAAGTTCAACTCCTGTTGCCTTAGCTTCTGCCACTCGTCGCTCTAATGTCTCTTCGGTTTCCTTGTACGCATGCTCGAGTTTGACCTTATGTTTCTCTAGAATAGCCGCTACGCTAGACAGGTCAGTCTTTGTCACTGATGAAAGATGATGCGCCGTGTCCACCCGGACTCCTGCCTCACGCTTGAATTTGATTTGGACTACGAACTCTTGTTCTGGAACTTTGTATACAGAAGGATCTAGGGTATCATCTGCTTTCTCTTTTCTTTTTTCGCTCATACAAAATCCCCCCAATGCATCTATAAGTGTAAGATGCATTTATCTTTTTTCTGTCAGCGTCGTTTAACATAAAAGATTTCTAAATCGAGTTGGATGCGCAAACCAGAGAGAACAGAAACTCAACTTCTTCCATCTTCAGAAGAAGAGAAAGCTAGCCACTGTTTAGGAAACAAGAATTATGTAGGATATTATATCGGTGGTTCAGTTTTCTGTGGAAGAAAAAAGGCGAAGCCTAGCAGAAAAAGCCCATAAAAACGAATCGAGAGTAAAAAATAGTTCTATCAGTTGCTTGATTCTTTAATCGATTATGTCGTTCCAAAAATAGATGTTTGCATATTTTACTTCAAAATCGAAACGGGGGTCATCGTAGATTATGTCTAACGTTAGTCCGTGTCTTTCGATGAGCTTGTTCATGTTTTCCCAAATCAAAGAAGACTGGTTGTCCGAACCCCATTCTGGGAACCATATGTTGTCATCTACCCGTCGCATGCCCCAGCCGTAATCTTTGGGGAGAACAAAGGCTGCTTCTGCTTTCACCTTTTGAAGGGAATCCTGCTGCGGCGAATGAATCATTTCCCAGAAGGATTCCATGGCATCAAAGTGTTCTTTCTCCAAGATGCCGTACGGATTGGTTTGATTATGGGGAAAATTGAATACAATCAGGTATTTTGCTCCTGCTCGGTAGGCTGTTTTCATGTCCTCCAGAATCTCTGTTCCATTCCCCAAGTAAGGCGGACGCTGATACGTCCAAGTGATTATGGCTCCCCACTCTCTATCCTGCACATTTGCGGCTCCCCTGCCGAGACCTATTTGCTGGGGTCTACTGTGGTTCCATCCTAACTCAACAAAGACAACCAGTATAGTGCATAATCGGAGGTAAACGCGGTGACGTTTCTGTTCTTAAGGTCTTGCATGCTCCAAGTGGAAGAGATGCTGGTGACAAAAAGTTCGGCTGCTTCGCTGCAGTCTGACACCGTCTCGAACTCACTATCTTCGGCTTTCCAATGTCCCGAGTCAATCTGCCTTCCACCAGGCTCATCGTAGAGGTAAACACCCAAAAACTGTTCTTCCCACCTTTCCTTTGCAGTGTCCAGCCAAGTGAGATGCCAAGGATAGCCAATGTGCGAAATGAAATCAAAGAAAACCATAAACTTCAGGTCGGCATCCACGGCATATTCGCAGACCTCGTTGAGGGCGGTTTCGTTGATGCTGGTTTCCCAAGAGTTTATTATGAAGAGGTTTGTGTATCCCTTCACTTTGTCGATAAGCTGCTTTGCTTGGCTGGTTGTGTTTCCGCCAAAGGAGACGCCGAAAAGGAACTCTTCCTCAGAAACTTCGTTTTTGGAACTGTAGTGAACGTAGATTATAGCGGAGCAGAAGAGGGAGGTCAACAAAATGACGGTCAGAATCAGCCATGTTAGTTTCATCGGGTCTCCATTTAGGGTATACAGGCGAGAAATAAAGATTTTTGTGAGGCAAAAACATTTGTTGACATCCAACATAATTAGCTTAGAAGAGTTGAGAAATTCCAAAATGGACAGGTTACCATTCCGGTGCGTTTTGCTGCTGAGTCTATGTGCCTTATTGGCGGCTGCTCCAATCGTATGGTCAGCAGAAGCAAACGGAGCCATATACATCCGAGCTGATGGAACAGTAGATGGAACAGACAAGATTCAGCGAGAGGGAAACGTCTACACCTTCACAGGCAACATTTCTGGTTCTATTGTTGTGGAAAGAGACGATGTTGTAGTTGATGGGGCAGGATACGGTCTTCAAGGAACCAGAATTGGAGCAGGAATAAATCTGATGGGAAGAACCAACGTAACAGTCAAGAACATAGAAATCAGCAATTTCTTTTACGGCATCTACCTTAATTCCTCTCTAAACAACAGCCTATCAAACAACAATGTGCGAGAAAATTTGAATGGCATCTACCTATCCGCATCTTCCAACAACACCATCCTTGGCTGTAACATCACCGAAAACAGCTCTTCCGGTGTCTGGTTCCGCTGCTCTTCAAACAATGACATAAACGAGAATAGAATAACCGAAAACGGTCAGGATGGCATCTGGCTCTCCTGCTCCTCAGACAACAACAGAGTATCAGGAAACACAGTCGAAGCAAATGCGTACGGCATCCGAATTGACGATTATTCAAACAACATGCTCAGAAACAACGAGTTGATAGACAACGTATGCAACTTTGGCGTATTTGGCTCGTTGCTTCCCGAATTCGTCCAGGACATAGACGAGTCAAACACCGTGAATGGGAAACCAGTGTATTATTGGGTTAACCGACAAGATGCAGCTGTTCCACCTGACGCATGCTATGTGGCTCTTGTAAACTGTTCAGGCATAGCCGTCCAAAACCTGAACCTCAGCAACAACGGGCAGGGTTTACTGTTAGCATCCACAACAGAATCTTCGATAACCCAAAACAACATAACAGCCAACATCCACGGCATCTACATGTGCGGCTCCGCAAACAACACTGTATCAGGCAACAACATAACCAGAAACGCAGCGAACGGCATCTACCTATACTACTCACAGAATAACACGTTCTTTCACAACAACTTCATAGACAACACAACCCCAGTCTACGATGTGGGAGACCCATCCAACATCTGGGACAATGGAGTTGAAGGGAACCACTGGAGCAACTATGAAGAAAAATATCCAAACGCCACTGAACTTGACAATTCAGGCATCTGGAACACACCATACATAATCGACGGAAACAACCAAGACAATCACCCACTAGTAAACACGATTCCAGAATTTCCCTCATGGATTATCTTGCCGTTGCTTATTACTGCAACCTTGTTGATCCTAATCTGCAAACAGAGACTAACCAAACAGCAAGCAACTGACAGACAATAACTCTTTAACTCATTGCTGGTTGCTCAAATTCTCGTGTGCTTGTTCTGGTTTGGGTTTTCGTTTGAACATGCAGACTCCAAGCCAATTTCTGATCCGCGATTGGCAGTAGCCGTCAACATTGTTCACGCAGTTTTCTTGACTGCATTCTACTTTGCCCAGCGTCTGTTACTCTCCAAAACAACAGAAGTTCAACAGGGAAACCGTCGGCTTTAATCCTTTCTTTTCGGCTGCCTACTTTTTTGGCTTCAGGCGAACCTCCGGAACCAGTATGCCCTCCTCGGTTATGACTGCGTCCACGTACTCTAGGGGTGTTATGTCAAACGCGGGATTCAACACTTTGACGCCTTCAGGTGCAATTCGCTCGGAACCTATGTTCGTAACTTCCGTTGGATTTCTTTCCTCGATAACAGCATCGTCTGCGGTGCGCGACTGATCCATCGTTGAAGTGGGAGCAGCCACGTAGAAGGGAATACCATGCTCAAACGCCAAAACAGCCACGTTATAGGTGCCAATTTTGTTCAAAACCGCGTCTCTGACAACACGGTCCGCGCCAACCACAACCTTATCCACCAAACCCTTAGACATCACATAGCCCACCATAGTGTCCGAAATCAGGGTCACGGGAATGTTGTCCCGCATCAACTCGTAACAGGTGAGCCTAGCCCCCTGAAGCCGCGGTCGGGTTTCACAGGCAACAACCTTAACGTTTTTTCCCTCCTCAACTGCAGCCCGTATAACCCCAAGTGCTGTGCCGTAATCAACCGTAGCCAAACTGCCTGCGTTACAGTGGGTGAGAACCACGTCGCCATCCTCTATGAGTGTGGCTCCATGCCTGCCCATCTTCCGGTTGACCTCCACATCCTCATCCGCCATCATCTGAGCCTCCGCCACCACAGCCTCTGCCAAATCTTCCTTGGTTCCAGCCGTCTCCCGAGCCTTTTTCATCACCCTGTCGATTGCCCAGAAAAGATTCACAGCGGTTGGACGTGTCTTCCGCAGCACCTCAGCCGAGGTCTCCAACTCCCTCATCAGATCTGTAAGAGCCAGACCATACGCAGCCGCTACGCCGATGAGTGGGGCTCCCCGCAGCTTCATCTCCTTAATCGCAGAAGCCACGTCATCCCGGTTTCTCATTTCCACCCAAACAACTTGGTTGGGCAGTTTCGTTTGATCAACAATAACAATCGCGCCGTCTTTCCACTCTATGGTTCGCATCATTCAACACCTGTCTGCCTGTTGATTCTGTTCTGCTTGGATAATATATTTTCTACGAAGATAAAGATTCAAGCCCACCATTATGACTGCGGTTTATCCTCGCAGTGCTTGTGTGCGATGCAAGACACTGCGTTCAAGTGTAAACCTACAGTTTAATTACTGGGAGTAACAAAAATTTTTTGAGTGACTACGGGAAGCGTCCACATTCGGCGACGACGTGGAGGGTTTTTCATTTTTTCCCTACCTGCGCTTCCCACAGTCCCACAGCAAACAATGTTCTATTGCGGTTCCCAGTAGCCATTCATTTTTTCTTGTTGATTTTTATTACAACCTCAATCGGACTTCCCTTAGGAAGCTTCAGATTCTTCTGCCAATCATCCCCAACAGCAACAAGAGAGTAAATCCCGGAAACCTCAGCCCTAGCCTTCTTAACAAAGTTAACCAACGCAGCCTGAGTCTCCCCAGACTTTATCATATCATCCACTATCAGCACGCTGTCCCTCCGCTTCAAAGCATCCTTCGGCAAATACAAGGTCATGGTCACGCCTGAATCACGCAAAACATAGGTTTCCTCCAGAAAAGCGGGAACCCCAACCTCCTTGTTTCGCTTCGCAATCAACAAATCCACACCCAAAGAGTTTGCAACCATGGCGCCGAGAGGTATGCCGTCCACGGCAGCAGTCAAAACTTTTGTCACCCGCCCCCCAGCAAAAGTTGCCAGGGCGTGATGGGCTGCCTGCTGAAGGATGTTGTGGTCGCCTATGATCCAGGTGTTGTTGAAGTATCCGGCTTGGTTGAATTTTATTCGCCTGCGAAGCTCAGCCTTCAAGCCGACGAGTTTGGTTAAAATCTTCCAGAGTTCTCTGGCTCTGTCCGCGTTTGGCAGAACATGACCCTTGGCATACCTGCTCAGAACTGTCACAGGCAGGTTGGTTTTGACAGATAATTCTCTGTAGGTGTACTCCTTCTTTGCTGTCCTAAGTAGCTCGATGGTCATTAACCGAAGTTTCTCATACTCATCACTTTTCTTTGCACACCAACAAATCAAACTTTGAAGGTGCAGGTTACTTATTTTAACTAAGACAGATTTATAATTTCCGTATAACATCGAACAACACAAATACAACACTGCGCCGAAGCATGCCTGAAGGCTCACATCCTAATGCAATAGACCAAACAGCAGACAACTTCAGCTACTCCAAAGCTCCCTTTGTGATGGCGGATCCGCGGGGATTTGAACCCCGGATCATTGGATTTCTTCTTCCGTAGATTAGAAGTCCAATGCCTTATCCTGACTAGGCCACGGACCCGTGAACCGTCATAGTCTAAGAACTGCTTAGATATAATCTTTCATTTAAGCTAATGCTGTGGCGTTTCCTTGGTTATGCGATGTAGATGGCGGGGCGGTAGGGTCTGGCTAACCCAGCTTTCTTCTGGGGGTCATGAATCTGCTGATCGTCCTCCTGGTAGGTGTGAATTTTGGCGTTGAATTCTCTTCCAAAGAAGGTTTCGGCTTTCCCTAGCAGGGTGTCTTCGTCTAAGGCTCCGATCTGCAGTTGCCGCTGCTTCATGTCGTCGGGCATGCGGTTGATTTCTTCTGTGATTCCGCGGGCGAATTTGGCAACCTTTCCAGCCACAGTTTTCAGCTCAGGGTTAGCCATCAGTTCTTTCATCAGATCGCCTATGACTATGTTGCCTGATGCCGATTTTTTGAGTGCTGTCAGGTAGACTTTCCATTTCCATGATGCGGCGGAGTAGTAGTAGATTTCTTTGGGGACCATCTTTGTTGCTCTGAGAATGTTCGAGGTGTCCTCCAGCACATTTTTGACCAGACTCTCGGTCTCCTCCGCTTCAACGTTAACTTTCGTCTCATCGTAAACAGGCCAATCAGCCAAGGAGATGAAGCCTGACTTGTCCAGTTTGCTCCAGATTTCCTCGCAGATGTAGGGTGCAAAGGGCGCCAGCAGCAGGGTCCATGTTTCCAGCGCCTGTTTCAGGATTTTTGGGTTGAATGTTTCTTTTCTTCTGTTGTACCATCTGAAGTCGTTCCAGATTTCGAAGAGCGCGTTTTCTAGGGCTGTTCGGGTCTTCAGCGCTTCCATGTTTTCGGTGACGGTTCTGATTCTGTGTTGCAGCATGCTGATGAGCCACTTTTCCAGATGCCCGGTTTTGGTTTGTTTCGCGTTTTCGATTATGCTGTCTGTTAGGTTCCGGAAGCCGCGGAGCTTGGTTTTGACGTCTCTGACGGTTTCTCTTCTCCAGTCTGGGTCGTTCATTCCTTCTCCGCCTAGCAGTAGAGCGCAGCGGGTGGCGTCTGCTCCGAACTGGTTGAGGGCGTCTTTGAGGGTTATGAAGTTGCCCTTCGATTTGGACATCTTTTTTCCCTCTATGCTAAGCATGCCGTTTACGCCGATGCCTCTGGGCAGATGTTCTGGGAACAGTGCTGTGTGCTGGAAGAGGAAGAAGGTCAGGTGGTTGGGGAGCAGTTCTTTGGCTGAGATTCTTAGGTCCAGCGGGTACCAGTACAGGAATTCGCTTCTCATCTCGTCTAGGATTTTGGCGTCGATGTTTGTTTGTTTTGAGAGTTTTTGGGGGTCTCCTTTTCCGTAGAAGATGTAGTCGAAGACGTGTGGGGTCATCTGTTCGGCTGTTATGTTGTGTTTTCTGAGGTGATTGTTTATGGTGTAGAATGCCATGTAAACGGTGGAGTCTGTCAGGGTTTCGACGATCCATCCGGGGCTCCATGGGAGGGGCGTTCCTAGGCCGCTTTTTCTTGCGCATGGCCACTCTTTCAGCCAGTCGATGATGTTGAGGAACCACTGCCGGGCAGAGTCGGGGTAGATGGAAGCCTGAGCTAGTGTGTCCTTGGTTTTCTGTTTCCATGTGGGGTCCGAGTATTTTATGAACCACTGCTCTTCGAGGAGCTTGACTACGCAGGGCGTCATGCATCTGCACACCACGGACTCGGGAAGGTCATACATGGAGTCTGCTATGTTCTGTTTCTTGAAGTCGCGGATCAGAATGTCCTTTACTTTGTTGACCTGTTTTCCGGCGTATATTCCGCAGATTTTCTTCAGGGTTCCGCCGTGGAACTCCCTTTTGTAGAGAAGTTTGGTTGCTTCTTCGGCTTTGGGGTCATACTGGTCCTTCACGCTCATCTGGTCTACGAGTTCGACTGCGGGGTATTCTCCGAAGCCTTCCAACGTGATGAGGGAGATTGGCTGTATCTTGTTGACCTCTTCCGGGTCAATGCTGAATTCTTTCAGCAGTTCAGGGTTTTTCTGCAGGTCTCTTAGGGCGAGCCAGTCGAAGGGTGCGTGAGCTGGGACGCTGTAAACCACTCCGCTTGCGTTGTCTGGGCTCACGAACCAGCCGGGCAATATCAGCATCTTTCTGGGGCTGAGGGGGCTGGTGAACCGTTTTCCGATGATTTTTTTGCCCTTGAAGGCTTCTAGGATTTCGACTTTTTTCAGTTGTTCTTTGAGTTTGTTTGCGGCTGTTTTGCTGATTATCCAGGTTTCGCCGTTTACGCGTGCTTTGACGTAGTCGGCGTCGGGGTTTATCCAAAGGTTGGTTATGCCGTAGATTGTTTCTGGTCTGAAGGTGGCTGAGGGGAGGAGGGTGCCGTCTTCCATTCGGTATTTGAGGAGGATGTACTCTTCGGGGACAACGCCTTCTCCTGTTTGGCGGTCATGGTCGCCTGTGGGGCTCTGGTCGTGGGGGCACCACACCACCGGGTATGTGCCCTGTATGATGTAGCCTTTGGTTCGCAGCCTTTCGGTTTGCCATTCCACAAACTTGCTGAAGGTTGGGTACAGGCTGGTGGTGTGGAATTCTCTTCTCCAGTCCACTGAGTAGCCGATTCGCTTCACGGCTTCTCTGCTTTGGTCTGTGTACAACAAACTTTTTTAGGTCCTCTTCTGAAACCCCGTCCATCTCCCTGAAGGCTCGGATCAGGGTTTCGTCCCCGTTTTTTACGCGTTCGCTTGCGCCGGCTATGGTTTCACCTGTCCAGTGCCAAGCCCACGGAAACAGGACATTGTAGCCCTGCATCCTCTTAAAACGAGCAACCACATCAACGCGGGTGGCTGTGAAGCCGTGCCCCACGTGGAGGGGGCCGTTCATGTATGGGAAGGGGAAGGTTATGAAAAATTTTTTTCTTGTCTGGTCTGGGTCAGCCTCGAATATTCTGGCTGATTCCCAACGTTTTCTCCACTTTTCCTCGAGCTGCCTTAAAGATGTCATCAAACCATTGGAGTACCACGAAAGTTAAAAGTTTTTTCAGTCAAATTTGGCAGTTCAAGAAGCAACCGATGGAAGAAAAAACAGAAAAAGACTGTTTTCAACAATGTACCTCTATTAGTTTCCTGATATGAACGAAGCACTAGCTTCTGCCCAATTTGCGCTCTACGCTTTGCCTCTAACTCACAGGCAACACAAGCAATTGCTTGAGTTAAAATTTAACCCCCAAACCCACAAAAAGAAGATAACACTCGTTGACATAAAATTATGCGCCTGCAACCTCATATAGAACTTATAATGAGTTAAGTTCTAGAAACACGAATATATGTTCCATCGAATCTTTTTCTATTGGGGAGTAAAGTCATGGTTAATGAAGATATAGAATTGCCAGAATTAAAAGAGCTATACGATGAACTGTGGAGTGATGGAAGAAACCTGATTAAGGATATGAACAGAAGTATCTATGTGTATCTTTTCGCAGGTTTCATAACGTTGGTGTTCTCGGCAATAATTATTGGAACAGCAATATCTGACTGGAACAAAATATTGACAGGAACTACAACCGAATTTACCTATTTCTACGCCATAATGGAAACACCTGGTGCAATACTTTATGTCGCATTCGGTGTTTTCTTTATATATTGGTATACTAAAAACTGGAAAGAACGATTAAGGATTAAATAAGATGTGTCCAAGGAAAAATCCTTCTCCATCAAAAGCTGCGAAAAGGCTGAAAGAGTACTTGGACATATTTGACGTTTCATACTCTAAACGTGGTAAAACGCTGAGATATGACATATACCGAAGAGCAGGAACACAATGGCAAACAGACCGCGTGATAGAATATCTTGAAAAAAATGGTTTGATTGAAGGAGACAAAATAGAAGGTTACTATAAAACTGAGAAAGGTGAGGTATGGCATTCTATCCTGAAAAAGCACAACGATCTTGTCGGTGTACTAACAAAAGAATTGAGCGGGGATCGTGTAAAACGCTGGTAGAAGGAGGTGATTGAAACATGTCTGCAGGATTTGCAGTTGCAGCAATGAAGCAGAGGAAAAAGAGGAAAAAGAAAGAAGGATTAGAAGAGCGCGTCAAAAAACTTGAAGAAGACGTTGAAAAGATCAAAAAGCAGCTAGAACAAAAAGGCTAATCCTTCCTTCTTTTTTGTTTTTGTGTGAAGAGGCAGATAGAGGTAAGAAGAGAGAGAAGATTAAAATTTAAACCTCCAAATAAATAAAAAAGTGGATTTGAGGGACCTATCACACAACGGGGCACAGTCCATGCTAGAGCATTGGTCTGATTCGGGTAATAGTCCGAGGTTTATCCTAAGAACAAAATAGACTGCATTTGAGGTTAAAATTTACTCTACATCCATGTTAGAATGGCAACAGATAGTATACTAGAGAAACCACCAATATCAAGAATGTTATCACCACTACATAACCCATTTTTTTGTTTTTCTCGAAAGAAACACTCATCATACTGAATAACGCAGCGACATGAATTTCCAATATTTCTCTGAACGGAATTCTGAGTATGTAATCTAATAATAATTCCAAGAAGAGATAGAAGAGAATAATCCCATTAGATATTATGGTCTTTTTTGTTGCTTTCTCTTTCAAATATCCTAGTAAGGTGATAGTAAAAGGAACCGTTAGAGAAATGACAATGCCACCAATGACTTGCACGAGTGCCATGTCACCGAGTTTTGTTGCAATGTATAAAGCACTCACTGAAATATTGAAAATAACAGAGGAATAAACGAAGATAACATCTATTGATTTATCCACACTCAGTTTTTAGTCTCTATTTCGTTAATTAGGTTTGGGTTTGGGGGTTAAATTTTAACGCACACACACATTTGTTTTGATTGGTCAATCTTGAGAAGCACGCTGCTTCTTGCATAAATAGACTAGTGCAGTTGACAAAACTATCACTATTATTGTAAGCGCAGCAATTGTAGCATAGAGCCATTCTTGGGGTACTAGCTGCTGAGTTTCAGTGGGTATGTTCGGTGATGACACAGGGTCCTCTGAGGAAACAGACGCAGGTAAAGTGGAGTTTGATGAAGCATTGGGCATTGCTGAAGGATTATGGGATGCCAAAATTGGGTTGAAGGTTACAGTTCCAAGGTTGTGGTTATTTTTATGGTCAAATATTGATTGAGCTATTATTGACTTATCGGTTGTTCCCCACCAATTATTTGTGGCATCAATATCGGGTGCTGTCGTTCCGTAGACTCCCTCTTCTCCCAAGTAAATGTTATACTGACTGTTTTGCTCAAAATTGTTACCCGTAAGTGTTACAAAGCTAGAGCCATTGGCATCGTAAATATTCACACCAATTTTATTATTAGCGATGGTGTTGCTTCTAATAATGGGACTGGAATCACCATAAATGGTAAAACCAACTGCGTTTATCGGCCAATACTCCGTGTTATGGTTGCTGATGAAATTCCTCTCAAACAAAGGACTTCCTGAAGCGATAACAACTTCTGAAAAGCCAAACTGACCACTGAAGTAGTTGTCAGATATCGCTGCAGTGTTTTCACCGTCCAAGTAAATCAAAACTTTGGCAGCCGCATCATCATTGATTGTGTTATTTGATACTATAGCAGAACCGCCGTCAATCGTCAAGAATATTTCATAAACGTCTAGACTTTCAAAAGAATTGCTGTGAATTATTGGTGACCCCTCGACAATGGTAAATGTTGCAGAAGAAAAGATGTTGTTTCGAATTTCAGGTGAGGAACATGACATGTTGATTTTAAAATAGCCGTTGAACTCCGTATTTTCAATTTTTGAACTTGTGCTTGTTTCTGAAAAACTGATTATTGTACTATCAGTAGAGAATGTGTTTCCATTTGCCACAAGGTTACCATAAACATGCAAATCATGACTTATCGTTATCGTAGTTGGTCTGCCAACCCAGTCTGTAGATGGTACGGTTTCCGTGAATACCACCGTAACATCTGGCACAATAGTAAGCGTTACACCATATGCTACTGTCAAATCATCAACAAGGCAATAGGGACTATTTTCCTTAGTCCACGTCGTATCTGAGGAGATTACGCCACTGACTTCCGTAGCTTGTACCACTGCAGAATTTCCTATAATACATAGAAACAACCCGCTAACAAACGTTATTATCAATAGCGCACTCGAATATGATGTATCCATCTTATTCGCTCCAATTGACAACAATAAATACTGAAATTTGTTAACCTGATAAGAGTTTTTGTCAACAAAAATTGACTAAATGACAGAAACATTGGTCAAAGTTCTTTGACTTACAAATTCTTGTATAAATCTGGTTTCTTAGGTAAAAAAAATTTAACCCCCAAAAGAAAACAAACAAGGATAGGTGTTTTCAACAATGCTCCGTTATTGGGGTCCTATTAGATGTAGTGTGTCTGGGGCAGTTTTATATGAAAGTTGTCTCCACTAAGCAGATACTGGGGATTGCAAGTTGGTTGAGCGGCGGACTGACATTTGTGGCTGTGTTTTCGAGATTCAGGAGGGTATTATGGTTTGTGTTAAGCGCTGTAAGAAGCATAGCAGACCCAAACAGAAGCGTCCCTTCAGAGCCAAGGCTGAGTGCGTGAGACCCTGAAAGGCTGCATCAGAGCTTTTTTTAATGCGAGACGAAATATAACCTAGCAGGCACGAACAAATATGACTGAGCAGAGCTTGCTTTCCTTCTTCGGCAATCCGGAAAAACAGGGGAAAAAGGAGCAGAAGCCATCGCCCCCGCCTGAAAAAGAGTCTCCGCCTCCACCCGAAAAGAAACCACAATCAAAGAAGAAAACGGTTGTTTACCCAGATTTTCCAGAGGACCTGCCCCCCTCATACCTCGTATCCGTCACATACGACGGAAAAAAGCAGCTCGCCACACTCAAACTGTATGAACCAGAGTCCCAAAGAATCTACTTCTGGGACGACAACACCGGACACAAGCCCTACTGCCTCACCAGCCTTCCCCCCAAAGAACTTGAGAAACTCAGCCGAGTAACGGGACATTCCGGCTTTGACCACTTCGAAACCGTGGAGAAGTTTGACCCGTTGCTGGACAGGCAGGTGACGGTGACAAAGGTTGTGGCTAAGGACCCGTTGGCGATAGGCGGCAGGGCAAGCGGCTGCATAAGAGACGTAATCCCGGAGGACTACCAGAAATTAACTGGCATAGAGGAGCCTCCCAAAGTCTGGGAATCCTACATCAGATACTACCAATCCTACATCTACGACAACAACCTAGCGCCGGGCATGCTGTACAAGATTCAGAAAGGAAAACTGGAATCCGTGCAGCAGAAGGCAACAGAGGGCACTGTGGAAGAAATCCTCAGCCTGTTCTCTGGAGTATCCGAGGAGTTTCTGCAAAGCGTGGAAAAGTGGGCGCGTCTGCTGGAGTCTCCTGCCCCCGAATTCCGTAGAGCCGCCCTCGACATTGAGGTCAGTTCACCAGTTGCAACCCGTGTTCCTGACCCCCATGAGGCTGCCGAGCCTGTGGCTAGTGCGGCGCTGTACGGTTCAGACCAGAAAAAGCAGCTTTTTGTTTTGAGGCGGGAGGGAATCAGGGAAGGCAACAAGAAACTGCCCACCGACGCGATTGTCAAATATTTTGATGATGAGAAAGAGCTGTTCAAGAAACTGTTTGAGGCTCTTCGCGAGTATCCTTTCATTTTAACCTTTAACGGCGACGAGTTTGACCTGCCCTACCTGTATAACCGCGCTAGGAACCATTTCAGCTTTGAACGAAGCAAAATTCCCATAGAGGCTGGGCGAAGAGTATTCCACGTCAGCCACGGCGTCCACATCGACCTATACAAGTTCTTCTTCAACAGGTCAATCCAAATCTACGCCTTCGGCAACAGATACCGCGACATAACCTTAGACGCAATCGGCACCTCACTGTTGGGGCTACCAAAAATAGAGTTCAGCAAACCGCTGTCAGAACTAAGCTACACCGAACTTGCCGAATACAACCTGCGAGACTCCGAAATCACCCTGAACCTAACCGCCTTCAACGACAACCTGGTCATGAAACTGATTCTGGCAATGTCAAGGATAGCCCGAATGCCCATGGAGGACGTGAGCCGCCAAGGAGTTTCCCGGTGGATACGAAACTTTCTGTACTTTGAGCATCGGCAACGGAACATGCTGATTCCAAACGCCGAGGACATACTCGCCATCAAAGGCGGAACCACCACCACGGCTATCATCAAAGGAAAAAAGTACAAGGGCGCCATAGTTGTTGATCCCGTGCCCGGAGTCCACTTCAACGTTGCAGTTATGGACTTCGCAAGCCTGTACCCCTCAATAATAAAAGTCTACAATCTGGGCTACCAGACCCTGCTCTGCAAGCATGAGGAATGCAAAACAAACAAGGTTCCCGAAACCAACCACTGGATATGCACAAAGAATAAGGCTCTTGAAAGCCTGCTTATCGGCTCCCTCAGAGACCTCAGAGTCAAATGGTACAAGAGTAAAGCCAAGGACAAGACCTTGCCCCAAGATTTGCGGAGCTGGTACAGCGTAATCCCCAGCGCCCTCAAGGTCATCCTGAACGCAAGCTACGGCGTTTTCGGCTCCCCAGCCTTCGGTCTGTACTGCCCACCCGTTGCTGAGGCTACAGCCGCCATCGGACGGCACGTTATAACCCAGACCATAGAGAAAGCCAGAACATTAGATATTGATGTTCTGTACGGGGACACGGACAGCCTCTTTCTGAAGAACCCCTCCCCAGAGCAGATCAAAATTCTGGAGGAGTGGTCTAAGAAGACGATGGGGATGGAGCTGGAAGTGGAAAAGTTCTATCGGTACGCGGTCTTCAGCAGCCGCAAAAAGAACTATCTTGGAATCCTGAAGGGCGGCGGCGTTGATGTCAAGGGAATGACCGGAAAGAAACGGCACATTCCACCTTACATCAAAAAGGCTTTCTACGCGCTGGAAGATCGGCTGGAGCAGGTGCAGTCGCCCACAGAATTCGAGGAAGCAAAAAAAGAAATCAAAAAAATCATCCGAGACCGATACCTGCGATTGAAGCAGCGGCGATGGGGAGAAACCCCAGAGGAGTTGGCTTTCCATGTTGTTCTCGGCAAACCGTTAGAGTCCTACACAAAAACTACTCCACAGCACGTGAAGGCTGCTCTTCTCCTAAAAAAGATGGGGTACGAGATGAAGGCTGGAGACCTGATAAGTTTTGTCAAAGTCATGAAGGAACCCCGGGTCAAGCCCGTGCAAATAGCCTCCAACAGCGAGATAGACGTGGACAAGTATGTGGCGTATTTGCATTCAACTTTCGATCAGATTCTCGATGCCTTGGGGCTGGACTTCGAGGAGATCATTGGATTAACGAAGCTTGAACGGTTCATGTAAACCGGCTTGTTTTTCATAAAAACTTGTTTCAGCGGTTCTTGTCGTTGATGAACTTGGATTTGGTTTTTATATGCTTGATCTCTGCCCCTTCTTCGGTTGGTCTACAGGGCACGTTATATTTTTTGAATAGCCAAAGCAGTTCCTTGAATGCTGCATCGTTAACTTCGAACTCCACAACCTCTGTCATCTTCTCTATAACCGCGGGATGTTTAGGGTTCGCCCTATACAGCATCATAAACTCGGTGTCATTCTCAGAATGAGGAGGAACAGCTATTATCTCCCACAGAGACTTTGCCGGAAAGTTTCGAGGGGGATACCGTTTTATCCTAATCTTTTTCAATCTCTCTACAGCCCCTCTCCTAGGCGCACATCCTATATCCAACCCAGCTCTTTCATATAAACAGCCATGGTGATTCTTTCTGTAACTAGTCTATAGACAATTCCCACATTAACTTCTAATCCAAGGCAGTTGCCAAATGAATCCAGTCTGTTGACACAGTACATTCTTTGAAGCACGTTTCTCTTCCATGAAAACCTTAATCTTCCAATCACCTACAATAAACGTTCAGGGACGAAGACAAAATTGAATCTGTTCATAGCCTCAACGGAAGACACGGCTGGAATGAACATCGCCAAGCAACTCGTAGACCACCACAACTTCGAAAAACTCTCAGAAACCTTCCACAACAACCCAGTATACACAAAAACGCTGCATAACAAGGAAACCAAACTGCTTTTCGTCAACACAGAGATAGTGGACACCCAGTTCCTAGGCGACCTCTTCAGCCCCAACCTGCTCATCTTCCTGTCCCGGCACAGCAGCGCCAGCGGAATCCCCACACTGTCTGTGCACACCCCCGGCAACCTCGCAGAAGCAAAATTAGGCGGCAAACTCAGAAAAGTCTCCATCTCACCCGCCGCAGCCATGAAGAATGCGCTCTCAGAAATGGCAAAACTGAAAGACGAAAGGGGGCTAGACTACGAGGTTTCCTACGAGTGCACCCATCATGGTCCATCCTTGGATGTGCCTGCCATGTTTGTAGAGGTGGGGAGCTCGCCGAAGCAGTGGAAGGACGTTAAGGCTGCTGAGGTTGTTGCAGATGCGGCTGTGGCTGCTGTTTCTGAATGTTCTGGCTGTTCTGTGGCGTTGGGAATCGGTGGACCCCACTACAACAAAAAGTTCACGAAACTGGCTCTGAGCACTCGATGGGCATTCGGTCACATGATTCCAAAGTATGCTCTTCCAGAAGTTGATGCTGAAATAATACGGCATTGTGTTGAAAGAACTGTGGGGACTGTCGATTCTGCGGTTCTGGATTGGAAGGGAATCAAAGGCGAACATAAACCCAAGATAGTTGCGGCGCTGGAGAAGCTTGGTGTGCCCTCAGAAAAAATTTAGTTGCTAAAAAATGTGGGGGGGGAACCTTTACATTATTCCCCATCGTTTGGTGACTTTCACCAGTATGAAGATGACGAAGGCAACAATGATGAAGGTTATCAGCGCCACCAGAAAAGCTCCAATTCCAAACTCCTGATTGCCAACTGGGACTATCAGAGTTGACAGGTTCTCCATACCAGGCAACGCTAGACCTATTATGGGCATTACCAAGTTTGAGACTAGTGATTGCACTAGCAGACCGAGATATACACCCAAAATGAAAGCGACAGCAAGACCCATTACCTTGTAACCTTCTATGAAGCTCTTGAATTCATTCCATAGACCCTTAGGAGGCGGCGGAGGCGGAGCAGGCTTAGCAGCCAACAGCTCGCGTATCTGTTTAAGCTCTTTGATCATCTCATCCTCTTTCGACATCTATTCACCACCCTAACATTACCGTTTTTTCGCCTTTTAACATCTGCTGTGCCTTGTAAGCCACCTAAAACTGGCAAAAACTATGTTAGAAACAAGTTATACTCAGGGATAACTTTACATATTAGAATTTATTTTGAAAGGTGCGAGGAACATTGGGACTAAGATCATTCTTTCAGTCAGCATCCCGATTGCTGAAACTTGCCACCAAACCCGGCAGAACCGAGCTGTGGCTCTCGATAAAAATATGCTTCCTAGGCGTAATCGTAATCGGAGGAATCGGCTACTTAATCAAACTCATAGGTTCTGTGATACCGGGCGCGGGGTGATCAATTATGGGTGAGGAAGAGAAAATTTCAACAGCGGTCTTTGCCGTACGAACTACCGCTGGGCAAGAAAAAAACGTGGCAAACCTAATCGAAGCAAAAGCGAAAATGGGCGAGATTCCGATAAAAGCCGTGCTCGTGCCTGAGCTGCTGAAAGGCTACGTTTTCATCGAAGCTGATGGACCCCACTCCGTAGAGAAAGCCATAGCCGGAGTCAAGCATGTACGATCCAGAGTCCCTGGAATTGTGACTTTTCCGGAAGTAGAACGATACATCGTTGTAAAACCGGTGATCGAAGAATTAGACGAAGACGACCTCGTCGAAGTTGTTGGAGGACCCTTCAAGGGAATGAGAGCAAAAATCACAAGGGTGGATAAGGCAAAGGAGGATGTAACCCTTGAGCTTCTGGAAGCCACCTTCACGTTACCGATCACAGTTCACGCCGACTACGTGAAACTTGTGGAGAAAGCCAAAAAGGAAGAATAGAATCATGGGAGAAAAGAAGATTGTTGAAGCCTTAGTGAATGGCGGACAAGCTACCGCTGGACCTCCCCTTGGACCCGCGCTTGGACCCTTGGGAGTGAATGTTCTGGCTATAGTGGAAAAAATCAACGAAATAACAAAGGATTACTCTGGCATGAAGGTGCCAGTGAAGGTCAGCGTTGACACCGAGAACAAGCAGTTCGAGGTGACTGTGGGTACACCCACAACCTCGGCGTTGATTATCAGCGAGTTGGGAGTAGCGAAAGGTTCAGGGGTTCCTAGCACCGAAAAGATTGGTGACCTCTCCTTGGAGCAGGCGATACGCATTGCCAAAATCAAAAGCGACAATGTCCTAGCTAGAGACCTGAAGGCGGCGGTCAGTGAGGTTTTGGGAACCGGCGTGAGCATGGGTGTAACGGTTGAAGGCAAAGACCCGCGGGAAGTTCAAAAGGAAATCAATGAAGGAAAGCACGACGCCTTACTGGCGGGATAAGTTTAAGAGAAGATTTTTATAACTGGCTCTTGTACGTCATTGGCGCGAGGCTCATAGAATGCCGTTAAACATGAAAAACCTCCTT
>SMTZ1_10007065_pt1 | contig 32612 bp, 32 predicted proteins | sample DeeMarSWOR136_30_FD_25667 | JGI IMG/M metagenome (IMG submission 25667) | reverse complement strand
GAGGGGCCTTGCTCATAATTTTGCGGGCGATTTCCTCTGCCGCTTCGAGCACCTTTCCAGGAGGGACGACCTTGTTCACCAGGCCGATTCTGTTTGCTTCTTCAGCGGAAATGATCTCACCGGTCATCATCAATTCCTTGGCCTTATATCTCCCAACCGCATGAGCAAGTCGTATCACACCCCATATAGGTACGACTCCCACCCCTGCTTCCGGCAATCCAAAGCGGGCATTTTCAGAGGCCACCACCATGTCACAGGCAAGGATGATCTCTGTGCCTCCACCCAGTGCTAATCCGTTCACGGCAGCGATGACCGGCTTACTCAATGACTCCAGGTCAATGAACATATGAAGAACTCTGCGGAGAAATTTTTTTGCCTCTGGAGGGGGATACATTTTGAAGGTATTTATGTCCTGGCCACACACAAAGGCCTTGTCCCCTTCACCCGTCAAAATCGCGGTCTTCACCTCGTCGTTGTCCTCAATGGCCCTGAACGCAGAATACAATCCGTCATAGACCTCAAAGTCTAAGGCGTTCATTTTTTTGGGATTGTTAATCGTAATATAGGCGATCCCATTCTGTTCCGAGTATTTTACTTTCTCCACCGTCATATGCGGCCTCCTCTTTCTCTGTTCTTTCCTAATTCATTCACATAATCTGGTTTTTACACTGCGGTTACAATTGCAAAATGTTCTATATCGGTAATGTATCCTTTTCTCTCTTCAGCAAAAACAGCCTTCACCCTCAAACCATTTCTGAGTTTTGCCTTATCCGTCTCATTGACAAAGTGCATCAGCCCTGTATCCGCTCCATCAAGTCTAATCAACCCAAGTGTAAAGGGGAGGTCTCGCTTTCTGAACAGGGATGGCAGGGTTATGATCGTGTAGTGGAGCAGCGTGCCCTCCGGTCCCACCTCTACCCATTCTGTTGGAATCCAGCACTTCGGGCAGTCGGATGTGGGAGGGCAGAAGACCGTGCCGCACGCTCTGCATTTCGTACCCATGATCCGCTTATTTTCCACCAGCTCTCTGAAGAATCTCGAAATTCTTCCGTAGCTGTATTCATATTCCCCCTCTATCTTGTAATAAGCCTTGAAGGCATCCAATTGAACTTCCATGCTTATTCTCTCCCCAGGATAAAAACAGTTGACACGCTCATCCCCGATCCACCCATTGTCTCCACCAGTCCCGTAATGGGTACGGGCTTTACCTGATAACCGCCAGCCTCTCCCCGAATTTGTTTTACCACTTCAGCCATATCGAACTGTCCTATTCCTCCATAAGCATGACCGTGACCGAGACAGCCTCCGCTTGGATTGACCGGTAATCTCCCGCCAATCTCGGTGACCCCTTCATCCATCATCCTGCCTCCTTCGCCTTCCCCACAAAAAGAGAGCATTTCGTAGGTCAGGAGCTCCAACCAGGTATATCCATCCTGTATCTGGGCAACACCGATCTGATTTAGAGGATCCGTAATCTCGGCCATATGATAAGCATCCCTGGCTGCAGCTCGGATAACAGGGGATTGGCCAAATGTCATCCCTGGATTCATCACCTCACGCCAGCCATATTTGCCGACATCGTTGGCATGCCCTACCCCTTTGATATAAATTGGGTCGTCTGTAAGCTCTTTGGCTCTATCTTCTGAAGCAAAAACAACTGCCGCAAATATATCGCTGACCAGGCTACAGTCCAGAAGCTTTATAGGCCAGGCAAGCACTCTTGAGCTGAGTACGTCCTCCACTGTGATTTTTTTGGGGGATTGGGCGTTGGGGTTTAACAAGGCGTTTCCATGATTCTTTACGGACACCTTTGCTGCCTGCTCTTCGGTTATCCCGTATATGGACATATAGGCCTGGCAGAGCAAAGGAAACTGACCAAAGGGAATACCGAAAGGCGTTTCAAAAATGCAATCGTTCCCATACACGATAAGGTTTTGAAAACCGTTTATACCTGGCGCATCAGCATCCGATGGTTTGTCACCGCCCACGACCAGAACCAGATCCGTCTGTCCTGAGGCTACATAGTTATAGGCAGCAGAGAGTGCTGAACCTGATGCACCGCCCGCATTGGTAAACTCAAAAAGCGGTTTTTGAGACCAGCCGAGGGCCTCGGCTATGTAGATGCCCATCAGGGGTTGGCGGTTAAAATTCTCACATGCGGTGGAAAAAAAGCAGTATTTGATATCATCCTTGGTGAGGCCCGCATCATCCACTGCTTCCTTGGCTGCGTCATAGGCCAACTGAAAGAAAGTGGCATCATCTCTCCTCCTTGCTGCTTTGGTGTCACTTATTCCCACAACGGCAACTTTGTTCATTGAACAGAATCCTCCTTTCTCAGTCCACGGCCATTTCACAGCCTTTCTCTGTTCGACTCTTCTCCAAACAGCCTATTTGCATCATTCTTCCTCTATTGGATACGCATTTGTTATTTGGAAAAACCCGTGCTAACCGCTGAGAATATCTATAGCCATTTTCTTTGCTGCTTCCCGCGCTTCATTGCCCAGAGCATCGGGAGTGGTACAAAAAGGAACGATGTATTTACCAATCACATTACTTTTAACGAAACGATTTACTCTGTCAAAAAGCACCTGGATGATATCTGCATTATTTTTCACCGGCCCTGTACATGTGACGAGAAGGGCTGTTGTTTTGCCTTCAAGAAATGATTTGTGTTCTGGAGTGGCGTAATTTTTTACCAAACAGAAGTGCCGGTCAATCAATGTTTTCATTTGTGAGGTGAAACCCCAGCAAAAAAGAGGCGACGCATAGACCAGTGCATCGGATTCCATCATGCGGTCGAATATAGGCAGGGCATCGTCCTTCTGCACACAACCGGGGTGATCGGGTACCTTCTCACAAGAGTGACATCCTAAACACCCCTTTACATCTGATTGAGCAATATCGATCCTATATATCTCATGCCCTTGTTCTTTAGCCTCTTCTTCAAACCAGCCAAGCACTGTCGCTGTGTTTCCTTTTTTCCTTGGGCTTCCAAGTATTGTCGTCACCTTCACCGTCTTCCTCCCTTAAGACTCTCTAAGAATACGAATTTCAGCTGCAAACTCGTGCAGAATTCTTCGTTCCGACATCCACCGCGATTTGTTAAACCCTCAAAGATCACATCAACTCCTCTAAATCTAATGGAGATGCTCTCGAAGAAAGAGACCGGGACCGCAAAGGGTCATGGCCTCCTCGAATGATGCAGCGTTGATTCGCAGTGGCAACATTTTTGAACGTTACCAATCCTTTGCAAAATTCACATTCTCGCTTCTCTATATTGTCGCCTCTTTTCTGCTATTATTTCATCAATTTCAGTTGGATCCCCAAAATAGATACAGTGAGCCAGGCACACATTGTCTGCACATGCGGGTATGAGCCCCTTATCCACTCTGTGATGACACAGGTTACACTTTTGTGCCACTGAATTCTCCGTATCAAAGGCTATGGCCTCGTAAGGGCATGCCTCGATACAAGACCGGCATCCAGTGCACTTGTCATAATCCATAACCACAATACCATCTTCTCTTTTTAAAATGGCTTCCTCGGGACAGCTCTCAACGCACGGAAGATCATCGCAGTGTCTGCAAACATTTACTTGAAAGACAAAATCCAATTGAGCATCCGTGCTCGTGAATCCGTCGTCTGAGACAGAAATCAATTTGACGCCGTGCATCACATTCATTTCCTGTTTGCAGGCAATTTCACAGGTTCTGCATCCCCAGCACGATTCATGATCTATCACGAGAGCATATTTTTTCATAACATGCCTCCATGACCTTTTTCAGGAGATATGCTGCATAGCAGTGTTCTGACGTGAGTCGCTCCCATGGCGGGATCACATGTTTCATAGGCATTACCTGTTAAGATATTGATATTGGACTCATCCCAGCCATGCCCAGGACCTTTCTTCTCGGGAAACCACCACGCGTGCTCTGCGCTGATCACCCTGGGATCAATTCCCTCGAAAAGCTTGGCGCGTTGCCGAACTTTTCCTCGAGGAGATTCAATGATCACCCAATCGCCTTCACAGATCCCTTCTTTCTGGGCCGTTTTTGGATGGATCTCAACAACAGGATCCCTGTGAAGTTCCCGCATCCATGGCAACTGTCGATTTTCCGTATGGAAAAACCCCGCCAACCGTCTCCCTGTGATGAGAATATAAGGGTATTTTTTGTACAATTCCGGTGTGCGGTAAGGGCTTTCGGGTGGTTCTTGGAAACGGGGAAGAGGATCATAGCCCCATTCTTCAAGTCGTGTGGAATAGAGCTCAAATTTTTTTGTTGGGGTTGAAAAGCCTTTTTCTTTGTACTTCTGATACTTGACCTCCCCTCTGATGTAATCCATTTCCTTGAACTCCTGCCATGTGATTCCCAATGGTTCCAGCATGTAATCAAGGGCGTCTGCGAAGTTTTCCCACCACTGCTCTCCCTGGCCCACTCTGTGGCCAAGGTCATTAAGAATATCGTGATCGGATCGACATTCTCCCACCTGGATGACCTTTCGCCTTGGCAAGATATAACCATGCCGCTTCCAGAAATCGCCGATGTAATCCATCTCGAGCCATGTTGCGGCGGGCAGGATAAGATCCGCCAACTCCGCTGTTGGGGTCATGAACAAATCTGAGACCACCATAAACTCGACCTTCTCAAGGGCCCGGTATACCTCTCTGGCGTTTGCCCGGGTTATGAGAGGGTTGGAGCTTATGAAAAACAACATCTTCACCGGGTAGGGTTTCTCCGTAAGGACAGCATCCCACACACATTTAGGGTTGATAATCGCGAAATTTCCCGCCAGACGAAATCGGTCTCCCCCCAATCGTTTTGCCGCCTGTTCTTTGGAAAGTTCTTTATGAGCACCCATTTGGCTGACGGTCCACGTTTTAGGGGTCTTAAATAAGACCTGTCCCCCTGGAACGTCTATGTTGCCGGTCAGGCCCATCAGGGCCATTAGAACCCGGTCATTGTCCGCACAATTGATCTGCTGTTCAATCGCCACTCCCCATTGGATCCCCGCCGGCTTGGTCGTTGCGAACAATCTGGCTGCTTGCTCAATTTTTTCTTTAGGCACCCAGGTAATCTCTTCCACCTTTCTCAGAGGGTATTCCTTGACCCGTTCGACAAAAGCCTCCCAGCCATGGACATGGTTTTTCACAAATTCCTTATCATAAAGTTCTTCATGGATAATGACATGTAGGATTCCCAGGGCCAGTGCCGTGTCTGTTCCGGGCCGAAGCTGAAGCCAGATGTCTGCGCGCGCAGCGATGCGGGTTAGTCTGGGGTCAACAGCAATAAGCTTTGCTCCTTTATCCAGGCTTACTGAAAAAGGCTCACCTTTGTACTCATCAGGATTGCTGATGGTCAGATTGTTGCCCCATACCATGATGCATTTGGGATCGTTTTCGTAGTCCACGAGAGGATTCGACCCACAGGTGATAATACTCGTGGCAATGCGAGGGCCGTAACAGAAATGACCGGCTGTGAGCACATTTGGAGTCCCAAGCAGATTGGCAAAACGGTAAATCACCCACTCGAATTCCCGTCCGGTACCGTAGCCCATGACAATGGATTCCGCCCCGAAATTCTCTTTATAATTCAGGATCCTTTCTGCGATGGTGTCCAATGCCGCATCCCAAGAAATACGCTCCCATTTTCCACTTCCTTTCGGCCCAATGCGGCGGACCGGGTAGGTTAAGCGGTCCGGGTGGTATGCCAGTTGAATCGATGCGATTCCCTTGGCACATAAAGTGCCATGATTTATAGGACAAGCAGGATCTCCGGCAATTTTAACCGCTTTGCCGTTCTTGGTGTAGACCAGAACACCGCAACCACCGTGACACATGCGGCAATAGCTCTTGACGACGGCATCATAGCCGTACACTTCCATCTCTTTCTCTATGTTTGAGTATACAAATTGATCCATTCTATTTATCCTTAATGAAAACGAAGAAGATTTCGCGGGTCCAGTGGTGATTTCATATCAACAACAGACCAACAAGGCTTCGAACGTCATCCAGGTCCTCGAGCCCGGCGACCAGGGATATCAATTCTTCCGCTCTATTCCTTGCCAGAGGTCTAGGTGCGTAGTCCATGCAGTCCCAAAAACGCTGTTCGTGTTCCTCCTGACTCAGCGGGTTTCCGGGAAAGCCGATAGCGATGTCAACGCTTCCTTGATAGACACCGCCTCCCTTCATTGAGACCCCCATGTCCAGAGCTGTGTGGCCCCGTTGGTCCAAGGCGGCGTCTGCAGTAACGTAAACCCTTTGGGCAAGTTCCATAATCTTGGGATCTTTCACATTGGACTCTTCGAAGTGCTCGAGTTTAGAGCTCCCCCTCATCAAGGCATTGGCAACGCAGTATTGAATGCTGAACTGGGCGTTTACGCGGGGATTATCTCCCAACCTAAACGGATGGCCCACCAGTTTATAACAATAAGGGGGCACCGTTATGTTGATTTTTTCGACCTCTTCCGCTGCAAGGTGATGGTCTTTCATCAGGTTCAGTATAAGCTGTGTGGGCCCTTGGTTCATGCCACAACAGGGGTATTTCTTGAACACGACCTTTTGAAGATCAAACCTTTCGCCGAACTCACCAACAACCGTTTCTGGATCGAGTGTGCCCTTGGCGTAGAGATGGAAATACCCATACACGCCCTCAAGAAAGTTTTCCGGACCGGTTATGCCGAGTTTTGCCAGCCGCGCGCATGTGATGCCGCTTTGTGAAACCCAGCCCTGAATAACTCTCACAGCTAATGAAGCATCCACATTGGCCTGCAGGCTGGCGCCCGCTCTGTTGAAAACCAAAGCCAAGGCATTCCATATCTCTTTTCGGTCTAACTTAAGTATTCTGCTCGCGATCACCCCAGTCTCAAAAACGCCAATAACACCGGTCGGGTCCAGGCCGTCATAACCTGCTTCGGGCAGGTTTAACCTGGATGCGATTTCGACCCCCAGTGCAAGGGCGGTAAGGAAATCTTTCCCACTGCAGCCCCCCGCAAGTTCCGCGGCTGCCAAGGCAGTGGGGACCGCGGAGGCCCCTGGGTGAAATCCCGGCGCCATCGCGTTTTCATAATCGAGTGCTCTGGCCATCACGCTGTTCATAAAAGCCGCATCATGGGCAGGAATCTTTCCGCCGTGAATCAGTATCGTGGCCTCCTTCTTTCCTCCCAATCCCGTGTAGAATTCCCGCAGTGCTTCAATACCCGCCTCTTCGGCCCCGGCAACGGTGGTTCCAAGCACATCCAAAACCATATTCTTGATTGTTTTCAAAGGCTCCTTTGGTATTTCATCAAAGATTGTGGCGTGAACATACTCGATGACCTTTCTTTCCATCTCCATGGGATCACCTCCGTTTTGAATGGCTTGAAATTATATACCAGCACCCTATGGTCTCCGCTCTTATACCGCACCTGCCCTTGTTCTGGGTGACTTCTCTATTATCACGACACCTCATTTGGCGTATCGAGCCCTCAACTGCACCTTGTCTATTTTACCGGATGGGTTACGGGGAACTTCATCAAATAGGATGCGCTTGGGACGTTTGTATCTGGGCAGATTGTCTTCGCAGAATTTCTCTACCTCCTCGGTGCTCAACGCCTCATCCGCTTTAACATGAATTACAGCGGCTGGAACTTCCGTGAGTCTATCATCCGGAATTCCTATGACACCCACATCCTGGATCTTTGGGTGCTTGTGAAGAACCTCTTCTATTTCTACCGGGTATATATTTTCCCCGCCGCTGATAATCATGTCCTTCTTGCGGTCAACAATATAAATCCAACCGTCCTCATCCGTTTTCGCCAGATCACCCGTATACAGCCATCCATCCTTGATAACCTCTGCCGTCTTTTCAGGGTTTTTGTAATACCCCTTCATGACGGCATTTCCCCTAAGAAGTATCTCGCCCACCTCGCCTGGGGCAACATCCTCATCTTTCTCGTTCACGATTCGCACATCCCAATTGAAGCCGTGTTTACCGATGGCTGGAAGTTTATCCTCCTTATCGAAACCCAAGCGTATCCCCCCCGGCGAGCCGGATTCACTTTGTCCATAACTCGTATCATATTGCATCCCCGGAAAATGCTCCTTCCAACGTCTCACAACGCTTTCCGGTATGGGTTGGCCGCCCATGTGCATCAATCGCCAACTACTTAAATCATAATCCTCCGTGCCGAGTTCTCCGCGATCCAATGCAGCCAGCACATCCAGCGCCCAAGGCACAACCATCCAGACAATGGTGCCTCTCTCGTTCTGAATTGTCTCGAATAGATTCTTCGGAGTGAACTCGGTCAAAATCGTTCCCCGGCTGCCCACGATGAAACTGCCAAGCCAGTGACCAAGGGCTCCCAGATGGTACAATGGCGGAATGATGACGAAATTATCTTCAAGCTTCTGTTGGTGGTGCGCCCACTCCGTGATGCAAGTACACTCCAAGTTCCTGTGGGTCAGAATTACCGGTTTTGGGTCTCCCGTGGTTCCAGAGGTAAAAAACAGGGCGCATTCGTCATCGTCCGTCACTTTCGCAGCAGGAGTCGCCGGATCGGCTTTATCTAGAATCTCCGCAAAACTCTCCATACCGGACGGCGTATTCTGCCCAATAGTTATGAAGCTCTTTAGGGCCGTGAGTTCATCACGGATCTTTTCTATCCTTTCCGCGAATTCTTCTTCCATAATGAAGGCCGTAGGCTCGGCCACATCGGCACAGTACTTGATATCACTGCCCAGGAACCGATAGTTCAGCGGTACCACCCAAGCTCCGGCCTTGGCAATGCCAAAGAATGTTAGAAGCCAGTCAATAGAATTCCTCATCCAATGTAGGACCCTGTCTCCTTTTTGCACCCCCCGTTCAGTAAGCGCATTCGCGAGTCTGTTCGCTTTCTCATTAAAGTCTCTCCAAGTAATGTCTTTTCGAAAACCCGCGCTATGCTTGAGTTCAATGAGTGCCACCTCGTTGGGGTACATTCTCGTATTTCTTTCCAGTATTTTAACCAGATCCATGTCCTGCCTCCTTTCACCTCATTACCTACCCAGGAATCTCGGCTCTCGCTTTTCTAGGAATGCTCGAAACCCTTCTTGCTGATCATCGGTTGCTGCCAAGAGGCTCACGCTCTTGATTTCAAACTCGAGCGCTGCACCAAGTTCCATGTTTAAGCCTTGCTTGACCAAAAGCTTAGCTGTTCGGAGGGCAATGGGCGGTCTCTTTTCCAGGCGGCGTGCAAGGCCTATAGCCTCGTCCTTCAATTTTTCAGGAGGCACAACTTTATTTACCAAGCCAATTCGATAGCCTTCCTCAGCACCTATAACATCCCCTGTAAAAATCATCTCGAGAGCCTTGGTCTCTCCCACAATACGCGGCAATCGTTGTGTCCCGCCGGCACCGGGGAGTGTGCCCAGCTTGATTTCAGGGAGCCCAAAGGTAGCGCCTTCCGCCGCGATGCGTATGTCCGCGGCAAGCGAAAGCTCGCAGCCGCCTCCCAGCGCAAAGCCGTGAATAGCCGCGATGGTAGGCTTCGGCAGGTTCTCAAGTCTGCCTAATGCGTTATGAAAGAGCCTGAAAAAGCTCTCGTAATCAGCAGGCGAGGTAAACCTCTTTATTTCATCAATGTCAGCCCCCACAGAGAAGCGCTTTCCTTCGGCCATTAAAACCAACACCCTCACTTTCTCGTCATTTGCCCCTCTCCTGAAGGCCTTGCTCAGATCCAGCAAAAGCTGCTTGTTTATGGCATTGGACTTTTCTGGTCGATTCAAGGTCAATATCAGTGCATGGCCCTGTCTCTCGTATTTAAGGTGAACCAAATTTTCCATAACACCTCTCTACGCATAAAATGAATAGCGCCGTCATCCCTTTTTTACAGTGTGTTAGATGATAGCCATCCTGCCACGTACTAAGTTCTCTCGCGCATCTTTACATTATCGGAACGAATCTTCTGCCCATAATCTCTCTGGCTATAATAAGTTTCATTATTTCCGCCGTCCCATCTCCTATTTGCAACCCTATGGCATCTCTCAAGCGCTGTTCAACCGCATTCTCCTCGCTGTATCCTTCACTTCCAAAGATGAGCAGGATCTCATGGATAACATTGGCTGCGGACTCTGCGGCAAACCACTTGGCCATGGCGGTTTCTTTGGTATGCGGCATGCCTTCATCTCTAAATTTCAGTGCCTGGTAACTCAGCAATTTAGACGCCTCAATCCATGTCATGCACTCCGCGAGCCTAAAAGAGACGCCTTCGAAATGGCCGATCGGTTCGCCGAACAGCGTTCTCCGCTTCACATGCTCCACCGCCTCACACATCGACGCTTCGGCGAGTCCTAGCGTTGCAAGAACCACCAGTGCCCTGGTGATATCGAATCCGTTCATCACCTTTGCAAATCCTTCGCCTTCTCCACCTATACGATACTTGGTCGGAACCCGAACTTCACTCAGGAAAATCGATGCCCGACCCGCGGGAAGGCAACCCATATCCGCGAACCGTGACCGGCTCACGCCTGGCAGATCAAGGGGCACCAGAAAACAGGTTATCCCCCTCGATCCAACATTCTCCTCAGTTACAGCGGTCAAAGCCATCGCATCTGCTTGCATTCCAACGCTCACAGAGGTTTTCTCACCACTTAGGATGTAATGGTCCCGATCGTAAACAGCCCTTGTTTTGATTGCCGTAGCATCAGAGCCGCAATCCGGTTCCGTGTTCCCAAAACACACCAGTTTATCGCCTCTAGCCAGGGAAGGAAGCCACTCTTCCCTCAGTCCCACGGAAGCCCACTCCATCATGAGGGGTATCATGACGTGACTGAGCAGCAAAAGCATCGGTGAGAAGTCCACTTTGCACACCTCTTCGAACATGATACCCAGGCTCACCGAATCCGATGGTCGCCCTCCATACTCGGAGGGCGTTGTAAGACCAAGCAGCCCTGCCTCTGCGAGCTTCCTTATGACCTCCTTGGAAATATGGTCGAGCTTCGCTCTTTCCTTGGCGCCAGGAGCCAATTCTTTCCTGGCAAATTCTTCCACTTCCAAACGGAACCGTTTGTGCTTTTCAGAAAAGAACAGCATCCTACCCTCTATGCCATGATGCAATCGGACCGGAACCCATAAAGGCGCATGAAGGCCTTTGCCATCGCTCTAAGGGCCCTCTCACCGGGCGATAATATTGAGCTGTCTTAAATGTCAAATGTCAAAGCTCAAATGCCAAATCAAATCCTAATGTCAAATGACAAAAAGGAGCGAGTTATCGTACTTTTGGATTTGGGATTTTGGCATTTGGCATTAATACACTTCTACTTTGCCAAACTCCATTTCTTCGATCCCAACATTCCATTATTCCAATGTTTTCTTAATCCATTACTCCACCATCCGTTAAAAACCCTGGAAGCGTCAAATCATTGGTCGGGCATGGTTCAGTCTTCGATATAGGGGACATAGTCATCAGGAACTGCGACCCTCCCGATCGTTTTATGGGCAATGATGAGCTTCATGAGCTGATCCGCCCCTCCAATAATCTGAAAAGCTGTGATGTCTCTCAGCATCCGCTCCAAAGGAAGGTCATCACAATAGCCGCTATGTCCGTGAATAATCAGAGCATGTTTGATGACATCGTAACCAACTTTCGGGCACCACCAACGGCACATCGCTGCTTCCTTGGCGTGGGGCAGATTTTGCTCTTTCAGCCATAGGGCTCTATAACACAACCATCTTCCTGCCTCTACCAAAGTTACATCTTCGGCAATCTTGCCTGAAATACCCTGAAACTTGGCCAGGGGACGCCCGAATGCAAGGCGCTTCCTGGAATATGAAACAGCCAAATTCAGGGCTTCCTGGCACGCGCCCATTGAAATAATTCCCGAAAGAATATGACTCAAGCTGCTATAAGGACCTAGGCGCACATGAATATGGAACCCCTCACCTTCATCCCCAATTCTGTATTCCACGGGGATTTTCACGTGATCGAATACGATCGAAGCGACAGCTGATCCTTGTAAGCCCATATTTCTGATGGCCGTTTTTGTGATACCAGGAAGGTCGAGAGGAACAAGGAAAGCACTGACGCCATTCGATCCTGCGTCGTGATCGCTTTTGGCAAACACGAGGCCGAAATCCGCTTGCATGCCAAAGCTAGTAGGATTTTTCTCCCCATTTATAAGGTATGAATCATTATCTCTTAAGGCACTCGTCTCGATTGCAGCAATATCAGACCCAGAGCCGGCTTCGGTTGCAGCGATACAACCGACTTTGTGACCTTTTGTCATACCGGCAAGCCATTCGGTCTTTACTCTTTCTGTTCCGTATCTTGCTAATATCAGGTTTATTTCATAGAAGCGCGTTATCAGATGAGCGACCGCCACATTTGCCTTTGCTATTTCTTCGGCGAGTATTCCGACCTCGACCCACGTCCCTTCGCTGCCTCCAAACTTCTCAGGGGTCTTTAGGCCCAAAAACCCCAGTCCAGCCATCTTCTCGATAAGTCTTTGAGGAACATGAGTGGATGTATGAAGCTCGTCTTCAGCAAGCTCCTTTTGTGCAAAATCATTCACTGCCCACTGCAGCAACCGCTCTTCTTCAGAAAACCCGAATTCCATAGCCGCCAAGCCTTTCCCAATCTATCGGCCATTCACCAATAATGAGCGACCTTACCTTCTGTTCGAGTTCCGCCCTCAGCAGGACACTGAATATGCTCGAATCACCTTTTATGGCAGCTCTTCCAGCAAGCATTTGGCTATGAAAAGCTGATGTGAATGGTTGCTTCCATCCAATACCTGTGTGAGTAGAGCACCCCTCATCATTTTCTCAAAAGGATAGTCTTTCGTGTACCCGTACCCGCCGCCGACCTGAAGGGCGTCTGTGGTTACTTCCATAGCCATCTTGGAGGTGAAATATTTGGCTATACTGGCCAGCATGTGTCTGTCTCTGCCATCCTCATCAAGCGCGGACCCTGCCTTGTATATGAGATGACGTGCTGCCTCGACACGGACGCCCATATCCGCCAGCATGATTTTGATCGCCTGAAACTCACTTATTGACCGCCCGAATTGCTCCCTTTGTTTAGAATACTCAACCGCATAATCTAACGCACCTTCTGCAATCCCTAACGCTTGAGCTCCTGTAAAGCATGAGGATTTGGTGATGAGATCCGCCAGAATCGTCTGCCCCTTTTCCCTTTTCCCGATCATGTTTTCCGCCGGCACCTGACAATTCTCAAGAACCGCCTTGAAGGTGCTTCGTCCCTCAACTCCTGTAAGGCCCTCTGGCCTCACCATGCTTAGCCCTGCAACCTGTTTTTCTACGAAAAAACACTGAACCCATTCCCCTTTTTTCGCAAATATACAGATCAGCTTGGCCTCATCGCCATTGACTACAAAACACTCCTCACTATGAACGAGATAGTGGTTGTTTTCCTGCGAAAACGATGCCGGCACATTCGTAAGATTCAGTGACACCCCTTCGGGCAGAACATAGCCAAACAGGGTCTTCCCCTCCAGGAGGCCTGAGAGAAACTTCCCCTTCTGAGCCTGCGTGCCCTCCTTGGACAGGAGGTGAGTGCCAAGATTCTGAGCTGAGCAAATGAGCCCCGAGCTCGGGCACGCCTTCGATATTCCCTCCAAAACCAGGCAAACATCAAGAAAGCCGGCTCCTTCACCACCCTCTTCTCTTGGCACCAGCAATCCCAGCAGTCGGTTTTTGGCCAATTCATCGATCGCTTTATAGGGGAAATCCGTCGCTCGATCATTCTCATCTGCCAAGGGGCCAAATTTCTGTCTCGCCAGACTGCGGATGTTCTTCTGCAGGAGATTTTGTTTTTTCGTCAATTCGTAAGACATGGCTTTCCTCCATTTCTTTCTCTTTTACAGGACGCCTCTTCCCTTTGAACCTCTCATTACTCTCTTTGACTTGATTTCATCTATCAATGCCGGCAAAACCTTAAACAAATCCCCCACTACAGGGTAGTCCGCAATTTTCATAATGGGAGCGTTCGGATCCTTGTTAATCGCCACGATCGTGTCCGAGCTTTCTATCCCCACCCGGTGCTGCAAAGAGCCAGAAACGCCGCAAGCGATATAGATCTTAGGCTGTACCGTCTTACCCGTCTGGCCTATCTGATACGAATGGGATTTCCAGCCATAATCCACCACCGGCCGTGTCGCTCCCACCGCACCCCCCAACAACCGGGCTAATTCTTCGATAAGCCCAAAATTGGCCGGGGACTGTAGACCTCTCCCCCCACAGACCACCACGTCCGCCTCCTCGATATTCACCAACCCGTTTCCGTGCTTCAGGAAATCCATGACTCGGACCCTTATCTCCTTTGGATCCGTACCGACCGGAACGGGTATGACGTCTCCTTTGCGTTCCAGGTTCTTTTTTGCTTTTCTCGCTATTTTGGCCCTGACTGTAGCCATCTGCGGTCTGTGATACGGCGTTTTGATACTCGCCATAAGGTTGCCTCCCCAAACGTGCAGTCCGCTGTCAGCCCTGTTCTTACACGAGCTGCCAGTCTGGGAGCCAAGTCCCGACCCGTTGTTGTAGCACTGAAAAGGAAAATAGAGGGCTTGTACTCCGTCACAAGCCCTGTGAGAATTGCTGTATAGAGGTCCGTTTGATAAGATTCAAGATTGGGATTGCTGGCCAAATAGACCTTATCAACGCCATGCGCAAACAGAAGCGAACAGAGGTCGTTTGGATCGTCGCACAGCAAAACCGCTGCCAATTCCTGTCCAAGTTTATCTGCCAGCCTTCTCCCCTCGCTCAGAAGTTCAAACACACATTGCCTGAGCACGGCCTCCTCTCGTTCGGCGAAAACAAAGACGCCACGGTATTCCCCTAAATCCGAAGTACTTTGAATGGCCGGCCGTTCAATGGCAATCGCTCCAAACTCACACAGCTCATGGCAGGCACCGCAGAGCGTGCATCCATCTCCAACAACTGCCGTGCCATCAACAATGCGTATCTGACCGAAAGGACATGCTCTCTCGCATTTCCCGCATCCCGTGCAGTTCTCACCAAGAACCCTTAGTCCCATACACCGCACTCTCTGAGGCCTAAACCTAGTCTCGTGTTCCAGAAATTTTGTAGTAAAATTGGATTTTCACGGGGCCGTCGGGGGGTGGTCCCCAAGACAGCATCATCGAACGGTCGATTTCATGTAGGGGAGGGGTTTATCCGCCTCAGGCGGATTAATACCCTCCCACAGGTGGGCATAAAGCCCGCCCCTACATTGGGGCTTCCCCGTGACAGATATTCAGAATATGGGGCCGTTCCAAAGGCACAGGAGGTATGGTTGCGGGTCTTTAAGATCACCCCCCGACGGCCCCTCGAGCAAGCGAGAAGTTCTTCAAGTTATTTCTGGGGCGTGATACTAGCCCTCCAAAATACCCAACAAAACCTCGGCGATCCGATTAGCCAACTCTGAGGGTTCTCCTGTCAGCGCCTCTCCTCCTGGCCTCAGCTCAGGAGTCCAGACTTGGCTGACCGACGTCGGGGAACCCCTTAGACCCAGCAGGGACTCTTCCACATCCAGGTCTTCGGCAGCCCAGGTTATGATTTCCTTTTCCATAGCGTCGCTCAAATCGCTGTAAGTGGGTACACGAGGAACATTAATTCCCTTTACCAGAGTCAAAAGAACCGGCATCCTGCATTGAACAACAAGAAAGCCCTTTTCCAGCTCTCGCCTCGCGATCACCTTTTTGCCTTGGATCTCCAATTCATTGACATAAGTGATTTGTGGAACGTGAAGATTTTCCGCCAGCATAGGGCCGACCTGAGCGGTTTCTCCATCTATCGCCTTCTGGCCGCATAGGATGAGATCAAATTCACCGATTTTCCTTATAGCGGCGGCCAGCGTGTAAGACGTTGCCACGGTATCAGATCCCGCAAACTTACTGTCCGTGAGCAGTACTGCCTGGTCACATCCCATGCTGAGAGATTTGATCAACGCTTCTTCAGCCTCAGCAGGTCCCATGCTGATCGCAACAATCTCTCCCCCGTGCCTTTCCTTCAAGCGGACCGCCTCCTCTAAGGCATATTCATCAAAGGGATTGACGATTGCCGGTACGCCCTCTCGAATCACTGTGCCGGTTTTCCGATTCGTTTCAATCCTTTTTGCTTCACCGATATCAGGTACCTGCTTGACACAGACGACAATTCGCATTTTCGCCTCCAAGGCCGATGACAAACCTAAGAAGACACAATCCCCCTCGAAGCGACCAATCTACTAATCTGGTTGGTTCCTTCATATATTTGCAACACTTTCGCGTCTCTGATGTATTTATCCAGGGGATACTCTTCAGTGTAGCCGCAAGGACCCACAAGCTGGAGTGCTTTATTCGTGACTTCCATGGCCATGTCGCTGACATAAAACTTGGTTAAACCCGACATGGTGGATGCTGGAAGCCCGTTGTCCAACAGCCAGCTGCTCTTCCACACCATCAGCCTGCAAGCCTCTATAGAAGCCAGCATATCAGCCAAATCAAATGAAACAGCCTGTTGACTGATTATTGCCTTGGAGGTTGAGTGGGTGAGCCAAAATCTGAGCGCCGCCTCATAGGCTCCTCTCGCTATGCCGACGCCTATCGCGCCGCACGATATCACCCGCATCACTTCCAGCACCTTCATGGCTATCCTGAACCCTGCTCCTTCTTCCCCCAGACGATTCCCCTCAGGTATCCTGACACGGTTCAATACGACGACCCCTGTGTGACTGGAACGAAACCCCAGCTTGTCCTCTATCTTCCCCCGCTCCAGCCCCTCGACGTCGTCCGGGACGAGGAATGCTGTGATGCCTTTGAGGCCCGATGCTTTATCAACCGTGGCGATCACCGTGTAAAGGCGGGCTATATCGCCGCTGCTAATGAAGCATTTTTCCCCATCTAGAATATAGTCGTTTCCCTCCTTCCGAGCCGTTGTTGATATGGAAGCGCCGTCAGACCCAGCATCAGGTTCGGTCAAAGCAAAAGAGGCCAGCCCCGGCTTTTCTCTACTTGAGGTAACCGGTAGAAACGCTCTTTTTTGCTCATCCGTACCGGCCACCATGAGAGGAAGGTAAGAATTTGAGGTCGCCGTAAAAGCGATTCCACCATCCCCAACGGCCAGTTCTTCTACCACAATGGACATTGTCAGAATATCAAGCCCACTCCCCCCGTATTCCTTTGGAACACCCATTGACAATAAACCTTGTTCAGCCATTCGCTCGATTACCGGCCAGTAATACCCATGAATGAGCCCCTTGTCTATTTTCCATGAAATTGGCTTGATTTCCTGTTCAGCGAAATCTCTAGCCGCTTTTTGCCAGTCTTTCTGCTCAGAACTTAGCTCAAAACCAATCATCGTCCTACCACCTCCCGATCCTCGCAATTCATACGCACAAATGCAAAACCTCTATTGAACACGCCTGTCTTGCCCTACCAATACAAACGCACTCTAGTGAGTGACATTCGCTCCCCCTCACCGGGGGAGAGGGGAAGCCCGCCCGCCATCGCTAGCCGCTCAGGCGACGCAAGCGGGGGTGAGTGGGGTTGTCAGGGCCTGGTCGCCCAGCACAACAATGGCCTCATGGCTATCGAGGGCGCTTTTCCCGGTTCCGCCCCTCCTGGAGAAGCAGGTCACTGAATTTATAGTACGCCGGCGGGAGCTGTCCCTCGAATCTCAGCCACGATGGTGTGGGATATCGCAATCCCGCCCTGTGGCTCATCTCCAAACCCGCCACCACCTCTTCTGCACGGGACACGGGTATGGTGAAAGCCATCTCGTGGTCTTGCGTTAACGCAAAATACCTGTCTCCGGCACCTGCCAGCACAACCTGACATTCATCAGTCAGCATGGTGCGAGCAATAAACACGGAGCAGGCTCTCCCACCTCCGGCCACGAAATGAAGCAATTCACCTGACTTAAAAGTAAGCGCCTGTACGAGTCTCGCAATTTGCGCAGGATTCCCAAAAAACATGATCAGATGAGGTTCGAATCCGGCTTTCTCGAGCGGAGCCACCAGCAAATACCGGTACTTGCCATATTGCAGCGTCGTCAACGCCTTAGCGCCTCGCGCAAACTCTTCTTTTTTCCCCACGCCCGTTGCCTCCGCGAGGACCCCGTCGGCATACAGTTCCTTGGGAACGAATCCCATGACAGCGTGACCATGTGGACACACCTGGTCCTCCTTGCCAACAGCTACTGTCCACCCGTAGCGCCTCGCCATGGCCAGTCCCTGGCACACGGGTACCGAGATTCCCAAATCTCGTTTGGGAAGCCGCGCCTTTTCCGGCAGCTCTTCACTCGGCTTACACATCCGAACAGCCACTGGGTGGCTTTGCGGACGCAAAAACAAATTCAAGGCTTCTGCCGTCTTTTTTATATCAACCATATCGGTTAACCACTCCTCCAAATACAGTCCGCGCTTACTGCAAGCGCATTCTGCGGACTACCCCGATCCTGTTAGAATGTGCACTGTGCAGGACCCTGACTCCAACCCTGTAACCGCACCCCCCAAGACGTGCGCCAGACCCACCTTGGCTCCCTTAACTTGCCTGTCCCCTGCCTCACCTCTTAACTGCCACACGATTTCAGCCAACTGAGCAACTCCGGTCGCTGCCAGCGGATGGCCTTTGGATAAAAGCCCGCCACTCACGTTGACCGGAATTGTTCCACCCAAAGAAGTGGCTCCAGACTCAACCAATCGCCCCCCCTCCCCTACAGGACAGAAACCCAGTTCCTCATAATGCATGAGTTCGTTCACAGCGAATGCATCATGAAGCTCACAGACGTCTATATCATCGGGGGTCAGCTTTGCCATCTCATAAGCCCTCTGTGCCGTCCTATGGGTGAGCTCAGAGAAGGTAATATCCCTTTGTCTCCATTGATAATCTCCTGAGGAAACAACGGATGCCGCCACCTGAACAGGTTTAGAGCAGTACTTGTCTGCCAAATCCGCGGCGCAAAGCACCGCCGCAGCAGCACCATCTGTGTTTGGGCAGCACTGAAGCAGGGTGATTGGGTCCGCAATCATGCGCGAGGTGAGAACATCGTTGATACCTATTTCATCTTTATATTGGGCATAGGGGTTAAGGCAGCCATGGTGCCGGTTTTTTACTGCTACCTTTGCAACCTGCTCCATCGTGACGCCGTACCTGTCCAGATACCGTCTCATGATCAAGGCAAAGAAAGCTGGAAAAAGAAGACCCATGTTTGCATCCAGATCTGTTTCAGGAGGTGCCAATTGAGCCGGGGCCAATGTCGTCATTTTTTCCAAACCGAAGACCAATCCGATATTACATTCACCCGACGCTATAATCCGGTAGATGATGTTAAAGGCACTCGAGCCACTGGCACAGGCGTTTTCAACGTTAAACATGTCCACCCGAGTGATGCCGACCTCTTTCATGACGCTTTGGCCAATACACATGCCCCCATACACATTGGCGCATGAAGCGACTTCAATTTTTTCATAGCTGACACCGCTGTCTTCTAGAGCCGCCTCTACGGCCCTGCGCCCAAGCTCCTCAGGCGAAACGTCCTTGTACTTTCCAAAAACGGTCGAGCCCACGCCTATGATCGCCACCTCTCTCATCTTGTTTTCCCCCTATACCGCCCGCCCATCACCCGCTCACCGGCTCAAAAAGATAGCCCGATACACCTTCTCCATCAGATCTGTTCCAAAGATAGTCGATGACCACCTTTATCGATGATCCGATCGTCAGTGGTTCTCCTTCTCTGACTCGAACTTGGCCAAAAACCCGAACGCCCTCATCCAATTCCACATACCCCACCGTGTAAGGAGGTTTGAAGTTTCTGCTCGGTATGTACACTGTAGTATAGGAGTAGAGAGTACCCATGGTATCCAACGCTACGGAACTCAAACCAGACTGAAAGCACTCTGGACAACGCGCCTTTGGGGGAAAAAACCGTCTGCTGCAATTTGGGCACTCTGAGCCCCTCAGCCTAATCTCATTGTCCTTCTCTATAAACAGGTCTTTATCGAAGAGACTCTCTATCAGTTCCTTTTTCATCCGGAACCCCTTTCACCTGAACGGGCCTGAATATGTAAAACGCAATTGTGTCAAGCTTATATCCTGTGCCCTTTCTGAATTGACATCTCGTATGCTCAGAATGCCGTCACATGCCCTCTTCAACCCACCCTCTGTTTATTCCCTTGTTTCACCCGACCCCTGCTAAAAAGAGCGTGGTTTCTTCTCTCCCGTCGTGTAATCATAAACCATCTTTCTCCGATTTCCCTGTGCAAGTATTCCAGAATGTATAAAACCGTATCCAAACCAATGAAGTCAGCCAGTTCCAAAGGCCCCATGGGATGTCGAAAAGAGAGCCTGCAGTTCGAATCAATGTCTTCAGCGCTCGAGATGCCCTGCCAAAGAACACGAAACGCTTCGTTGAGCATAGACATCAGCATCCTGTTGCCGACAAATCCTGGAAAGTCTTTCGCTTTGTAACATACCTTTCCCAGCTTCTCAGCCAGTGTGTAAATGCCTGCCAGTGTCTCCTGGGAGGTCTCGAGTCCCTGGATGACCTCCACACCGACCATGATCGGCACTGGGTTGGAAAAATGCATACCCACAACCTTGTCAGGTCTTTTCGTAACAGAAGCGATTTCTGAAACACTCAGGGAGGAGGTGTTTGTCGCTAGGATGGTTTTTTGGGGACATACTTGATCCAGATGCAGAAAAATCTGCTTCTTCAGCTCCAGTATCTCCGGCACGGCTTCAATGACAATGTCCACAGCGCCCATGCCAGCCGCCATATCCTTTGATACCCTTATTCTGGCTATGGTGTCGTTCACCTCCGCCTGAGTTATTTTGCCTTTTTCTTTGAATCGCTGTAGGCTCCCCTCTATTTTTTCCATCCCATTTTTCAGGGCGTCATCTTCAATGTCCACCATGGACACAGAGAAACCCGATTGCGCAGCAACCTGTGCAATACCACTTCCCATAATTCCGGCTCCCAGAACACCGATCTCTTTGATTTCCATGGCCTTCACCTCAAGTCCTCACATTCTTGCCGCTCCTGAAAGCATCCTTTTTCCACTCATCAGATCCTACATTTCACAGTTTCCCACACCTTCACACCTGCCCAAGGCGAGACTCCATCAACTGAGGCATCTTACCCAGAGTTTCGCCTCTTCAGTTTCATGATTCAACCCATCATCCCTTTGAATCCTTCCATATAAATTGTCCATATAACCTGCGATAGCATATCGGGCGTGACACATCCTTCGGTGTCGTACCAAGAATAAATCCAGTTGCACATTCCAAAAAGCAGGAATGTCATGACCGTGATTTCATCGCTGCTCGGGCCATCTGGGCCATTGCACAGATCCGTTAGCAAACAGGATACAATCCGGTAGTATGTCCTCTCCTTGTCGGCGATATCTTCATAATGCTTCTTAGAAAGAGAGCGCTTTTCATGGAGTAGTGTTTTCGCTTCGTCCACGTTGTTCACATACAATTCAACGTGGCGAGAAATGAAGAATCGGAGTTTTGAGAAGCCGTCCTCCATTTTCTGTAACTCAGCATCCAGATTCTCCAACGCCAAGTCCATATAGTTACTTAGAATGAAGAAAAGGATTTCTTCCTTGGTGGAGAAATAGTAGTACACATTCCCTTTGCTCACTTTCGCCGCAGCAGCAATGTGATCCATATTGGTTTCCAAGTAGCCTTTTTTGTTGAATAACCTCGCAGCCGCCCTCCCAATCTTGGATCTCTTTTCACCTTCTTTTCGCTTTGTATGTCCTCTCATCTCAACAATAAAAGCCTGAAATTACATGGCTTGGTTGGATTTTTACCAGCCAAATTAAACTGACCGGTCGGTCCATCCATAGGCCTTTCGAGGTCTCCTGTCAAGTCTTTTTTTGAGAGGCTCTGCTCACTGTAAAGGCCCGATATCTCAACACCGCATCTAAGACGAAAGGCCCGGAGCTGCTGAAATTCTGAGAAAACTCTTTTGCCCGTGAAGCGGGGTTCTCATTTCTTGGGGTATCATTGTGACCGTTCAGTACATTGAGTCGTATTTCCTATCGATCCTCTTCGCCGATTGGCCAAAGACGGCATCATTGGCCAATTGGCCGACCATGCCTTTACATTTATGGGAGGCATTTATTCAGGCAAACGGGTTCGGAACGAATTGGCTCCCAAACTGGTCGAATGCCTCCACAGAGAACAGGTTGATGCTGCTCTCCTTGTCCCTGCTTGCCCCGTAGACCATCAGTCCGTCGGGCTGATAGCGCGCCATGCTGAGACCTCCGGCATCTCCACATTATGTATGAGCAGTGCTCTGGATATAACCCAGTCAGTGAATCCACCCCGCAGTGCTTTCCTCGACTATCCCTTGGGGCGCACGACCGGCAAGCCCCAATACCAAACCCAGGAAGACCGAAACCGTGCGGACGCAGAGGACCGTTCGGCTATCGCTTTTTGCAATTGCTTCGTTTGTCTTGATAATTGGAAAAATCGGGGAGATTGACCACGATAATCGGTCTCCTACCCCCTGGACAGGCTTGACTTGGCGGCGTGGGAAACGATTTCTATGCCATCGGCAATGCGTTCTTCAGCGGTATGTGAGAAGGCAAGCCTGAAACGGTTGTTGCGCCTATCTTCGGGGTCGAAAGCCTTGCCGATAACAAAATTGGAGAATTCTACCATGCCTTAGACCTCCACGGTTCTTCTTCGTGTTGGATAGCAAAGGCCTGTCCCCTCAAGTTTGTGGGCGGTTCTTCTATCGGGTCCCAAAGCCGTGTCTCCAGGCTTGGGCTAGAGGGGACGATTGTGCGACGGGATGGACACCTACATTTCGCATCGACTCAGCAGGATTGACTCATCTGCAAGTCTCTCCCCAGCCGCTTGTTCAAATGCCAGGACCAGATCATTGATGGTGAGTTTACGTTTGTTCTCTTTGTCAATGTCTACAATGATCTTACCTCTATGCATCATTAACAAGCGATTGCCATATTTTAGAGCACATTCCATGTTGTGGGTAATCATGAGTGTGGTCAACTTCTCCCGCGCGATAATCATCTCGGTCAGATCGAACACTGTTTGCGCCGTCTTGGGGTCTAGGTTGGCCGTATGTTCGTCCAGCAGGAGCAAGGCCGGGTTGGTCATGGTTGCCATGGTGACGGCAATGGATTGCCTCTGCCCGCTCGAAAGGGTGCCGACAACTGCACTCAGCCGATCCTCCAAACCCAATCCTAAGGGGGTCAGCAACTCCCGGAAAGATTTCCTCCGCTTTTCATTTATGGCCCCTCTTAGAGTTCTTCGCTGACCGCGGAGTGAAGCAAAAGCCATGTTCTCTTCAATCGTCAAGTTAGCGCCTGTGCCGACCTTGGGATCCTGGTGAACCCGACCGATATACTTGGCCCGCCGGTATTCAGAAAGATGCGTCACGTCGTCTCCCTGGATATTGACCCGGCCCTTTTCGGGGGGATAGGTCCCCGCTACGACGTTGAGCAAAGTGGTTTTGCCCGCACCGTTGGAGCCGATGATTGTGATATATTCCTCAGGCTTCACTTCCAAGCTGACGTCATATAAAGCGGTCACCTCATCGATCGTCCCCTTCGAAAAAATCTTGGTTATCCCTCTAAGTTCAAGGATATTCTCACTCCTGCCCATAGCTCAGACTCCTTACCACCTCGCTGCCGGCGGTATCCATTCGCCCCGAAACCGCTTCTGAAAATAAGGAACAGCCATGGCCACAACGACCAACAGAGACGTGGTCAGTTTCAAATCACCCGGTGCCATGCCAAGCCTCAGAGCTACAGTGATTATGAGTCTGTAGACAAAGGAGCCCACGGTTACTGCAACGAGCAGTCCCGCGACTCCGACGCCAGGCCCATGACCACCATGCCGATGCCCATCCCCACATCAGCGAATCCCTGAGCCTGGGAAACCACGGCGCCCGAGAGGGCTACCAGGCCATTCGCCAATGCCACACCAATGATCAGGTTTCTGTTGGTGTCGGAGCCCATTCCCCGGACCATCATCTCGTTGTCGCCGGTCGCCCTGAGCGCCAAACCGATCTCTGTCCTCAAAAACCAATTAAAAATGACAAAAACAAGGGCTACAATGACCAAGGCCACGACAATGGATAACTCCATGGACCCCTTGGTCAACCCTGTCAGTCGAGCCGTCTGGTCATAGATGGTCGGCTCCCTGAGCAGAGAGACGTTGGCGCCGCTCATAATGCGGAGGTTGACGGAATAGAGGCCGACCATCATCAGAATACCGGCCAAGAGGGCGGGCACCCTGAGTTTTGTATTGAGAACCGCCGTAATGACCCCGGCCAAAATGCCAATCACCACGGCGATCATAACCGCACAAATCGGATTCCACCCCTTCACGATGAGTACCGCTGCAACCGCGCCACCCAGTGTATAGGACCCGTCCACGGTGAGATCAGGGAAGGCCAGAACACGCAAGGTCAAATAGACCGCAATGGCAACCAGCCCGAAGACCAGCCCCTCATAAAGTGAAAATCCCACTATACTCAACAACATGTTCATGGTTCCCCCTCGCTAAGCACATGGCCACAAGCACGTTCTCAGTCCTCATGGAAAAGGAGCAGGCTCAGCTCCTTTCTGAAGAGCCATCGCATATGAAAATGGTGAGCTCAGGCCGGGGTAAGGCCCGAGCTCAACCGCTCGGAGATTATTCCTCAAAAATCTTGGTCGCCCTTTTCATGATGGATTCAGGAACGGTCACTCCCATCCTTTTGGCCGCTGCCGTGTTAACCCACAGGTCCGTCAGGGGGGCTTTGAGCACAGGCATGTCCGCCGCCTTGGTTCCCCTGAGCACCTTAGCCACCATTTTGCCCGATTCTCGGCCCAACTCATAGTAGCTGAGTCCTAGGGAGACCACAGCGCCCTTGGGAACCTGGCTCTTGTCGGTGGTGTATAGCATGATTTTGTTTTCCTCACAGACCTTCACAATAGAGCCGATGGAAGAAACGGCCGTTGAGTCGGTCCCAATCCACATGCACTCCACCCTTCCGCCCAGGGAGTTCACTGCAGCATAGACGTCTGCAGTCGTGGCCGCAGTAGCCTCGATCACTTTCTGGATTCCGAATTTGGGGGCAGCGTTCTTGAACTCTCGAACCTGAACCACCGAGTTCGTCTCCCCGGCGTTGTAAACCGTGCCGATCACTTTGACATCGGGCATCATTTCCTTGATGATCTTGAGCTGGGGATCCGCCTCTGCCCAGTCACTCGCGCCGGTGCAGTTGCCGCCAGGCTTGTCCCATGATACCACTACCTTGGCCGCTACCGGATCGGTCATCGCACCGAAGATGATGGGGATGTTCGTCCCCTCCGCCGCCGCCACACAGGCCTGGGTTGAGGGGGTTGAAATGGAATAGATCAGATCCACTTTCTCAGCGACGAATTTCTTGGCTATAGAGGCAACCAGCGTCATGTCCCCTTCAGGATTACGGAAATCGTATGCCACATCCTTGCCTTCGATGAACCCTTCTTCCTTCATCTGATCGTAGAATCCTTGTCGGCAAGCGTCGATGGCCGGGTGACTAATGATCTGGGTTACGCCGATCTTTAAGACCTTCGCGAAACCATTGGACACGAGCACACTCATGAGTACCAAAGCCAAAACTGCAACGAATAACCTCTTTTTCATTGCCTTCACCTCCTCTTGAAGTTATTGAAGTTTATGCGTCATACCTCCCCTGTCACTCTTGGATTACCACCTCCTTTCTCTGTTCCTCTCCCAAGCTCCAATCACTGTGCCGGGTTTACCGCAGGCACTCACTGACTGTCCGCCTGCTATAATGTTTCAAACACCTAACCCGTGCGGGTCACTATAATAGGGCTCCAAACGCTCCCGTGGGAGGAACTATAACTCAAAGAGGGAGGGGGTTAGTGCCCAGCTGTGAGGATTTCGAGCAGCAGCTTAAAATCAATGTTTCCCCCTGTCAGCAACACAGCCACCTTCCGACCGCTGAGATCCGGTATCCGCCTAGAAAGCACCGCGGCCAAAGAGGCGGCCCCTGCCGGTTCAACCACCAATTTGGCCCGCTCTAATAAAAGAAAAATAGCCTCTCTGATCTCACCGTCGGAGACTGTGACCACCCCGTCCACCTTTTTCTGAATTATCTTGAAAGTCTTTTCATTCGGTTTCTTTACAGCAAGTCCATCCGCTATGGTTTCAACCCTGTCCAGCTCCACAGCCCTCCCCTCCTTCAGAGAGCGAGCCATGGCATCAGCCCCGTGCGGTTGAACACCATAAACCTTCACATCAGGTTTCCTACCCTTGACGGCCGTAGCAATGCCCGCTATCAAACCGCCGCCCCCGAGGGGGACCACCACAGCTTCAAGGTCCGGCTCATCTTCAAGCATTTCCAACCCCAGAGTACCCAAGCCCACCATCAGGAGGGGATTCTCCAGGGGATCTACAAAATACGCTCCCCGCTCTTTAGCCAACTCCTGAGCTTTTTGAAAAAGCTCATTAGAATCCCGCCCGAACAGGATAACCTCACCTCCGTAACCTCGGGTTGCTTCAATTTTTTTAGGATTGGCCTTTTCCGGCATCACAACCGTCACAGGGCATCTCATTAAGGACCCGGCGTAGGCAACCCCTTGAGCCCAATTCCCAGCCGAGAAAGTACAGACCCCCTTTTCACGTTCCTCTTTTGGGAGCACAGAAAGCATATAGTAGGCGCCTCTGATTTTGTGAGATCCATTTTTCTGGAGACATTCAGGTTTTAGATAGACCGAACATCCAGCCGCGTCCGAGAAAGTGCGAGAAAACTGCAAGGGATGATTCATGGTAATCCCTTTCAGCAATTCCCTAGCCCGAACAATCTCGCTGGCCGACAACCCCACCACCCCTTTGTCCCCCCTATTCCCTCACTTTCACAATCATCTCAATCTCAACCGGAATATTCACCGGCAGGTCATTCTTTCCAATAGTGGAGCGGGCATGCTTACCTGTTTCCCCCAAGGCAGCAAACAACGGGTCTGAGGCTCCATAGGTTCAGGAAGTCTCAACCCCGTGGAAGGCAGCATTTCTTTCGCCCTCATTCCTTCCCTCCTCGCTTTGTAGCGTATTCACGAGTGTTTGTTCCCGAACCTTGCTCACTTTCAATTCCCGCGCTCCTTTCAAAAACACCGTCCAAATAGTTTCGGACAGTTGTTCTGCGCCTACCGGACCCTTGGGATTGTACCAGGCGTATATCCAGTTGCACATGCCGAAAAGCAAAAAAGACATCACTGTAATGTGCGGCTTCCCCTGAGCGCTCTCTGGGCCAAAAAAATCTCGAAGTACGCTCGCTACAATCTCATAATATCGCCGCTCCTTCGCTGCTATCGTTTTGCGGTATTTCCAGGGAAGACAGTACGCTTCATGAAGAAGCGTCTTCGATTCAGCCGTGTAGGTGGTGTAAAGCCTTATGTGGCGGGAAATGATGTATTGGATCTTTGCAGAACTCTCTTCGATTTTCTCTAACGCCGGTTCAAGTCCCTCTAGAATAATATCCATGTAGTTGTCTAGAACAAAGAAAAGAATCTCATCTTTGCTCTTGAAATAATGGTATATTCCCCCTTTGCTCATTTTCGCCGCAACGCCAATATCATCCATGTTCGTCTCCAGATAGCCCTTTCTGTTGAAGAGCTTCGCCGCGGCTTTCGCGATCTTCAAAGTTTTCGCTGCCCTCTTATGTGGGACTTCCCCTTGTGCCGGTCGCATCATTCGCTGCCTTCCGTCTTGCTAGACAACCTTCTGGGGCATCACGGCCCCCTTTACAGGAATCAGTCAGATGAACCTCAAGCCGTTTGGGTGCTTCAAAGTATGGTTCTCGTTCGGAGGGATGAAGATCACGTCCCCGGGTTTCAAGGGTGTTTCCCCTTTGTCGCTCACGAGGGTGCCTTCACCCTCCAGGATAAACATCTCTTGTTCGTAGTCGTGGTTGTGAAAGGGAGGACCCTCGGTACCGGGTTCCGCCTCCACGACTCGCATATAGAAATTGGGCGCCCCATCTTTCTCGGATATGACCCAACGCATGACGACCCCTTCGCCCATCTTCTCGCCCTCGATGTCTCTATAGTGCTTCACTTTCATTGGCGCTCTCCTTAGGGATAAGTGGCATCAACAGTATTCGTCGAAAAATCCCGGATTTAAAAAGTTTCTTTATAGAGTGCTCGGTCAGCGCGCCATAGATAATGATGATAGCGCTTGGGAGGATCACTTTCCCCAGGGGCCCCCCTGCCCCAACACAGTCGGCAAAAAATGTTCCGTTTCATACAACAACCTCCTCCTTTTTTAAGTTAACGTTGTATCACCACTTAAAGATCATTCCCTCATTGACGAGAGGAATGACCAATCCCCCTGAAGGCAATATGTTCACCGTCGCGTCAGGGATATCCTTTGAAACCTTTGCGATAGCATCATCTAATGAATCCGAAAAACCGAAACCCAAACGCGCAGCCTGCTCCTCATCCGCGTCTTTGGAAACCAAGACGACGTTGACCCGACTGAGATAGAGCAATGTGATATCCAGCGCAGCATTGAAGTCCATCGGCGCATCTGGAAGAATCACGGTCTTGTCTCGCAGGCAGTCCAGCACCAGTTGTTTACCATCCTTCCCACACATGGCAAAAGCCGTGTCAAAGGATTGGAGAAAGGGTTCCGGTAGGCGTCCCCCTTGGATACCGCTCGCAAAAAGGATTACCGTGCCCCCTTTCTTGGTGACCGCTGTGGCGGGCCCAAGCGGTTTCATCAATTGGGGGCCTTCGCTATAGGGAAAGGTGGAGGCAATGGTGACATCCGCCCCAGCGCTGAAACTGACCCCACATTGATCGAGGCACATCTCTGCTCCGTGCGAATAGGCCTTCTCGAAATGGCCGGCGACAATCGCTTTCACCCGCTCTTTTGAGTCATAGACAGCGTTGACGATAAAATCCAGCTTGGCCAATCGGGCAGCCTCGCTGATTTCGTCATGGAAAGGATTGGAACGAAGGTTTCCAAGCTCAACCCCTTCGGCGATCATTAATGCCGTGTGGTGGTCCCGAATCGCCTCATAATTGGCGACCGCGGGAAAGATCATTTTGGCGCCGCCACCGAACCCGTTAAAAGGATGGGGAATGATGGAACCGATCGTCATTCGAAAATCGGCCTTTGCCACCAGCGGATTGATGCGAACTTCCCCCGCATGGGGCAATCGTCCCACCGAAACCAGTTCGCCGGATCGACAGTCATGATTTGTAAAGCGAATATCACGACAAATATCCTCTCCAAAGACGCCCTTGATTTCTTCATCTCCGAGTGGCCGATGCGTACCCAGGCCGATAACAACGTCGATCCGATCCATGGAAACACCGAAGGCCTTGAAGTGGTCAAGAAGACAGGCAAGGATTTCTTTTCTCGGAGTCGGCCTCGTCATATCATCCACAATAATGGTGACCCTGTCGGTGGGTTTGATGAGTTCCTTTAACGGAGGAGTCCCGATCGGATTGCCTATGGCATGCGCAACCATTTCAGGGATGGTTTGGTGGATCTCCTCTGCCTCCAGCACAGCATTTGTCAGGACCTTCCATTTCCCTGGAAGGTCAAAGAGCACTTCTTCCTCTGCTCCCATCAGGAAATAGCCACTCATGGATTTCCCCTTTCTTCTACGTCTTGGTAGCCGGATCCTCAGCGCCCGGATTCTTTACTGGATCATGGTTTTGGTTCTTGCCAATCTGGAAGCATAATTCCCATGACATAGTGTGGTTTCTCACACTTCACTACCCTAAAGCAATGTCTTACCCCCGCCGGAATAAAGACAGCAAATGGGGCCTCAACCAAGAATTCTTGACCGTCCATCTCCACTTCAATAACAAGGTTGCCCTTCTCCTCTGAGGCTGCCAGGTAGATCTCCGGACTATCGTGCACGTGAGGGTCCGCATGCGGCGCCCCCACCATCTGGCTCGCCTCAGCGCCGGCTACCCGCAGTCTCACACCTGGAAACATGTCCGGCGCAATCCAAAAAGGGGCTGGCTTATGATGCCCTGCAACCTCAACATATTTCGGGAGGTCCGTCACTACATACTTTCGAAATTTCTCGGGTACATGGCTACTCATGTTTTCACCTCCAGACACATTGATCATCGTCACAGCAGGAAAATCCCCCGGCCATTCAACCTCAACGGTGTCCCGCGAAAAACGGCTAACAACTCATAGCCCAAGTCATTACGCTGGAAAGTAGCGAATCTCTTCGATTGTAGAAAGTAACCCAGGCCAGGGCCGATTCTCTCCGTATTTGTTGAGAAGCCAAGAAGCACGGCCTTGTCGGTCACTGTCAAAAGCCATATCTCTCACATCGTCGATCGACTTCCGATTGAACGTCTTGAATGTCCTCTTCCGTAAGATGGCTGAAACGGCCCTGACTTGAGAGGTATTCTCTAACCGGTTTCCTTTCCCTTGGTTTGTAAGTCAGTCGAAACTCGCCATGTTCGACCTCGTAAAGCAGCCACATGCCGCAATCCACAGCAAGCCTAGCTATTTCTATGGCCTTATGTTCAGGGAAGCGCCAACCCGCTGCACAGGAACAAAGGGTGTGAATGTATCGGAACCCTCTTCTCATATCCCTTGCCTTTTCAGCTTTTTTGATCAGATCATGCGGGAATCCAATGGAAGCGGTGGCCACGTATGGAATCTGATGCGCAGCCATGATCATGGGCATGTCCTTCTTTGGCTGAGGCTTTCCTTCCAGCGTGGATGTGGTCCAGGTCTTTGCCGGCGTCTGGCTGCTCCTCTGGATGCCCGTGTTCATATAAGCCTCATTGTCAAAGCAGAAGTAAATGCCGTCATCATTTCTTTCAGCAGCGCCCGACAGAGCAGCAAATCCTATATCCGCCGTGCCTCCGTCACCGGCCACAGCAAATACATTGATCTCTTCATGCTTCGGCAGCTTTCCCTTTTTCTTCAGGATTCTGAGAGCGGCGCTCACGCCGGTAATGAGAGGAGCCGGCGTGGCCATGGACACATAGATCGAAGGGACATCGAGGACACTTGGGAAAACTGCTGGCGGAAGGCTGATGCACGTTGCTCCCAGGGTGGTTATGGCGTTTTTGCCCATGACCTTGGTCACCAAACGCCAAAAGGTCCCTCCGGTGCATCCCGGACACAACAGGTGCCCTCCTTTAAAGTATTCCTCTTTGCCGAGGCGTTCTATTGTTTCTCCTTGACCCATTCCAACCCCCTTACCCCGAACCACCGCACCGGCTTTTCTATTTTCCCCTCTGCCGCTTCTTCTAGAGCCTCGGCTGTCAGAGCTCTGAGATCTTTCAACGTCACAACCCGGCCTCCAAGTCCCATGATGTAATTGACCATGAGCGGTTTTGAAGCCAAGTGGTAGAGGCTGCCCGCTATCTCCGCATAAAGGATCCCTCCCATGCCCACAGAGGCGTCCCTGTCCAGCACGATGAGGAGCTTCAGGTTGCGGGTTTCTTCCTCGATTTCTTCTTTTGGAAAAGGTCTGAAGACCCGTAATTTGAGGCTTCCCGCGGCAATGCCCTCTTTCCTCAATTCATCCACCGCCATGCGGGCCAACCCGCAAAGGCTTCCCATGGACAGGATCGCAACCTCTGCGTCATCCGTCCGATAAGATTGGAGAACGCCACCATAAGCGCGTCCGAAGGTCTGCCCGAACTCGTCGTCTACCGCCTTTATGACCGCTTTGGCCTTTTCCATGGCCTCTTGTTGCTGGTATCGGTATTCCATGAAATACTGATCATTGACGGTAACCGACAAGTGCATCACTTTTTCAGGCCTCAATAAGACGTGCTCAGGTCCGTATGGGGGCAGAAACCGGTCCACAAGGCTCTGAGTCGGCAATTCCACCGGTTCAAGGAAATGGGAAATAATCAATCCCTCGTAGCAAACAAGCACGGGAAGAAGAACCTCGGTGTGCTCTGCCACTTTATAACTCTGCACCACGGTGTCCACGATCTCCTGAGCATCCTCAACATAATACTGAATCCAGCCGGTATCCCGCTGATCCAAGGAATCCATGTGGTCAGGATAGATGGAAATCGGAGGGCCGATGCAGCGATTTGCCAACGCCATCACGATGGGAAGCCTCAACCCTGAAGCCACAAAGAGGTTCTCATGCATATAGGCAATACCCTGTGATGATGAGGCCGTAAACACCCTCACACCTGTGGCTTCAGCGGCAATGGCAGCGGCCATCACGCTGTGTTCGGATTCCATAGGCAGGTATTCAGCGTCTAGTTCTCCATCCCGAATGAGTTCGATAATCTTTTCCATCACCGTGGTTTGAGGCGTGATGGGGTAGACGGGAACGGCTTCCGCTCTGGCTAACTTGGCCCCGTATGCAGCTGCATAGTTTCCTGTCAACATCAGCCTCTGCCCATTGTCCTTCCCCGGTGCCATCGTCTCTATCCTTCCTTTTCCATCTCAATAATACCGATCGGGCACTCATTGGCGCAAATGCCGCACCCTTTGCAATACTCGTAATCAATCACGTTCAGCGGTCCGCCCTCTTGTTCTGAGACGGATCCGTCCGGGCAGAAGATGTAGCAGTTCCCACAGTGGTCGCACAAGCCACAGCTGAAGCACCTCTGTGCTTCTGTTACAGCGTTTTCCGGGGTTAAATTCCCATACAACTCTTGGAAACCTTTGCGTT
>SMTZ1_10000676_pt1 | contig 32622 bp, 40 predicted proteins | sample DeeMarSWOR136_30_FD_25667 | JGI IMG/M metagenome (IMG submission 25667) | reverse complement strand
TACGCCGATTGCGATGGAGAAGGAGTTGCGGTTTGCGATTCGGGAGGGAGGGCGAACCGTGGGAGCAGGCGTCATCAGCGACGTTCTCGAATAGTAAGAAGGGGTTAGAAGATGACAACGCAGAAAATCAGGGTCTGTTTAAAATCCTATGACCACAAACTTCTCGACAAGTCGACGGCAGAGATTGTTGAGACAGTCCGGAGAACCGGTGCCAGTATTGCAGGTCCCATTCCCCTTCCGACCAAAATCAATAAATTCTGCGTGTTGAGATCACCTCATGTTGATAAGAAGTCGCGAGAACAGTTTGAAATCCGCACTCATAAACGGCTCATCGATATCTTAGAACCTACTCAGCAAACGGTGGATGCCCTCATGAAACTCGATCTCGCTGCTGGGATCGATGTGGAAATAAAACTTTAATTCCCCGGAGGGGACTTAGGATCAGAAGCGATGAAGAAGTCACTTGGAATTATTGGAAGAAAATTAGGGATGACTCAGGTCTTTCTGGATGATGGTTCCGTCATTCCCGTGACCGTCGTCGAAGCAGGCCCCTGCACTGTCGTTCAGAAGAAGACAGAGGAGAAGGACGGCTATAACGCCCTTCAGCTAGGCTTTCTCCCGAAGGCCAAGGGGGTTAATAAACCTGCCGTTGGCCACTTTAAAAAGGCTGGAAAGGGTTCTTTCGAATTTCTAAGAGAGTTTCGCCTGGAATCCGTTGAAGGATTCGAATTAGGAAGCGAGGTTACCCTCAACCTATTCAAACCCGGGGATATCGTCGATGTCATGGGTCTGAGCAAGGGAAGAGGATTTGCCGGGGTGATGAAGCGCCATGGATTTCATGGTTCTCCTGGATCTCACGGAACCCATGAGTATTTCCGCCATGGAGGTTCTGTCGGTGCAAACACCTATCCCCACCATGTCTTCAAAGGCCACCGAATGCCGGGACATTATGGAAACCAGCGGATAACGACTCAAAATATCAAAGTTGTAGATATAAAAGAGGATCAGAATCTCATCCTCCTCCAAGGAGGAATCCCTGGAAGCCGAAATGGGTTGATCCTCATTCGAAGTGCTACCAAGAGAAAGGAGTCTGCTTCTAAGTCGGCCTAAGGGTGAAGCGGGATGACCAAATTAGCTGTCTATAATATTGGAACCCAGAAGGTGAGCGATATCGAATTGGATGATCAGATCTTCAAGGTGAAGGTCAATCCAACCCTCTTTTATGACGTCGTTCGCATGAATCTGGCTTCTCAGAGGAAAGGATCTGCGGCAACGAAGAACAGGGCTCTGGTCCGAGGAGGAGGGGCCAAACCCTGGAGACAGAAAGGAACAGGGAGGGCCCGTGCTGGAACTCGACGATCTCCTCTTTGGAAGGGAGGGGGCACTATTTTCGGTCCCATGCCAAGGGACCACTCTTTCTCTCTGCCTAAGAAGGCACGAAGGGCAGCCCTACGGGCGGCTCTCAGCCTGAAATTTCAGGAGGGAAAGCTGCTCCTTCTGGATGAATTTCCATTGAATGGATTTAAAACCAAACAGGTTCTCGAGGTTTTGAAAAAATTTAACGTAGAGGATGCCCTCATCGTGATCGGTGAAAAAAACAATTTCTTAGAACGATCGGCAAGGAATATTCCCAACGTGGGGATCCTCCGTGCCGAAGAGCTAAATGTCTATGACATCCTGAATCATCAACATCTGATCTTACTCAGTCCTGTTCTCCTAAAAATCCAAGGGGTGCTCGCATCATGAAGGAAGTCCATCAGATCATCCGAAGGCCTTTGGTCACGGAGAAAAGCACTCAGCAGAAAGAGGCGAACAACCAGTACGCCTTCGAGGTTCATCCGAAGGCAAACAAAATTGAGATCCAATCGGCTGTCGAGCGCCTCTTTAAGGTGAAGGTCTCTCAGGTACGCACCTGCAGGGTCATGGGTAAAGTCAAACGACTGGGTAGAAAATATGGGAAGAGGCCTGATTGGAAAAAGGCCATCGTTACCCTTAAAGAAGGGGATCGAATCGAATTTTTCGAAGGAGCCTAAACCCCCTGCGCAAAAGATAAGGCGCAGTGGAAACTCGAAATCCGAAGCACGAATTTCAAAACAAATTCAAATGAACAAAATTCAAATTATAAGGATTGTTTGTTTTGAAAATGTGATATTAGAATTTTGAAATTGTTTCGAATTTCGGATTTCGAATTTGGGATTTTTATTGGAGTAAAGTGATGGCTATTAAGAAATATAGACCGACTTCACCGGCAAGAAGGTTTCAGACGGTTCACACCTATGAAGAAATCACTTCCACCACTCCGGAGAAAAGTCTTCTTGTGCCGTTGAAGAAGTCGGGCGGAAGGAATTGCTACGGCAGGATCACTTCCTGGCATCGGGGAGGCGCTCATAAGAGGATGTATCGGCTCATCGATTTTAAGCGGGACAAACGGGAGATACCGGCCAAGGTCGCTTCGATTGAGTACGATCCCAATCGGTCCGCGCGTATCGCCCTCCTCCACTACCTGGATGGGGAAAAACGCTATATCCTTGCACCCGATCAACTAAAGGTAGGAGACCAGGTGATTGCAAGTCCTGTGGCTGATATTAAGCCTGGCAATGCCCTCCCCCTTCGGAATATCCCTACCGGCACGCTGATCCACAATATCGAATTGAAAATAGGGAGGGGGGGCCAAATTATCAGAAGCGCAGGAACCTCCGGCCAATTGATGGCTAAGGAGGGGAAGTATGCCCATGTGAAACTTCCCTCCGGGGAGGTTCGACTTATCCTTCAGGATTGCTATGCCACCGTCGGTCAGGTGAGTAACCTAGAACATGAAAATGTGTCTCTGGGAAAGGCCGGAAGGAATCGGTGGCAGGGATGGAGGCCCACGGTCCGCGGTGTGGCCATGAATCCCATCGACCATCCCTTGGGTGGAGGCGAAGGAAAGAGTTCAGGAGGGAGACATCCCTGCACGCCCTGGGGCGTTCCGGAGAGAAAGACCCGAAAGAATAAAAGAACCGATAAGTATATTTTGAAGAGGAGAGATTGATGGCCCGGTCGATCAAAAAAGGACCTTTTGTCGATACCCATCTCATGAAAAAGGTGGAAGAGGCCCGGAGGATGAAGGAGGGTAAGGTGATCAAAACCTGGTCCCGACGGTCCACCATAGTCCCTGAAATGGTAGGTTTGACTTTTGCAGTCCATAATGGGAAAAAATTTATTCCCATCTTCGTCACTGAGGAAATGGTCGGGCATAAACTAGGGGAGTTTTCCCCTACGCGCACCTTCCATGGACATTCTGGAGATCGGAAGACTAAAATCAAAACGAAAGCAGCATAGAAGATTAGGAAAAAGATGGAAGTAAAAGCCAGACTAAGATTTGTACGCGTTGCTCCTAGGAAGGCCCGATTGGTGGCCGATCTCATTCGTGGGAGGAAGTCGGAGGAGGCGTTGAATATCCTCAGCTTTACCAAGAAGGGAGCGGCCAAAATCGTCATCAAATTATTGAAGTCGGCCATCGCCAATGCCACCCAGAAAAAGACCATCGATATCGATCGTCTTTATGTAAAAAAGATCACAGTGGATCAAGGGCCCACCATGAAACGATACCAAGCCAGGGCCCTGGGACGTGCCACAACGATCCGGAAGAGAACGAGCCACATCGACATCGTCCTGGACGAAAGATAAAGGAGAAGGAGGAGGAACCTTGGGACAGAAAGTACATCCGATTGGTTTACGATTGGGTTTCATCAAAAGCTGGGATTCCCGGTGGTATGCAGAAAAGGACTATCCTCAACTCCTCATCGAGGACATTCGGGTCCGTGACTATTTGAAGAAGAAGCTTTACCACGCAGGAGTCTCCAAGATCGAGATTGAACGGGCTGCCAGCAAGGCAAAAAAGGCCAAGGTCTCCATTTACACCGCTCGCCCTGGCATCATCATTGGGAAGAAGGGCGTCGAGGTTGAGAACCTGAAAAAAGAATTACAAAAGATGACTCAAAAGGAGATCTTCATCAATATTCAGGAGGTCAAGAGGGCAGAGATCGATGCGCAATTGGTAGCTGAGAACGTGGCCCTTCAATTGGAAAGGCGCGTTGGGTTTCGAAGGGCGATGAAGAAGGCAGTCAGCTCATCTCTCAAACTGGGAGCCAGGGGGATTAAGATTGCCTGTGCTGGAAGGTTGGGAGGGGCGGAGATGGCCCGTCGGGAGTGGTACCGAGAAGGTCGGGTTCCGCTTCATACCCTTCGAGCGGATATCGATTTCGGGCTGGCAGAGGCCAAGACGACTTATGGGATCATCGGTGTGAAGGTTTGGATCTTCAAAGGGGAGGTCTTCCCGACGAAAGAAGGAGAAGAACAAGCTGCCTAAGGCAGGTTAAGGTCAAGGCTAAGGTTTAGGATTTAACCAACGTATCCTCAACCTCAACCTGAGCCTTAGCCTTTAAGGTGACGCATCATGTTAATGCCCAAAAAGACCAAATACCGAAAGATGCAGAAAGGAAGAAGAAGGGGGCAAGCCTCTCGGGGAAGCACGCTGAACTTCGGTGATTTCGGGCTTCAAGCCGTTGAATGTGGGTGGTTGAGTTCTCGGCAGATCGAAGCCGCCCGAATTGCCATGACTCGATTTATCAAACGAACCGGCCGAATCTGGATCCGCATCTTTCCCGATAAACCCATTACGAAGAAACCTGCAGAGACCCGGATGGGAAAAGGGAAAGGGCCCCCGGAAGATTGGGTGGCGGTGATTCGACCCGGTCGAATTCTCTACGAGATGGAAGGCGTTCCTGAAGAGAGAGCCAGGGAGGCATTCCTGTTGGCCTCTCATAAATTGTCGATCCGAACGAAGTTCATCATGAGGGGGAGCCACCTATGAAGGCGAAGGATCTGCGACTCTTAAGCGAAGGGGAGTTGCTGGAAAAGGAGAAAGAGTTCAGCGAAGAGCTCTTCAACCTTCGTTTTCAGCACGCCACAGGACAGCTGGAGAATGTGATGCGAATCCCTCAGGTGAAACGGGATATGGCACGGGTGAAAACGATCCTTAAAGAGAAGGCTTTAAATAAAGGGAAATGAAGACCATGGGAGAGAGAGGAAAACGCAAGACCTTAACGGGCGTGGTATGGAGCGACAAAATGGATAAGACTGTCGTCGTGATGGTCAACCGTCTGGTCCTCCATCCTGGTTATAAGAAATACATCCGGAAGAGAAAAAGGGTGAAGGCCCACGACGAAAAGAATGAATGTCATATTGGCGATAAAGTGCTCTTAATTGAAACCCGCCCGCTCAGCAAAGATAAACGATGGCGTGTCAAGGAGATCCTTGGACGGGCTGCTTGATAACTCCCCAGAGAGAGGAAAAGGGCAGCGCCATGGGAGTGGATCATGATCCAAATGCGCAGTATCCTCGAAGTCGCCGATAATTCGGGAGCTAAGAAATTGGGGTGCATTAAGGTCCTTGGGGGGACCCGGCGGAAGTATGCGACCTTGGGGGATGTCATCGTCGTCTCCGTCAAAGACGCTCTGCCCAATTCCAAAATTAGAAAAGGGGATGTGGTCCGCGCGGTTATTGTGCGAACGAAGAAGGAAGTGAAACGTACCGATGGATCCTATATCAAGTTTGATGACAATTCCGCCGTGCTCATCAACCCGCAGGGGGAACCCATCGGGACACGAATCTTCGGTCCAGTGGCGAGAGAATTGCGCGCCAAACGGTTTATGAAAATCATCTCCTTAGCGCCAGAAGTTCTCTAAAAGAGGAATCTTCGATGATCGTTCCAAAATACCATATTAAGAAAAATGACCTCATCATGGTGGTGAATGGAAGGGAAAAGGGAAAAAGTGGGCGGGTGTTGAAGGTCTTTCCCGAGAAGGAAAAAGTGCTCATCGAAAAGATTAATTTCGTCAAGAGGCATTCTCGGCCTCACGGCCAGCAGAGGCAGGGAGGGATCATTGAAAAAGAGGCTCCGCTCCATCTCTCCAATGTGATGCTCCTCTGCGAGAAATGCAACAAACCCGTGCGAATTGGTCACCGTTCGGTCGAAGGCGGTAAAAAGGCTCGGTTCTGCCGTAAATGTGGTGAACTTGTTGATAAATAGGTGACGCGATGGCCAAATTGAAAGACCTATATCAGGAGAAAGTTGTTGCCGGGCTGATGAAGCGCTTCGGCTATGAGAACAGGATGGAAGTCCCTAAATTGGAGAAGATCGTTATCAACATGGGATTGGGGGAAGCCATCCAGAATATCAAGATCCTTGATTCCGCGGTTCAGGAATTGAGCCAGATATCGGGACAGAAACCTGTCATCACCAAGGCCAAGAAATCAATCGCCCAATTCAAACTCAGGACGGGAATGCCCATCGGGTGTATGGTCACCCTACGGAAAGAGAGAATGTATGAATTTTTTAATCGCCTGGTGAATGTCGCCCTTCCGAGGGTGAGGGACTTCAAAGGCGTCTCAGGAAAGTCCTTTGACGGAAGGGGCAACTACTCCCTTGGAATCCGGGAACAACTGATCTTTCCAGAAATTCACTACGATAAAATTGATAAAGTGAAAGGGATGAATATCATCATTGTGACCACGGCGAAAACCGACGAAGAGGGAAAGGAATTGTTGAAGTTGTTGGGAATGCCCTTCAGGAACTAAATCCCCCCTCTCCCCCCTTTGCGAAAGGGGGGTTGGGGGGATTGTTAGGAGGAAACATTGGCGAAAATTTCATTGATGATTAAAGCACAAAGATCTCAGAAATTCAAGGTGCGCCAATACCATCGATGTCCTCTTTGTGGAAGGCCCAGAGGTTACTATCGAAAATTTAATATGTGTCGGCTCTGCTTGAGAAAGTATGCCTCCAGGGGAGAAATCCCCGGGGTGGTCAAATCTAGCTGGTAATCGGTGCGGGGGTAATATGTCGATGACAGATCCTATCGCAGATATGTTCACCCGAATTCGAAATGGATCGAAAGCCAAATTCGAAAAGGTGGATATCCCTTCTTCCAAAATGAAAAGAGAAATCGCAAAGGTCCTAAAGGAGGAGGGGTTCATTAAGAATTTCAAGGTGGTGATGGATGAGGATCAGCACGAGGTCCTCCGAATTTTTCTAAAATATGACGTGAGCCGAAAAGAGGTCATCCATATCCGGCGGGTCAGTAAACCGGGTCGTCGGATCTATGTTGGGAAAGATCGTATTCCCTCTGTCATGAGCGGTTTGGGACTCTCTATTCTCTCCACTCCGAAGGGCATCCTAACGGATAAGGCTGCCCAAAAGGCCAATGTGGGAGGAGAGGTCTTGTGTCATATATGGTAGGCGAAAGGGAATCAGGTGACCAGGTTACCAGGGTCGAGGATAACAGGTAATCAGGATATCAGGAGAAATTAGTAGTTCCTTTGATTAACCAAATATCCTGATAATCTGATAACCATCACCTGATAACCTGATCATCTGATATCCTAGAATATTTGATTTTGAGGTTACTATGTCTCGCATTGGAAGAATGCCGATTGCGTTGCCGAAGGGTGTGAAGGTTTCCTTTGATCCCACCAAGGTAGAGGTGAGCGGGCCCAAGGGGCACCTCGTTCACAATCTTTCTCAGGGGATTTCGATCATGGAGGAGGGAGAGAAGGTCGTTGTTCACCGGGCGGATGACCAGCGTTCCTCCAAAGCGCTTCAGGGGTTGACGCGAAGTCTTCTGGCCAATATGGTCACTGGAGTCACCCAAGGATTTGAAAAGCGTCTTGAAATTATCGGTATAGGCTATCGTGCAGATATTCAAGGTAAGGCGCTCAAGCTCTCTATAGGATTTTCCCATCCTGTCCTTTTCCCCATTCCAGAAGGGATCAAAGTGGAAGTGGAAAAACAGACCCTTATCACGATCAAGGGGATCGATAAGCAACAGGTGGGAATCTTGGCCGCTAAACTTCGTTCCATCAAACTCCCGGAACCTTACAAAGGGAAAGGAATCCGTTATATCGGGGAACGGGTTCGGAAGAAAGTCGGAAAGGCCAAAGCGTAGGACCACGGAGGAAATTCGTTGAAGGATAAAAAGATATTAGCTCGGATGAAAAGGAAAACGAGGGTGAGAAGTCGTGTCAAAGGAACCTCGGAACGGCCTCGCCTCAATGTTTTCCGAAGCCTGAAACATATCTACGCCCAAACCATTGAGGATAGAACAGGAAGAACCTTGGTGAGTGCTTCCACGCTGAGTTCGGAGCTGAAGGGAAGCCTGAAATATCCAGGGAATTTAGAGGCAGCCAAGAAGGTGGGGGAACTGCTTGCAAAAAAGTGCCTTGAAAAGGGGATTCAAAAAGTGGTTTTTGACCGGAATGGATACCTCTATCACGGCAGGGTGAAGGCATTGGCCGAAGCCGCCCGAGCGGCCGGCCTGATCTTTTAGAGAGAGCACTAAAAAGTCCTCTCTTGATTACACAGATTTTCGAAAAGGATTACACCGATTTACTTAATTTTTCAATGAATGTTCTGTCTGTGTAATCAGTTCCTAATCGGTGTAATCAGAGATTTCTGGATGTTTTCAGAAATCTCCCCAAGGAGGGATAGACATTGCCGAAAATTGATCCCAGTACATTGGAATTGACGGACCGGGTGGTTCATATTAACCGGGTAGCCAAAGTAGTGAAAGGAGGTAGGCGGTTTAGTTTTAGCGCCCTCGTTGTGGTTGGGGATGGTAATGGCTACGTTGGGAGTGGGCTGGGGAAAGCCAATGAGGTTCCTGAAGCCATCCGAAAAGGAATTGAACATGCCAAACGTAACTTGGTCAGGGTCCCCCTTACTAATAAAACGATTCCTTATGAAGTGATGGGAAGATACGGAGCGGCGAAGGTCATGCTCAAGCCTGCCTCAGAGGGAACGGGGGTCATCGCAGGAGCTGTCGTCAGAGCCATAGCTGAGTCCGCGGGGATTCAAAACATCCTGACCAAATCTCTTGGATCGAATAATCCCTACAACCTTACGAAGGCCACCTTCCAGGCCATCAACCAGTTGAAGGTCCCTGAGGAGGTCTTGGAAAAAAGGCATGAAAAAGCAGAAAACGAAAAAGGTGTATAAGGAGAAGACCGTTACGGTCCGATGGATAAGGAGCACGATCGGGCGACCCGAAAAGCACCGCCAAACCATCCAGGGTCTAGGATTCAAACGATTGAATCAAACCCTCGTTTTGCCAGATCGCCCCGCGATTCGGGGAATGATCAATCGTGTGATGCATCTGTTGGAAGTGATGGAATGATCTGAAAGGGAACGGATGATGCTGGGAGAACTGAAACCGCCAAAGGGAGCGAGAAAAAGGAGGAAACAGGTAGGCCGAGGGATTGGGTCCGGTCATGGGAAGACAGCTTGCCGTGGATCAAAAGGACAGAGAGCTCGGTCCGGTGGGATCACGCAGGCTGGGTTTGAGGGAGGGCAGATGCCTCTCCAGCGACGTCTCCCCAAAAGAGGGTTTCACTCTCCCTTTAGGAAAGTGTTTTCGATCATCCATATTAAAGATCTAAATCGGTTTCCGAAAGATTCAGTGGTAGAACCTGAACTCCTTTATCAGTCCGGTCTTTTGAAGAAGAAGGAGTTAGTTAAACTTCTCTCGGATGGAGAACTGCAACATCCTTTAACCATTCGTGTCCATCAGGCCAGTAAGGCGGCTCTGAAAAAGGTGGAAGCGGCTTCAGGGAAGGTGGAGGTCCTCGGCACATGATTTCTGGTGCTGCGAATATTCTTAAAATTCCAGAGCTGAAGCGAAGGATCCTGATCACCCTTCTCTTCTTAGCCATCTATCGAATTGGCGTCCATATCCCTACCCCAGGGATCAATGGGGACGCGCTCGCTTCCTTTTTTGCACAGGCAAGGGGAACCCTGTTCAGCCTCATCGATATGTTTTCTGGAGGGGCACTGGAACGACTCTCCGTCTTTGCCCTGGGCATCATGCCCTATATCAGCGCCTCCATCATTCTCCAACTCCTCACCGTCGTGATCCCCTATCTCGAACGCCTCCAGAAAGAGGGGGAGATGGGACGCAAAAAGATCGTCCAATATACCCGCTACGGAACGGTTATCCTCAGTATGATCCAGGGGTTTGGGATCGCGGTTGGTCTAGAGAATATGAGGGGAGCCGCCGGCGAGATGATCGTCATGGCTCCAGGTTGGTCTTTCCGAATCATGACCGTCATCACCCTGACCGCTGGGACCGCCTTCATCATGTGGTTGGGTGAACAGATTACAGAGCGGGGGATTGGGAATGGGATCTCTCTGATCATCTTTGCTGGAATTGTGGCCAGAATGCCGAATGCCATCGCCAGCACCTATGAACTCTTCAGAGTGGGACAGATGAGTATTATTACGGTCCTCGCCCTAATGGTCATCATGGTATTTGTGGTCGCCGTGATCATCTTCGTCGAAACAGGTCAGCGAAGACTCCCCGTTCAATATGCCAAGCGAATTGTGGGAAGAAGGGTCTATGGGGGACAAAGCACCCACCTTCCACTCAAACTGAATACGTCGGGGGTCATCCCTCCCATTTTCGCTTCCTCGATCTTGATGTTTCCGTTAACGATCGCCAATTTCATGCCAAAACCCTGGCTGGAGGAACATGCTTGGATTCAATCCGTCCTCAATAGCCTGGGACCGGGTGCCTTGCTCTACAATCTTCTCTATGTGGGATTCATCATCTTCTTCTGTTATTTCTACACAGCCGTAACCTTCAACCCAAATGATGTGGCTGAAAATATGAAGAAGTTCGGCGGCTATATCCCGGGCCTCCGACCCGGTCAGAAGACCGCCGAATATATCGACAGAGTCCTCACCCGGATCACCTTGGGCGGAGCCCTTTACGTTTCGGCGGTCTGCGTTCTGCCGACCATCCTCATTCGACGGTTCAATGTCCCCTTCTACTTTGGTGGGACTGCCCTGCTGATCGTGGTGGGCGTGGCTCTGGATACCGTCCAGCAGATCGAAGCCCACATGCTGACAAGGCATTATGAGGGACTGATGAAAAAAGGAAAGTTAAGGGGAAGGCGAGGATAAATGCTATGAATTACCAAATCCCAAGCACCAATAACCAGATAATCACCAAATTTCAATAACCAAAATTTCAAAAAAACTCAGAATCTTTTGGCGCTTAGGATTTGGTGATTGGGATTTCACATATAGGAAGTTATTGATGAATTTGATTCTCTTAGGCCCTCCGGGGGCGGGGAAAGGGACGCAGGCTCAGATGATTGTTGATCACTATCACATCCCTCAGGTCTCCACAGGGGATATTCTAAGGGGAGCGGTCAAGGAAAGAACACCCTTAGGGATGAAGGCAAAAGCATTTATGGATGAGGGAAAACTGGTGCCCGACGAGTTGGTCATTGGAATTATCGAGGAACGACTGAAGGCATCGGATTGTCGTCTTGGGTTCATCCTTGATGGATTTCCTAGAACGATGGCCCAGGCTGAGGCCCTCCAGCCCATCCTAGCCAAGATAGGGAAATCGATTGACCATGTCATCAATATCGAAGTGGATGACGAAGAACTGGTCCGTCGCCTTACGGGCCGGAGGACCTGTAAAAACTGTGGAGCCATGTTTCACGTGATCTTCTACCCTTCCAAGAAAGAGGGACTTTGTGACCGGTGCAATGGGCGTCTTTATCAAAGAGAGGATGATAAGGAAGAAACCATCCGAACGCGATTGAAAGAATATCAGAGACAGACTGCTCCCCTTATCCAGTATTACCAGGAGAAGAAGAAACTTCGTTCCATTCCAGGAGTGGGCGAACAGAATCAAATTTTTGAGCAAATCGTTCACCAATTAGGTGCAACACACTGCTAAGGTGTCATTGGGTGTTCTATGCCGAAGGAGGAAGCCATTCAAGTGGAAGGGAAGGTTCTGGAGACCCTCCCCAATGCCATGTTCCGAGTGGAATTAGAGAATGGGCATAAGGTCTTGGCTCATATCTCTGGAAAGATGAGAATGCACTTCATCAAAATCCTCCCCGGAGATAAAGTGACGGTTGAACTATCACCTTATGACCTTACTCGGGGAAGAATTATATTCCGGGAGAAATGAGACCTGAGTGAAGTTTATAGAGAATTCCGAAGCACGAAATCCGAAATTCGAAACAATCTCAAATGACCAGATTTAAAATGTCCAAAAGAAATCAGGGTTTAGGAAATTTGAATTTCGAAAATTCGAATTTGTTTCGGATTTCGATATTCGGGTTTCGGATTTTTGAACAATGAGGTACGAATTGTGAAAGTAAGAGCTTCGGTCAGAAAAATTTGTGACAAGTGTAAAATCGTCAAACGAAAAGGGGTCGTCCGGGTCATCTGCGAAAACCCCAAACATAAACAGAGGCAAGGATAGAGAGAGGTTAGAGGAACGAGGTCAGAGGTTAAAGATCTTTAGCCTCCAACCTCAAGTGTAGTGGTCCTCAGTCCTCAAGCAGCGACGAAGGAGCATATTATGGCACGCATTGCAGGGATTGATCTTCCAAAGGAGAAGCGGGTTGAGATAGCCCTTACCTATATCTATGGAATTGGAAGACCCTCTTCTAACAAAATTCTCGAAAAAGCTAACATTCATAAGGACACTAAGGTGAGCAAGTTGACCGAAACAGAAGTGGTTCGCATTCGAGATATCATCGAACAGGAGTACAAGGTGGAAGGGGATTTGCGGCGGGACGTGGCGACCAATATCAAGCGTTTAATGGATATCGGCTCCTACCGCGGTCTCCGGCATCGCAAAGCTCTACCCGTTCGCGGTCAGAGGACTCATACCAATGCTAGGACGCGGAAAGGACCTCGGCGAGCTATCGTTGGAAGGAAGAAGGAAAAAGAATAGTCTAACACATCCCGTGGAGGGATGTTTCAGATAGAGGAGGAGATATGGCTACAGGACCAGGGACTAAAAAGAAGAAGGTGAAAAAGAATATTCAGGCAGGCGTTGCTCATATTCAAGCAACCTTTAACAACACTATCATCACGATCACCGATCCAGAAGGGAATGTAATCACCTGGTCCAGTGCTGGCACCCAAGGGTTCAAAGGATCCCGAAAGAGCACTCCTTTTGCAGCCCAGATGGCTGCGGAGGATGCAGCCAAGAAAGCGATGGAACACGGCGTACGATCCATCGATGTCTATGTGAAAGGTCCAGGGGCTGGACGGGAATCGGCGTTACGATCTCTTCAGGCCGCGGGATTGAAAGTTCACCTGATTAAGGATGTCACCCCGATTCCGCATAATGGCTGCCGTCCACCCAAACGGAGACGTGTATAAGACACACGTCTAAAAACGTGTGGTATTTTAATCGGTGTAATCTGGTTACCTAATCTGTGTAATCAGGTTTGACAAATTCAAACCAGGAGGGAAACGTTGGCAAGACATACAAAATCGGTTTGTCGATTGTGTCGAAGGGAGAATCTGAAACTCTTCCTCAAAGGGGAGAGGTGCTATACGGAAAAGTGTGCGATCGATCGTCGAAATTACGCTCCCGGACAGCATGGTCAGAATCGAAGGAAATTTTCGGATTATGGGTCCCAGCTGAGGGAAAAACAGAAGGTTAAGAGATTATATGGCCTTCTGGAAAACCAGTTTCGGAACACCTTTAAAGAAGCAGACCGACAAAAGGGGATTACTGGAGAAATCCTTCTCGCCCTGTTGGAACGAAGATTGGACAATGCCGTCTACCGACTGGGGTTTGCTAATTCGAGAAACGAAGCACGCCAATTGGTGCGACACAGTCACTTCTTGGTCAACCAGTCTAAAGTAAACATCCCATCCTATCTCGTGAAACCTGGGGATGTCATTGAGGTGAGAGAGAAGAGCAAAAAGATCGTCCGGATCCAGGAGGCCTTAGAGGGGGTGGCTCGACGCGGCATCCCTCAATGGCTGGAATTGGACAAAGATCAAATGAAAGCGAGCGTGAAAGGCTTACCGACGAGGGAAGAGATCACCATTCCAATTCAAGAGAAGTTGATCGTCGAGCTCTATTCCAAATGAGATTTCTGAGAAGGGAAGAAATCTCTGATGGCACAGATTGAATATCGATTATTCAGATTAATTGCTCCGATAAAATCTGTGTAATCAGATCATAATCGGTGTAATCAGAGGGCTCTGATGATTCTCTCAGGGCTCTCAGATAACCCTCTTAACCCTTTATGATAAGGGAGGACATATGCAATACAAAAGTTGGAAAGATCTTATCCGGCCCAAACGGTTGGAAGTAGAAAAGGAGACATTGACTCTCTTCTATGGGAAGTTTGTCGCAGAACCTTTTGAAAGAGGTTTCGGCATCACGATTGGGAATTCACTTCGCCGTATCCTCCTTTCCTCTCTGCAAGGAGCGGCCATCACATCGGTAAAGATCGATGGCGTGCTTCATGAATTTTCCACCATCCCCGGGGTCAAAGAGGATGTCACGGAGGTCATCCTCAACCTTAAAGAGGTCCGGCTGAAACTCCATACCGAAGGCCCCAAAATCATTCGAGTGAAGACAGAAGGCCCCAAGGTTCTGAAGGCAGGGGATATCCAGACAGGGGATGCAGTGGAAATCCTCAACCCGGACCATTACATCGCCACGCTCTCCAGGGACAGCAAACTCTCCATGGAAATGATGGTGAAGATGGGCAGGGGATATGTTCCTGCGGAACGAAATAAGGAAGAAAATCAACCTATTGGGACCGTTCCTATGGATGCCATCTTCTCTCCGATCAAGAAAGTGAACTATACCGTCACCAATGCCCGGGTGGGCCAGATCACTGATTATGATAAGTTGACTCTGGAACTCTGGACGGACGGAAGCCTTAACCCTGAGGAAGCCATTGCGCATGCAGCCAAGATCCTCAAGGAACAACTCTCCATATTCATCATCTTTGAGGAAGAGGAAGAAGAAGAGGAGGAGGGTGCAACAGAACAAACCGAAAGCGAAAAGTTGAATGAAAACCTTTTCCGCAGTGTAGATGAATTGGAGCTTTCTGTACGTTCTGCCAATTGTTTGAAACATGCCAATATCAAATTGATCGGGGACCTAGTTCAAAAAACAGAGGCCGAAATTCTGGCAACAAAGAATTTTGGAAGAAAATCCCTTAACGAGATCAAGGAAATTCTATCAGACATGGGACTCAGTCTCGGAATGAAGTTGGATAGTTGGCCTCCCAAAAAAGAGGAAGAAGAGATGGAATCTGGAGCAGTGGGATAGGAGGAATGGATGAGGCATCGTGTCGCTGGTAGGAAGTTAAGTCGTCACACCCAACACCGTGCATGGATGTTCCGCAACATGCTGGTTTCCCTTCTTCAGCACGAACGGATCAGAACCACTCTGGCCAAAGGAAAGGAACTGCGAAGTTGGGCGGACAGGATGATCACCCTAGGAAAAAAGGGGACGCTTCATGCCAGAAGACAGGCTTTTGCTTGGCTTCGTGATAAGGGAGCAGTGAAGAAGCTTTTTGATGAGATTGCTCCGAGGCTGAAAAATCGGGAGGGAGGCTATACGAGGATTTACAAGATGGGATGGCGGCAGGGAGACGGTGCTCCGCTCTCTCTGGTTGAACTGGCCACTTTTTCACATCCCGAGGAGAAGAAGAAATCGACGGTGACAAAGGCAAAAGAGGTCCTCGGAAAGGTCGCTCCTAAAAAGAAGGAAAAAGAAGAAAAGAAAGAGAGGAAAGAAGAGGAAAAGGGAAAAGAGAAACGAAAGGCAAAACCCAAAGAGAAAGAGAAAAAAGAAAAGAAAGTGAAGAAGGAAGAAAAAGGAGCGCCGAAGGAGAAGAAGGAAAAACCGAAGAAAAAATCATCAGAAAAAAGCAAATAGGTTAGTTTTCATCCTTGAGGCCCTGACCCAAAAGGTCAGGGCTTTTTTATTTGGTCACTTGAGCCAGCCTTCAAAAAGGTAGCCGAAGGCTGCAGCCTACAAATTTTTTCACCCTCTTTCCCCTTCAGGATGCGGAAGGTTTCGCCGGGGAAATGATCTTTTATGAATTCATTGATGTGACCAAAGCTTTCGAATAATTAATTTGTATCTATTTGTTATTTATAAATAATATGAGAACCGTAATCCTATTCTTATAATTACCCAGTTGGTCTCTCTTTCCTCTTTTGCAAGGTATCTTACCCCCCAACGATTATGCCGGCGACTTTTTGCCTATGAGTATTGGGTTCTTACCAGGGGGGATGAACCGGTACAAGGCCTTCTCATTCAATTCAATGCCGAGCCCGGGACCAGGGGGAACCCCGGCATACCCCTTTTCAACTTTAGGTCCGCCAATTAAAACATTCTCAACCTCTATATACTCCGGCTCAGAAGCTGGGTAGATTGTAAATACACCGGATACACCTGATCTGCCAGGACGAAACATTGAATAAGTTGCAGCGGAGAAGTGGTTCCGAGCCGTAGCTCCAACCCCAATACTTGCCTGTCCCGATAGCAGGACCCATTTGCCGGCGGCGTTAATCATACCAACTGCCTGCTTCCCCTTGTAGATACCCCCTAACCGGTCAATTTTGAAATTGAAGAAATCGGCGGCATCCATTCTGATTACCCGCATCATGTCCTGCATCGTCAGGGCGCATTCACATGCTCCTACCGGGATGGGTACATTTCTCTTGACCTCAGCGAGACCCTCCAGGTCATCATAGTCGACCGGTTGTTCGAGGAATACGGGTGAGAACCCCTCCACTTTCTGGCCGAAATGAATGGCTTCTTTCACCTTTAACGAACCGTTACAGTCGAGTAAAAGATAGTGGTCAGGGCCAATCGCTTCCCGGATAGCCTCGACCCGCTTAACGTCCTTCAGATATTCCAGCCCGAGCTTTATTTTGAGCAGGCGAGCTTCCGGCCCCAAATCTTTTAGAGAATCCTTGGCAACCTTTGCCATTATCTCAGGCTTGTCTATCCCGATAACAGCCGCCATAACTGGGAATTTGTCCGCATAACAACCGCCAATAAGTTGATATACAGGCACGTTTAGCGTTTTACCCATGATATCGTAAAGAGCAAAATCAATGGCTGATTTGGCCACAGTATTGCCGATGACAGCCTCATCCATCTTTATGTGGATCAGGTCAATATTGAACGGGTTTTCCCCTTCCAGGACTTTGGGGAATAAATGGTAGGCAATTACGGCGATATCTATCTCCTGGCTCTCCCCGCAGTAGTAGATCCCCCATGTACCCGCTTCACCCAGGCCCGATATTCCTTCATCGGTATATATCTTGATGACTAAATTGTCTTCCCTTTCCCCCTCATCTATACCCGTTCCACGAAAAGCTGTTTTTACTCTTCGCTTAAAGGCAATGCTAACCGGGAACATCTCAATGCCGATAATCTTCATATTCTTTCTCTCCTATATATGGTTTGTTATCGTTGCCAATGTTATTCAGGCTCTTCCTAGATATGAGAATTTATCGAGTATTCGGCATGACTTGTCACTACTATCATCGAGTTTCTTTATTCAATAGTCCTTTAATGGCATCCTCTAAGAATTTCACTTCAGATGGACAAACATCCCAGCACATACCACAACTTTCACACATTTGTGCCATATCACGCATCTCTTTACCAATATTAGCCTCCGTCAGGGCCGTCTGGGCAAGCCAAAGCAGCCCCAGGGGCCCGATGAACTGACCAGGTTTATTTTTGAGAACGGGACATACCGATTGACATATCAGGCATTCAAAGCAAGACGTTAACTTAATATAGGTATCAATGATGTGTGATTCCAACGTCATGGCTCCATCAACCTTTGATTCGAGTAAGGACGGGGCCAATTCCACAATCCTATTGATGGCCTTGTTCCTATCAATGACCAGATCTTTGATTACGGGCAAATTAGGCAAAGGGGCGATTATCATTTCCGGCTCTATTTTCCTATTGCAGGCAAGGCAGGGAGACTTGTTTACCATAATGGAACACTCTCCGCACTTCACCTTACCGCAGGCAAACCGAAAACTCAGGCTCGAGTCATAATCCTCATGTACCTTTCTTAGAGCGCTCAACACCGTTTCGCCGGCATCAGCGTCAATCTCAAATGTTTCATATCTTGCTTCTTCATCTGAGTCAGGATCAAAGCGATAGATGCCTAATTTTGCTCTCATTTGGGTCACTCCGGAACTATCCGGCTAATCACCTGCTCGCCTGTAGCTTATATCCACTTCCCCTTTGGTACCCTTTTTTAATACTGTATTTCTTAACCAATTCTTATCATCTGATGACGGGAAATCAGTACGATAGTGTGAACCTCGGCTTTCTGTCCTACAGAGAGCCGCAGTTGCCACAAGGATAGCGGTCTTAATCATCAGGGTTGCTTCAACCACTTCCATTTTCTCGCGGTTGTACCTGGCTTGGTGAGACCCCAGGGCAAGCTTAGGTACATCATTCTCCTGGATATGTTTTAAACCGGCAAGCCCTTTTTTCATTCCTTCTTCATTCCGGCTCGGTCCAAAGCAATCCCACATTATGTTTTTTATTGCCTGTTTTATCCTACTAGGCCGCACCCCTCCCTGCTGCCTGGAGAATATTTCTTCTAGTTGGTCAATCGCCTCTTGTACCTCAGATTCCAATGGCGGAGTTAGATCTTCTTTGTTGGCCCACAGCATAACATTCTGACCAAGCAGGTCCCCAAACACAAAGATCTCCGTTAAAGCACAACCGGCTAACCGATTTGCACCATGAATACCCCCGGCAACCTCACCAACAGCAAACAAGCCGGGAATACTCGTTTCACACTTTTCATTGATTGACATTCCTCCCATGAAGAAATGCTGACTTGGAATTGCTTCAAAAGGCTCTTGCCAATTGGCGACGCGTTCTCCAAAAACTTCCTTAAACATGCTGTAGATATGAGGATGATAGCGCTTATAGATATCCAGAAGACTCGGGTCATGTGCTCGCGGGTCAACTACTATCGCTCCATTCTGGGTTCCTCTACCCTCTCTAATCTCGGTGAAATTGGCTCGAGCGACGACATCTCGGGTGGCAAATTCCATGCGTTTGGGATCATATTTCAACATATACCTCTCACCAAGCCCGTTATAAAGCTTTGTCTCAGATCCAAAAAAGGAACACATCCCAATATTGAGTCCCTTGCGCGAATTAGGATAAGGGAAAGCAAGAGGTAAAAACTGAACCATTTCCATATCAACTAATTCTGTGCCAGTGTCCCACGCCATTGCGTAACCGTCTCCGGTTAAAGTTTCAGAATTGGTTGTAATCTTATAAAGTGCGCCTAATCCACCTGTTGCCATAATGACAGCCTTTGCATTAAACACTAGATAATCTCCGGTTACCAGACTGAAGCCCATTGCCCCAACCACTCTTCCGTGATTGGACAATAATTTACAGGCCACTATTTCTGGGCGAAAGTCGACTCCAGTTCTGATCAGTGCTTTACTCAACCCATGGCAAAAACCCAGTCCCTCACGCCTATCCAAATACCCACGAGGCAACGAGTGACCTTCACTTCTTCTAATCATCTGCGACGGGTCTAAACTCTTTCTATCCAACAAAAAACCGTAATCCTCAAGTTTCAAGATTGCTTGTGTTGATCTCTCTGCTAGTAATTTCGCCAAATTGGGATTATTTAAATATCCTCCCCCCCGCATAATATCTTTATAGAATGTCTCAGGGCTGTCATTGGGTTTGAATACAGCACAAGTTCCTCCCGCTGACATGATTGTTGCCCCACCTACAAACGAACTTTCTTTACTGATCACTGTAACCTTGGCCCCACGGCGACTTGGCGGGAGAGCCGCCATCGCCGCGGCCCCACCCCCACCAACGATAAGGATATCGGAGATATGTTTTGTAAATTCCACTGCGCCTACCTCGAGAATTCCCTTATGGTTTCTTCCCAGCTAAAACCGGAGCTTTCCCAGCAGTCATCCATCATTTAACAACCTCTTCATTGAGGTCAGCGCCGAGTCCAGAACCTTAGGAAACAGATGGGCCTCCACCATATCATTCGGTAACCGCCCCCTGACTCCAGCCTAAACAAGAAGGTCCTGATGTGTCCCCCTCATCTGAACCCTTACCACATCACCTTCTCTTTTTCCTACCGTAACAAAGGATTCCTCTATAACTGTCTTGAAAAAAATATTAAGCAGAAAAATCTCTATCCCAATAACTTTTGTACTGTAACCTCCTTCAATCTTCTTCCCATTACATGTCTCCATTTTATTAAAGAGTTTTGATGGTAGGCTTCATCATCAACTGCTTAACGCCGATGAAAACAAAAAGGGCCAACCCAAAGAAAAGAAATGCATAATTTTCTGTGACAAAGTACCCGATGAGAGCTAAAGTTGATATTCCCGAGAGGGCCCTTTCCCAGAGTTTGATAGCTTTTATACAGTAATTGGCAAGCAGAACCTGTAGACTTATAAGTAATCCCAGACAGCCTATTACTCCTAATACCGCTCGAAGAGGAGACGCTGTCGGTTCCAATATCAGAACTGGGTTCCAGATTATCAAAACTGGCAAGATAAAACCAGCAACCGATGCCTTCACTGCCTCAATTGCTGTAGGCATATATTTGGCTCCGGCTAACTTTGAAGCAATAATCGACCCCATGCCTATCGGTGGTGTTACCATCGAAAAACAGGCATAGAAGAAAACAAAGAAGTGGGCCGGTAACATAGGTATTCCCATTTTGAGCAGGACTGGGGCACACACCATAGCCACCAGGATGTATACTGCCAGTGTGGATACTCCACAGCCAAGAATAATTGATATTAGTGCAACCATTGATAGCGCAATGGCAACGTTTCCACCACTCAACATCTCTACTAAGGCTGGCAGTTTCATTCCCAAACCGGTCAAGGTGAGCGTTTGCACGATTAATCCCATACAGGCACAGGATGCGGCAATTTCAGCTCCAGCCAGGGCGCCACTGGTGAAACCCCTCACCCATGTGGCTAAAGAAACGCGCGTTTTCTTTCTGATAAGACTCAAAAAGATGACAGAGACAATACCACTGAACGCAGAGTACATTAAGCTCTTGCCAACCATCAAAAAGTACACGATGGCGAAGAGTGGAATGACGAATAGAGGTGCTCTCAGTAATAACTCTTTATAGTCTACTTTTTCAATCATACGGCTCGATATGCCCATTCTCCCTGCCTGGAAATGCGTATACAACCCAACCACGAGGAAATAGAGCAGGGCTGGGATAATGGCTGCCACTGCTATTCTCAGGTAGGGCAATCCGGTCACGCCAACCATTGCGAAAGCAGCCGCTCCCATTATGGGTGGCATAATTTGTCCTCCAGACGATGCTGCTGCTTCGATGGCAGCAGCTTGCTCCGGTTTATAGCCAACCCTTTTCATCAGTGGTATGGTGAATGACCCTGTAGTGGCGATATTCGCCCCCACACTTCCTGTAATCGTTCCTACCATGGCACTCGTTACCACGGATGAGATCGCCGCTCCAGATCTCAGCCTTCTCCCTGCTATTTTGCCAACCTGCTCGAAAAAGCCGGTTGCCCCTGATACTTGCATGATCGCACCGAAGAAGACGAATAGAAATATATAGCTTGCCGAGATACTCAGGATTTGCCCATACACTCCGCTAAGGCCAATGGATAGGTGGGAGATTACCTTGCTCGGTGCCAACGATACACCGCGCAGAGCGCCTGGGACGTAGTCCCCCAGGAAGGCGTAAGCGATGAAAATAATGGCAATCGTCGGCAATATCCATCCAAACGACTGCCTAGTGGCTTCGAGGACCAAGATAAGTATGAGAACACCTACTACCAAATCTAGGGAGGTATTAAACTCTGCCCTTATCTCGAGCTCTTCAAAAAGGAGCCCGACATAGGTAATACAGGCTACAGATAATATCAACAAAGCTATGGTTAACAGCCTCGCCTTTCTACCCCTCTTTTTAAACCCGGCTAATAAGACAAGTAGAAGAGCAAAACCCAGATGAGCATTCTGGAACTCAAATCCTCCAAGGATCAGATGTTGAGCACTTATCAAATGAAACATGGCCATAGCAACTCCCACCGTTGCTATGGCCATGTCTATGAATTTCCAGTCTTCCCTTCTCCCACTCTCAACTTTGCTCACCTCGTAAAACCTCCATTCATGGCGAGAGACTCCCCGATTATAAGAATCTCAGCTTCTACTTCACTCTTAATCCGAGATTCCTATCTTTAACCCTTTCTCCTTATAAAACTTAATGGCACCAGAATGGTAGTCAGCCTCCGAGGCGGCAAGCTTGGGCATATATTCAGGTTGGAGGCCTTTCATCGAAACATGATAGGGCCAAAACTCTTTATAGTGTTCGTATATTATCCGGCACACTTCATACACCACATCATCACTCATTTCGACATCAGCGAACCACCCGTTAGTAATTCTAACGTGTGGAAAAGGTTCACGTTGCTCTGAATCTAAACCTCCTGGTGGTAATACCGCTGGGAATAATGGATAGCCGCTTTTATCACGAGCACGGATTACATCCTCCTTAGGAATAGGGATGTAATGATACGGTATCCGTAACGTTTTAAGTTCATCCAGAGCAGGGCTTGGGGCTGTCTTATCTACCCCTACATAGATCGCATTCGAAATAGCAACATCTACCATCCCATCCCTGAGAGCTTGGATTGATTGGCTCCAACCCAGGTAGTCAATTTTAACCTTGTCTAATATCCCCCAGCCATACTTAAAAAGTATCTCAGGCTCCATTCTGCCAGCACTTCCCTTCGTCGGAAGTCCAATTCTCTTACCAACAAAGTCCATCGGGGTCTTAATTTTCGGATCCAAGGTAACATAAGTGTGAGCGATCCATTGTGCCAGCGAGAATGCTCTTGCACCCTTATATGACGTCTTGAAGAATGGAGGAACGGCGTTCACTGCGAGGTAGTTCGAAGCCCACGTTCCATAGCCGAGGCTGTCTTTCCTTTTTTTTGGCTCCTCTGAGAACGTTTTTAGATTGGCTATTGCTCCTGCGGTTTCTATAACTTTAGCTCGAAGCCACGGAGAGTGCTTGTTTATGATTTCGCTCAGAGCAAAGCACGCAACATATCCACTCCCCCCGAACTTCATCGAGAGTATGTCAACGGCCACCTTCTCACGAGATGGCTGCGATAGTGCCGGCTTGCCCCACCCAAACAGCAGGCCGCTTACCAATAGACTTAACACCAAAATAAGAAGCAGCTTTTTCATTTAACTGTCCCTCCTTTCAAAATTTTCTAAATTCCATATAAACTTATGAATATAAGGCGCTGAAATCACCTCCTCCCTATGTTAATCTTCGTGGTCCGTTTACTATTCTGCTGATACCCCAATTTCACCGGCCTTAGGAAATGCGACCCAGCTTGATCACCTCTTTCCCTGATGTCAGATACCGTTTCCACTTCTCTTCGACAAGGTTCATACCGAGGCCGGGTCCTCCTGGTGCTTGAAGGCGGCCATTACGCACGAGCGGCGAGTTGTCTACGATGTCGCCATCAAAATCCACGGTGTCAAATTTACCCGCAATACCCATGAGACCGGCTGCATGGCCTCCGGGCCACTTCAAGGTAGGGGTAGATACAGCAAAATGTGCGTTCGCAGCCGCCTCAATACCAAAACCGAGCTGCTCTGAGGCAACCACGAAAAGACCGGCGGCCTCAATCATACGGACGGCATGTTTGGCAGGGAAGAGCCCTCCGGAACGGCTCATCTTATAGTTAAAAAAATCGGCTGCATCCATCTGTATCACCCGCATCACTTGCGCAAGGGTCAAGGCAGATTCGCAGGCTCCAATAGGAACATCAACGCATCGCCTCACAAGCGCCATACCTTTGAGATCGTCTCTCTGGACAGGCTGCTCTACAAGAATGGGAACACAATCAGAAACTTTATGGAGAACATAAATGGCATCCTTCGGCGAATAGGCCCCATTGACATCGATATCAATCACAGGATCCGGACCGATCGCCTGACGGATCGCTTTCACTCGGTCAATATCCTCAAACGGATTGAGTCCCACCTTCACCTTGAGCCCCTGAAAACCCTTATCAACAATAGATTTTGCCAAAGCCGCCATCTTCTCCGGCGTGTCTATACCCACACTTGCACGTATGGGAATTTCATCCGTGAAACAGCCGCCCAGCAACTTGTACACTGGGACATTGAGAGCCTTACCCATAATGTCGTAGAGAGCAATATCAACTGCCGCCTTGGCCACTGTATTTCCATAGACCACTTTATCCATCTGGTAATGGATTGGATCAACATCAAACGGATCCTTCCCCTCCACGACCTTAGGAAATAGGTGATGTCCTATGATGCCGATGACTGTCTCCTGGCTTTCTGCGCAATAGAAGGGACCAAGGGTGCTGCCTTCACCCAGGCCCGTAATCCCTTCATCCGTATGCAGCCTGATGACGACATCATCCTCTCTTAAGCCTACGGTCCCGAAGGACTCCTTGATCATCCCCTTAAAGGTCATAGTCAGTGGTATAATTTCGATACCTGTGATCTTCATAGCTTCTACCCCCCATTATTTGTTTTCCTTTGCAAGAGCCCAAAATACCCCACTCAACTTAAGTAATGGCTCCTCCGGAAAGCGTGTATGACGGATAACCATATCAATCAATGATTTTCACCTCCAGCGGTCCCCACCTTTGTTCGATTTACTCCAAGTTGTTTTAAAAGGACATTGTTTCCCTAATGAGGCGTTAACGGAAGGAGCAGGGTACTTACGACATCGTCAACTTCCTCAACATTCATTAGTACCTTGATTATTGAATCAACTTTCGCTGGAGTCAATTTGTAAGCTGAGTAGGGAACGCACTTTTTAAATTTTTCAATTAATTCCTGCTCTGTAAATGGATTTTTTGGCCCCCCTTTCACATGAAGGTACTCACTTGAGTATTTCTGGCCATTATTAAGTGTAGTATTAAGCCTTGCTGCAAAAGCCGGCAAGTCCGGGGCTTCCTTTGCCGATATTTTGGTCATTAGCTTCCGAACATCTTCACGTGCCATCGCCTGAGGTGTATAAGAATCCAAAAAAACGTCCTTAGTGAAAGCGGCTGTAGCCAAAGTATAAGGCAGACTAAATTGACATTCGGGTTCCGACTGAGGATTCCATTTTATTTCCTTAGGCAAAACCACAAGAGGGAAGGATTGAATAGACGTCTCAACTTCTATATTAGCAATGGCATCAGGTTGGAAGTTGTATTTCTTCATTTGGTCTAAGATTCCATCAATAGCATTGTGCGTATGCATACAAGAACTGTAGGGCTTCATAGAGACATTTAGCATCTCCCATCTCTCACCCAACCCTTCCGTAAGAGCACTTGGGTCTGTCTCCCATTTGGCCAATCCCAAATATCCTCTAAATCCAGTCAAAACCTCCCGGCGGGGTCCGGTGATGCCTCTTCTTGCTAAAAGACAGGCATTGATGGCATCCTGGCAAATGAACCCATGATGTATGCGCAATATAAGTGTCGCTGGACTTGCCAAGGCTAGATCGTGGGGTTGTGTCATACAACGAGCTATGCCTTCAGCATTTTCTAATTCTTCCAGACTTAAGCCAATGAGTTTGCCTACACTAGCCGCAGCCCCGAATATAGAGTGTCCACTGCCTCTCCCATAAGGTCCACCTTGACTTATCGCCTTGTAGGCAATACCAATACGAAGCAATACCTCCTGACCGACAACAAACGCAGTTATGAATGCTTTCCCATTCACTTTATCCTTCAGTCCTGTCGCCGCCAGCAGTGCAGGCACAATAAATTCACTGCAATGTCCAGACTCTGCATGAACCTGGCCAAAATCCATGGCTCGTGACATGGGGCCTATCGCAAAACCCGCCTCTGACGCAGGTACCTTGCCCCCATAAAAAGGCAAGATACTCTCCGGTTTTCCTCCTTTCTCCTTAACCATGTTAACGACTTCTGGGACGCCTACCATTGCTGATCCACCAATAGTGACTGCTATCGTATCTAAAATAGAATGTTTAGCATAGCGTACAACCTCGCTTGGTAGATCCTCAAACTTCGTAGCCACTACCATCTTACATAATCTACTCATAGGGTCTTCTTGACCCGCCGTAACAAACTCACGCATCTTGGCCTCCTGACGGCCCATTCTAGCTGGCTAAAATTCCTGTCGACAAATCAAAAAACCGATATGATGCCTCCGGAGGTTTCGATAAATACTTTTCTCATATCTTATACCTTGTTCAATTAAAGAATATGCCCTTGATACCCATTCAGATATTTCCTTGCCTGCTTCAATCAAATTTGGTGCATATTTCTTTGAGCTCTTTCATGGATACTTTTTTAGGGGCTCCGATTAAGTTAATTGCACAATTGAGACGGTAGTTTGCAACAATTGGAACTGCAATTGCAGAACTCCTTTCAAAAATTCCTGATCGTTTGTGGCAAATCTCTCTTTCCTTACCTTGTCTAAAACATGAAGTAATTTATTTCTATCTCCCCCTATAGGCCGGACAGATTTCTGCTGCTCTCCATATTCTAGCTAATTCATTTCAGACAGTGTTTTTACCACTCGATGGAGACTAAATTCTGGGACCTTGGCAAGTTTCGAGAGATCAGCCAGAGTAAATTAATCTTCGCGCGGAGTAAAACACTTTAGCTAGCACTGATAGTCTTTTAGCAGGCAAGTAAACCAATATTTTTCTTTGTACTCAGATAATTTTTGATTTTTGCGATTTCATATTTGAGACGTCGTTTAAAAAGCGATTCTAACCAATATAATGTGGACTAGTTTTTGTCAAGGAAAAATTAGAAGGGAAAAATTAGAAGGGAATCGATTAAAAATCGACTGCAATCACAAGATATGGCATCCTCCCCTTTATATGTTTGTGGTTGAAAGTAATCGAAATGTAGTTCGTCATTATGGCTTGCCGTCTCCTCAAAAGAATAGGGTCCGCTCGTCCTCGACAAGTATGTGAAGCGATAGGTCTATTCTTGGAGGAACATCACAAGAATGTAGGAATTCTCGAATGAAGAAAAAGAAAGGTTTTTCCTAAAAAGTTCAACAAAGGTTACGTTGACTTAGGGAGTAAAAAAATAGTGCTCTTATTGATTAGAATCTAGTCTAGATTAAGAAAAGGTATTAATCTGCCTTCTTTCATCTGCTCCTTGGGAGGAGATCAAAGAGGGATGGAATAATTTCTTAAGAGCTTTATCGGTGCACCACCGGCTATTGATTAACCTCAAGTGAACTTCGATGAACTGGGTCCACAGGAGGAAGTGGATTCAGAACCCTTTGAAGACGAAAAACTGGAAATCATTTTTTCAGGCCTCTCTTCTCCACAATAAGGACAGACGAGGGATTCACCTCCCTCTCCCATCCGCTGAAACCTTTCGAAAATTTTCTCGCATTTTCGACATTGATACTCATAGATCGGCATTATATTTTCCTCCTCGCCTATTAATTCTGAACCTCAACCTTAGCCTTAACCTCTATTTAGGCCGATACGACCTCGTACCCTGCATCTGTGATGGCCTTCTCAATCTGCTCAGAAGCTACTGTTTTGGTATTATCAAACCGGACCCCTCCTGTCGCAAGATCCACCTGAATATTTTTGATTCCATCTAGTTGACTAAGCGCCTTTGTGATTGACATCACACAGTGCTGACAACTCATTCCTTTCACCTTCAAAACGGAAGCCATCTTATCTTCCTCCTTTTTCCCTTTAATCCGAAATCCGCATTCCGCATTCCGAATTTGGACTACGCCCAGTCAATATAGCGTGAAATTGCCTTTTGGAAATCCTTCAGGGCATCGCTATGCCTGGCTTCAGATCCCTTTTGAGTCTTCTCCAAACATTCGCTCATATAGGCTTCAACCATAACTGTCCCGACCTTTTTGATGGCCGAGGTGACTGCCGCCACCTGAGTCAGAACATCTGGACATGGAACTTCCCCTTCCACCATTCTCTGGAGACCACGGACTTGCCCCTCGATCCTCCTCAGTCTCGCAATGACATCTTTCTTTTGGCGCTCCGTGTTCATACTATACCCCCCTACGGTATAGATCTATTATAAGTACGGCCACCCTTTTTGTCAAGGGGAGACTTTCCTTCCTTTGCCTTTTCATTTTTTCTTCAGGATGGGCTCAGAATAAAAGGCAGTGACCATCTCATTGCTGTGGTCCGTATCGGTCTGGATTCCAATGGCCAGAAGACCAGGGGGGTCTGTTCCAAAGGCCTTCTTAAAATCTTTCTGGATATTCCTCGTTTCATAAACCCATCGTCCGGCTTTCCCCTCTCCAGACTCCAGAACAAAAATTTTACAATTTTTGTCTCCGGGATGGTCGAATATATCGCCTTTTGAGACGCGGCTGGCCCAGATGTACTCGATTCTTAAACCGATGGGCTCCCCTCCCCCAAAGATCCCGTAACTCCTTTCTCTTCCAAAGACGACCATCACCCGGGCAGCTGCATCGAATCGGTCCTTTCTTGTTTCAATCGCGGAGCGGACGACATTCGATATCTTCCACCGCCAGGAGAGCAGAGGACGATTTTTCTCCTTCTCTTTCACCTCCTTAAAAAGGGAGGAGCGACTCCCCAGGCTCTCCGCTTTGATGATACCCTTTCCGGCTCTCGAATATTGGGTTGGGGGGACGCCAAAGTAACGGACGACTCTCCATCCTTTGACCGGTGACTCCTCTTCTTTGGGCTTCTCGGGCTCCTGAGAGAAGAAAGGGATCTGTGCGAAAATAAAAATAAGGCTGAGGAAAGCTAACAAAATTCTCATGTGTCTCATTCAATTATACAACATAAATCCTTCCAGAGGTTGAAAAATAAACAAGAACCTGCTAAATTTCGACGTATGGTTACAACGAGGTTCAACCATAAGATTCGCTATTTGATTCTTATTCTCCTTGTGATATCCCCCTCAGGAGCTTATGCAAACGAATCTGATGATATTCTCTCTTTTTATCAACCGTTGATCTATCGTCTCTCCGAGGATGGATTTGACTTTGAATACCTATCTCAATTGTTTTCAGATCCTCGAGCAGAATTCATCCCCGCGGTCACGACGATCTCCATCTTATCCACTGAAGTAACAGAAAGGTATACCCAATTTCTCACCCCAGAATCGATCCTTTTATCAAAAAAATTTCTCCGTCATAATCTCAAAACCCTGAGACAGATGGAAAATCGATTCCATGTCGAGAAGGAAGTGACGGTTGCCATCCTCCTTGTGGAGTCGAAATTTGGACAGAACACGGGGAGATATCGAGTCATCCCCACACTCGCCAGCATCGCCCTCATGGACTCTCCAGAGAATCTCCGTAAGAATTGTGACTCCCTCCGAGAAATTGCCCCAGAATTATCTTGTGATTGGATCGAAAGCCGGTCTAAAAGGAAAGCCGCATGGGCGTATCACGAACTGAAATGTTTTTTCAATATCATCCGTCAGGAGAACATCGATCCTTTGGAGGTCTATGGATCCCACGCGGGTGCCATGGGCATGGCTCAATTCATACCCTCCAGTTATCTCGCTTTTGCCACAAATCAAAATGGGTTCGAGAAATGGCTTCTGAGTAAAGAGGAAGCCATTTTTAGCATTGGAAATTACTTGAGATCTCATGGATGGAAAAGAAACCTACCGGTCCAAAAGAAGAAACAGATCCTCTTATGTTACAACCGGAGCGAACCTTATGTGGAGACCGTCCTGAAGATCGCCAAAAAAATAAAGCAGTAACCGTGGCCGTCCAAATCCCTTGATCCCCTTTTTCCACAAAAAAGCCGAGGTAAAGAGATGAAAAAACGACTGCTCATTATTGCCACCTTAGATACGAAGGGTAAGGAAGTTGGCTATGTCAGGGATTGTGTAGAGAGGCTTGGCCTCAAACCGATCGTGATGGATGTTGGTACATTAGGGAAACCTCTGATCCGTCCTGACATCCCACAGAATGAAGTGGTGGCGGCTGCCGGGTATCGTTTCGAAGATTTACTGAGTGAAAAAGACCGCTCTGTCTCTGTCAAAGCGGTTCAGGAAGGCGGCGCCCTTCTTGCAAAACGGCTTTTTGAGGAAGGAAAATGTCATGGCGTGTTTGGAATGGGCGGCGGAACGGGGACGGCGATAACCACTTATATTATGCGTTCTCTTCCCTTCGGTGTGCCCAAGGTTGTGCTTTCGACCGTAGCCTCGAGGGATATCAGGGAATATATTGGCATAAAAGACATCGTCATGTTTCACTCTGTAGCAGATATTTTGGGTCTCAATGGATTTATGCGTCTGATTCTTGACCAAGCCTCCCATGCTGTGTGTGGGATGATTGACAAAGGAAGTGAGATCCAGAAGGAGAAGCCAATGGTGGCGGTTACTGCTTATGGAATCAACTCCCTCTGCGCCATACAGGCCGAACCCTTACTCCAAGCGAAAGGATATGAGATGATTGCCTTCCATGCAAATGGCGTCGGCGGAATGGCGATGGAGGAATTGATTGCCCAGGAGCTAGTGGCCGGTGTGCTCGATTTTACGACTCATGAAATTGCTGATGAGATGTTCGGAGGGTATTGCAGAGGGATCGGCCCGACGAGGCTTGAAACTGCAGGAAAAATGGGAGTCCCTCTCGTGGTGGTACCCGGGGGTCTTGATAACGCTGTCTTCAGTCCCTTTTATCCTATGCCAGACCGACTCAAGGAAAGAAAAATCCATCCCCACGATATCAGGTTCTGCGTCCGGATGGGACCCGAAGAGATGAAAGCGTTTGCCAAACTCATCGGAGAAAAACTGAATCGATCCAAAGGACCTACCTATGTGTTGATTCCAAGAAAGGGCTGGTCGGAAGCTGATAAACCCGGAATGGAACTTTTTGACCCTGAGACAGACCAGGTTTTTGTCGAGGAACTGAGAAAGATCCTCCCTCGTTCTATCCCCATTGAGGAGGTGGATCTCCACATCAGTGACCCTATATTTGCACAAAGAGCGGTGGAAGTCTTGGACAAAATGATTCGATCAGAACCAACGTCGAGATGACAACCTTAGAGGATCCTCTAAAAGCTTCAGGCCTTTAGGGTGGGAACTGAGACAAGGATCTTCTGCTTTAGAACATCAAAATCGATCTTCTGCTCCTCGCAGGCCTTTTTTACGGTAATAGCCCTTCCTAGTGTCTTTCGGAGGAGGGGATTGGTAATCTTCTCAAAACCCACCTCCTTCAGAAGAGGAATGGTCTGAGGGAATTGCTCGGTCAGGGCGAAAACGGTCTCATTCCCGGTAAAGGATTCGATCGGTTTCACCTCATAAGCCTCCTCCCGAGTCATGGTGACCCAGATATTGATCCCGAAGAGGAACAGAGCCAGAACCTCAAGAAATCCGGTAACGCCTACAATCTGATGAACAGTTATATTCTTGGTAGCACAGAGAATTTCAAATCCAATTCGCGAAGCGTTACCGATATTCAAGAGCCAGAAAGTCCATGTCGTCAGCGTTTCGCTCCAAATCTGGTTTCCGGTAAAAACAGGAATCATCTTCATTGAAAATCCTATCATCAGCATGCTAACAAAACCAACGGTATAACCGTGATTAGCGGCCCCCCGAAGCATATGGAGTTTATAGGGATCTTTTGTCATGAGCTGAAAAAGAGCAATTCCCAAGGAAATGGCCAGCCAAGCATACCCCACTCGTATGAAACGTTCATGACTTCGATCCATCCTAACATCATCCAGATCTCCCACCTTTCTTTCGAAGACCCTTAAGGAAAAGATGAAAATCCAGGTGAAATGGGCAATAAGGAGGAGCGTAACAAAATAAACCTGTTGAATTCTTGTCAAAGCAGAGATCACGTAACCAATAAGAGAGAGATTATAAACCCAGAAGAACTTCTGGATCGTTCCCTCTCGAATGGGGGGCGTGTCCAAGAACGAGGGAATCGTCTTCGAAGAGACACCAAAGATGAAATTGAATACAAATCCCATGAGAAAGAGGTGAACCCAGGCACTGAATAGGTAGGGTGGAACGGATCCGATCAACATCGGATCCTCTGTTTTGAAAAAGCCCAAAAACAACTGAAGATTAAGGATGGTGTAAATAACACCGCTCACTAAGAACCAGACCATCCCTGCCAGTAAGAAGTTGTCCTGAATTCCCTTTGGTTCCGTGCTTCTTTTGAGCGTCTTGAAACAGACACCCAAGAAGATTGCCGCTGCCCCTGTATCCAAAAGTCCGGCAATGAAGGGATAAAGGGGGGTTTCCGATGTCTCAAGGGTATAAAAAAGAGCACGGATGATTAATCCAGCCAGAACAAAATAGAAACTTAGATTGGCCCATCTCCTTCCTACTAAAACCGTCCCCTTCAACCGGGGAAGAATGAAATAGAAGAAACCCATGATGTAAAGGCCCACCCAGCCCACCATCTGGCTCGAGCCATGCATCTGAATGGCCCTTTTCAAGAGAACATCGAAACTGCCTCCCAAGCCCACCTGAAAGAGTTTAATCGCTCCGTAGAGGCATCCCGTTGTAACCGAAACGATGATGGCTGTTTTGACGAACTTTTGGTAGATCGTATCTCCGATCAAGGAGGGATCAATCTCAAAAATCTCAGGTTGCTCCGGCTTTTCAAAGATAGCCGTCTCCAACTCCTGCGCAAACTTGTCATAGTCCACACCATGAGCCTTTGTGAAAAAGGCCATAGGTTCATGAGGCCCACAGGATTTTCCAACGATCAATAGATTATGTTTCTGGAAGACCTTCGCTGTCTC
>SMTZ1_10005153_pt1 | contig 32629 bp, 30 predicted proteins | sample DeeMarSWOR136_30_FD_25667 | JGI IMG/M metagenome (IMG submission 25667) | reverse complement strand
TTTTGAAATGCTGTGGCAAAGCATGTCGTTCAACTTCGCAACATGGTCCCGATAGCCCCCTGTGGGGGCATAGCCAAAGCCCCGCCCTATGGGCTGGGATTATTTACAAAATCAGAAAAAATTAATCAGTTACCTCTGCGGCCTCCACGTGCTCGGCGGTAAATTCTTACTTATTACGAATTTGTCACCTTTGGGCCACAAAATAGCCCAGAATCGCCTCGGTCAGGGACTCAATGGTGTATTCCTGCGCCACGAGGCCGACCTTCAGCCCGCTCTTTTCTGCGGTCTGAGCCGTCACAGGCCCGATGCATGCCACAACCACTTTTTCCATCCAACTCAAAAGCCTCTCTTTTTCAGACTCGAACATGTCCAGGAAATTGGTGACCGTGGAGGAACTGGTGAAGGTCACCATATGAATGTTCGCCTTTTCCAGCATGGCTTTGACCCTCTCCTTGTCGGCCTCCGGCCTCACCGTCCTATAAGCTTCCACAACCTCCACTCGTGCTGACATCTTCTCGAGTTCTTGAGGCAGTACGTCTCTTGCCTGGGCAGCTCTGGGCAGCAAAATATGGCAACCTTTAGGGGCCAGCCGCCTAAATGCCTCCACCACGGCCTCCGCACGGTATTCACTGGGAACCATGTCTGGTGTAATACCTTTTGCTTCAACGCCTTCCGCGGTTTTGGGGCCTATGGCGCCGATCTTGATGCCCTTCAAATCACGGACATCCTTTCCCAGCGCCTCCAGTCTCTGAAAGAAGACCTTGACACCGTTCACGCTCGTAAACAATAACCAGTCATAGCTTTCCAAGGCACGTATTGCCCCATCGAGAGCGTCCCAACTGGAAGGGGGCATGACTTCTATGGTTGGGAACTGGATACATTCAGCGCCCAACGCAGACAGACGAGCCAGAAAATCACTCGCCTGTTCCCGGGCTCTCGTCACCACAATTCGTTTGCCAAAAAGGGGTTTTTCCTCAAACCAATTGAGCTCCCCTCGCAATGTCACAATCTCACCCACAACAATGATGGCCGGTGGCTTGAGACCCTCTTTCTGAACCCGTTCCGCAATATCTTCCAGGGAACCTACAATCGTCTTTTGATCCGGCCCGGTTCCTTGACGAATGACAGCCACGGGTGTCTCGGGTGAGCGACCATGTTCTATCAAGCTCGCGGCAATGCGCCGCAGGTTCCCTACACCCATGAGAAAGACCAAAGTGCCGACACTTGTGGCAAGCCTGTCCCATGCAATATCGGAGCTCTCCTTGGAGGGATCTTCGTGCCCTGTCACAAAGGCGACCGTGGAGGTAAAATCACGATGGGTTAGAGGAATGCCGGCATAGGCAGGCACAGCAATGGCGGAGGTCACACCGGGAACCACCTCAAAGGGTATCCCTGACCTGACCAATTCCTGGGCTTCCTCTCCCCCCCGACCGAAAATAAATGGATCCCCACCCTTGAGCCGCACCACGTTCAGGCCCGCTTGGGCCTTGTCCACGATTAATTGATTGATGTCTCGCTGGTTCATGGTGTGGCGGCCGCCTTGCTTACCCACATCAATCAATTCCACCCCACTTTTCGCGTATTCAAGAAGGACACGGTTTGCCAAATAATCGTAAACAATGACGTCAGCCTCTTGGATGCAAGCCTTCCCCTTCAAAGTCAAAAGACCGGGGTCACCAGGGCCGGCGCCCACAAGATATACTTTGCCTTTTTTGTCTTTTCCCATTTCTTTGTGTCTCAGTTCTGCCTTCCTCTTTTCAGCCGTTTTTCTGATCCCGCGATAGAAGCGTGCTCACGGCTTATCAGAGAAACCCGGGCTTTTTCCCATCCCATAGATCCGGTCGAGTATCCTGTCAGCACCGGAGGCAAGGAGTCTTCCGGCGAGTTCAATTCCAACCTTCTCCGGATCGCCACTGTGTCCACGCATTTCATCTTTAATAAGCACGCTCCCATCCAGCTCCGCAACCATACCGGTGAGTATCACCTGATCCCCGTCCAAACGGCCATGGGCGGCCATGGGGACCTGACACCCCCCTTCCAGTTTCCTCAGAAAGGCCCTTTCCGCCCCAATGGTTACTTCTGTCTCCTCATGGTTCAGGAACGTGAGGCGCTCATGGACAACGTCATCCCCTTCTCTGAGTTCAAGACCGAGCACGCCTTGACCAATGGCAGGCAGAAGCGTCTCCAGGTCAAGGATGTGGCTGATCCTCTCCGAAAGCCCCAGGCGCTTTAGACCGGCAGCCGCCAAGACGATGGCGTGGAGATCACCTGAATCCAGCTTCTTCAAGCGCGTATCCACGTTTCCCCTCATGGGAATGATATGAAAGTCAGGCCTCATATGAAGTAATTGGGCGGAACGCCTCAGGCTGCCGGTGCCGACGAGGGCCCCCCGGGGCAACGTGTCTATAGAGGAATGCCCCCGTGATACCAATGCGTCCCGCGGATCTTCCCTTCGCGGAAACACGGATATACCAAGACCATCCGGCAAGATGGCTGGAACATCTTTCATGCTGTGGACCGCCAAGTCTATTTCTTGCCTCAGCAAGGCGTCCTCGATCTCCTTCACAAAAAGGCCTTTCCCTCCAATTTTGCTGAGGGGGGAGTCCAATATCTTGTCACCTCTGGTCTTTATCCGAACCAGCCGCACCTGAACATCAGGGTATCGTGCCTCAATCTGTTCTTTCACCCACCCGCTCTGTGTCAGGGCAAGCTTGCTTCCTCTTGTGCCGATTCGGAGGATCATGTCGTCATAAAGTCTCCAGGGTCATCTGAAGTTAATCCAAACCCTCTCCCTCCCTTTTCTTTCCCCCCCAGGGGCTAACCGTGTCCTATACCTATTGCTGAACACAGGGAGTAGATAACTCGTGCGGCCTCTACCAGCACCTTCCTGGGGACAGGAGGGCTTTTCTGAAGTGACTGGTGGGAGGGCGCCGTCTTTTCGCAGCTTATCGGCGGGGGAAACCGCAGCCCCGAGCTCGTCGAGGGGAATGCGGAGGGGGCAAAACTCCCCCGCAGATAAGTTGCTGAAAAGACCAGCCCGGGAGCCTCGGAACGTAAGAAAAGCCATCCTGTCCCTGATGAATGATCCGCTTTCCTTTTTACCCTCTGTGTCCAGCAGGTGACTTATGGGTAAAGCACAGCTCAAGGGGGAGGATTAGCCCGCGGACACGGGTGGAGGTGTGCCTTAGTCACTTTAGCCCACTCCTCTGCTTTCCCATCAAAAAACGGGCCAGCGCCAAGTCATGGGGCGTCGTCACTTTGATATTGTCTTCCGAACCCTCGATCACTCGGACACGGACTCCCAACTTCTCCAGCAGCAGCGCGTCATCGGGCACCTCTTCCCAGCCCTCTTGATGTGCCCTCTGGTGAGCCAGGAAGATATCCTCATACCGGAAGACTTGCGGTGTCTGCACCAGCCACACCCGGCGCCGATCGTAGGTCTTGATCACCCGGTTGTTCCAGTCGACCTCCTTCACCGTCTCCTTGGCAGGCAAGGCGGCAACGGCCGCCCCCGTCTCCATGGCGCATGCCACGGTGCGGCTGATCAGGTCCGGTTGAACAAGGGGCCTCACCCCGTCGTGAATGAGAACAAGCGCGTATTCACCTCCTGTCGCCTCGATGCCGAGCCTGACAGAATCCTGCCGCCGTCTCCCTCCCTCAACGATCCTTTCCACCTTGCTCAGTTTGTACTTCTCTACAATGTCTCGTCTGCAGTAATGGATGCTCTCCGAGGGGACAACCACGACAATACTATCCACGGCTCGGCAGACTTGGAATTTCTCAAGCGTCACCGCCAAGAGGGGCTTGCCGTCAATCTCTAGGAACTGCTTGGGTTCGGCCCCGCCCATACGACGGCCCCCGCCGGCTGCCGGAATGACAGCCACAGTCCCCTGGGAACCCTTGCCATGTCTCATCTCTTTGTCCACGACACCTGTTCCTGAATCAGAGTGAGCCTCTTCCCGCAGGGACGAAAAAATAAAAGCAGGCCCAGGGTGACCGGTCCCGTGAGCCTGCTTGCACGACGCTTCCCTTTCAGGCCTGGGCAGCCTTTCTGGTTCTTTTCTTGAGTCGGTTGATCCGGCGCCGATAGATCCCCACCTTCTTCTTGTCTTTGGCGTTCCGCGCGCCCTCTTTCTCCTTCTTGAGTTCGAGGATTTTCTTTTTCAAAACATCAACGCCTGCCCTAGCCTTAACCTCTTTCTTTTCCTTCTTTTCAGGCTCTTCCTTAATACCCCTCGCCTCTTTAACCGCCTTGAGGAGATCGTCCTTTTTCATGGCGTGGACACCCGTGATCCCCTCAATGCCGCGAGCAATCTCTCTCAGTTCAGTAGCCGTCATCTTGTCTAACGGCTTTTCCGGTGCTTTTTCCTCTTCCTTCTGTGTTTCTTCTTGTTTAACCTCTTCTTCCATCTTGCCTTCTCCTATCCCCATATTGTTAATTGATGTTCGGATCCTATTCGCTGCCGGAGCCCCCCTTCTTCAGGAAGGGAGCGAAAAGGTCTAACGGAATGGGGAAAAGGGTGGTGGAATTACTCTCCGAAGATATCTCCCGTAAGGTCTGCAGATATCTCAATTGCAAGGCCTCAGGGTGCTGGGCAATAATGCCTGCGGCCTCTGCCAGACGAGCTGCAGCCTGAAATTCCGCTTCCGCACCGATGACCTTCGCTCGCCTTTCCCTTTCTGCTTCGGCCTGTCTGGCCATGGCACGCTGCATCTCCGTCGGCAAGTCGATATGCTTCACCTCTACGGTGGTCACCTTGATTCCCCAAGGATCTGTGTGGGCGTCCAGAATCTCCTGCAACTGGGTGTTGATCTTTTCTCTTTCTGCAAGCAGTTCGTCCAGCTCCACCTGGCCGCATACGCTTCTCAGGGTTGTCTGGGCAAGCTGCGAGGTGGCAAACAAAAAGTTTTCCACCTCAATGGTGGCTTTCCTGGGATCCATGACGCGAAAATAAATGACGGCATTCACTTTTACAGAAACATTGTCTCTCGTGATCACATCCTGGGGAGGCACGTCCATGGCCACCAGCCGTAGGCTCACTTTCACCATCTTATCGACGATCGGGATAAGGATGATCAAACCAGGTCCTTTGGTCCTGATCACACGACCCAGTCTGAAAATGACCCCCCGCTCATACTCCCTCAAAATCTTAATGGCCGAAGCCAGAAAGAAAACGATTAGAACCAGCGCCAAAATCCAAAACATGGTGTCCCCCTTTCTTTATTCGAACAAATATGCTGAAACCCACAGTGGAAACATTTGATTTCCTGTGTCGCCCCGCAGGCGGCCTGCATTTCCGGCTATTCCGTGTCTGTCGCCCGCTTGACCTTGAGGATAAGGCCGTCCACCCCTTCGACTTCCACGCGCTCTCCCTCGTCAATTTTCTCCTTGCACCTGGCTCGCCAGTATTCCCCATGGACGAAAACAAGTCCTTCAGGATCAATAGGCTTCCTGACAAGACCGACCTCGCCAACCAAGCCGTCCATGCCCCCCTTGGGTCTGGATCTGTAAGCCCTGTAGGCGAGGGTGGAAACAACGACAAAAAAACCGGCGACCAGGGCGACGGTGGGTGCCATGAGTCTCAAGGAAACCCCCACATCTTCAAATAGCATGATAGAACCGAGGGTGAGGGAGATGATGCCGCCGAGGGAAAGCATACCATAGCTGGTTACCTTCACTTCTGCAATAAATAGAATGATGGCCAGAACAATCAGGAGCAAGCCAGCATAATTGACCGGCAAGGTCTGAAACGAGTAGAAGGCGAGAATAAGCGATATGGCTCCAATCACGCCGGGGAAAATGACGCCCGGGTGGGCGAGTTCGAAATACAATCCGGCCAGACCTATCATCATGAGGATATAGGCGATGTTCGGATCGCTGATGACCTTCAAAACCCTGTCCCTGAAACCCGGGTGGTAAAAGTTCTTGGCCACATCCTTTGTCTTGAGGGTGACCTTGCCTTGGCGAAGGGTGACCTCCCGCCCGTCCAATAGCTTCAGAAGCTCGTCCATATCCGATGCGACCAGATCGACCACGTTCTTCTTCACGGCTTCCTCGGCCGTAATGGATACGCTCTCTCGGATCGCCTTTTCAACCCACTCTGCGTTTCTTCCCTTGTCTTGGGCAATACCCCGCCCGTAAGATGCCATGTCGTTGACCACTTTCTCAGACATGGTTTTTTCTATGTCCTTCCCGCCGGCCGTCACCGGGTGGGCGGCACCGATGTTCGTCCCCGGCGCCATAGCCGCCACATGGGCGGCAACCGTGACCATGACTCCGGCCGAGGCGGCTCCAGCCCCCCTTGGGGCGACATAGACAACAACGGGGATAGAGGAGTTGAGTATGGCCTTGACCATGGTTCTCATTGATGAGGCCAATCCCCCAGGGGTATCGAGCCGAATGATCACCAGTTCTGATCCCCGCTCTTCCGCCTCTTCTATACCCCGAACCATGAAAGTGGCCGTTCCCGGATTGATAGGGCCCTCCAAATCGATGATCATCACATCAGCATCTTTGCAAAATCCCTCAGGGCCATGCAGAAGCGCCATGGAGAAAAGGAGAAACCCTGCCAGCAGCATGAACAGCCAGGGTACGGTTTTCTTAAACATGTCTTTTGACCTCCAGTCCCATGAACGTCATAATCTCTTGGGCGTCTTGCCACACCTGGCGCTTTGCTGCGGGATTCCGAAGAAGGTATGCCGGGTGGTAGGTGGGCATTACCGGAATCTCCAAAAAGGAAAACCACTTCCCCCTTTCTTTGGTGATCTTGAATCCTTGACCAAGAAGGGATTGGGCTGAAACCCGCCCTAACGCACAGATCACCTCAGGGTTGATGATTTGGAGCTGCTGTTTCAAAAAGGGAAGGCAGGCTTCAACCTCATCCTCCTCAGGATCCCGATTTCCGGGAGGCCGGCATTTCACCACATTACAGATGTAGACGTCTTCCCGCTTCAGGCCCATACCATTCTCAATGATTTTGGTCAGCAGTCGTCCCGCCTCCCCAACAAACGGTCTGCCCGCCAAGTCTTCCTCCCGGCCTGGGCCCTCGCCAACAAAAACCAACCTCGCCTTGGGGGAACCTTCTCCGAAAACCAAGTTGGTCCGGTCGTGGCAAAGCTTGCATCTTTTGCATTCGCCAATGAAAGCTCTAAGCTCCTCGAGGGAATTCAGATGGGATGATCCCATGTCAAGATAGTCAAGGGATGAGGGAGAAAGCATCGGGGGCTCAAGGCCCACCTCTCGATCAACGACCATGAGGTTTTTTAAATGGCCGACGATTTCTTTGAGTTCCTCTTTGGGACCTAAGACGCGGTTTCCCATAGCCTCTTAACCCTGTCCAGAACCTGATCTGCCACCTCCTGCTTCGTCATGAGGGGCAATTCTTCCACATGACCATCCCGATAGATAATCTTGACGATGTTTGTGTCCGCCTCGAAGCCGGCGTCTTCCCGTGAGACATCATTTGCCACAACCATGTCTAGATTTTTCTGCCGCAACTTCTCGGAGGCGTTGGCCAGCAGATCCTGGGTTTCAGCGGCGAATCCCACCAAGAGGCAGCGGCTATTTCCCTTGCTGCAACCCAATTCCGCCAGAATGTCCGGGTTCCGCACAAGCTCAAGAGTTTGGATATCCTCCAACTTCTTGATCTTGTGCTTTGATCTCTGCCGCGGCTTGTAATCCAAAACCGCCGCTGCTTTGAGGATCACATCATATTTCGATCGATGTTCAAGAACCGCTTGCCTCATCTCCTCCGCAGTGTTCACTCTCGTAAAAGCCACATTCACGGGAGGTTTCAAATGGGTCGGCCCGCTCACCAAAAGAACCTCAGCGCCTCTAAGATTGGCCGCTCTTGCCAATGCGTAGCCCATCTTGCCGCTGGATCGGTTGGTCATATACCGGACTGGATCAATGGCTTCTGTTGTAGCCCCTGCGGTCACAAGAATCTTCAGGCCTGTGAGATCATGTTCAGAAAGCAGAAAGGCGGCCTGCGCAAAAATCTCATCAGGCTCAGGCAACCGACCCAGACCTTCCTCCCCACACGCCAAATCACCTTCATTCGGGGCCATGATCGTGCACCCTCTCTCTTTCAGCCATCTGATATTCTCCTGGACAGCAGGATTTGCAAACATCCGGCTGTTCATGGCCGGGCATACAAGGACTTTGGCCGTTGCCGCGAGGACCATGGTGGAGAGAAAATCATCACCCAAACCGTGAGCCATCTTTCCCATGAAATTGGCTGTCGCAGGGGCAATGATGACAAGTTCCGCCTCCTGTCCCCAGTTAATGTGGTCCATGGGATCCGTCGCGGAATCCCACATATCCCACACAACCTTGTTTCCTGAAAGAGCCTCAAAAGTGAGAGGGGTGATGAACTTTGTCGCATGGGCGGTCATAGCCACACGTACCCGAGCGCCGGCTTTAACGAGAAGGCGAACCAGTTCAGCCACCTTATAGGCCGCAATACCACCTGTCACGCCCACGACAATGCTCTTTCCCTTCATGAATCCCTCTTGGGTGTTTTAGAAACCTGCAAATTCGCGAAACTCTTCTTTCTTTGCCTTAGTTATCCATGGATCACCGAGATTCATCAGATTTTGGATCTTTTTCCCTAGCGCATCCGCATCACGCTTGCTCTCAAAAAACCCCACCCGAAGTCTCATCCAATCCTTCCCCTTGACATTGCCTCGCGTAATGTAAATCGGATATCCCTTCTTCGCAAGCGCGACCGCAGCAGGCACGATCTCCTTATTGGACGTTGAGGAGAGAACGTTGATCACCCAGACATGCCCCCTCTGCTTCTGGGCATTCTCCTTTGCCTCCTCAGACGTGAGGATCTTCAGTCTGATGCCTTCGGGAAGCGCCCGCTCTGGGAAATCTTCCCCTGGCGGAAGATCCCCGAGCTTGTCCAAGTTCATACGCAGGAGAATAGGCCATTTCATCGAATCGCTGTACGTCTCTTTTCGCCCGGCGATGCTGGAAAGACTGTCTCCTTTTCGAACGGTGTAATAACCGCTCTCCTCCTGCGGCGTCTTCTCCTTTTGAGCCACAGCTGAAGCAGGGCTGGCATTGTCGCCTCCCACCGTCGCTACCTGGCGACTCGGTTGTTCCTCAAGCCCCACCTTTTTGCCCTCCTCCCCCGTTGGAGATACCGGCGCCTTCGGCGCTGGCTTTACGATAGGCTTTACAATCTTCGGCCGGGGCTGAAGCGACTGAGGCTTCTCTTCAGCGGAACATGCCGATAACCAGCACGTTAGTATGAGGCAGATGAAAATCCTGGTTGCAAGAGCCGCCATCGCGTTTTTCTTTAGTTTTGAAAAAATCGTCGAAATAGGCGCCTGTGGGGAGTTTTAATGAGGCCTTAAAGCCATCTATCTTTTGTTTATTAAAGCGCAAAATCACTAGGTTGACAACAAAAAAACCAAACGATCCATCCTTGACACGAAAGCCAGCCTTTCCTATACTCGCCAAGACCATTTCGGACCATTTCACAAAAATAGCAGGAATGATGTCGTGCTCCCAGCTGTAATGTAACAGCCTGAAGGGTGGTTGGCCATGAAAGTACTCGTTTACGGATCCGGCGGCAGAGATCACTGTCTTGCCGACAGTTATGCGGACAGTCAACATGTGGACAAGGTCTATATCTCTCCTGGGAATCCGGGAATTGCTTATACGCCAAAGGGCAAAAGGGGCCTCATCGAGGTCGTTGATTTGGCCGACTTCTATCATGCTGCTGATTTTTGCCTTGAGAAGGGCGTGGATCTTGTGGATGTGGGCTCTGAGAACCCGCTGGAGGAAGGGCTCATCGACACATTGAATGAAAAGGGAGTCCCCACGGTCGGCCCTAGAAAAGACTATGTCAAACTCGAAAGCGACCGTGCTTTCACGGATGACCTTCTCAGAGACATCGGCGTACCAAAACCGGAGTACGCGGTTTTCGACGACCCATCTAAGGCCAGGGCCTACGTCAGGAACATCGGGTATCAGGTGGTGGTCAAGGCCAACGGTCTTGCCGCAGGAAAGGGCGCCATCGTCTGCGAGGATGTCCCTGATGCTGAGGCGGCGATTGAAAAGCTCATGGTTGAAAAGGTGTTCGGTGATTCGGGGGATCGGGTCGTTATTGAGGAGCGGAAATATGGGACGGAGATCTCTTTTTTCGCTTATCTGGATGGTGAGCACGTCATGCCTCTGAGGATGTTCGCCCAGGACTACAAGCCTGCTTTCGATCCGGAGGACAAAGAGTCGATAGAGCGCTTTGGAGGGAATCTGAACACGGGAGGAACCGGATGCTATTGTCCCCACAAGCTGGTCAGCCCCTGGCTTGTGAATCGGATCATCAAGGAAATCGTCAACCCCACGGTGAACGCTGTCTACAACCGATTAGGCTGGCCTTACAAAGGCATCCTCTACTTTGGACTCAATCTTGATCCCTATAGCAGCCTGGATGTCTTTGAAATCAACGTAAGACACGGAGACCCTGAGTGGGAGGTTCTGGCCCGCAAGCTCAGCACGGACCTATTTGAAATAGGGACAGCGGTCTGGGAGGGCAAACTCGATACAATCAAACAGGTGTGGAACAATCAGTACTACGTGGATGTCATCGCTATGGAAGGTCGCTCAAAGGCGTCTCGCGGGTGGAACAAGGGCTACCCGGGCCGTTATGGTAAAGGCCACAAAATCGTCGGCCTTGATGAGATCAGCAAGGGCATAGCCGTCTATTTTGCGGGTGTCGATGAAAACCCTGAAAAAGGTCTGGTCACTTTTGGCGGTCGGGTTCTCCATGTGGTCGCAGGAGACCCCACCCTCGAAGGGGCCCGGGAGAAGGCATACAGAAACATTCGAAAAATCGGCTTCTTAGATCACAATAACAACAACACGAGCTGTTTGCGTTTCAGGGAAACCATCGGCCTGTAAGGACCCTTCCAATGGAACTTACGCAAAAAGGCCTGAGAAACTTCAAGAGCAAAGACTTCCGAAACAGGTGGTGCCACGAATGAGAATAGCTTTTCCAAGGCCTTGTGCCTTGTGCCTTCCGCCTTACGCCTGCCCTCATCTCACCGGTTGATTGAAGTAACCCAGTTCCAAAGAGGGCAGTTCTCTCCTCAGCAACGTCACCATCCTTTTCATACCCACAGAGGATGACCGTTCTTTTGGCATCTTTTCCACATAAAGGTGTGGATCAATGTTCAAGTTCTTCAAGTGCAGGAAGTTCACCCCCGTCTTCTGGACCAGATTGATGAGTGCCTCGATCTCCTCTTCTTGGTCTGTAATTCCGGGGAAGACCAAATCGTTCACCATGGTATAAAGGCCAAGCTCCCGAGAAAGGGCAATAGAAGCGACCACATCGTCGAAATCATAATTCCTCGGCCGGTAGTAGGCTTTGTAGAATTCCTGCCGGGCGCTGTTCAGGCTGATTCTTATAGAATCCAAGCCGGCCTCGGCAATCAGACGAACCCTGTCGGGCCGGCTCCCATTGGTGTTGAGATTGAGGGTTCCCCTGTCCGTCTGCTCCCTGATCGCCTTAATACTGTCCACGATGAGTTTGTGCTCGGTCAAAGGCTCCCCCTCACAGCCCTGCCCAAAGCTGATGATTGCTTCCGGTGCGCTGTTGAGATGTCTCACGGCAAGCGTGACGATTTCCTTTTTCGTGGGTCTGAAGGAAATCCTTTGATGGGAGGCCTTGCACGACGAATCCTCTTGAAGTGAGAGACACCCCAAGCACTCGGCGTTGCATCCCTGACTCACAGGCACAGGCGCTTCCCAACGCTGAAAGAAGAGATTCTTGGCAGCAAAACAATGATTCTGCGTTGCACATGCCCTCAGGTGTTGCAGCAGAGGACCGGTACCGTAAGCTCGTCCGTACCTCTTGATGGCGCGAACCAACTCCCGATCATCGTAGCTGCGGGGATCCCATTTGTGGTTGTATTCAATCCGGAATCCGGCTGCCCAATACCGATCCTCTTTGAAGCCGACAGCGGTATAGGCCCACATGGGAAGGGTATAGAATTTTTCTCGATAATCCACCGCAGGCAGATGGCTGCGGACAAGCCCCGGTTCCAAGAAAGCGGCCACCCCGTAGCATTTGGTCAGAACCCCTCCCATCTCCACCTCCGGCACGATCTTGTGCTCTCCAGTTGAAGGATCAATGCCTATAGGGGGGCAGTCAGGAATGTAGAAGAGCTTACTGAATTCAGGCATTGGAATGAGATCCTCTTCCCTGAGCGCATGGGGGAGATCTCCCGAAAATCCAGCCATTCTGTAATAAGGATGGTCATAGACATGACCCCCGCAATCCGCGTAGAGCAATGCAGGTAAATTCTTGTAGTCACGACTATTCATAGTGGTGAACCCGGTGCCCCCGAAAGAAAACCCCTCCCCTCCTTTACGAAACCCAGCATCTCCCAGATCTTTTGCTGCACACAGGGGGTTGCACAGCACCTCCGAGCCCCACGCGAGGCGCAGGGGAGCTTTTCTTTCGTTCTAAGGCTCCCCTGCACCTTCGCGAGCTTTGGCTTGTTTTATGGAGGTGCATCGCTTCTTTTGGATACCCCCTGTTTCCAGCGGGTCCACTTTATGGGTAATTCACCGTTTACGAAAAGGGCGAGAATGCCCCGGCCTATTGTCGGAAAGCCTCACTCTTTGCACAATATCACACAAATGCGGGGAGGGAAACGCTGAGATCCCTGAACAACCCAATGCCAAGGAAATTGGAGCCCTCCAGGGCCTTCGCGGGAAATAAGTGATTGACTAAGTGTTTGCCCTACCCCAGCGAGGTGTTGTATGATGAAATCGCTTAGCGGCTCTATAGGCTGCATGATGACGGTTTGGTTTTCGGATTCTTGAAAAAACCGGCTGACAGATTAAATCCCTTTGATTGAAGGCCTTCGTCGAAAAAGCCTTCTTACATTTCCCATGGTTGCATACCGACAAGGCACAAGAATTGAGAGCAAACAGTTTCGGCTCGTGAAATATTTCGCCTGGGCGAGTTTCGTCGTCCTGGTCATTTTCAGCTTTCCTTTCTCGGTCTTCATTTCCCAGAAAGCCAAAGAGACCCTTTTAGACAACTATGAAAACACGGCCCTTCTTGTGGGCGAGAATCTGAACTACCAGGTGTTCAGGGGTTTTGTTCTCCCCGTGACCAGCCGATTCGGATCCATCAAGCTCAGAGAAAAGGAGCAGTATGAATTGATGGATCAGGTTGTTCGAAATACCATTCACGGCTTTAAGGTGGATCTGGTCAATATCCATTCTATCAATCAGGAGGTCATTGCCTACAGCACCGACCCAGCCCTCATCGGCCAGAAAACGAGGGAGACCATAGGCTACAGAAAAGCGGTGGAGGGAGAAAGCTCTTCTTCAATAACCTCAAGCAGATACGATCTTTGGGGGTTGGGCATCGAGATTCTGGGCGGCCAGAAAAAGATCCGGACCTACATCCCTTTCAGGGCGGTAGACCCCTTCAGTGGCCAGCGATATGTGGCGGGCATTTTTGAACTGATTCAGGATGTGAGTGAAGAATACCAGTCCATTGTGAAGTTTCAATATCTCGTGTTCGGGCTTTCCATCCTCATCATGGGCCTGATTTTTGTCGTGCTGCTTCTCATCGTTCGCAAGGCGGAAAAAATCATCGCACAGAGGGCCAGAGAACGGTTACAGCTCGAACAGCAACTCCACCAAACTGAACGCTTGGCGGCTTTGGGCGAGATGGTGGCAGGGGTTTCCCACGAGATCAAAAACCCCCTTGGAATCATTCGAAGCACGGCTGAGTTGCTGAGCGCCATGCCCGATGCGAGTGAAACACAACAAAAGCTTGCCCGGGTGATCGATGAAGAGTCCAATCGCCTCAACAACATTGTTACGGAATTCCTGGACTTCGCTCGCCCGCAAGTGCCAAACTTGAGCAAGTGTGACCTCGTGGAAATCATTCAAAAGAACCTTGCCTTTTTGCAGCCCGAGCTGGAAAAGAGAAGAATTCAAATCCATCACAACTTGGATGGGCGTTCCATGAGGCTTCAGGCGGATCACGATCTCCTCTACAGAGCCTTTTTCAATATCTTTATCAACGCGATCCAATCCATGAACGATGGGGGGACAATACGAATCAATTTAGAGGAGCGAAGAGATCATCTCCTTGCGGAGATTGAGGATTCAGGATTCGGTATCAGCCCTGAGAATCTGAAGAAGATCTTCAACCCCTTTTTCACCACAAAACAAAAAGGAAGCGGTCTGGGACTCGCCATTGTCGGGAAGATCATTGAGGGGCACGAAGGGTCCGTCGCCATAGAAAGCAAAGAGGGGGAGGGGACCAAGGTCAAAATCCAATTGCCGAGAAAGGTTTGAATGATTTTGGAGGTGAATGACCAAAAAAACCGGCCCCTCAGGACTACCTGCAGATTGCCCCGAGATTGGAGTTATTAGCTCATGGACACTGTGCTTATCGTGGATGATGAAAAGAACTACCTCGTGGTTCTTGAAGCGCTCTTAGGCCCCGAAGGCTATGAGATCATAACCATGGACAATGCCAAAGCCGCGCTCGGGTTGATCAAGGAGTCCGATCTGGATTTGGTGATCACGGACATGAAGATGCCCGGTATGAGCGGCATGGAACTTCTGGAAGCCGTCAAGAACATCAAGCCTGATCTGCCTGTGATCATGATGACCGCCTATGGAACCATTGAAATGGCTGTGGAGGCAATGAAAAAGCAGGCCTACGATTACATCACAAAGCCCTTCAAAAACGAGGAACTCAAACTCACCGTCAAGAAGGCGCTTGAAAATCACCGTCTCATTAAAGAGAATCGGCTTCTCAGTGAGGCTCTCTCTGATCGCTTTCGGTATGGAAACATCATCGGCAGGAGCAAGCCGATGCTTGAGATCTACGATCTGATTCGTAAAGTGGCCCAATCCAAAGCCTCCGTATTGATTACGGGACCCTCCGGCACGGGCAAGGAACTCATCGCCAAAGCCATTCATTATGACAGCTCTCGGAAAGAACGCCCTTTCATTTCGGTTAACTGCGGGGCCTTGACCGAAACCCTTTTGGAAAGTGAGCTTTTCGGGCATGAAAAGGGCGCTTTTACAGGAGCCGTTTCCATGAAAAAAGGCCGGTTTGAACTGGCGGATGGGGGAACGCTTTTTCTGGATGAAGTGGGAGAAATGCCCCCCTCCCTTCAGGTGAAGCTCCTGCGGGTGCTTCAAGAAATGGAATTCGAGAGAGTGGGCGGAACCAAGACAATCAGTGTTGATGTGCGCGTTCTGTCAGCCTCCAACCGTAACCTAAAAGATCATGTGGCCGAAGGCTTCTTCAGAGAGGATCTTTTTTACCGCCTCAATGTCATTCACCTCGAGGTTGCTCCTCTAAGAGAGCGAAAAGAGGATATCCGATTGCTGGTCAATCATTTTATTGAAAAATACCGCGAAGATGAAAGAAGAGAGAAAATCGAATTGGCTCCTGAGACATGGAAAGCCCTTTACAATTATCCCTGGCCGGGCAATGTGAGGGAATTGGAAAACGTTATCGAAAGGGCTGTTGTTCTCAATTCGGGAGGCCATATAGAGCTCAGGGATTTGCCCCCCGAGTTTTCAGAAAAAACGCAGGAACTCGATATTGACCGATTCCTACCGCCGGATGCCGAGCTTCAGCCGACTCTCGAAAAGATTGAGGAGACGTTGATCCGGAGAGCCCTGAAACAGGCCGACAACGTCCAGGCCCATGCGGCTGAAATGCTGGGCATCACAAAGAGCCTGATGCAGCACAAGATAAAGAAGTACAATATCCATTTGTAATGGTTCAAAATTCTGTACCGGAAACTCCTTTGTCAAAACAACCACTTATGAAAAACGTGCCGTTTTCTGGTTTATTCGGGTACAAAATGTTGTACCCGCAATGAGGCAGATAAAGAAAGCTCAAAACACCTAAACTAGAAAAAATCTAGCGATCCCGATAGATTATCGGTTGAAAAACAACAGGGGCACTTTCTTGGCAAGGATCTTGCTTCCTTATAGGGTCAAAGAACAACAACTCTTTCCTCCTAAAGAAGAAGCCAACCTGTTTTACCGGGTTGGCTTTTTTTTAAAATCTCAGCCGCATGAAACAGCTCGGTCGTGACGTTGGCCATGGGGGTCTCTTTTCAAAAACGAAAAGTCGCTGCCCCGCAACCAGAGTAAGGCCATGGGTGAGGCGGGCGGAGAGCCTCCTGGGAAAATCCATGCAAGGTCCTGTATGGAATCGACTGAGCAGGTCCTCCGCCCTGCCTGTCCCGCCCCAGCGGGGCCTTTGCTACCCCTTTTTGCGTGGTTCCTCCTCGATGCCCCTCGTTTTTGAAAAGAGACCCCCATGGCCAACGCCCGCGGAATTTTCCTCCGGCCAAATTGTTACGCTTTTCTCAGTAGCCAAGTCTTCTCAAAGCCCGAGGGTCCTTACTCCACTTCTTCTCGATCCGGACCAGAAGATCCAGGAAAACCCGGGCCCCGAAAACCCTCTCAAGATCCAATCTTGACGAACGCCCTATCGCTTTGATCATGCCTCCACCTCGGCCGATGACAATCTTCTTTTGCGATTCGGTTTCCACATGGATCTTCGCTGTAATGGCAAGGAGATTTTTTTCAGGATCCTCCTCGACAGAATCAACGGCGACGGCACAGGCGTACGGCAATTCCCGTTTCGTATGAAGATAGATCTTTTCCCGTATGACCTCGGAAATCAGAAAAGACTCGGATTGGTCCGTTTTCATCTCTTCAGGAAAGAACACAGGGCCCGGTTTCAACAGGGACTTGAGTTCCTCAAGGAGGCCTTCGAGGCCGTCGCCTTTCAAGGCGGAAACAGGAAGGAAGGATTCGAAGGAATAGCGACGCCTATAGGTGTCGATGATGGGTAGAACCGCTTCCTTGGGGCCCAAGTCAATTTTGTTGATGATCAGAAGAGACGGTTTTCTCACCTTCTTTAAGGTCCTTATTATTATGGAAATTTCAGGATCCTCAGGATAAGGCATCTCGATCATGACGGCAATGATATCGACTTCCTGACAGGCCGCCTGAGCAGAGGCCACCATGCTCTCGTGCAATGGTGTTCGCGTCTTGTGAATGCCTGGGGTATCCATAAACACCATCTGATACCCTTCCCCGTGATAGATTCCCAAAATGCGGTTTCGCGTCGTTTGAGGCTTTGGAGAAACAATAGCCACTTTGGTGCCTAACAAGCGGTTTAAAAGGGTTGACTTACCCACATTCGGAGGCCCCACAATCGCAACAAACCCTGAGAGAAAAGTCATGCTCTTTCAACCTCAATTTTCCCCGCGGGCAAAACCGCATCGGGGAGTACCGCCGCCACCCTTGTGCCGGTCTTGTCTTCAATCACCCTGAGTCCCTGGTTCCGGAAGCCCCGCAACAGGGCTATCTCTCTCGGGGACACCCTGAGCTTAACGGTTGAGGCCTCACCCGGTTTTGGAAGAAAGGGCGCAATCCTCTGATGATAAATGTCGGAACGAACAAGAAAACCGAAAGCTTCATGCCAAGGCCCTGCCACAATCTCGCCTTTTTTCAATAAAGAAGGCGAAGACATGAGCCCTATTCTGATGACGGGGATGCCTTCACCTTCCAAACGCGTACAACCCTTTCGGCAAACCCTCACCGCCTCATCAATTTCCAGGGGCCGGTATCGTTTCTCCCTGTACCAATGGGCCAATACGGTTCCTCGGATGACCAGCGTCGGATAAAGCCGCACCATGTCGGGGCGAAGGCGGACAACCTCCTCAACTGTGGCCATGAACCTTTCTTCTGTATCCCCTGGGAGTCCGGGCATGAGCTGAATACCCACCTTAAAACCGTTCTTTTTTAACAAGTTAGAGGATCTGTCGGTATCTTCCGCGCTGTGGCCTCTTCTGGTCAGCCTAAGCACGTCGTCGTTCATGGACTGCGCGCCCAGTTCAACTGTTCTAACGCCATAGCGCTTCAACAGTTCGAGCCCCTCCTGATCCACAGCATCCGGTCTTGTGGAGACTCTGATGGATTTGAAAAAGCCCTTCCGGATGTAAGGTTCTACCGCTTGCAGCAGGCCCCTCATCTTGGCCGCAGGGAGACGCGTGAAGGTACCGCCATAAAAGGCGACTTCCGAGTTCTCCGCCACATCATATTTGGGCGATTGCAAAGCCAGATCCAGCGTATTTCTAACTGTTGATGCGTCTACCTCGCGAAGCACCTGATCGGTCACCTTGACTTGATCGCAGAAAACACACCGGTGGGGACAACCTTGGTTGGGAATGAAAACAGGTACAATCAAAGGTTTTTTCGGGGGTTGCTTAAACAAGAGAAAGCCTCCTTCGCCGCTTTTTGTTCCGCCTCCTTCTTGCTTCTGCCCAGGCCCTCAGCCACAACGTCGCCATCGACGCGCACTGCAACCCTGAAATTCTTCGCATGGGCGGGACCGCTTTCATCCACCAGCACGTATTCTGGACGGCTCTTAAAGGTCTCCTGGGTAAATTCCTGAAGCAGGCTCTTATAGTCGTCCATGCCGCCTCCCGAATCCAATTGATCGATATAAGGTGAGAACAGTTTATGGATAATCTCCTTTGTTTTGGTAAACCCAGCGTCCAAGTAGAGGGCGCCGAGAAGGGCTTCTACCGTGTTGGCAAGAATGGAGGGCTTCTCCCTTCCTCCCGACAGCTCCTCCCCTTTGCCGAGGAGCAAGAACTCACCCAGACCCAGCTCCTTGGCCACCTGGCTGAGGCCCCTTTCATTCACCACAGACGCCCTGAATTTTGACAGATCACCCTCTTTGGAGTCCTGAAAAATTTCCATGAGAATATGGCTCACAGCAAGGTCGAGAACTGCATCACCCAGGAACTCAAGCCGCTCATTGTCTCTCACACTCCCATCACCGAGCTCATTCACATAGGAGGAGTGTCGGAAAGCTTCCGCAAGCAGATCCGGGCACTTGAACGTATAATCCAGTTTTTGAATCACTTCATCCACATCATGCCGGTACGCCATGAATCGCCCTGCCCCTTTCCATATGGCGAACGATATCAAATAGTTACAGATTTAGGCAAGTCTCACAGCGAGTCTGGAGATTCTAATTTGCTTTTGTATTGATTTCTCAATCTTATTACCATAAGTTGGCATTTTTTAGAAATTTAAAGGCAAGCGCCAGAGATCAAGACGATACTCCTTGTGAGACACGAATCCATGGAAAAGAACTCCTTCATATCGAAAGCAAACGGGCTGCAGGAAAGTGGCTAAAAAGAAAAAAGTCCTCAAGAAAAAAACACAATCCGCCCCTTCCCTTTCCGCCGAGGAACAACGGCTCTTGGATACCCTTCTTCAAGACCTCGGGGCGATTCACGGGCCAGATTTGAAGGCGCACATACCCAGCCATCAGCTTGCTCAAGCCTTGGTGGAAAAGCTGCCCCCTCATGCCCCGGAAACGCCCAAGTTGCTCGTAGCCTTGAAAGAGGCTTTTGATCATAAGAATGTGCAGAAAGCGGTAAAGAAGGCGGCTTTCAAGTTGAGGCAGAAAGGAATTCACATTGCGGAGCTGGAGAGGAAAGAAGAAACCCCCTTCGTCATTCAAAAGGCCGAAAAAGCAGAACCCGCAGCCTTTCTGGGTCCTATAGACGGTGTTGGGAGCCGAGCCGTCCTCCTTATCTTGCCCCAGATGGCAAGGGGAGTGGATCTTGGGATGGGCCTGATCAATGATGAGCAAGGGATCATGGAGTTCTCTTTTGGAAGATATAGCAAAAAACAAATGAAAGAGGTTCAGGCGATATTCTTCGACAGAATTCGCCCCGTGGTCGAAACGACCTTGGCCCATGTGGCGACAATCCTCGAAACAGCATACAGGGAAATGGGGACAACCCAAAAGAAGGCATCTTACCATTACCTACAATTGAGGCCTTTGCTCCTGGAACACGTGACTCCAATGGCTAACCCTCCCGTGTATGATTTCCTCTCTTTGGATAGTGCTCCTCAGGAAATTCTTACGCCCTCTCAAATTGAGAGACTTCTGGGCCATGAGCTCTTCCAATCATGGATGGTTGATCCGGACGATCTCAAGCACGTTGTGGCTGAAATCATCCAGGCCGAAGAGAGCCCCATTCTCATTTCGGAAGCGCAAAAGACGGAGCGCATCAACCAGATCAAGGAAGAGGCCCTCGCCAAGCTCTATCCGGAGGAAATGCGGCGGCGCATGAAGGGCCGATTAGAAGAAATGGCTTATGTCTTTTTGAAACTGGAAGACGACACTTTGGCCCGCCTTTCTCTGGCTGCGGCCATGAGTTTGAGGGAAAAGGATACCCGTTTCAAAGTGAACCTTTTTCTGAAAGCCATGGTTGAACGGACCTTAAACCTCCTGCTCCCTGCATCTCGCGAATCAGGCAGATCAAAAGGACCGGAAGGCGGACCACCCTCCCCCATCATCTTGCCTTAATGATCCCATGTGCTTCATCACCAGCCCGCGCCCTATATTCCGGAGCAAGGAACTTCAAATGGAGCTGACAAGCCGGATTGGTGTATTGACAATTGAGAATTTTTCATACTATAAACAGTCGCGGTATTGGAAACCAGTTTATGCCCTAAGTAGCCAAATCGACGGTATAAACAAGTCGGGCCCTGAGGACCGGCTTTGCGCTGCCCCAGAGGGGGCTTCCAGGATCTTTACATAATGCAAGAGTCTCCTGCACTGAGCCCTTTTGGAGTACTGGCGTGTTGGAGTGACGAGATTTGCGATTTTCGATTGACGACTTCAGATTGAGTCTGGCTGCCGCCCATTCGTCAAGCTGCAATCGAAAATCGACAATGGGTGACGCTCCATCACTCCAGGGGACTCCAAGCCATTGAGATTTAATCTAGCCCTGAGGACCAAGTATTCCATAATTAAGTAAATCGTACATTCACACAAGGAGGTGTTTCCATGGCTGACTATTGTATCAATGTCTTTCTGGATGATGAACAGCAGAAAAAAATGGAAGAAATAGGCTTGGGTGACCACATCAAAGAAATAGAGGGCAAAAAGGCCGTACAGGTTGCCATGAGCCCAAAGGACCAAAAAAAACTGAAAAAAGGCTTTCCCGGCCTGGAATTTGATGAATCCAATGCCTGCGTGTTACCGGATGACGCTCAGATTACTCTGATGGATATCATCTTGAATACGAAGACCCTTGATGTGATGAGGTTCGCGATCACGAAGCTTTACAATCCGCTTGCAGGAAAGCAAATAAGATCCAAGGTCTACTAGGGGAGTCTACGTCGAGCCTCTTAAAGTGAAGCCTCCCCGTGGCAAGCCGCGGGGCATTCTGGCGAAGGAGAGTAAACCAGGAAGAAAACGCCTTTAGCGCTGTGTCATCAACCCACAGATGACAAGAGGGGATGTGTGTCCTGAATTCAGCCTGATAGGACCATGAGCAGGGAAGAGTTGCCTTGGAAGGAGGAAGCCATGCCCATAACCATCAACGTTAAGACCGGCTCCAGGATTGATATGGTGGATATCACTTCCTCTATACAAAAGGAGATATCAAAGGCAGGTAAAGATAATGGCCTCTGCGTCGTCTACGTTCCCCACACCACGGCTGGCATCACCATAAATGAAGGCGCTGACCCGGCTGTCTGCAAGGACATCACGACGAAGCTGAACGAACTGGTGCCTCCCAATGCAGGCTACCGTCACCTTGAAGGGAACGCGGATAGCCATATCAAAGCCTCATTGATAGGAAGCTCAGTGTCTGTGCTCGTGGAAAAAACCCGACTTGTCTTGGGTACATGGCAAAAGATCTTTTTCTGTGAGTTCGACGGCCCTCGTTCCCGCCGGGTCTACATCCAGATATTATAACATAGTCTCGCGTCCCAGAAATTCCTATCCTGATTTCCAAAGAGGAAAAGGCCATAATTGGATTTTAGGGGGGCCGTTGGGGGGTGGTCTTACAGACCCGCAACCTAAATTCCCTCGGAGCATGTTGGACGCCCCCATAATGTCAATAGGGGCACCTTGCAGGCCCAGAAGATGTAAGCTGTTTGATAGGGTATTCTTTGGGCCCGCCCGCCTCGCCTGAGCGGTTCGCGATGGCGGGCGGGGCTGCCCGGTGATAGATATTAGGGACAGGGGGTCCTTCGACGTTGCTCAGGACCGTGAGCCTGTCGAACGGCCGTTCCAAAGGCACGGGAGGTGTGGTTGCGGGCTGGACGACCACCCCCCGACGCCCCTTGAGCAAGCGAGAACTTATTCAAGTTATTTCTGGGACGCGAGACTAGGAGTGACCAGGCTCCCCCGAACAAGAACGGCCCCGTTCTTCGCTTTGCCTTCTGAATGCAGGATGGCTCACTGGGGGCGGAAGCTATAAAAGGGTCACGCCTTTGGGATCAAAACCCTTTTCTCTCAGCCACTCTTGGATAGCCTCATAGAGGAGGCGGTAATAATTTTCAGAACCGCCGAAGCCACGCCTCCCGAAATAGTAGTTGATTTCAAGAAAAAGGGGCTGCGGATCAGGGTCGGCGAGGGGGAAGACAAAGTCGATAGCGGCCAGGGTCCGGTCGCCAGTCTTTATCGAGTTTTGCACCCCGGCTAATGGTACTCACGATCTGCCCGGGACTATCTATCCTTTTCCAGTACGTGACAACTCTCTTTCCAAGAATGACGGCCCGCAGAACATTGCCTTGAGAGCTGATCAGCTCCTGGGAAATAAACCCTCTGAATCCCGATTTCTCCAGGTGGGAAAGGCTTTCCAGGGCGGATTCGAGAACTTTGCCATCAGTGACGAGATAAACCCCTTCAGCCTCATGACTCTTATCCGCCTTGAGAAAGAAGGGCAATTTATGGGGATATTTTTTGCCGAGGGGATTAGACGCCCTGTATTTCTCCACAGAAGGCCACCGTATCGTCTCAGGATGGGGACATTTCAGCTTGTCAAAGAGCAGACTCTGGCCGATCTTTCCGGGATATTCAAACCTCGTTTCATAGTTTGGAAACAACAGGGCAGAGTAATTTTTGCAGGCTTCGTGGAGTTCAAAAGAACAGCTTTGGGGCAGGATGATCACGTCAGCCCGCCGTATCAACAAAAAATCTTCGCCATTCAGTTTGCGATCTCCCAGGATGATTTGGCCGTCAGCCCCAAAACAGGGATGAAAGGAGAGTATCATTCTTCATGATCCTGCAATCTTTTGATTCATTTGACTTTCCAAGTACGAAAACCTATAGTCTAGCATAACATGTATTCCAGAATCCTTTAAAGCCTTGAATTGAGGAGAAGAGAGAATGCCTATTTTTGAATTCAGATGCCTCGAATGCGGCAATCTTTTTGAGAAACTCTTCATCAGTTCCGATGAAAAAGTGGAGATAGCCTGTCCTGAATGCAAAGCCACATCCCTCGAACGGGTTGTCAGCAGGACCAGCCATGTCATGGGAGCCGGACCTGGAGGCAAGAAACCAAAGGTGACAGAAAAATCCTGCGCCCCTGGGAATCAGTGTATGACCCTGGACCTACCGGGACCAACAAAGTAAACCCTTTTCATCTCTCACTTCCATCATCCTGACTTGAAAAGCCCTGAACCCCATTTCACTTCGAGAGCGAAATATCCATGAATAACGGCGTTAAGATAAAAGAAGAAGAGCCGCTGGATCAGGAACTCCGCGATGAGGACAAAGACGCCATTCGGGACATTTTTCTTAAGCATATTGTACCGAAGCTGGCAAGACTGCACGCACGAAACGGCGTTCTGAGTTGTGAATTTGCCGGGCCTCAGTACAAGAACTGGCAGATCCTCTTCAGATCCGTAGGGTCTGATTTTGATATCGTTGACTTCGAGTACGATGAAGAGGGTGACGGCATTGAGCTGGATCTTTAGCAGGCTCTGTGGATATCGCCATGATCGAAGGTAGATTCAAAAGGGAAGACATCATTAACAGGCCCGCCTGCCCTTTTTGCGGGGGGCTCATCGAAAGGCCAAAGGAATTGGATACCCCTATGCCTGCTGAGATGCCTCTGGGGACGTGCCCCTGCGGCGCAGTCTATGCCTGTGACGTGACAGGACACAACTTGGGAGCGGCTATGGCTGAGGCACTCGTTTTCGCTTGCCAAGGAGACTGGGATTGCGCCTGGAGCCTTCTCCCGGATGAGGATTATCTCGAGAAACAGGTACCGAGGTACGACTACGATACCCATCGCATTATTCATGGCGGGGTGTATCAAGGAAGGCGCATCTCAGGAACATTGCTTTTCATCAGACTCCACAGGGCTGAGGAGGGCGTGGAAGAAAAGAATTCCCAAAATGACAGCAACGAAAAGCCAGCCGGTGGAGCTGTAGCAACAACGCCTGAGACCAAGCCCGTGACCAAGAAGGATGTGGAAGCCCTTGTCCATGCCTATGATATGGACCGCCTGACCAGTCTCGCCCAGGACAGTAAGAGAATCATCCGGGATCTGAAGCGCCTTCTCTATTCCGCGGATAGCCTCCTTCGGTGGAAGGCTGCCGAGGCCCTGGGACGGGTGTCTGCTGTGATCGCCCGAAAGGACCCAGGAACCGTGTCAAAGCTTCTCCAGGGATTGTTCACATCGATCACGGATACAGCCGCTTCCAGTTGGGGTGCCGTGGACGCACTAGGGGAGATCATCAGCCGTCAGCCCGAGAAGTATTCTGGATATGTTTCTCAGCTCATAGCCCTGTCCAGGGACAGAGCTTTGCTTGCAGAAGTTCTCCGGGCCCTCGGGAAGATCGGAAATGCTAAGCCGGATCTTTTGCGCAAAATCTCGTATCACATCATTCCCCTTCTCCAGGATGCTGATCCGGAAGTTCGGGGGTATTCGGTGATCTTGCTCGGAAACCTCAATGCTGGTGAAGCGAAAGAGAATCTTGCGAAACTCGAACAAGATCCTGCGGTGATCGAGATTTACCGGTCAGGCAGGCTTGAGAGGATAACGGTGGGTCAGCTGGCTTGCAAATCTTTGACCATGCTATGAAGATTGGCGCTGAAGTGATCGCGCCACGCTCACGGGCAGAATATGCTGCTATCCAAAATCACCCTGAAGGATATCCTCGAAGGGTGTCTTAATCACCTTGGAAACCGACAGGAGAAGAGAGGCCTTCTCGACCTGCTGAACACGTCTTTGCAATAGGATCTCCCTGGAAAGCTGATAAAGATCCCTGTAAGCAGCATCCAAATCAAAGATGGGGTACGTCTTTCCCGGCTCAAAGGCGGCCTTTCCGCACACGTGGGCCTTTTTGTGAACAGCGGTGGGAATGCCATAGACCCTGCACGTAATCGGTCTGTGGGGGTATAGAATACACTCTTCCTTCTCATCCAAAAGAGGGCACCGCACTCGCTCTCTTGCCAAGGTTAGAGCGGTCATCTGAGGGTCACCTTTATAACGCTGTAACTTGACCTCAATCTTTTTGAGCTCCCGATCCGCCTTGTTGGCCCTCAAGAGCGCAGCCCTCCTTTCAATTCTGCCCAATCCATCAAACTGCCTTTGAATGAATGCCGCTTCCACAAGAAAAAGTCCAAATATGGCATGGCAGCAATCGGAGCAGTGAATCTGACAGGTGATACAATCCCCGTAATCCTTCTCCATTCTCTGAAAGGACCTATCCGCCTTCTTCACCAAAGCCTCATATCGTTGGAAGAGATTCTCCGGGACCATAAAAAAAGAGACTGCTTTCAAAATTATGGATATGGTTTAAAAAGTGCTGAAATCGACTCTCTCTCATCGACGGAGTCCTTCTTTACGGCCATGGGCTCCGAGAACGTGTTCAGCGTTCAGGCGGTATGCTGATGCACCAGTTCTCAAGGCGGTCCCAGTCTTTTTCCGAAAGAGCATCTCCCAAAAAAGATACCTCAGAAGCCCATTCTGGTTTGATCTTTGAGGGTTTACGCCGCATAACTCGTGTCAGAATTTCCCGTTCCGAGATCCATCTGGGTTTCCTAAACCCTCAAAGATCAAACCAGCTCCTCCGAAGATAATGGAGATGCTCTTGAAGAAAGAGACTGGGACCGCAAAGGTCATTCTTGGTTCCGATAACGACTCAGTTTCTCAAGAAATTCCGGGTGGACTTCAAACCCCAGTTCAATGGCCTTGTCGGCATGCTCAATGGCCTTGCCGTACTCTCCCTTGTTGAAATAAGCAGCGGCCAAGTTATTTTGGGCCAGGGCGAAGGTGGGCGCCATTCTCACCAGCTTTTCCCCACTCTCTATGGCCTTGTCCAAGTCCCCTCTCTGAAGATAGGCGTTGGCCAAGTTGTTCCACGCTTGAACAATGTCCGGGTTAAGTTCCAAAGCCTTTTCGAGAGCTTCGATAGCCTTTTCGGTTTCGGCCATCTGGAGATAGGCGAACCCTATGTTCGCATATCCACGCGCATATCTGGGCTCAATCTCTACAGCCTTCATATTCGCCTCCACCACCTTTTCCAGATCCCCCTTCTTGAAGTAGATATACCCAAGGTTCACCCAACCCTCGAACATGCGGCCGCTATTGGCGATTGCCTCCTGAAAAAACGGAATAGCCTCCTCCAGGCGGCCCTGTTCCATGAGCACGACCCCCAAGTTGTACTGGGAATTGGCGCATTCCGGATTCTCCGTCAGCAATCGCTTTTGCTGTTCGATAAATTCTTCCGCATTCTGCGGCTCTTTCATGGAAATCCCCCTTCAGCAGTGTCCAAAAACCAACAATATTTCGGAATTTGTACACTCTATTGTATTCATTGCTCTTTTCGCGCAAATCGCATTTCACCGCCTTAATGGAATAATGGAATGTTGGAATTCTGGGTCAAAGATGCATGGTTGGCCTGTTTGGATAAAGGGTTTTGGGAACAGTTTTTCAGGAGTTCTCCATGAATATTGTCACAGGTTTCGGGCATAATTGCACCTTCGTGACAATCATGGCATTCCTAAACGAATAGTTGCCCCTTTTCGATGCCGAAAAACCTCTCAGGGCGCAAGGCGGGACAGAAACCCAATATTCCATCGTTCCATCGTTCCATTATTCCATTTGTGAGCGACCCGTTGTCGTCCGACGCCCAAGGCTATGGCCGACGGTATCCGCACTAGACTCGCTACGTAGGTTGGAAGCGAAATAAGTTCAATAAAAGCAAGTTTTTTCTTTTTCAACCTGTTCAGCTTGACTTCCATCCGCCTCTGAACAGGTTGGGATAGAAAAAAAGAGGCCGCAGTCCAGCCCGGAATGCGACCTCAACTGTCGTATTTGATATTCAGGCTACACAGAATGCGGCCTAGTGATCCTCTGTCTGACCCCGTCCTTTCATGCCGTACATGGTTGTGCTGCCAGTGGAAAAGAACACCAGTTTTTCCTCGTTCACCAGGGCCGTGGCTGCCTTTTTGACCTCTCTGGCTTTGATATCCGGCAGCACTTTCCTTACAGCTTTCTCCATGTCATTGAAATAGAACTTGGTCTTTTTGCTGCTTTCGGCAAACTCGAGGATGGCCTTTTTGATCTCTTCCATAATAAGACTCCTTTGATTTATAAGGATTTGGGACTAATCAATGCCACCCGCTGCCTTTGAAACCGCCCATGCCGCATCTGTGTATTTGAACAGGGTGGAGGTTCTATAAGTATCATAGGCCAGCCGATAATCATCAATGAGGTGCTCGGTAAAAGGAAGATCGCACTTCTCGAAAAACTTTTCCCAACCGATCCTCTCCGCCCAATCTCCGATTCGTTCATACTTGTTGGCGTCCGCCGCGTAGGCCTCGACGATCTTTTTGACCGCTTCACAAACCTCCGGATAGCGTGGGAAATTGTTGGGCGCCGCGGGCACAACCACCTTGGAGAATTTTGGTGGATGGATCCTGTTCGAGACCTTTCCACCCGCCATGATGGTTACACAATCCCCCTCTTTGTCGGTAAGAGGGACAGCCATACACATGGTGTAACAGTTACCGCAGAACATGCAACGTTCCTCTTTAATCTTAACGGTTTTCTTACCGTCCTCAGTCTTGGACGGTGAAATCGCCGCAGTGGGGCAGGCCGCAATGACAAGCGGGATCTCACACACCGCATCTAGCACCTCGTGGTCTACGACGGGCGGTTTGCGATGATAGCCCAGCAGGGCGATATCAGAACAATGCACCGCACCGCACATATTCAGGCAGCAAGCCATGGAAATCCTGACCTGAGCGGGAAATGTCATGCCCTGAAAATGCTCAAAGAGGTCATCCATGACCGCCTTCACCATAGACGAGGCGTCCGTTGCCGGGGTATGACAATGAAGGTAACCCTGGGTGTGTACGATGTTGGTCAATCCCGCGCCCGTGCCGCCGATGGGGAATTTGTAACTGCCGGAGACATGCTTTCGGCTCATCAAGTCCTTTTTCAGGGCCTCAGCCTTGTCCTGGCTGTCCACTATGAATTCTATATTGTTTCGGGTGGTAAAACGCACGTAGCCGTCACAATGTTTGTCCGCAATCTCACAAATCTCCCGCACGTGTTCCACAGTCATAAACCGGCACCCGCCGCATCGCACGGTAAACACTTTGTCTCCCGTCTCAGAGACATGAACCAAAACCCCGGGTTCAAGGATCTCGTGATAAAGCCACTTTCCATAGTTTTTCTGTATAATCGGCGGGAAATACTGCCAGAAATGCCTCGGACCAAGGTCCGTCAGCCTATTTTCCATCGGTTTGTCCGGATTGAACAGTCCCAATCTTTCAGTAGATAATGCCATAACTTTGTCCCTCCTGTTCTGTGGCTATCTCTTATGTTTTTTTCGGAACTCTTCGATGCTTCTCTTGAATCCACCGGGCACATCTTCCTCTTTCCAGAAGATGTAGGGATTGCTCCGCGGTTCTCTCACCATCTGCGGCATTGGAGGAAGCTCCATGACCTCCAGAAACTTCGGCACACCATAGCGCTGAATGAGCTCACCCAACCGCTCTCGGTTCTTGCCCTCTTCCATCCACCAATCCCAGCACTTATCCACAATCCCTTTGACGTTGTCGTAGGGATGTTCAACCTTCATAAAAGGAATGGTGAGCAGGGACATCTGCGCGCCTTCCAGAATGGGTGCCTTGGCTCCAAAGAGGATGCTCACGCCCGTATCTTTTCCGGGTCTCAAGGCTCTGGGCATGACGTTGATGCAGTGCATACAGCGGGTGCATTCCTTGTCGTCGATCATGAGTTTGCCGTCTTCCATCCACATGCACTTGGTGGGGCAAAGGTCAATCACTTCTTTCTGGATGTCGAATTTTCCCCAGTCTTTACCGGCATGGGCTCCGGCATTTGGGGGAATCTCTCCGCCGATGTACGCCTTGACCGCCTTCTGATCAATGCGGATGTTATCCCGCCAGGTCCCGATGAAGGACATATCTGCACGGGCAATGGAAGCCACACAGCAGTTGGGACAGCCGTCAAATTTGAATTTGAATTTGTAGGGAAAAGCAGGCCGATGCAATTCGTCCTGGTAGTAGTGGGTCAACTCGTAGCACATATCCTGGGTATCATAGCAGGACCATTCACATCGGGCCTTCCCGATACAGCAGGAAGGGGTGCGCAGATTGGAGCCGGATCCACCGAGATCTTGCTGAAGCACATGGCCCAGCTCATAAAAAACAGGCTCCAGCTGTTCGGTGAAAGTGCCCAAGAAGATGATGTCTCCGGTAGAACCATGCATGTTCATCATCCCGCTGCCCCGATATTCCCAGAGGTCACAAATACACCTCAGGTAATCTGAGCTATAGAACTTACTGGCAGGCTGATTGACACGGAGCGTATGGAAGTGAGCTATGGACGGAAACTCCTCCTGCAAATCCGAATACCGGCCGATAACGCCGCCGCCATAACCGAAGACACCAACGATGCCGCCATGTTTCCAATGGGTTTCGCCATCTTCGAAGGAGCGCTCGAGCTGGCCGAGAAGGTCTTCGGCCACATCCCGCTCAATCATCATCCGATCATCAGCCAGTTTTCTCCTGTGAAGCGCCTCCCGTTTGGCATCAGCGACAAAGCTGGGCCAGGGCCCCTTCTCCAATTCTTCGCACATGGGGATTTTGTGCTTGATTTTGAATTTCTTGAGCTCGTCCTCTGTGTAGTTTTTTAGCTCTTCATCAGAGTAGATCCTGAGCTCATCATACTTAAGCTCTTTTTGTGGTTCTCGTGGTTCAAAAGCCATTATTCACGCCTCCTTTTTGAAAATGAAAGGGTTTTCCGCTATTAAAAGGGGCTACCCAAAAAGCGTTTTCTATGCCTTAATTCACCTCCTCCCTCAAAATTCAAAATTCTCTCACAAGGAAACAAACGGAGCTCTCGCCTCCCGGCATTTGAGATGCGGGATAATGCACGGCGAACAGTCCGTTTTTGTCTTTCTGCCGATAAGCAAACGAAGAGTCTTAAATCAAAATCACCTAAAGTTGTCAATAAAAAAATCGTATCAAAAACATGGCATTATCTGACCTTTACCGTATGGATTACCCTCTCCTGTTGACAATCTCCACCCGAGAATCTATAGCCCTACAGAGGTTAAGGAATCAGCCCGCGCCAAGAGACTGCATGCTGCTTCAAGTGGCCGAAACCGAGTGACAAAGCCCTATGCTCCCGTTAGCTCCAAGAATCATCATTTCAGCCCTCAAGGGAGGCTCAGGTAAAACAGTTATCTCCCTGGGGCTGGCAGCCGCCTGGAGAAAGAAAGGGTACCGGGTCGCCCCTTTCAAAAAAGGCCCGGACTTCATTGATGCCGGCTGGCTTGCCGTTGCGGCCGCTCGACCCTGTCACAATTTGGACCCCTTTTTCATGACCCATCAGCAAATTGTTCAATCCTTCCTGAACAACTCAGCCGATGCGGATCTTTCGGTGATCGAAGGCAATCGGGGGCTTTTTGATGGCCTGGATCTGGAGGGTTGCTGCAGTACGGCAGAGCTGGGAAGAATGCTGAAGAGTCCTGTCATCCTGATCGTTGACGTGACCATGGCGACACGGACCGTGGCGGCCCTGGTTATGGGATGCCAGAAATTTGATCCCGGTCTCAAAATACCAGCGGTCATACTCAACAGAGTGGCCGGTTCCCGCCAGGAAAACCTTGTGAGAAACGCCGTTGAGGAATATTGCGGCCTGCCCGTCATCGGTTCCGTTCCGAAGCTGAGAGAAAACGTCTTTCCGGAAAGACACATGGGCCTCGTCCCCCATCTTGAAAGCCAATATGCTGAAAAGGCTATTGAATGGGCGAGGGGCGTTGTGGAGGGAAACATCGATCTCCCCATCATCTGGGAATTGGCTCACGCTGCCGAAGCCTTAGAAGGGGTTACTGAGGACAGGGCTGAGAAAAAGAGTTCGAGAATAGAACAGGAACCACCGCGGATAGGCGTCATCAGGGATCGGGCCTTCTGGTTCTACTACCCCGAGAATCTGAAGCAACTCGAGGGCATGGGCGCACATCTGGTGGAAGTGAATGCGATGATCGACAAACAACTCCCTGACCTGGATGCCCTTTACATAGGGGGTGGGTTTCCGGAAACGCAAGCTGAAGCCTTGGCGAAGAACCGGAGCTTCAAGGAATCCCTGAAACGGATGATCGACGCTGGCTTGCCTGTTTACGCAGAGTGCGGTGGGTTGATGTATCTTGGAGAGAGCCTTCTGGTGGACGGGAAAAGTTATCCCATGGTCGGCGCATTTCCCGTCGCCTTTGTTTTGGAGAAAAAACCGCAGGGCCACGGGTATACGATCCTGGAGGTGGTCGGGCAAAACCCTTACTATCCTGTCGGTGAGAAACTGAAAGGCCATGAATTCCATTACTCCAGGCCCGTATTCCGCCGGCCGGAAGAAATCATATCGGTATTTTCGGTGCGACGAGGCCGTGGGCTCGATGGCAAAAAAGACGGGCTCTGCACCAAAAACTTACTTGCAACGTACACCCATCTTCACGCCGGGGGAAACGCGCTTTGGGGACGCAGTTTGGTCAATGCAGCCCGTCGCTCCAAAGATCTTGAAACCAATAATATTTCAAATCATGGTGAAAAGGGGGATTGACATTGCTGAGAATTTAAGTTATACCATTCCACTGCAACTTACTAAGTTACCAAGATCATTACTAAAAGGAGGTTATAGGCTATGCCCACGGTAGATTTCGAGGGACACACCTTCAATGTCGATGAAGACGGTTTCATTGATGATTTCAACAACTGGAACGAGTCTTGGGTGCGACACGTCAAACAGACGGAAGGAATTGAAGAACTGAGCGATGAGCACTGGAAGGTAATCAGCGTCCTTCAGGACTATTATAAGAAGAATGGCATCGCTCCCATGGTGAGAATCCTTTCAAAGGTTACCGGTTTCAAACTGAAATATATTTACGAACTCTTTCCCTCTGGACCTGGCAAAGGAGCTTGTAAAATGGCAGGTCTCCCCAAACCGACCGGCTGCGTCTAGAGTTCATTTCCTTAAGAAAATAAAATCCTTTCTCCAGCTTTCCGGGCAAAAAAGGGGAACACTCCCTTTTTTGCCCTTTTTTTGGTCCTGCGCGATGAAGCAAAGGCCTGTGGCCCCCTGCCGTCTCCGCCTATGCATGAAGAGGGTGTTCACTGAAGGGGCTGTTGCCCGAATCTGCTTTTAGTTTTACTACTCGGAGCATCAAATTGTTTGCATGGAACGTCAAACATACGAGGGTCATGGGGCTTTTCTGAAGTGACTGGTGGGAGGCCGCCGTTTT
>SMTZ1_10007425_pt1 | contig 32631 bp, 22 predicted proteins | sample DeeMarSWOR136_30_FD_25667 | JGI IMG/M metagenome (IMG submission 25667) | reverse complement strand
AGAGAAATGAGACGGATTCGAGCTATGATCATTTATCACTCAAAATCCTTTCTCAATTTTACTCTGAATGGACAAACCCTTGCTTGACACCCTTTCAGCTCATGACTTATCATCCCTGAGGATGGGAAGAGGCATAACCGGCATGAAGGATCACTTTTGAATGACAGATGTTAATTAGGACACAAAAAAAGAAGCGCACAAAGGGTAACGCATTGATTCCAAAATTGCCTGGGACCTGCTTTATCATGCCAAACAGAAGGTTAAGACTGGATGACAGAGCAACGGAATCCTGGCTGTTCTCTGTCATAAAGTGAATATGGGGAATATTTATTTCTGTTCGCTTATGAACATTAACTGTTAAGAAATGATGCAAATTGTTTGAGAAGCATCTGAATATCCCTGGGGATAATTTTGGCATGTTTGATGCAATATAAATTAGATAGAATTAATTAAGAGGAGATTATTATGCGCAGAGGGGTAAAAGATTTCCTCGCAGGAATCATGCTTATCAGCATCATTTTCCTTTCATGTAAATCGAATGATGTCATTAAAAAAGTGAGCAATTCCTCACCCAAATTTGGTGATAAAAAATATGTGGATTTAGAAAAATTACATAGCCTTAATGTCACCCGGATAAGTATGTTTGGCAAAGAATCTACCCCTGACTTTGAAAGAGTCATAGATTTCGACAGAAACAACAATATCTATATTCTTGATGTTTTTGAAAGCACGATATCAATATTCAATGAAGACGGGGAATTTGTGAAGACTTTCGGTAGAACAGGACAGGGCCCGAATGAATTTTTAAGACCGAATGCACTGATTATTAGAGAAGATAAAATTTATGTGTTTCAAGGCTTTTTTGAGTACAAAATTGTAAGCCTTGGAGGAGAATATTTCTCTTCCGGCGGTATCCATATTGAAAACCCGCTAAAATATAAAATCACCGGCGATGATTTCTATATCTTTAGAGGAAAACTTGATCGAACATTCACCAAAATGGAATTCATCTTATTAAAAATTGAAGGTGATGATTTTTCCGCGGATTCAGGGGACTGAATTATGATATTGTCTGGAACTGGCTGTTAATCTCAAATAACGGCGAATTTTATTTCCCTGAAGACAATCTGAATAAGTATTCTGTAATAAAATACAATAAAGAAGGCGAACCGGGATTGATGTTCAGCAGGAAATACAACAAAAAAGAATATTCAAAAGAAGCGAAAGATATTTTTCACTCGCTTTATGAACAACAGATCAAAAAAGGAGATATGGAATTGCCTCAGTCGCCGCCGGTTGTCAGAAAAATGTTTCAAGACAATAAAAAAAATATCTGGGTGATTTCAGGGGAAACATACGAAGACAATAGAAACCCGGACTATGAAAATACCGTTGATATCTTCAATGAAAAAGGCGAATGGCTGTACTCCTTTAAATCTCAATACCTTTCGAGAAACTGTCTCTATAATGATGGAAGAATATACAGAGTCTTGCCGATAAACCTGGATACATACGACCAGTACATCGAGGTCTACAAAATCAAATACTGATATACACGCGTTAAATAATGTGTCATTGAGAGTAAAACGAAGCAATCTCGTGTAGAATCATACATGGAAAGAAATGGCCACTTCTTTAGGGCTCGCTATGATAATGCAATAACATTTATTGCCCACACAATAGCATGTCCCATAAATAATTAGTGCAGTACTTAAGATTTGAAGGAAACCTTCGAGTTTGTCGGGGCAAAAGGGAGGAAAAAGAAGCGGGATTTACTCGTGCCGGATCGAATCCACGGGATTGGTTAGTGCAGCCCTGAGGATATTGGAGCTGACCGTCACGGTTGCCAGGATTGAAACGATAAGGAGAGGCATCAGGAACAGCAAGAGATTCCATGACATGCGGTAAGCAAACGCATTGAGCCACTGCTGGATTCCCCAATAAGCCAGCGGCCAGGCGACAATCAGGGAAACACCTATCAACAGCAGAAAATCCTTCATCAAAAGGGCGAGAATGCTTTCTATCGAGGCTCCGAGTACCTTGCGGATGCCGATCTCCCTGGTGCGCTGGATGGCCAGGAACGAGGACATCCCGAATATCCCCAGGCAGGTCACGAACACGGCCAGGAAGGAAAAAATCCCGATGACCCGGCCGAAAAGCTCATCCGACATGTACTGTTGATTGAAATAGTCATCCAGGAAAAAGAACTCGAACGGGTTGCCCGGAAAAAATCTCTTGTAATACTGCTCGATCAGCTGGATGGTTTGTTGAATATCCTGGGGACTGGTCTTTATGGCAAAAAGTCCCCAAGGCGGCCTTCCGTAGGGATACAAACGGTAGATATGGGGCTCATAAGCCACTTTTAATGACTGCTGGTGATAGTCGGCCATAACACCGATAATCGGATAGAGTTCTCCCCAATAATCCACCAGTTCTCCGATGGCTTCCTCATTGCTGTTGAATCCCATCGTCTCCACGGCTGTCTCGTTGAGGATAAGGGCTTTTTCATCGGAAGGAAAATCTTTGGAGAAGTTTCTCCCCTGAATGATGTTGAGGTTGAACACATCCACGAAATCGTAATCGATCCCGACAATCTGATAATTCTTCCCTTTTCCGGCGTCTTCACCGGCTCTTCGAATCCCGCCGTTATCCCAGATGATCTGCCTGCCGGGGACTTCTGTGACCACGCAGAGCTTCGTGATCTGGGTTTGTTTGAGCAGCTCCTCCTTAAAGGATATGACGGATTCTTTGAAAGACGCATCTTTGACCCGGGGAATGCTGACCACCATGGTCTGTTCCATGTCAAAGCCCAGATCCTGGTTCTTCATGTAGATGATCTGGCGGTAAACGGAAAATGTGGCGGTTATCAGGATCAGAGCGATGACAAACTGGAAAATGACCAGGGCTCTTCTGAGGTTCATTCCTCCGGGCCTGTTGCCCAGATCGCCTCTTAAGACCTTTGCCGGCCTGAAAGCGGAGAGGGCGGCAACCGGGTAGGCCCCGGAAAGGAAAATGCCCGCCAGGAAAAGAGCCAGGAGAGACAACCAGAACCAGGATGCTTTCCAGAGGCTGTCACCCATGGGAATCCCGGTTATGCGGCTGAAATAAGCCAAGAACACGTTTATCAGCACCAGAGCGAGAAGCACGGCTAAAGCGTATATGACGAATGTTTCATAAAAAAACTGGGCGATCAACTGGAAACGGCTGGCGCCCACGACCTTTCGCAGACCCACCTCCCTGGCCCGGGTGAGAGAGCGGGACGTGGAGAGATTGACGTAATTGATCCAGGCCATGAAGATGATGAAAACAGCCACAATCAGGAGGATATTGACTGAAGAGCGGCTGCCGTTGATCTCATACTCCTGCATGAAGTGGGATGTCAGGTGAATATCTGTCAAAGGCTGCATTTTGAGCTCGATCAGGACCTTATAGAAATCCATCAAGTCAGCAGCGTGAGTTCTCACCAGGTCCGGCATTTTTTTTTCAAAAGCGATGGGGTCGGCACCCGGTTTGAGCTTGAGATAGGTGAAATAACCGGTGTATCCCCAAGATTGACGGACTTCGGGAGGATAGAGAGAGAGCAGGTTCTGATAGGAGAGCAGGATGTCAAATTTGAGATGGGAATTGGGCGGCACATCCTCAAAGATCCCGGCCACAGCATAATCGACCTTGCCATCCACACTGAAAGTTTTACCCATAGGATCTTCGTCGCCGAAGTATTTTATGGCTGTGGAGCCGGAGATGAAGGCGTTATTGGCGGAGCGAATTCCATCTAAAGGGTCACCTTCTATGAATGCGATATCGAATATTTTAAAAAAACCGGGTTCCGCAAAGTACATCCTCTCTTCGGTAAAATGCATGTTTTTATCTTTACGGGAAACAACAGCGCGGTATCTGAATATCCGGGCAATCTCTTCTACTTCCGGGTAGGCGCCCCTTATGACATCTACGGCCGGCGGGCAGCAGGAAGCGAACTGGACTTTCTGCCCCTCCCCGCTGGTACGTTCATAACGGAGGCGGTAGATCCGCTCGCTGTCTTTGTGATACCGGTCATAGCTTCTCTCGAAATTCACATAATGGAGAATCAGAAGACAGGCTGCCATGCCGACTGCCAGTCCCAGAATGGCAATAGTTGAAAACAGGGCTGTTCTTCTTAAATTCCTGACGGCTGTTTTGAGATAATTGAGAATCATCATCCCCTCACTGCTCAACGAGATCCGTTCTTGATCACAGTAAACCAGTGTTTTTTCCCGGAGAGGAAGGCATCTGCGCCTTTCCTTTTTATGATTCTCAAGTTTTTCAGATGAGCGTCTCCATGGCCGTGCTTTAAAAAATCCAGTTTCTCGCATTTTTCGAATTCACCGCATTCCCAGCATCCGCTGATATCTTTCTTCTGACAACACTTTCTGACCGTGCAGGAAAGCGGTCCTCCTCCTTCCTGACACGCTTTTTTACAGCGGCCTTTCATCAAGGATCCCAGTACTTCATAGCATTGCGGGTAGTTTTTATAAACGGAGAATTGAGGAAAATCAGAGATGAATTCGGCGAGCTTATCAAACCGGGTATCTCGCAGCTCTTTCCGCAGGTCCCGGGCAAGATCCGCTATCTTTCCCGTATACCAGGGACATTCTCCGCAGTACAGACCGCAATAGGCGATATATTTCTTCTTACCTTTTCCTTCAGTCATTTTTCCTGCGCCTCCTCAGAGAACAACTTGAAATCTCCAAAACTTTTTTGAATCTTACTATATCATTAAGAAACCAAAGAGGGAAACAGGATTTCTCCCCTTCTCCGACTGAGATGCCTGCATATTCACATGAACATCCTTATTTTTGATTTTTGGATGAAAAGCAGCTTAATCTATTCTTTCATTTATTTTATACAATGAATTATTATGTATCTTATGATATTTAACGGAAATATCCATCGCTGTTCGAATAAATTAGAAATTGTCCAAAAGCGAGCATCTCTTGTCCTGTATTCTTCAGAAAAACCAATTAGAAAATATTGGCACATTTTTTGCTGCTCAAAACACAGAATAAAAATTCATTAATAATGACAATAATCGAGGTTCTCACTTTTAGAATATATAACAAGCAAAATAAAATGAAACAATCATATCTTAAACGGGAGACAAAAAAGAAATGAAAAAACTAAAATTCTATTTTTCAGTGATTTCATCATTTCTAGTGACTCTGTCATTCCTCGTCAGCGCCCTCTACTGCCAGGATATTCATCAGGCAGTGAAACAGGGTGACCTGGAAAAGGTCAAAACCCTTGTGGAGAGCAATCCCGAACTGGTCAATACTCAGGATGCCCGGGGATGTGTTCCTCTACATTATGCTGCTGGAAATGGAAACAGGGCTATCGCTGCTCTTCTTCTAGAAAAAGGAGGGAAAGTCGGTCTTAAAAACAATTCCGGCGATATGCCACTACACTGGGCTGCCTATGAAGGCCACACGGAAGTTGCGGAAACACTGATCTCCGCAGGGGCTGACGTGAACAGCCGGAATATGCGCGGACAAACTCCCCTGGATTATGCCATCGACCGAGGAAAAAAGGATATGGTCCGTCTTCTGATGGCCAAAGGAGCCAAGATAGCTACCGAGGGAAGAGAAGGCGAACTTCTCCTTCATCGAGCCGCGGCAGGAGGGCTTACAGACCTGGTCGAGCTTCTGCTGCAAAAGAAAGTCAGTCCAGACTCCTTGAACGAGAGAGGGGGGACTTTACTGCACAACGCAGCTCAGGGAGGCATTATTGAGCTGGTCAAAGAGTCGGTCGAACAAGGAGCGGATATCAAGAGCAGAGACGGTAACGGCGATACGCCCATCCACTATGCAGCTAAAGGCGGGCAAAAAGATATGATCGAGTTCTTCCTCTCCAAAGGAGTCAATGTCAACATCACGGACTACCACGGTAGAATTCCCCTTCATCATGCAGTCAGTTGGGAACACATAGATACTGTCCAGTATCTTCTGGAAAAAGGCGCAGATATCAACGCAGAAGACCAATGGGGAACATTTCCCGTACATTATGCTGCTTTTGCTACAGATAGTGAAATCTTTGATCTTCTTATCGCCAAGGGCGCCAGGATGGATGTCACCAACATTGATGGGGCCACCCCTCTGCATTATGCAGTCCGGGTCGGGTCACAGAATATCGTCGAACACTCAATCCAGAGAGGCATGGATGTGAATGCTTTCGATGGTTTTGGCATGACTCCTTTGAACTGGGCAGCCGCGGATGGACAGTTGGATTCAGTCAAGCACCTTTTCGATAAGGCGAAAAAAGTAAAACCCATAGATCTTCTGGGCCGCACTCCCTTTCACACGGCTTCCTTCAGGGGACACCTTCCCATCCTGGAGTACCTCAGCAGTAGAGGAATGGACCAGAATGAAACCGATGTCCAGGGAAGGACTCCTCTGCACTGGGCGGTTTGGGGTGGGCAGAAACAGGCGGCTGAATTCCTCATAGCCAAAGGAGCCGGAGTCGATGCCCCGGATAAAAACGGAAGAACTCCCCTTCATGTGGCTGCTGTTAAAGGGAATGTGGAACTGGCTGGCTTATTGCTGGAGAAAGAAGCCAAGATCAACTCCAAAGACAGGGAAGGCAGGTCTGCCCTGGATTTGGCTAGACAGTATATGCATCCGGAGCTCGTAAAGCTGCTGATCGCTCACGGAGCTGAAGCTTATGTCCACAAAAAGGACTTTGACGTCTCTCCTGGACTCGATGACCCGCTTCAAAAGGGAAAGGCTATGGTCTGGTACCTGGGACATGCAGGCTGGGCTGTCAGGACAAAGACACATCTCCTTATTTTCGACTACAGCGAAAGGCCCGCTCCTGTCTCAGAAAGGCGCCTGGCCAACGGATACATCAATCCATCTGAGATTCAAGACCAGAAAGTGATAGTCTTTGTCAGCCATCAGCACAGTGATCACTTTGACCGGAGAATCTTCGAATGGCAGGGAAAAGTGAAAGACATCACCTATGTTTTCGGCTGGAAAGCTGCGGAAAATCCCGATTATGTCTATTTGATCGGGCCAAGAGGCGAGATAAAAATCGGGGACGTCGAAGTCTATACGATCAACGACCATCATGACGGCGTGCCGGAAGTCGCTTATCTGGTCAGGGCGGACGGCGTGGTCATCTATCATTCCGGAGACTATGTGGGCTGGCAGGATTCTTTCCGCGACGATATCGACTATTTTGCCGGAAAATGCGGCAGAGTCGATCTTTTATTCACATTCCTGGTCGGAAACACCTCCAAATATGCCATCCAAAGACTCAACCCGGTCTCCGCTTTTCCCATGCATGCCTTTGGCATGGAATATTTATACCCGGGAGCCGCCTTGAACCTGGGAAAAGCAAACCCTAAGACGAAAATGACCTACGGAGAGTTCCAGGGAAACAGATTCATCTACCACAAAGGCAAAATTTCAAAATAATCAAGGTTTCTTAGCAGTGGCTGGCATAGCCATGCGATGAAAAATATTCTTTTGTTTCAAAAAGGATAACTTTCCTTATAAAATAATCGTATGAATAAAAAAGTGAACAAAGCTAAAGGAGGTTTTCCATGTATCGGATCTGCATGTTAATCCTGGTCATATTATTATCTGGACCACTCCCCGCACTATCCGCAGACGCTCCCCTCTTGGCCCAGAGCCCTGCGCTGAGTCAGACTCACGTTGTCTTCTTTTTTGCCGGAGACCTGTGGCGTGTGTCCCGTGAAGGGGGCGCAGCCCAGAGGCTGACCGTCGGACCGGGTGTTGAAACCAGCCCGGTCTTCTCCCCTGATGGCTCCTTGATTGCCTTCACAGGAGAATATGACGGCAATGTGGATGTCTTCGTAATGCCGGCCGAAGGCGGAGAGCCGCGCCGGCTGACCTGGCATCCTGCTTCCGATGTAGTGTTGGGCTGGGCACCGGATGGGAAGGAAATTCTCTTCACCTCCCGCCGGACCGCTTTCTCTCGGTTTAGCGAACTCTTTACTGTCAGTTTGGAAGGCGGATTGCCAAAGAAACTGCCTCTGCCCATGGGCTTTGAGGGCAGCTTTTCACCTGACGGCAAGCGCATAGCCTACGTTCCCTTGTCCAGGGCCTTCAGAGTTTGGAAACGCTACCGGGGCGGGTTGGCTACTCCCATCTGGATCGCTGACTTGGCTGATTCCAGTATCGAGAAGGTGCCCCGCACGGGTTCCAATGATTTTAATCCGATGTGGATCGGCGATAAAGTTTATTTTCTCTCTGACAGAGAAGGTCCGGTGACTCTCTTTGCCTATGATGTCAATACAAAAAAAGTGAACCGAGTCCTAAACAATGATGGCCTGGACCTTAAATCAGCTTCTGCTGGGCCCGGCGCCATCGTTTATGAGCAGTTTGGCTCCCTTCATCTGTTCGACCTGGCTACGGGCAAGGCTCAACGTCTGCCCATAACTGTCGCCGGCGATATGATCGAAGTCCGCGAAAAGTTTGTCAACGTAGGAAGGTTTCTCTCCTCGCCCAGCCTGTCTCCGAACGCAGTCAGGGCAGTTTTTCAGGCTCGAGGCGAGATCATATCCGTCCCCGCAGACAAGGGCGACTACCGTAATCTCACCAACACTCCGGGAGTCATGGAACGCTATCCCGCCTGGTCTCCTGACGGAGAGAACATCGCTTATTTTTCGGACGAATCGGGCGAATATATGCTCCATATCCGGGACCAGAAAGGAACCGGGAAAGTGGTGCGAATCGCTCTGGATAATAATCCCTCCTTTTATTACCTGCCCCGCTGGTCGCCCGACAGCAAGAAGATCGCTTATGTGGATTGCCACCTGACTCTGTGGTATGTGGACCTGGATAAGAAAAAACCGGTCAGGGTGGATAAGGACCGCTTTTGGGGAGGCACCGGTGACCTTATTCCCAACTGGTCGCCTGATTCCAAGTGGCTGGCCTACGCCAAGCGGCTGCCCAATTATCTGGGAGTCATAATGCTCTATTCCCTGGAAAGCGGAAAAAGCACCCAGGTCACCGACAGAATGAGCGATGCGCGCATTCCGGTCTTCGATCCAGGGGGAAAATATCTCTATTTCACGGCCAGCACGGATTCAGGCGCCTCTCTTCAGCCGGACATTCACAGTATCTTCCAGCCTGTGACCCGGACCGTTTATCTGGCTGTGCTATCCAAGATCGACCCCTCGCCTTTTGCTCCGGAAAGTGATGAAGAAAAGCCGGCTGAAAAACCAGAGGAACCTGAAGACAAACCCGAGAAAAAGCCGCCAGACAAAAAACCCTCTAAAGATGTTGAAGTCAAGGTCGACCTGGACGGCATCCTCCAGCGCATCCTGGCCGTTCCCTTGCCTACCCGGACCTATGTGGACCTGCAAACGGGCGACGCAGGAGTGCTTCTGGCTGTAGAATCCGTCCCGCCGCTTCCGGGACAGTTCTTTTCTGAGGGAAACACCGTGCACCGCTATGATCTCAGCGCACGCAAGTCGGACGTGGTCATCAGTGGAATCCAAGCCTTTGAGATGGCCCGAAACGGAAAAAAATACCTGTACAGCCAGAGAGGCCGCTGGTTCATCGGAACACTCAGACCCATGCCTCCTCCAGGCATGCCTTCCCCGCCTCCTTCAGCGGGAGGACCTCCCGGAGAGGCACTGGCAACGCAAAATATCGAGATAAAAGTCAAGCCCCGCGAGGAGTGGCAGCAGATGTACCGCGAAATCTGGCGCATCGAGCGGGAATTCTTCTACGACCCCAGCCTCCATGGCCTGGACCTGGAAAAGGCCCAGAAAAAATACGCTCCGTATGTAAACGTGGTGGCCTCAAGACAGGATTTGAATTACGTATTTGCCGAAATGCTGGGCGAGATGACTGTCGGTCATCTGGGCGTCGGCGGCGGCGACATCCCCCGACCAGACATTGTTCCCACCGGCCTCCTGGGAGCGGATTACACAATCGAAGAAGGCCGGTACCGCTTTTCCCGGATCTACAGCGGCGAGAACTGGAATCCCCAGTTCGAAGCACCCTTGACTCAACCAGGAGTGAATGTCAAAGCGGGCGAATATCTCTTAGCCGTGGATGGCCAGGAGCTCCGTGGCAGTGACAATATCTACAGGTTTTTTGAAGCCAAAACAGGAAAACAGGTTGTCCTCACCGTGGGCCCCAACCCGAGACTCGAGGGAACACGAGAGGTGACAGTCGTTCCGGTCAGCAGTGAAACCTCTCTGCGCAATTTTGCCTGGATCGAAGACAACCGGCGCTATGTCGACCGGGTGACTAACGGACGCGTCGCCTATGTTTACATGCCCGACACGGCCTTTGGCGGATACACCTATTTCAACCGCTACTTCTATGCTCAAGTCGGCCGGGAAGCGCTCATCGTCGACGAGCGATTCAACGGCGGCGGTATGCTGGCCACAGACATCATCGAACGTTTCCAGCGCAAATTGATGAGTCTTGTCGCCACTCGAGACGGCATGGACGAGGTTCAACCTCAGGGTGCCATATTTGGGCCCAAGGTCATGCTCATCAACGAATTTGCCGGGTCTGGCGGGGATGCCATGCCCTGGTATTTCAAAAGAGCTAAAGTTGGGCCATTGGTGGGTAAACGTACATGGGGCGGCCTGGTCGGGCGAGCCGGAGCTCCAACTCTTATAGATGGCGGTTATGTCAGTTCTCCTAGCTCAGCCGTTTGGAGCCCGGACGGAGAATGGATAGCGGAAAACATCGGAGTCATACCAGACGTGGAAGTGGAACTCGATCCCCAGCTTGTCTGCCAGGGAAAGGATCCCCAGTTGGAGAAAGCAATAGAGATCGTGATGGACGAGCTGGCCAAAAATCCCCTGCCCAAACCGAAACGTCCGGCTTATCCCAACTACCATAAAAAGAAATAATCCGTCTTGCCGACTGTATCGTCTTCCCCATCAGAGGAGGGAGTATGATATCGCGCTCCTAAGATGAGGGGGAATGGTAACCATGTGCTTTTTTACCAAGTTATACATATGGAGGCCTGGGATGCATCGTAAAAGACATATAATTCTAATAGCAATCTTAATCGTTTTAATTGCATCAGCTGCGGCTCAGAATACCCGGGAACAGCAGGGTGTTCTTGCACCAGAGAATGCCAATGAGGCCAGGCTTAACCGTCTCCAGCCGCCCGACAAAGTTATGGATGCGATCGGAGTCTCCTCGGGGATGGTGGTGGCCGAGATCGGTGCCGGACGCGGACGTTATGTGGTGCAGCTGGCGGTAAGAGTGGGAGAGAACGGAAAAGTCTATGCCGAAGACTCGAGACCATACTGGGAGACGTGATGGACCCAAAGCTACCTGAGGGGAAGTTGGACCTGATCTTCGTCATCTCCGCTTATCATCATTTTGAAGATCCTGTTGCGCTGCTGCGGAATGCCAGACCCGCGCTCAAACACGACGGAGTGCTAGCCATCGGAGAGTGGTTTCCGACGGATGAGAGACCTCAGTCAGGGACAACGCCGGAGAAGATGGAAGCTCAAATGACCGCGGCCGGTTACAGGCTAGAACGCCTTGAGACTTTTCTCAAGGCAAATCGAATGAATATTTATATTTTCCGGATCGATGATAGCCGCTGATAATCTTCTATTCTGCTATTCCGGCTATTTTTAAGAATTCTCTTCTTTTCATCGTTGAATTTTTTTCTCAGCGGATCAAAGCATTAAAGAGCAGCTTGAACGTGCCGTGAGTCTGGCACCTGTGCTGAGTGCGGAATCCGATGAGGATTATCTGGCCGCTGCCGTGTTTGACATTGACCATTGCTGGCATATTGGACAGGTGCTCCTCCCCTATCAGCCAGCCGCTCTGCAGGAGATCCCTCTCCTGGTAACGGACGATGGTTTCATACTTCTCACTGTCCTGACTCGATGTGACCGAGAACACCGGGCTGGACCGGTAAAGGACCAGAACTTCCGCAGGCATTCCGTAGGCCAGCGGATGAGTGTTGTCGACATTCACTTTTACAGTCGAACCCGGACAGAAGAACTCCTTGGAGTCGATGTTTTCAACGATGTTGCGGACTCCCAACTCGAACCTTTCGATGGCAAATTCGCTGGCTTCACTGAGAGCGACCAGTGTTCCTCCTTGATCCACAAACGCCTTTAAGGCCTCAACACCTTCTCTACCGATACCGCTCCGGTATTCAGAAGGAACGGCCGAGATGAAACGGCGGAATCTCGCTGGAATCTCGCCCATGATCATTCCCGCCGAATCGTCCGGCAGGATGATGACGTCATACTTTTTGATCAGGTCTCCCTTCTTGATTTCTTCGCTCATGAGTGATGTATAAGGAAATGAGAATTTTTCCAGAAGCAGACGGGTCCAGCCTTCATCCATGTTTCCGCCATAATAGCGTTGAAACATTGCGATTCGAGGCTTTTGGACCTGATGCGTTCCTTCCTTGATTTTGTTTTTCAGCGCCCTAAAATCAACGCCTGTTTGTTCGGCAACACCTTTGAGAACGGCTTCTTTTCCGCCGGAGACGATGAAGTCTCCGGGTCGGAGTCCGGAGGCTGCTTTGTCAACCCGCCTCACCGAAATCCCTTTATCCAGCAGCAGATTTACGGCCCTAAAGCTGTCATTCAGCCTTCCGTCGAGAATATATCCGTCTCCGCCGCTTTCAATTCTCCCTGCGACTGGAATCTGTCCGGCAAGTATCTGAAAATCGCCTTCGATAGCCTCGTTGACCGGGTCGACCCGGACACCCATGAACTCGTTCATGGTGTGTGTGGCCAGGTCGTATGGACGGAGCGGTGAGCCATCATCATCCCTGGTCCAGGCGTTATCGGCGTAAAAAGTCTGGCCGACTAGATTGCGGATCAGCCCCATCTTGGGCTGCGCCAGAGAGATAACAAAGGAGCCTTCCGGATAGATCGCATTTCCAACGGTGAACGTTTTCTTGGCCTGTTTGATCTCTATACCGGAGAGAAGAAGCGTGTTGATCATTTTCACGGCAGTCAGATGATCATGCTGGTTTATGGAGACGACATACGCCTTGGGCTTGCCCTGAGCGCCGCGTTCTGTCTGCCGCTTGGCTTTGAGGTAGGCATTCCAGAGCACTGTTTCCTTGTTCCGGGCCGCCAGGTCCAGGAGCGCCCAGGCTGAGATCTTCTTCTGCTCGACGATGTCCCGGAGCCGCCACCAGCCGCCGGGCCAGGGATTGGGAAAAGTGGTCTGGGCCTCGTAGGCTGGAAACTGCCTGGCACCGCCGCGAAGCTGCTCAGGATGGATATACAGGGGCGAGGCAAGCCTGGCGCTGGCTGACTCGGTGAGCATTCCGGCGATGTTGTGGAAGGGCGTGATCCAGTGCCAGCCGAAATGGCCCCAGCCGGGGTATTGAGCAGCGTTGAGTATGCCTGATTTCCCAGCCTCTTCCAGCTTATAAGCAATATGAGCACCATACCAGCTGTGTTCGCGCCAGATGAGAGGGTCGGCATAGGGGCGAATAGGCTCACAGTAGGGTGGGACGTAGAACCGGGCACCGGAGCTTCCCATATGGTGATGGTCGATGTAGGCCTGGGGAACCCAGTCCCTGAACATGATCTTGGCTGCGTACACCGACTCAGCCAAGTTGATAAAATCACCGTCCCTGTTGTTATCGTGTCCGGCATACAAATGGTACAGCCAGGGAAGACCTGCACCCTCGTATTCAGTCCCCAGGGTTTTATTGTACCAGTCAGTGACCATAATCTGACCGTCCGGGTTGAAGCTCGGTATCAGAAAGAAGAGCACGTTATCCAGTATCTGCTGCGTTTCCTTATCACTCCGGCTCAAGAGGTCATAGGTCAGCTCAGGCGCCATCTGAGTGCCCCCGATCTCGGTGGCATGAAGGCTCATGGACTGGCAGATGACCGCTTTGCCTTCCTTGACCAGCTTCTTTATTTCCGACTCCGGGATACCTCGCGGGTCGCTGAGCTTGGTATTCACTTCCTGAAGCCGGCTCAGGTTGGCCAGGTTCTTTGGAGAGGAGATGATGACCACAAGAAAGGGATTGCCCATGGTGGACGGCCCCATGTTGATGACCTTGAGTTTGTCGCTTTCCTTCTCCAGAAGTCTATAGTAATCAACGATCTTATCCCAACGGGCGATCTTTCTATCGCTACCCAGTTGAAATCCAAAGAATTCCTCAGGAGAAGTGACCTTTTTCTGGGCCTCTGCAGCCTGGGTTAAGAATCCCAAAACCAGAAGCACCAGCGCCAATAGATGAACACTTCGCCGGGATTTGGCCTTTTGTCTCATAGATACCCTCCTTGGTTAAGGTCTGAGAATTCGATTCTGGAAATCTGACTTAAAATGCGGTCAGGGATCTTTGTCATGTCTTAATATCTCATTACTATATTGAATTGAGCATCCATTTCAACAAAAAAATTTTATATCCAGCCTTCATTGTATTCAAGAGAAGGAAAGGCTAGCGCGCCAGAGAGAAAAATTTCATTGACATGTCATATATTATGGTATAAAAATTTGAGAGCGGGAAAATAAGAGTATCTTTTTCTTTTTCTTAAGAAAACCAGTAAGGGAGGCTAAATTGGAACAAGAAAAAATCAACCGAAGAGGGGCCATGGGCCGAGTATTGAAAATTGTCGCTGTTGCCACCGGTCTAAGCGTCTCTGAGGTTAAAGGTTTGCTGTTCGGCCAGGTGCGGTTGAAACAAACGAGAAAACAGAAGGCTGTCATATTGCAGAAATCAGCGAATAAGTCCGTGAAATTGTTAAAAGTCCTCCTGGAAAACAGAAAAGATGTCTTTGAGAGTGAATTTGGGCGTTCAACTCCTTTCAGGAAAGCGGCCAAAGCTAAGGTCTTTGTCGATATCCAGAGTTTCCTACCTCAAAATCAAGATATGAGGAATAATTTCATGGATCATTTTGGGGACATCGTCAATGTCTGTGGCGCAAACTTTGGTGTACCAGGAGGCATTCCCGGTGTAGAGGGTTTCATTTGTGCTGGAGTTAACACCTGTACCGGGCAGGATGTGGATGGCGGGAGTGGCTGTGCAGGAACCAACGAGTGCAATGGCCAGTCATGCGACAGTTATGTTTGTTCTGGAAACGATTGCGATGACCAGAGTTGTGATGAATTCGATTACTGTGAAAATAACAAATCTTCAATCATTGACCTTGAGGACATAGATCGATTCAGGACAGACCCTTACATCCAGGTGCTTTTCGAAAGGTTTAATGTCTCAACTTCAACAGATTTATTGGCCCAGGTTAACAGCATGTTGTCGAGACGGAGAATAGAATTCAGGCGTCAAATCATCAGATAAGTTTTTAATCTTCTCGTTTTCACTGACCTGCTCTTTTCAAAGGAAAATGAAGTCATCTCTCTACAATTACAGCTTCCATTTACCTGATGAAACCTATCTCATCTATAATTTCTACACCCTCACTCTGATAGCCCTGCAATTCCCTGAGTCAAAGATAGCTCAAGAAATATTGGATTATCCGAACACCCTGAGCGTGAGCAAGCGAAATTCAGCTCTGAAAAAGCTGCTCGCAGAGAAAGGATTTATCATCGACGACAGCATTGATGAGATTGAGCTATTAAGGATATCTCATCTCAATGCTCGTACCCAGAAGAGTCACATGGGATTGACAATCGTTCCCACCCTTTCCTGCAACTTTCAATGCAGATACTGCTACGAAACAGGAAACAGACAAACGATGGACAGAGATGTCGAAACAGCTCTGCTGGACTTGGTCAGAAGGAGGATTCCAAAAGGAAGGCATTTATCTGTCACCTGGTTTGGAGGAGAGCCTTTATTGAGGATGGATATCATCGAACGGTTGTCACGCGGCCTCATTAAGATCTGCGAGGACAATAAAGTCAAATATTCGGCAAACATGATCACTAATGGGTATCTGTTGAATCCAAAAAATGTGCACAACTTAAGACTTTTCAAAATCAACAGCGTGCAAATCACGATTGATGGGCCACCTGATATCCATGACCAACGGAGACCTCTGAAGAAAGGCGGAAAGACATTCAAAAAGATATTTGAAAACCTTAAAGAAGCTTCTTTAAAGATCTCTGTTCGTTTACGGATGAACGTTGACGAAGACAACAGAGAGAAGATCAGAGAAATGCTCGATATTTTAAGCCGCGAAAGCTTAAATAAAAATGTAGGATTTTATTTAGGTCAAACATACCCCTATACCTCAGCCTGTGGCGATATAGCAGGATTGTGTTTATCCGATGAGGATTTCTCTTTGCTGGGATTGGAAACTATGATGGAAATGGTGCAGAGGGGATTCTCCTCCACTTTTAATCTGCCAAAAAAAAAGGATCAACATTGCCTGGCCGATAGCGGAAACTCCTTGGTCATCACGCCTTCAGGTCGGATAGTCAACTGCTGGAATGACGTGGACAACTCTAACGCCACGACAGGTCACTTGCTTGAGCCGGAGACTTCCGAAACGAGAAAAAACCTTGCCACATGGAAAAGCCGAGATCCTTTCTCTTTCGAATGCAAAGACTGTCTGCTGTTGCCGATCTGTATGGGAGGTTGTCCCTACATCCACCTCCACACGGGAAAGCTCCACTGCCATAAGTGGAAATACAATCTTAAGGAAAGCATTGCCTTCTATTACTTCCTAAAAAAGATCAAACAACAGAGTGAAATCATTCGAGAATTTCAGCAGGCAGTCGAGAACATAGAAGAGTTGGCTGCGATGAGCCAGAGAAACGCTCATCAAAAAAAATAATAATATGACTTTTATTAGCCCTTTTTATGAAATCTTCTTGAGCCACTCCTGTATCCGTTTCTGCGTCTCTCTCTCTGTTAAAACCGGCTTATGGCTGGTTATTCCCCAACGATGGCCGAAGGGATTGTACTGGCTGCTCATGGTCAAAGCATGACCATACATACACAGAGGTATCCCCGTAGCTGATCGATAAAAATGGGAAAATAATGATTAAAGCTGGCTTGGCGGGAGTCTAGATGCTCGACTTTCGAGTTTTCATTACCCTTTGCTCATCGCCTCCAGGAACTCAGAATTCGTTTTTGTCTTTGACATCTTCTCTTGCAGCAATTCCATCGCTTCAACTTCGCCCAGCTGGGTGAGGACTTTCCTCAAGATCCATATCCTGTTGAGTTCCTTGTCCGGGATGAGCAGCTCTTCTTTTCTTGTGCCTGAACGGGTGATATCGATCGCCGGAAACAGCCTCTTATCAACGAGTCTTCTATCCAGGTTGATCTCCAGGTTTCCAGTTCCTTTAAACTCCTCAAAAATGACTTCATCCATCCTGCTTCCGGTGTCGATCAGAGCTGTGGCGACTATAGTCAGGCTCCCCCCCTCTTCGACTTTACGGGCTGAGCCAAAGAACTTCTTGGGCTTGTTCAGGGCATTGGCGTCAATCCCACCGGAGAGGACCTTGCCTGAAGGCGGGATAATCGCGTTGTGAGCTCGGGCAAGACGAGTGATGCTGTCGAGAAGGATGGTCACGTCTTTCTTTATCTCGACGAGTCTCTTGGCCTTCTCCAGCACGATATTGGCCACCTGGGCATTTCGAGCTGGCGGCTCGTCAAAGGTCGATGCCACCACTTCTCCGTTGATGCTTCTCTGGAAATCTGTCACTTCCTCAGGCCTTTCGGCTACCAGAAGGACGATCAAGAAGATTTCAGGATGATTCTTCTCGATGGATTTGGCAATTGTCTTCAACAGTGTGGTCTTCCCAGCTCGAGGCGGCGAGACGATCAATCCTCTCTGCCCTTTTCCTATCGGTGTCAGAAGGTCCATTACCCTGGCATTGAGATTCTTTTTGTTCCCGTCCTCCAGCTTGATCTTCTCAAAGGGATAAAGCGGGGTGAGGTTGTCAAACTGGATGTTTCTTCTCTGATCAAGGACGATATCGGGGTGGGTAAAATTAATGGCTTCGATCTTGATCAAGGCGAAGTATTTCTCGCCATCTTTAGGAGGACGGACGATTCCGGATACTGTATCTCCGGTCCTGAGCTGGAACTTCCGAATCTGAGAAGGAGAGACGTAGATGTCGTCATGACTGGGAAGATAGCTGAATTCAGGCGCTCTGAGAAATCCGAAACCGTCATCAAGAGTCTCCAGCACTCCTTCAGAGAAGAGCATGCCGTTCTTCTTAGCCTGTGCTTCCAGAATCTTGAAAATCAGGTTGTGCTTGTTCGAGTCTTCTGTCTCATCGTCTGTGATACCAACCTTGCCAGCGATTTCAGAGAGTTCTGAAATTTCTTTTACTTCCAGGTCAGCTAAATTGTACTCTTTCATTTCTCTACCTCTTTGTTGGTTTAGTTATAGATGGTTAAATTGACCAAAAGGAAATTATTGCTAAAACTTATTTATTATTAGTGACTTACATACGGCTTCTGAGGGCCTCCCCTTTTTCTTCGCTCTCATCGAGATCAGAAGAGACCTGGGATTTATCCTTCTTTACTTTTATGGGCAGTTCTTTCGTCAAGGCAATGGATAAAACATCATCCATATTCTCGACAAAATGGATTTTCATATCCTCTTTGATATTCTTGGGAAGGTCTTTCAAATCAGGTTTATTATCCAGGGGAAGGACAGCTATTTTTATGGATTCTCGGTGAGCTGCCAGCAGTTTTTCCTTTATGCCCCCAACTGGCAGGACTTTTCCTTTCAGGGTAATCTCTCCGCTCATGGCTACTTTCTTGTTCACAGGAATATCAGTCAGAAGAGAGATGATCGATGTCGCGATCGTGATTCCCGCAGACGGCCCTTCTTTGGGCTGGGCAACTTCAGGAACGTGAATATGAATGTCGTAGTTCTTGTGTAAGTCCTTGGCTATGCCGAACTCATAAATCTTTCCTTTGACATAGCTGAATGCTGCCTGAGCGGATTCCTGCATGATCTCACCAAGATGTCCGGTAAGCGTGAAATTCCCTTTACCATGGACTTTGGTGACCTCGAACGTCAGCAGCTCCCCGCCGAACTCTGTCCAGGCCATCCCGATGGCGACCCCAACCTCGTCTTTTTTATCGATCTCAGAGCGTCTGTACCTCGGAATACCCAGGTATTTCTCAATGTTTTTAACGCTGACTTTCTCGGAATGGGACTTGCCTTTGTCCACGACATGCTTGACCACTTTCCGGCAGAGAGATGTGATCTCCCGCTCAATATTCCTGACTCCGGCTTCCCTGGTGTATTCCCGGATGATCCGCATGAAAGTCTTGTCCGATATCTGAAGGTTATTTTCTTTCAAGCCGTGAATTTTTAACTGCTTCGGCAGCAGAAATTGCTTGGCGATCTGCAGCTTCTCATCTTCGGTATATCCGGGCAGACGAATGACCTCCATCCTGTCGATCAACGGACGAGGTACAGGCTCCAGCATATTCGCCGTCACGATAAACATGACTTGCGAAAGATCAAAATCGGTATCTATATAATGGTCGAGGAAGGTGCTGTTCTGCTCCGGGTCCAAAACCTCCATCAAGGCAGAAGCCGGGTCCCCTCTGAAGTCCATGCTCATTTTATCCACTTCATCCAGCAAGAAGACGGGATTCTTTGTCCCGGCTCTTTTAACCATCTGGATGATCCTTCCGGGATAGGCTCCTATGTAGGTTCTTCGATGACCACGGACCTCTGCCTCATCCCTGACACCTCCCAAAGAAAGGCGTACGAATTTCCTGCCTGTGGCCCGGGCGATCGAACGGCCCAGGGAGCTCTTCCCTACTCCCGGAGGACCGATAAAACCCAGAATAATCCCCTTGGGATTCTTCACCAGCTGGCGGATGGAAAGGTACTCGAGAATCCTTTCTTTGACTTTCTCCAGCCCATAGTGGTCCTCATTCAGAATCTTTTCCGCCTCTTTCAGGTCTCTTTTTTCTCTTGATTTTTTGTTCCAGGGCAGAGATGTGAGCCAGTCGAGATAATTCCGGCAAACAGTGGCCTCGGCAGACATGGGAGGCATGGCTTCCAACCGTTCTATTTCCTTGTAGGCTTTTTCTTCAGCATCCTTGGGCATTTTAGACTTGGCGACCTTCTGCTTAAGTTCCTCGATCTCGTTCGGCTGGTCTTCCTTTCTAAAGCTTAAGCCTGTGGGAAAGACCTTCTGTCCCGCTTCGCCCATGGGGAGTTTTCTCCGGCCGGATTTCTTCCCATCTTTTTTCAGCCTCGAATGGACTTTCAGTATTTCGTTCTCCAGGATGTAGTTCAATCTCCGGATCCTCTCCTGGACGCTGATAGTCTCCAACAGGTTCTGCTTTTCTTCCAGAGGAAGATAGAGATGAGAGGAGATAATGTCAGCGATCCTTTCCGGACTGTTATCTTTCAGCGCAGGCACGATGGATTCAAAGTTAGCGTTCTGGCTGAGCTTTAAATAATCCTCGAAGAGAGTCAGCACTCTCTTGAGGGTTTCACTCGTTTCTGAAACATCTCCCTCGATTTCTCTGACTTCTTTAACAAGCACCTGGAAGAAGGGGTAGGTGCTCAAGTATTCAATAACCCGCGCTCTTTTTCTTCCTTCGACGATAACCTTAACGTTCTTGTCATCCATTTTTATTGCCCGGATGACTTTAGCTATCACACCCACAGAGTAGATATCCTTGGGGCTGGGATTATCCAGGGTGGGATCCATCTGGGCGGTCAAAAACAGCATCTTATCTTTTTCAGTCGCCATCTCCAATGCCTGGATTGAAGAGGGGCGGCCAATTATAAATGGAACCAAGGTTGAGGGGAAGACAACGATATCTCTTAAGGGGATCAGAGAGATGTTCTTTATGGCTTCAGATTGACTGCGGGCATCTTCCATATTTTATACTCCAATATCCTGTTTAAGTCATTATTGATAATTCAGTTCGCCTTACTTGACTGGGTGCTGGGGGATTAGGACCATGAGATAACTTACCTTTCTATTATAGCGTGGTCTATTAAAAAGTCAACCGTCTTTTTCAGCAACAGGCTGTCTCGCAATTCCTCCCTCTTGCCCTCCTTGTTGATGCTGTCCACAACTTTGGCCAGAGGCAGGTTGTTTACCTTGGCGATTCTCTTGAATTCTTCCTGGAGCTCCTGGTCAGCTATCTCAATTTTTTCCTTCTCCGCTATCTTCAGTAGGATCAGATGACTTTTCAGGTTCTTTTCCGCTTTTTGTTTTCCCTCAATCTTTAGTCGGTCAAGTTCCTCCTTGTTCGGATTGTGCTGAGGACGCGTCGAAAGGAGGCGCCTCATGACAGCGATATGTTCCTGCTCAAGGATAGATTCTGGAAGGTCAATGTTTAACTTATCAGATATCTTCTGTAAGACCTCTTCTGCCATTTCATTCTGCGTCGCTTTTTCCTTGGTCGAGATGATCTCCTTCTCTATTTTCTCCCTTAAGTCTTTCAGGCTCTTGAAATCTCCCAGATCTTTGGCAAATTCATCATCGAGTTTGGGAAGTTTTCTCTCTTTTATGGATACGACTTTCATCGTGTATTCGACCGTCTTTCCGGCAACTCTCTTGTTCTGGTGGCTCTTATCATGACTGATAATGAAGGTTCTCTCATCCCCGGGCTTCGACCCTACCAGGTTCTTGTTCAAGGCCTCTTCATTTCCTGCGTGTCCTGCCAGGATGACTCCCTTCTCCATAGGGAGAGCCCTTTTTGTGTTAACATCTTTGCTATTGAGCTCCACAGCCACATAGTCTCCTTCTACCACTCCCCTTCCCTCGACCGGAACATACTCGGCTGACCTTTCCCGAAGATCTTCTAATGACCGGTCTATCTCCTGAGGCGTGACGTCGACCTTTTTCTGCTTGACCTTGATCTTTTTATAATCGGGCAACTCGAATTCAGGCCAGACCTCATACTGAGCTTTGATGTGGAGAGGCTCGCCCTCGTTGAATCGGAAATCAGTCACGACAGGCATTCCCACCGGTTTGATATTTTTGGCCCTGAACTCGCTGTTCAATGCTTTGGGGACGATGGAATTGATCAATGATTCTTTCAGCTCTGGATAAAATTTCTTTTTGATAATATCTAAAGGCGCTTTTCCCGGCCTGAATCCAGGTATTTTTGCTCTGGATGAGAATTGAGCGATGATATCGTTGAATTCCTTCATGACCTCGACGGCATCAACATCCAGCTCAATCTCTCTTTTGCATCCGCTCAAAACTTAACCCGCACTCCTTCATCAGGAACTAGGTCCTAAGCCTAGCGCGTATGCCAGTTTCGCCACCTGCCCTTGTCTCTTTCTTCGGATGGAAGAAGACATGAATAATAATGTGTTGCTGTATTGTAAACCTCTCAGCTTTAGGAGAAGAAGCTTGTCTTGGGAATGAGGGCAGTTTCAGAGATTATTTATACCATATTCCTGGATTTTTTGTCAATCAGAAAGCTTTCCGCTGGCAGATGCGACTTTCGTCAAGCGCCCTCTCCCTGATAATGTTATGAAAATGCGGGGGCCAGCTTAAAAGAAATCAGAAGGAAGTAAAAAGACTATCTCTCTTCTATTATCTGATATGCTCGGCCAGCTTTTGAGCAAGGTTGGGGTCGATAGGCCTCAGCTTGGTATATATTTCGCGAGCGCTGTAGTTATCATGGAGATTCAAGTAGGTTATTCCCAGGTTGAAGAGCGCATAGGCATGGTCGGGGCGAAGCTCTACAGCCTTTTTCAACGGCTCAAGAGCTGAGTTGAAATCCTTGAGCTGCATGTAAGAAACGCCCAGAATAAACCAGTAATCCGCATTTTCGGCAACGATTTCCACCAGCTTCTTATAATACTCGACAGCTTTCGCGAAGTTCTCTAATTGATAATAGATATACCCAACACTGGAATAGGCATACTCGTAACCTGGATTGAGCTCGATGGTTTTCTTGAAAGCCTCGATCGCCTCCTTGTATTTTTTGGCATTCTGGTACATGAAGCCCAGGTTATAGAAATTCTCGTAATTATTGGGCTGCATATTGGTAATTTCCCTGGCGACCGCGATGGCTTTATCGCTCATCTTGGCCTTATCGTACATCATCAGGATCGCCCGATAAGGTCTGATCGGGTCTTCGGGTGTAAGCTGTGAGATCTTTTTATAGGTTTCTTCAGCTTTATCGTACTGTTTTGACTTCTCGTAGGATTGAGCCAGTTCATAGACGATTCTGACCTCTTGCGGTTTCTCCTTAATGGCCTCTTCAAAAGCCGGGATAGCTTTATCAAACTGACCCAGTTCCGAATAGCACACGCCCAGCCTGTAGTATACTTCCCAGATGTTTTCAGGCTTGAATTCAAGGTATTTAGCGTAGGCTTCGGCTGCTTTGTCGAATTTACTCGCTTCTTGATAGGCACTTCCGATGTAATAATAGGCATCCTCGTAATTGGGATTGAGCCCGATGGCTTTTTCCAGCAGAGGAAGAGCTCTTTCATATTGACGCATCTTGACATAGACCATGCCCAATCCATAATAGGCCTTGCCCCTGGAGCTATCCATGCTGAGTACCTTCTCATAGGACATTATCGCCCTTTCAAAATTTCTCTGCCTGTCATAGATAGAAGCCAATAATGAATGGACTTCGATGTCATCAGGCCTTGCTTGTTTGACTCTCTCCATATACTGCTGAGCCCTCCCCGTCTCATCAAGGAGGTCGGAGACTCTACCCGCAAAATATGCACCCTCGACAGTCGTCAGGTAATCCTCTGTCTGCCAGCTCTTAAACTTGATCAAGCTCTGCTTCTGGATGGCTTTCAGGGAATTAGAAGGGACTGTGATTCTCAACCGTCTCTCGAAAAATATCACCATACCCAAGGCCTGTCCCCTCTCATCCAGGAGCGGTGCCCCGCTGAAATTTTTATATAAATCCTGGGAAATCTGAAAAAGTTTCATCTTTTCATTGAACTCGACCAGCTTGGTGACCTCTCCTTCTGAGATCTCGATTGCCTCGGATTCACCGCTTCCGATGGCGAAAACCTTCTTGCCAGTATCCACTTCATCTGAATTTCCGAGGGCTACGGCTGGAATCTTGCCTTTGACTGAGAGTAAAACGATGTTGAGATTCTTATCCACTCCGAGGACTCCCTCGATTTTTATTTCCTTCCCTTTATAATTCTTGGCTATCACCGAGGATGCCTGGCTTATCAGCTGATAACAGGTGGCGAGGACTCCAGGTTCTATAATGAATCCAGTTCCCTCCCCAACGATCTCGTTGTTATCGTTCAGGGCCATCAGAGAGAAAACAGCCTCTTTATTGCTCTCGAATATCTGTTGGGCACCCGACTGAGAATAAATAAAAACGGTTGGTAAAAGAACCATGATTGCGAATGAAATGATCTTCCTGGCTTTGATTGCGTTCATCATAACCTCCTTTAAGAAATGATTCGCACACTCTAGGCAAGAATAAAAGGAGTAAAATTAAATTTACACTTTGAGGAATTATCTGTCAAATTCTATCTTTCTGGAAGAAGCATTTTTGTTTCCTTGACAGCTTGGTCATCTATTACAGCGATGGTTTCTCTCCATCCTAGCCAAGCTTCCTACCCTCCTCCATAGGCCTCGAATGGAGAGCAACCGGCGCTACACTTCTTAATTAGATCACCGGATGCCAGGCTGATCATGGTTTAAAACAAAAATTGACAAACTGAGCAGTCTCAGCTAGCCTGAAAATGCAATCAGAGCAGGTGGAATGAAGGTAATCGAAGAGATAATCGCCAGGATTGAGCTCTAAATAACATGAACAGGAAACACAGGATTTTCCTTGTTTATTATCTGACTCTCGGAGGGATCATTATCTGGCTGGGAGTCATCTTTCTGGCACCCTATTTAAGAAGCCAGGGTTCGGGCCTGAGCGCATTTGCCTATTCAGTCTTCACGCCCATCTGCCATCAGATCCCCTCTCGCTCTTTTCATCTTTTCGGACAACCCTTAGCCGTCTGCGCCCGCTGTCTGGGCATTTATTTTGGAGCTCTCGGGGGGACAGGACTTTATGCCCTGATCAACGGATTTTCCAGGCTATCCTTGCCCAAAGTTCGAACCTTCATCCTTGTCTCTATACCGATAATCACCGATGCCGGGGGTAACTTCCTCCATCTCTGGACATCTTCCCCCTGGATCCGGTTCATGACAGGGTTTTTATGGGGACTGATCCTGCCCTTTTATTTCATCGTTGGCGTTTCTGATTTTTTCCTGAAAAGAGCCCAGGAAAAAGCCAAAAGGACAGAAAATATATCTTGAAATTCAAATCTGATTCAAAATAGAATAAACGAAAAGGAAAGAGAAGGAGGAAGAATGAACGAACAGAAAACACTCATGCTCACTCCGGCTTTGATCGGTGGTGTTATTGCGGGATTTCTTTCGGGAGTTCCTATCCTAAGCTGTCTCTGCTGCTTATGGATAATCGGGGGAGCCATGCTCGCCTCCTATCTTCTAATCAAAGACTCTTCTACTCCTCTGACTTCAAGCGACGGCGCTATTATCGGTGTCTTTACCGGACTCGTGGCCGCAGTGGTCCAAACAGTGGTGAATCTGCTGTTCCTTCCTTTAAACAGGCAAATGACGCAAAGAATCATGGAAAGGTTGGCCGAATATATGGAAGAGATGCCTCCCGGGTTTGAGAACCTGCTGGATGAGGCTTCTATGGAAACATCCGTCCCCAGAATCCTCTTCGGACTGGTTATCTCCGGGATCATCTTCTCTGCGCTGGGAGCTTTAGGAGGGATCATCGGCCTTTCTCTGTTCAAGAAAAAGCCTCCGCAACCTCCCCAAGGAGACCTGCATGTTCCAGAAAGCCCAGGTAATCGTCAACCCTGAATCCAATAAGGGAAAGACCAGAAAAAGATGGAATCAGATCAGAGAGGGACTGAAGAGCTTTCTTAAAGAATTCAAGTACGAATTCACGGAAAAACCACTTCAGGCTATTGAAATATCCAGGGCAGCCATCAAAGAAGGGGTACAGCTGATCGTCGGTGTCGGCGGAGACGGCACTATCAACGAAATCGCCAACGGATTCTATGAGGACGAGAGGATCATAAATCCGGAGACATCTTTGGGCATCGTACCCTCGGGTACCGGCTGTGACTTCACCAGAAGCTTGAGCATTCCCAAAGGGCTAAAGAACGCTTTAAAGGTCGTCACTCAAGCCCCTTCGTCTTTAATCGATATCGGAAAAGTGAGGTACAAAAATCACGCCGGGGAAGACGAAGAAAGATACTTTCTGAACGTCTCAGACTTTGGAATAGGAGGAGAAGTCGTAAAGAGAGTGGATGAAAACAGGATGCAGCGAAAGGCTTCTTCTTACCTTAAATGTCTGATCTCCACGTTCATGAGTTACAAGAATAAAAGGCTCAAGCTAAGGATAGATGATGAGGACCTTCCTCTCGAAGATTACTTGATCGGGACCATCTCAAACGGCAGGATCTTCGGCAAAGGGATGAAAATCGCTCCCACGGCTAAGCTGGATGACGGGCTCTTTGATGTGGTTTTGGTGAAGGGTATGAAGATGCTGGAATTCTTCAGGAACGTTTGGAGGATCTACACCGGAACCCATCTCACCCACCCCAAGATATCCCTGATCCGGGGCAGCAAAATAGAGGCTATCTCCGTGAGCGAAGAGGATGAGGTCCTGATCGAGGTCGACGGAGAACAGGTGGGAAAATTGCCGGCGACTTTTGAGATCGTGCCGCGAAATATTCTCGTCAAAGGCCACCTCTACTGATTCCTCAAGAGGGCCGCTTTCAGTCCTTCTTCTCTTGATTCCGGGATTTGGCCTGAGAATAGAGAAAGCTGCAGTTTGTCAGGACAATTCTTCCTGAGCTGTCATAATACTTGTAAATCTTATTCCTGTTTTTTATGGTTGACTTGGGATAGGCGGCCTTGACTTTATTTATGTATCTTTCTGTCTCAGGAAAAGGAGGGACTCCGCCGTACTTTTTTACGGCATTCTGACCAGCGTTATAAGCGGCCAGCACATGGTCTGTGTTTCTTCCAAAAAGCATCATCAGGTCTTTTATATACTTGACTCCTCCCTCGATGTTCTCCCAGGGATCAAACACATTACTCACACCGTATCTCTCCGCTGTCTCCGGCATGAGCTGCATAAGTCCGGCAGCTCCTTTAGGGGAGATAGCGTAAGGGTTGTAATCGGACTCGGCCTGAATGATGGAGTGGATCAGGGAAGGCTCCAGTCCATGATGGGCGGCGATCGACCTGATCATCCCATCAAACCTTGAGGCAGGTTGAGGCTCAGCCTGAGCATTCAGGCACAAAGATAAGACAGCTAACAGCAGAAGCGACGCAAGAGACGGCAGAGATCTGATTCTCTTCAGTCTGGTCTGTTTCATCATCTCCTTTATTTTCAGTATATTATGATGAATGATTTTCCACCCGGATGCAATCCCCTTTTGGGGTGATTTTTTCGTCCCCCTTTCATTTGATCATTTTTTCGATAATCGCCTGACTCTCTTTTAAAACCTTATCCAGTTTTTCGGGTTTGCTCCCGCCTGCTTGAGCAAAGTCCGGACGTCCTCCTCCCCCACCGCCGAGCCTGGCAGCGATTTCCTTGACCAGCTCATTGGCTTTCAGGCGTCCGGTCAAATCCTTGGTCACTGCTGTGACCAGGAATACTTTTTCCCCATAAGACGAACCCAGGACAACCACTCCCGAGCCTATTTTCTGTTTCAGCGAATCAGCCAGATCCCGAAGCTCGGCATTGTCCAATCCCTTGACCGCCTGGATAATGGCGGAGATTCCCTTGATTGTCTTGACCTCTTCCTCTTTCCCCTTGAGTTCTAGCCGGGCAATCTTCTGCTTCAGTATTGCGGCTTCTTTCTCTTTCTGCTTGACGGATTCCCTGAGTTTCTCGATCTGACTGAGCAGCTCATTCCTTGAGGAATTCAGAACCAACTGGATATCGGTCATTATCTCTTCAGTATCCTGGATATACCTTAAGGCCTCTTCCCCGGTCAAGGCCTCGATTCTTCTCATCCCGGCCGCGATGCTGGACTCTGAAACAATCTTGAACAGACCTATTTGGGCGGTTGAGTGCACGTGGACACCCCCGCAGAGCTCTCTGCTGAAATCTCCGATTGTGACCATCCTCACTTTCTCGCCGTACTTTTCCTCGAAAATTGCGACCGCTCCTTCTTTAAGCCCCTCTTCGAGTGTGGTGAGCTTGGTGGTCACTGCGATGTTATCCCTGATTTTCTCGTTGACGAGCAGCTCGATCTGCTCCAGCTCGGAACTGCTCAAGGGAGCAAAGTGGGTGAAATCGAACCTGAACCGGGAGGCTAAGACCAGCGAACCGGCCTGCTTGACATGATCACCCAAGATATGTCTCAAAGAGGCGTGGAGAAGATGGGTGGCGGTGTGGTTATTACTGATCTTCCTGCGGTTCTGAGAATCAACGGCTGCCTCGACTTTATCGTCCACCTTGATCTTTCCTGAGAGCACTTTGATTTTATGAGCGATAAGGTCAGGTGTGGGATAAAAGGCTGTCTCGACGACAGCGGAAAAATGGGGATTCTTCAGTATCCCTGAATCTCCGGTTTGACCTCCGGCTTCCGCATAGAAGGGCGTCTGGTCAAGAAAAAGTTCTCCGGTCTCTCCTTCCTTAAGCTCCCGGACAACCTGATCCTTTTTCAAGAGTGCAGTGACCCTGGCTTCAGGAGTCTTTTCCTGCTCGTATCCCACGTACTGGACGTGGAGGTCCTTTAATCTCTCGTAGATTTTCTTGCCTTTCTGCTTCTCTGCCCCCACCCAGGAAAGACGGGCTCTCTGGCGCTGACCCTCCAGTTCCTGTAAAAAACTCTTCTCCTCCACGGTCATATTCTGTTCTTCAGCTAGCTCTTTAGAAAGGTCAAGAGGAAAGCCGTAGGTGTCGTATAATTTGAATACTTTAGCCCCGGAAAGGACTTTTTTCCTGGCTGTCTTGGCCTCTTTTACGTACTGGTTGAACGTACGCAACCCGGAAGAAAGGGTTAAAGCAAACCGCTTTTCCTCAGAGTGACAGACTTTTGAGATATAATTGGCAGAGGGAAGCAGCTCCGGGTAGGCATCCTTCATGATATCAACGACCAATCCCACCAGTTTGAACAGGAAAGGTTCCTCAATCCCGATTGCGTTTCCCTGTCGGAAAGCCCGCCGGATCAACCTCCGCAGCACGTAACCCCGGCCCTCATTGGCAGGCATGATTCCGTCCGCGATCAAGAAGGTGACAGCTCGAACGTGGTCAGCGATGATCCGGACAGCTACATCACCTTTAGCGTCGGAGGGATACTCTCTTCGTGCAAAATCACACACCTCATGAATTAGAGGAGAAAAGAGGTCAGTATCAAAATTGCTTTTCTTCCCCTGGAGCGCGACAGCCAACCTCTCCAGGCCCATCCCGGTATCTATCGAAGGCGATGGCAGGGAATGGAGCTTTCCTTTCTCATCCTGGTGGTACTGCATGAAAACCAGGTTCCACAGCTCTGAAAAGCGATCGCTCCCTTTCTCTATCAATTCGGAAGGCTTCCCCGGGTCGATCTCAGAGCCCAGGTCGTAATGGATCTCGGAGCAGGGACCGCAGGGGCCGGTCTCTCCCATTGCCCAGTAATTATCCTTTTTCCCGAACCTGAATATCTTCTCAGAGGGGAGTCCAATGACCTCATTCCAGAGCTTGTAAGCCTGATCATCCTCCTGGTAGACAGTGGCGTAAATGCGGTCCTCTTTGAGCCTGAAAACATCAACGATAAGCTCCCAGGCAAATTCTATGGCCTCCTTCTTAAAGTAATCTCCGAAGGAAAAATTTCCCAGCATTTCGAAGAAGGTATGGTGCTTGTTCGTCTTGCCTACCTGCTCCAGGTCGTTATGCTTGCCGCTCACTCTCAAACATTTCTGAACAGAAGCGGCCCTCTTATAGCTCCTCCTCTCGAGACCCAGAAAGGTATCCTTGAATTGATTCATTCCTGCGTTCGTGAACAGGATGGTGGGGTCGTCTTTGGGAAGAAGGGGCGAGCTTTTGACTATTCGATGTTTTTTATCTGCGAAAAAATCGAGAAATCTTTCTCGTATCTCCTGGGACTTCATCTAAAGTTCTATTCTTCTTTTTCAATTTTTTTTGACAAATCTTTTTCCATCTCCTCCCGGGAAACATCCGATGAGGACTGGATGCCGGCCACTCTGAGCTTGAAGTCATTAGGATTCGATGAATACCTCAGGCCCTGCTCGAAGGAAATCAGGTCGTTCTTGTAGAGGTAATATATCGACTGGTCAAAGGTCTGCATGCCGTACTGAGAGACGCCAGCTTCGATAGCATCCCTGATAAGAGCCGTCTTCTCTTTTTTGATGATGCATTCCTGGATATAAGGAGTGTTGATCATGATCTCCACTGCCGGGACTCTTCCTTTTCCGCCTTTTTCAGGAATGAGCCGCATGGATATGACTGCCTTCAGGATACTGGACAGCTGGAACCTGACCTGTTTCTGACTGTGAGGCGGGAAGACAGAAACGATACGGTTAATCGTTTCCACGGCATCCAGGGTGTGCAGAGTGCTCATGACGAGATGTCCGGTCTCTGCAGCCACGATAGCGGTCTCTATTGTCTCCTTGTCTCTCATTTCGCCAACGAGAATGACATCAGGATCTTCACGGAGAGCCGCTCTCAGGCCTCTGGCGAAGTTCTTCACATCCACTCCCACCTCTCTCTGGCAGACAGTGGACTTCTTATCTCGGTGCAAATATTCTATGGGGTCCTCAATGGTGATGATGTTTTCAGTCCTTTGGGTGTTGATGAAATCAATCATGCTGGCCAGAGTAGTCGTCTTTCCGCTGCCCGTGGTACCGGTGCAGAGCACCAATCCTCTCTGTTCCAGAGAGATCATCTCCAGCACTTCGGGCAGCCTCAGCTCCTTGATCGATTTGGGCTCCAGGGGAATGATTCTCAGCGCTATGGCCAGGGATCCCCGCTGATGGTAGATATTTCCCCTGAACCGTCCGAATCCCGCGAAACTGTATGCCAGGTCCAGGTCCAAATCTTCTTCCAGCAGGCTCTTCTGGGATCCGGTCATGATCTGTCCTGCCAGTCCCTCGGTGTGTTCGGCGGTCAATCGGGGAAAGGCGGTTAACGGCTTAAGCACACCGTTGATACGGAGGATGGGATGGTTTCCCGGCTTCAAATGAAGGTCAGAGGAGTCGCTCTCGATAGCTATTTTTAAGAAATCATCAATTTTCATGGCTTTACTCCTTTAGGCTGAGTTTATACATAAACAAGCCAATTGTATTTATCTTTTCTCTCTCCTTTGATATAAGCAAAAAACTCATCCTGAATTTTCTTTGTGACCGGTCCTCTCTTACCACTCCCGACCGCTATCTTATCAATCGAGCGAATCGGAGTGATCTCTGCGGCTGATCCTGTGAAAAAGACCTCATCAGCAATGTAGAGCATTTCCCGGGGAACTGTGTCCTCGGTAAAGGGAATCCCCAAATCCTTGGTCAACCGGATCACAGTATCTCTGGTTATCCCGGGCAGTATGGAAGCGGAGAGCGGCGGCGAATGGACTTCCCCATCCATCACCAGGAATATATTTTCCCCGCTCCCTTCAGAGATATGGCCTCTGACATTGAGAGCGATTCCCTCTGCATAACCATCAAGGATGGCTTCCATCTTGATCAACTGGGAGTTCATGTAATTGGCTCCTGATTTTGCCAGAGCAGGAAATGTGTTCGGTGCCATCCTCGACCAGGTGGAAACTTTGACATCGACACCGTTCTCCAGGGCGTCATCGCCCAGATACTGTCCCCATTCCCAGACCAGTATGGCACAATCCACCGGATTGGGAAAAGGGTCGACTCCCAGAGTCCCGTAGCCTCGGTAGACGATGGGCCGGATGTAGCATGCTTTGAGCTTATTCGCCTTGATGGTCTCGATCACAGCTTTCTCGAACTCTTCCTGAGCAAGAGGAATTTCCATCCGGTACATCTTGCACGAATTAAAAAGCCTTTTGATGTGAGCATCGAGCCGAAAAATCACAGTGCCTTTAGGAGTGTCATAAGCACGGAATCCCTCGAAAAGGCAGCTTCCGTAATGGATGACGTGGGACGCGATATGAATGTTCGCATCCTTCCAGGGGATAAGCTTTCCGTTCATCCAGACCACTCCGTTCTTCTCACTGAATGGACTCATGTATGACTCCTCTAAAAGGTACGATGATGCTTATTATTGGATTATTTATTGAAACAGGCATCTCATCTTATCTTAATCACCCAATTAAGTCAATCTGCCCCCAGGAGGGCCCATCTTCCCCCCTCGTATTTCAACGATTTAAGTTGACTCCCCACAGTAAGGACAAATAGATGATTTATAAGGCAAAGGACGGCGGCAATTCCAACAGGGATTTGTAGTGGTTCTTTCCCGGGCTTTGATCCTCCCCATAATATCCTCAATTTCCGTTTTTTTCGCTTCTTTTCCCTTAAAGACAGTGAGCCGTCTGATGATCTCTGATGGTTTTTGGAATCTTTCATCGGTCTGTGTTGCCAGACACTTCATAATAAGTTCATCGATCTCTTTAGGAACATTCACATTTTTCAACCTGGGGGGTTTAATCTTTCCTTCCTTCGCCTTTTCTAAGATTTTAAAAGGATCGGGATCGAGAATCGGCGGTTCGCCGATGATCATCTCATAGAAAATACATCCTAAAGAATAAACATCGGAGCTGAACGTGGCTTTCCCCATGAATTGTTCAGGCGCCATGTAGGGAGGAGA